>Ga0307508_10004517_pt1 | contig 13570 bp, 15 predicted proteins | sample 9_EM_MG_FD_203089 | JGI IMG/M metagenome (GOLD analysis project Ga0307508, IMG submission 203089) | Populus trichocarpa ectomycorrhiza microbial communities from riparian zone in the Pacific Northwest, United States - 9_EM | ecosystem: Host-associated > Plants > Roots > Unclassified | place... | reverse complement strand
CAAAAAATATATTTCAACGTATGAAATGGCTTTATAAGGAGGAAAATATCAATTATGGAATAAAATAGTAATAAAATGGATGATGGTGGAGTGTATATGTGCTGTATCTTGACTGGATATATAATCATGACATAATCTAGCATTTACCTAAGGTATGTAGTTAGATTACACCATTCTAGGGTTTAATATATGTTATGAAAACATAAAGTCAAACAACTGTCCCAATGAGGTGTCACTTTGACATGACTGCTATTCCATCAGATCATCCTCAAATCTCTTGATTCATGGATTCATAGAGAGCCAGGGGTAGGTGCTCCATTTGATATACTCATATGTTAGGGCCCAGGTTAGGCAGCATGAGGGGATATTGACCTTAGTGCAAAACATGCAAATATTGGGACAGTTGTTTGAGCCACTGTACAATAACCACATATGTGATATATAGGTGTGTGATGTTGACAGGAAGTGTATTATTGCCTGTGCAATCCTGGATGTAGGTCACAAAAAGGCAGAAGTTATTGTTTGGAATTATGAATCCAGCACCTGCAAAGATACTACATCTGGTCCTTGATTGTTTTCAGTATATCTTACATTCATCTTCCTCCTGGTTGTTCTGGGCATACTTATGCCCGTCTTGTGAAGTGTGAGTACTTTAAAGTTAGCATCACACCCTCCTAACAGTCACTAGGATGAACTGCACAACTGGATCTTACACAAGGTCACCATATCTTTTGAGGCATGTTCATTGCTCCTTGGCGGATTGAAAAAGGGAGAGCCAAAGCAAGGGTTCTTGGTGAGCAACATGGAGGCATTGCATTTGCTAGCACAGTGGATTGCTGAGATTATTCAAGCTGATCAGACAAATGGTAAGCTGTAGGTGCATGCAGAAAAGCCTCCCTCAGTCATATATTTGTAAATATATCTGTACAATGCAAGAACTCCTATGATCCAAACCTCTCTGATCGCAGAGGCTGGCCAGAAAAAAAAAGGACATGTGTTATATGATGTGTGTCAATCCTCATTGGTGCATCTTGGCCCTCCTTTATTCCCTAATTGTGAAATTCCAGAATGCCAAGTGTGACAAATCTTGTATTCCTGGATTAGAATCCTGGTCTATACAATATTATCTTATACCCATTATATTCACTGCATTGTTATAGTTCACCATCCTGGATTAGGACCCTGGTATGTACAACATCATCTTGTACCTGTTACAGTATATTCAATATTCATATCACTGTAGGGCATGCCAACATTGTGTGCCCCTTCATTATATTAGTTCCCATTGTGTGCCTCCATCTTCACCCTAGTAATTACTTCCTCTCTGGCCCCAGCTTCATCTGAACTATCACATCATCAGAAGATGCCTGTACAGCAAATGGTTAAACACTGCCTTTGTAGTGTATGTGCAGAACAAGGAGGAGTGGATGCCAATGGGAACCCGAATGGCACACTCACAGAGGCATGGCTTATCCCCTCTCATCTCAAGTATATTCAGGACAAACGGACCATTAGCCACATGACTCTCAGCCAGATTCCAGTCCCATTAAATTCCCATCCATAGATCAACCATCCTCTCCTGCCATTGAATCCATCACTGGGGAACTCTTTGCACTCACCCTTACCAATGATCACACCAGTACAGCCTCAAGTTGCACTGGAACTGCAGATCCTCTTTCTTGGAAGATGATAGCTATCTCAGACCTTGCAGATAGTCTCACTCATCTCACCATCCAACAATCTACACAATCTAACACAATCACCTCCCTTCCACCTACAAATCGGCCCTCATCGCAGTCAGCAATTCCACCCTCAGCAATTGGTGGACATAGAGCATGCAAAAAAAACTGTCACTACTGCACCATCAAAGCTCACCAGCTTCTGAACAATATTGAGGCACAAATCCATTATATCCATTGCCTTCTATTTGAACTGTCTAGCCCCCGTGTTGACCAGATGCAGCAAGAGGTCCTGACATTGTGGTGGGCCTTGGAGGAGGTTACATGGGATGTAGACTCCATCAGCTCAAAGAAAAAAGTTTGGCAGTCCTGCTAAACAATTTGGAGCTTTGCTTGAAGTCTCTGTCAGCCTCACATGGGCCTGTGAACATTGACACTGGTATGTGACTATGAACTCGTATTGGCTACTATATACATGCCATCTATCCTCCAACTCATTCGTCTGGCTCCAGTACATCAGGGACCCAGTGCACCAATATCCTACTCAAGTCTGGCACTCATGGAAAACAATGGCTGAAGAAAACATTTGTATATCATAATTTCAAGGATTATCTCACAAACCTTCTATCTCATTAGCCTGCCTTAATCTCCCAATCAAGCACCAATATAAACCTGCAAATATGTATCTTGTTGATATTATCCTAGGATCCAAACAACCTTCTCTCAATAACCTCAATTACTACATGTGACCTCTCATCAATGACATGGTAGATGTGTGGGACTGGGGAATTCATTTTTCATGGGTGGCTAACTGCCCTGTGGGACAGCTGACTCACAGTGCTGTGGCATTAGCTGTTTGTGACCTCCCCACCACTTGCCATCTTGCTGGCCTTGATGGTGTTGGAAACCACTGGATATGTAGCACATGCAACTGTTACCACAAGTTAAACTGTGGAAGGACTGATTTTCACAACTGGACACCACAGGACAATAACAGAACTTGTCAGTATGCAGAGCAATGAAGGGATGCACCTACCTCTGCAAATGCAATAGAATATTCAAAGAATATGGTGTCTGCTACTTAGAACTATGATGTCTGCCCTACTGGAATCCTACATGTCAACTTGTAGTTGACCCAATGCACTGCATCCTTGAGGGCCTGATGAAACACCACATATGTAACTTACTTGGACTGGCTGCTGAAAACACCAATGGTGCAAATGCTTTAGCCCCTGCTTTTCTTTTTCATTTCAAGATGGTTAATTCCATTGTCGCTGAACAACTTTCAATATTGAGGAAACAAGTTGTGCAGGTCTCTGCCATTCATGTGCTTCTGACTGTACAGGTACCACAACCCAATGATGGTACTCTGGTCATGACATACTTGGAACAACTAGAGCAATCATTGCTTTGCAATAATTCTTGCATTCTCAAGTTTGTTTGTCAGAGCCTAAACTCCATTCCCTTGGAGAACAGGAGGATATTCAAAGTGGATTATGCAAAGGCCCTTGTTTCATGGGTAGGTTTGATGCCTGCCATTGTTATGTATAATGTATTTCTGAGGTCTCTGAATGACCAGTGAGCCAAGTGACCTCTGTTTGCTGATGAACCCATGCACATCCAATATGATATTCAAGAAGTCCTGGGCTGTATTCACCATGTCATCTGCAATGGTGCTGTGCCACCTTGACTGGTATCAGTTTCTAGCAATTTCAGTAAGAAGGCAGCCAGCACAACCAAGGCAGATGAGTGGCATACCCTTGCTACAGTTTATCTTCCAATTGCCTTGATCAGCCTCTGGGAAATGACCAGTCCACAAAGTAATATTGCCCTTGATCTTTGCACTGTTTGTAACCACACAATAGATCTTGTATCCACTGTTTATCTGGCTTGTGTGCACACAACAAGTGATAATCATGCCACTGCATATCAAAACTACATTTCCTACAATATTGAAAACCTCAAGATCATCTACCCCACTTTCAATGCACAACCCAATCACCCATTTCCAGAAGCATCAAGTATATATACAGCAGTGAAGGTACTTTGACATTCACTGTGCAATGACAACCTCTGGTTACCAGTACTGGATATAGAACAAGATTCCTTCTCCATGTACCTGCACTTCCCTGCAACATTGTACTCATTAGCATTAGATAGCTTGGAAAGTGTACATTTAACTTGGATTGTTGGTCATTTTATCCATTGGGCAATAATGAGTGACCGTATGGTGGTTCTCTCACTTTGTTGGGTGAGTGTAAGTCTCTGGCATTCAATGAGTCTGAGTTTTATCAACTTGTATTTAGGACTGATGTGTGGTTGTGTAGTTATGAATGTTCTTTTTTTTTACCCAGTTCTATGTGTACTTTATGATCTCTTTGTATGCACAATAATATCCCACTCTGTGCACCATGATCACGAAATCATTGCATAGAAAAGATACCCACACTCTGTGTCATGGTGCAATCATCAGGCAGATGATATGGTTTGAAATAATATACATAACAAGTATTGGCACATATTTAGTACACCATCCAAACTTCAAATTTAGGAGCAAGACTAATTGCTCACCAATATATCATGCCTTATCCATCGTACATATTAACTATAACAAAACTTTAACTATTGTCTAAGTCAGCACATGAATCCCCAACTTGATGTTTGTGCCTCCATATGAGTTGTGGCTATATTTTAAATTTTGAACAAGTTAATATATTTATCTATACACCAAATTTCAGTCAACATCTAGAGGTTCATTCAGACATGAAGTTTAGGCATTTTTTGAATGTTAAGTTCTATTTAAAGTATAGGATTGACACTTTGTTTACAATTCAAACCTGTTCTAAGGCCCAAAAATCTGTTGTGTGAGGAAGAACAGAAAGCATTTGCCCAAAAAGCCTTCACTGTAGATGAAAAGCAGATGCCAATCATTTGTCAATACAAATACCTTGGAGTCTGAATCACTGACAAGTTTAGAGATTCAAACCACACAGATAAGATGAATCATTGCAAACACTAGCAAGCAAAGTCAAACAAGCAGTAGACATAAGAAAAGCCTTGCTAAAAGACCATGGATTTCCACTGGAGTTAAAACTGGCAGTCATCCAATCCAAAATTATATCCCTTGAAATGTATGGAGGAGAGTGGGTTGGCATGTGCCAGACAGAAGAGAATAAATATCATACAAGCAGGTCAACAAGGCCTTTTAATTGGTGTTGGGCTCTTCCTCAAATAGCCATATACATGCCTCAAGAATAATCTCATGGAAATTGGAAATCTCAATGATTGAGGAGCACATGACAGATCTACAAGTAAGATTATGGCAAAAGACATCTGATATGAAAACCTGGATATGCCTACTTGTGGCTAAAAAAAATTGTTTATGAGCATGTGGATGAACTTGGTCAAGCCAAACTGCTTGCTATGTGAAAAGTGCTAAAAGCCAAACAAACCCAGACATAGATACCTTTTATCATGAATGGCTCTCCAAAGCTTTTCAGGAGGAAGGGAAGATGAAACACTTTTCAGATTTAGATCCAAATGAAGATCTGAACCTAACGAAAGAAAGAGAGAGACAATAAGTAAGACTTCATGTCATATAAAGAAGTTTCCAAAATGCCCATAATAATGGAAATAAAGCCACAAAGCAATATGTCTCATATTTGTTCAAAAACAGCAGAAAATTCATCAGGGCATTTGTCCATGTCCCTTCACTCAGCAAGAGGGTCATCTGACTAGTGTGAGTTAGAACCTCAGCATGATGGACCAGTAAGTGGCGACGTGACTTTCAGAAAGGCACAGGAGAAGACTATAGCCATCTCCTAGAAGACATGTGACCTTTTGGCAAAGAAACAATCAATGAGACAAGCTTTGAAATACAATACATTTTATGTGATTGCCCCACATGGAACAAGAAATAAGAGCAATAGCTATGACCACAAATAAACCTGCTAAAAAACTTGAAGAGCATAGGAAAGGGACATGCACCCCTAACCTCAAAGAATTGGTGGAAGCTGAGATAACAGCAGCCATCCTAGGAGGCAAGTTCAATGTGGAAGACTACACAATACTATATGGTGTAGAGAGAGACAAGGACTAGCGCACTGCTGAATTTCCAGACTGGAGGAAAAATAATTCTGCAGATGCTCTACTATTCTTTGAGAAGGGATGGGAAGGAAGGAATGAGTACTACACTCCACATATGCCAATTCACACATATAGTATGTGCCTGTAGCAATGTTCTTGGGCTCTGTAATGCCCAAGCACAAAGCTTGCCTCCTCAAAGAAGAAGGAGACAAGGAACAAACCATTAGATATGTTGAAATAACAAACAAGATGAAGTCACACAACTGGTGCAGTAGATGGTTGAAAAAGCTAGATGAAGATAATGACCTTGATGATGGAGATGAGGATGCCTTAAACAGAGAAGTAAGTAATAGACACCCAACTTGATGAGAGTTTTACCAATCTAATGCTCTGGAGCAGAGTATGAAACTATTATTTGAAGATGCCTCTGACTGCAGCATGAAAAGGAACATGCACAAGGAAACTGGCTTCCAAAGTGACAACATAGCACTATGAAAACAGTAGTAGCAGTCATGGATGGATAACATCAAAAGCTTTTTAGGCAGCATTCGTAGGAAATCAGAATGGAAACTGTCAGAGCATTGGGCAATGCTAGACAAGCATATGCCCCTTGCCTTTGCAAAGGGACAATGATAGTCCTGGATCAAATCCAGCCCTTGTGAAGACACACATCAGGCAATTCTGGAAGAAACAAATTAACAAGATTTCCACTGTCTCTATCTACTATCTAGCAAAACCACAGTCAAGAGAATGGGCTTGGCAGAATCAGCAGGAGAAGAAGATCCTGTTGAGCTTGACTCTAGTTTGACATTGTGAAATTACATAAAGGGCATACATAGAATAAGTGGGAGCTTTGGTGCCAGTGAAATACCACTACTTTTATTATCTTTTTACTTATTCAATGATGTGGAACTGGGATTAACAGCCCCATATTTTGGCATTAAAGTCCTTTATGGGCTGATCTGGGTCGAAGACATTGTCAGGTGGAGAGTTTGGCTGGAGCAGCACATTTGTTAAAAGATAATGCAGGTATCCTAAGGGGGACTCGATGAGAACAGAAATCTTGTATAGAACAAAAGGGTAAAATGTGGCAGCCAAGCATTCATAGTGACATTGCTTTTTGATCCTTTGATGTTGGCTCTTCCTATCATACTGAAGCAGAATTTAGTAAGCATTGAATTATTCACCCACAAATAAGGAGCATGAGCTGGATTTAAACCATCATAAGACAGGTTAGTTTTACTCTACTAATGTTGTCATTGCAACAGTAATTGAATGTAGTATGAGAGGAACTGTCCATTCAGATAATTGGTATTTGCACTTGTCTGATCAGGCAATGATGCAAAGCTATCATCTGCTGGATTATGGCTGAACACCTATATGCCAGAATCTCTGCTGGAAGCAACAATGTTTTGGTCCTGCACATATGAATGGAGTCAAGATAGAGCTTTCCTTGTGAACCAAATCAAATGGACTAGGCTTGTCAGGCAGAAACACTCTTTTCTTCAATGTGATGGACCTATCGATGGAATGGGAAAAGCCCAGAGTGTAAAAGAGTATAGGAAAGCATAGTGAAAAAGAGTATAGGAAGAAGATACAAGGCAGTAGCAAGACCAGGGCATACAGAAGTGTAGGAAAAGCATAAAAGGAGGGTAACCTGGCAAAACTATAGCAAATGTGGTGCAATATGACAGCTGGAGTGAAGCAAAAGCATAGACACAGCATACCAAAACTGTACCAAATGTGGTGCTTTTTTGGTAATCAATTTGTAGATGATGATGAGCAAATATATAAGAGACAGCTTAGACATGGAAAAGGAGAGAGTGTAGCAAGTTTGACTTGAGGCACACTTTTAGTTTAGGGCAGGCTTTTGACTACAAACTATGGTCATGCATGATCCATGATAGCATCCACAGCCATAGAACTTGGAAAGCATTGCATCCTGTCTAATTTATGCAGTTAAGTAAAGTGCTGCATAGTCATAGTTGATATCATGGTGGGAAACCACACAGAAATCTTAGGTGCTGTGGTTTTGTTTGTTTTTGGTGTAGCAAGAGGTGTATAGGGAGTGTAGCAAAGGAGGAGTGCAGGAGAAGCATAGGAATGAGCATAGGAGAAGTGTAGTAGAGTGTAGCAAAGTGTAGCAAAAGTGTAGAATAAAGGTTAGCAAAGATGGGGCGAAAGGGTAGGAAAAAGTATAGGGAAGAGTGTAGCAAAGTGTAGCAAAAAAACATACAAAAAGTGTAGGAGAAAGCATAGCAAGAGTGTAGGAGAATGTAGCAAAGGTGTAGCGAAAGTGTAGGAGAAAGTGTAGGAATAAGTGTAGCAGGATAGCAAAAGTATAGGGGTAAGTGTACCAAAATGTATGGAAAAGTGTAGGGAAGGTGTAGGGGACAGTGTAGGGAAAAGTGTACCAAAGGTGTAGGGAAAAGTGTAGAGGAAAGTGTAGCAAGAGTGTAGAAAAAGTGTAGGAAGAATTGTAGGGGAACTTTGACTACACTCTGACTACACTCTGACTACACTGGCTACACATTAGTTTCCCACACTTTGACTACACTTTGACTACACTTTCCCCTACACTTTGGATATGCTTTTTTGATAAACTTTGATACACTTTCCCCCACACTTTCTCCTACACTTTTGCTACACTTTTGCTACACCTTCCCATACCCTCTTGCTATACCTTCCCCTACATTTTTGGTACACTCTGGCCCTCCTGGAAAATGTATGGCATGGTGATGTGGGGAGTTTGGGAGGTGTGTGGCATAGTGGTTTGGTGCATGGGGTGGTGGGGGGGGAGGTTTTTGGGGGCATGCAGTGCAACAATTTTGAGGCCATGCACCATGGTGAAGATGAAAACAAACTGAAGCCATGCCATCAAAGGTGGCAAGGGGAAAAATTATTGAATTTTTAGAGGTTGGAGATGCAATTTTAGAAATGTTTTGAAGGGTGCATGGGGTGGTAGCACAGGGGGTTTGGGGGGTACATGGCACAGCAATTTCAAGGCCATGTTGCACACCACAGTGAAGACAAAAATAAACTGAAGATGTACCACCAAAGGTGGTGAAGGAAAAAATTATGGAATTTGCAAGGGTTGGGGATGCAATTTGCAAGGGCATGGAGAGTAAACAAAGATAAACACATTCATGTTTAGGGCAGGCTTTGAGATATACTCCTAATTGAGTGTACCAAAGTGCAACCAATGTGGTGCATTTTCTAGTAGCAAAATGTGGTAGGAAAGTGTGTGAAAGCAAAGGGAGTGTAGTGATGATGGTAGGCAAAGAGCAACACATGTGCATTCAAAATGTGGACAAACAGAGTGTAAGACAAGTGTGGAAAAGTGTGAAAAAGGAGAGTGAACAGCCACTGTATAGTAATGAGGGTGTGGGAAAAAATGTGAAGTGTACATACAAGGAAGAGTGGCAAGGGTGTAGCCAGAGTGTACACAAGTGTAGGAAGAGTGTAGGGGGAGTGTACCAAAGGCCTGCCAGAAGTGCAGGAAAAGTATACAAAAAGTATACCCAGAGTGTAGCCAAAAAGTGTACAAAAGGTGTAGACAAAGTGTAGACAAAAGTGTGATAAGCAATGTGGTGGCTGGAGTGTAGCAAAAGTGTAGACAGAGTGTAGCAAACAGTGTGGTGGACAAATGTGGCACTGTAAAACAACAAATCCCTTTGGGAGATTATGTGTGTGGGTCTGCGGGCACAATAACTCAACTCAGGAGGTTCATATGTAGATAGAAATGGTGGGCAAAAGGAAAGTCCACTTGAAGTCCAGAGCATGGAAATGAAGTCTGGAGGTATCTCTGGTGGTGGAGAACTGTAGTTCAGAGGTAGGTGATGAAGATCAAGTGTATGAACCTGGTGTAGGTGACAAAAGGGAAGGTCATGGTCATGGTCATGGGCAGTGGGGATGAAGTTCATGTGTACATGCATGTGTGGAAATCCAATGATCCAAAGATGTATTCTCCAGTAGAATACTACAAGCTTTATAGTCCATAAGACTTTAGGTATGTATGAATGTCTAAATTCTAAATAAATGAGATAAAGGATGTATTTATGTCACAAAGCGAGCAAAGATAGTAACATATGAAACATGTATCAGTAAGCAGAAATGATAAAGACAATTGAATAAATGAAGATAAATGATGTCCAATGAAACATGGTCTAAAATGTACTGGACTATAAAAGTCTGGTCTATAGGACTTTCAAAGTTGGATCAGACTTGCACTGGAGTTGCTGCAGGATTACCAGGGTGTCATGGGACAGTGTTTGGAGAGTCACGGAAACAGGTAATATCACCACAGAGTTCTACAGATCTCTACAGTGCATTTTTGGTAACCAAAGTGTATACAAAGTGTTGTGAACAGTGTGGCAAACAGTGTGGTGGCTGGAGTATAATCAAATATATAGACAAAGTATAGCAAACAATGATGTGTAGCAATGTGGCACTCTTTTAAACATCAAAGTGTAGACAAAGTGTATCAAACAGTGTGGTGGCTGGAGTGTAGCAAAATATGTAGACAAAGTGTAGCAAACAATGATGTGTATTGAATTGACTAAATGTCATATTCATGACACCCAAGTCTATCTCCGACCCTCCGGACCTCATCTCTGCTCATGTTCGAGCAATCTCTGGCATTATCTCACCCAATCAGTATCACATGACCTCTGGACATTTCCTCCATTTCTCCATCTCCTCTGTACTTTTGATTACGATACATCCTTGTTCTCTTTTAGTACTAGTTCTGCTCTTAGATACCTCTGCACTGTGTGCACTGCTCTGGTATTCTTCCCTCTGGTATGCAGCTCCGGTTACTGTACATTCTGTCTTCCGTCTTACTCACCTCTGTTATTAATCCACTTTCACCTCCATATATAAACTCGTAGATACTCTACTGTACTCTTTAGCTTGAATATTGACTTGAGTAACTCTTTGTCTTCTCTCTTGTCTTTTTTCAATCTTCCTCCGACCTCCCCAAAATACAGCATAAGAACGACAGCAAGGGCGCAGCACATAAGCTGAAGCCAATGTTCCATCCAAGATCCATAACTCCAGTAGTTCTGGAGTTGACCCAGAGTTGCACGACTCTAACACTAAAGACTAACTACTGCGAAAGCATTTGCCAAGTGTCATATCCATGACACTCTAAGTACTACTCTGGCCCTCCGGGTACATCTCTGCTCATGATCGAGCGATCTCCGGCATTATCTCGCGCAATCAGTCTCACCTGACCTCCAGACCTTATCTCTGTTTCTCCATCTCCTCTGTACACTCTGATTACAATATGCTTTGTTCTACATTAGTATTAGTTCCGCTTTGTAGATACCTCTGCACTGTGTGCACCACTCCGGCATTCGTTCCTCCGGTGCGCAGTTCTGGTTACTGTACATTCCATCTTCTGTCTTACTCACCTCCGTTACTAATCTGCTTTCACCTCCATATATAAACTCATAGATACTCCACTGTACACTTTAGCTTGAATATCGACTAGAATAACTCCTGTCTCGATCCTCTTCGTCTCTACCTCTGCCCTCCGAAATCTGGGACAACTGTACGAATAGTAAGGGCACAGCACATACGCTGAAGCCAAGTCTCTTTTCTACCGGACATAACTCCGGAGTTCCGGAGTTGTCACCAGGAGTTGCATGACTCTAACACCAAGGATGTTTTCATTAATCAAGAATGAAGATTAGGGGATTGAAAACAATCAGATACTGTTGTAGTCTTAATAGTAAACTATTCTGACTAGGGATTAGGTGACCTTTTTTTGATGTGTTGCTCATTACCTTATGAGAAATCAAAGTCTTTGGGTTCTGGGGGAAGTATGGTTGCAAGGCTGAAACTTAAAGGAATTGATGGAAGAGCACCATTAGGAGTGGAGCCTGCCACTCACTCAACATGGGGAAACTCACCAGGTTTTGACATGACTAGGATTAACAGATTGATAGCTCTTTCATAATTTTATGAATAATGATGCATGGCCATTCTTAGTTGGTGTTAGATTTGTGCAACTCCAGGTCAACTCTGGAACTACTAAAGTTATGGGTCTTGGATGGAACATTGGCTTCAGCTTATGGGCTGTGCTCTTGCTGTCATCCTTGATCCATATTTCGGAGATGTTGGAGGAAAATCAAGAAGAGGACAAGAGAGAAGATGAGGAGTTACTCAAGTTGATATTCAAGCTAATGTACAGCAGAGTATCTAAGAGTTTATATATGAAGGTGAAAGCAGATTAGTAATGGAGGTGAGTAAGACGGAAGATGGAATGTACAGTAACTGGAACTGTGCACCAGAGGGATGAATGCCGGAGTGGTGCACACAGCGCGGAGGTATCTGTGAGGTGGAACTACATAGTACTAAAAGAGAACAAGGATGTATCATAATTAAAGGTACAGAGGAGATGGAGAAACGGAGGAAATGTCCAGAGGTCATGTGATACTGATTGGGTGAGATAACACCAGAGATTGCTCGAACATGAGCAAAGATGAGGTCCAGAGGGTCGGAGATAGACTTGGGTATCATGGATATGACAGTATCCCCCTCTTAGGCCCAAACCCCTGAGGGCCATAGGAGCACAATGTGGAGGTGGAGGGTGTGGAGTTCTTTGTCAGAGGTTGGAGTGCAGATTAGACTATTAAGTCTATTGGCTACCCTTCTGCTTCTTAAACCACTACCACTAACATTTTCAACATTACCAACATCCAGGACTGGCTGGAAGATCGTCTCGTGGAGAATGAGAATGACGACGATGACCTATGCACGGCGAAGGGTCAAAGTGAAGAAGACAGAGGAGGAATAGAGGAAGGTGGTGAAGGAGGCGAGGAGATGCAAGGTGGAGGAGGCCAAGCACAGGGTGGAGGACGCAGTGGAGGCAGCCGCAAGGAGACAGGTGAGTCTCCTTGGAGATCAGAGGGGTTGTTGGCTGATCAGGCAGGCCGAACAGGTCACTGAGCAGCAGTGAGTGGAGGGTGTGGACAAAGGGAAGGAGAAGGCGCTGCTGGAGTGCGAGCGCAGGGTGGGGAGGTTCATGGCGTGCAAGGCCTGTATTGAGGCAAAGGCCAAGTGCATGAGGCCCAGAGCAGAGGGGTCGGAGAGGGCAACAAAGAGATGGAGGAAAGCAGAGGAGGAGTCGCCCAGAGGGAAGAAAAAGAGGGCCTGGACGATGGAGGAGTCAGAGGCAGGCCCAAGTAGGGTCAGAGGCGCAGGGCACAAGGGAGGTGTGGAGATGGTGGAGGGGGTTGTGGACGTCCTGAGGGAGATCAGGGACATGATGAGGGCCAACAACAGGCGACTTGACTGCCTCAACACGATGTTGGAGAGGCTCGTTGAGCTGAAGGCCAAGGAGGTATATGGAGGGAGGTCGGAGTCAGAGGAGTCGGAGATCGGAGAGGAGGAGGTGAGGGAGGTCCAACAGGATCTCCCTGAGATAGCGGCAGAGGAGACTGAACAGGGTCATGGGGATATGGAGGAGGGGACAGATGAGTAGGTAGATGCAGTAGAAAACTTTGTCTCGGAGTAGTTGCAAAATGCAACAAAATGGTCAGAATTGAATGAGGGACAGAGTGGAATTGGGATTGAGAAAGCCTGATCAAAGGCTGGAGTGTGGGAAGTGGGGTTCTAAACCATCAAACTGGTCCGGGACGTGGACCTTGGTTCTTTGACCAGAGGCAGAGGTGGAGGAGGTGTGGCCAGCGGACTCTGCTAAGTCCCTGACTGCGCAGGTAAGGAGGGTGAGGACTGGAGTGTCCTTGTCTTTTGAGTCTGAGACGTCAGAGTCACTGTCGGAGATGCCGTTAGATGGA
>Ga0307508_10004516_pt1 | contig 13577 bp, 26 predicted proteins | sample 9_EM_MG_FD_203089 | JGI IMG/M metagenome (GOLD analysis project Ga0307508, IMG submission 203089) | Populus trichocarpa ectomycorrhiza microbial communities from riparian zone in the Pacific Northwest, United States - 9_EM | ecosystem: Host-associated > Plants > Roots > Unclassified | place... | reverse complement strand
GGAATGACGACTCGAGTCAATTTTCTTGAATGACTAGAGTCAATTTTCTTGGATTACTGGAGTCAATTTTTTTTGATGATTCGAGTCAATTTTCTTGGGTGACAAGAGTCAATTTTCTTGAATGACTTGAGTCAATTTTCTTGGATGACTCGAGTCAATTTTCTTGGATGATCTGAGTCAATTTTCTTGAATGATACGCGTCAATTTTCTTGAATGACTAGAGTCAATTTTCTTGGATTACTGGAGTCAATTTTTTTTGATGATTCGAGTCAATTTTCTTGGGTGACAAGAGTCAATTTTCTTGAATGACTTGAGTCAATTTTCTTGGATGACTCAAGTCAATTTTCTTGGATGATCTGAGTCAATTTTCTTGAATGATCTGAGTCAATTTTCTTGAATGATCTGAGTCAATTTTCTTTAATGACCCGAGTCAATTTTCTTCAATGACCCGGGTCAATTTTCTTCAATGACCCGTGTCAATTTTCTTAATGACTCGAGTCAATTTTCTTGGATGACAAGAGTCAATTTTCTCGAATGACTTGAGTCAATTTTCTTGAATGACTCGAGTCAATCTTTGGGAATAATTGGAGCCAATCCTTCCCTGCCCCACTGCCGATCCACCCTCGACCGCCGCCGCTGACTCCAGCAAGCCACTCAAAGTCTAGTTTGACTATTTATTTGCTCGAGCTGGGAAGACCGGCGCAAACAGAAAGAAAAGGCACTGCTCACTCCAAATTATGCGACCCACCAGACCACCCTGCATCTTTGAGCACACCCCGAATTCGATTGTTTGTGAATTCGGGCTATCTATAGGTATAGAGGTAGGAACCGATCAAATCGACTCACCAGCATCGTCTCTGACTTGGTTTTACACTGCCGGTCATAGGTTCTCGCTCGCGACATTCCGACCCACCGGGCTCATAACCTGTGAAAGGCTATGGTATACAGATATATGGGTAGAGATGGCAGACAGTAGATTTGGTGATGCTCTCTTGCCAGATGGCAGAGATATCTATATATTCATGCTCATCTCCAACTTCTTCTGTGCCCCGTTTCACCGCCACCTCGCCGCCATAGTCTAGATAGGCTTCATGTGAGTATGATAAAACAAAAAAGTTTCACCGCAAGCTCCGCGTTGGGTGGCCTCACGGGATCGAGTCCACATCCGTACAACCCCGCCCCTCCGCACGGACACCACCCTCTTATGCATTGGTGTTCCGCATGGACACCGCTCCTATAAATTATACATTGATGGTGTCGCCTCATCTCCCTATTTTGACACTAGGCCCGTACTCAGATCCATCGCGAGTTTCTAGCCAGACGAGGACCGAATTGGGGACGTGGGTGCTGATGGCAGGACCCAGGGCGAGGAGCGCAGAAGGGAGGACGAGGACTCCGGCTCAGGGGACTGCAAGGATCTGGACGAAGAGAAGAACGAGGAGGATGAACAGGAGTCAGGGTGCGGAGGATGAACAGTGGGTGGCGGGAGAGAAGACTGTTCTCCTTGGAGGGCAATACAAGTTTCTTCTCTGCCCCAACACCCACCAGAGCTAGGTCCGTAACTATACTATGAGGCGTCTTGCAGACAGCCATCCCACTAGCCGCCGTCGCGATCTCAATGCTCACCGGAGCATGATTGGTAACTCTACTACGAGGCGTCTTGGCGAGAGCCATGTCGACAGCCGGCATCTTGATCCTGATGCTCACCAGAGCTCCAACTGTGCTGCGTCCCGCCAACAGCCATCCCGCCAGCCGGCGTCTCGATCCCGACAGTCACCAGAGCTCATGCTGCGCGGCGTCTTGCCGACAGCCATCTCGCCAGCCAGAGTCTCGATCCTGACAATGACCAGAGCTCCAACTGCGTGGCATCTTGCCAACAGCCATCCCGCCAGCCGCCGTCTTGATCCCGGCACTCATCAGAGCTAGGTAGGTAGCTCTACTGCACGGCTTCTTCCGACAGCCATCTCACCAGCCGGAGTCTCTATCCCAATGCTCACCAGAGCTCCTAAGCACGGCGTCTTGCCAACAGCCATCTCGCCAGCTGCCATCTCGATCCCGGCGCTCACCAGAGCTCCTACTACACTACCTCTTGCCAACAGCCATCCCGCCAGCCGCCGTCTCGATCCCAGCGCTCATCAGAGATAGGTAGGTAGCTCTACTGTGTGGCGTCTTCCAACAGCCATCTTGCCAGCCGGAGTCTCGGTCCCGACGCTCACAAGGGCTCCTACTGGGCGGCGTCTTGCGGACAGCCATCCAGCCAGCCGGCATCTCGACGCTGGTGCTCATCAGAGGTAGGTAGGTAGCTCTACTGCGCGGCGTCTTGCCGACAGCCATCTCGCCAGCTGGCATGTCTATCCCAACGCTCACCAGAGCTCCTACTGCACGGCGTCTTGCTGACAGCCATCCCGCCAGCCGCCGTCTCGATCCCGATGCTCACCGGAGCCCCTAATGCGCGGCGTCTTGCCGTCAGCCATCTCGCCAGCCGGAGTATCGATCCCGACGCTCACCAGAGCTCCTACTGCGCGACGTCTTGTCGACAGCCATCTCGCCAGCCGGCGTCTCTATCCCGATGCTCACCAGAGCTCCTACTGCGCTGCGTCTTGTTAACAGCCATCCCGGCAGCTGCCGTCTGGATTCCGGCGCTCATGACAGCTAGGTAGGTAGCTCTGCTACGTGGTGTCTTGCTGACAGCCATCCCGCCAGCCGCTGTCTCGATCCCGATGCTCACGGGAGCCCCTAATGCGCGGCGTCTTGCCGTCAGCCATCTCGCCAGCCGGAGTATCGATCCCAACGCTTACCAGAGCTCCTACTGCGCGACGCCTTGTCGACAGCCATCTTGCCAGCCGGCGTCTCGATCCCGACACTCACCAGAGGTCCTACTGCGCGGCGTCTTGCCGACAGCCATCCCACCAGCCAGCATCTCGACCCAGGCGCTCATCAGAGCTAGGTAGATAGCTCTACTGCGCGGCGTCTTGCCAACAGCCATCTCGCCAGCCAGAGTCTCGATCCCGATGCTCACGAGTGCTCCTACTGCACGGCGTCTTGCCGACAGCCATCCCGCTAGCCGCCGTCACGATCCCGGCGCTCATCAGAGCTAGGTAGGTAGCTCTACTGCGCAGCGTCTTGCCGACAGCCATCCCGCCAGCCGGCGTCTCGACCCCGGCACTCACCAGAGCCCCTACTGCGCGGGGTCTTGCCAACAGCCATCTCACCAGCCGGAGTCTCGATTCCGACACTCACCAGAGCTCCTACTGCATGGCGTCTTGCCGACAGCCATCCCGCCAGCTGCCGTCACAATCCCGCACTCATGAGAGCTAGGTAGGTAGCTCTACTGTGCGGTGTCTTCCGACAGCCATCTCGCCAGCCGGAGTCTCGATCCGAACGCTCACTAGAGCTCCTACGTACGGCGTCTTGCCAACAGCCATCTCGCCAGCCGCCGTCTGGATTCTGGCGCTCATTAGAGCTCCGACTACGCTACATCTTGCCAACAGCCATCCCGCCAGCCACCGTCTCGATCCCGGTGCTCATCAGAGCTAGGTAGGTAGCTCTACTGCGCGGAATCTTGCCGACAGCCATCCCGCCAGCCGGCGTTGCGATCGCGACACTCACCATAGCTCCTACTGCGTGGCCTCTTGCCGACAGCCATCCCGCCAGCCGGCGTCTCGATCGCGACACTCACCATAGCTCCTACTGTGCGACCTCTTGCCAACAGCCATCCCGCCAGCTGCCGTCTCGATCCCGGCGCTCATCAGAGCCCCTACTGCGCAGCGTATTGCCGACAGCCATCTCGACAGCCAGAGTTTTGATCCCGACGCTCACCAGAGCTCCTACTGCGTGGCGTCTTGCCGTCAGCCATCTCGCCAGCCGGCGTCTCTATCCCGACACTCACCAGAGCTCCTACTGCGCTGCCTCTTGCCAACAGCTATCCCACCAGCCGCCGTCTTGATCCCAGCGCTCATCAGAGCTAGGTAGGTAGCTCTACTGCACGGCGTCTTGCCGACAGCCATCCCGCCAGCCGGCGTCTCGACCCCGGTGCTCATCAGAGCTAGGTAGGTAGCTCTACTGTGCGCCGTCTTGCCAACAGCCATCTCGCCAGCCGGCGTCTCGACCCCGGCGCTCATCATAGCTAGGTAGGTAGCTCTAATGCGTGGCGTCTTCCGGCGGCCATCTCGCCAGCCGCAGTCTCAATCCCGACGCTCACCAGAGCTAGGTTGGTAACTCTACTGTGCGGCGTCCTGCTGACAACCGCCCTGTCTGTAGGTGCACCCGGGTATTGCTGGCACCATCACCTAGGTTTTTTTTTGTTTAATCATACTCGCATTCGACCTATATAGATCATGGCGGCGTACATTTTGCCCTATTTTCCTGTCCGCAGTCTGCGCAGTGGCGGCTCGTTGCAAGCTCCCCTTTTGCCCTCCGCCCAGGCCTGTCCCAAGAAACAGTAGAGGCGCCCAAGGAAATTCACAAAGGGAAGAAACAAAGGAAAGCGCACCACGTCACCCTACTCCTTGCCTGCCGATGCCATGAAGGAGGGCGTGGGCAGGAACAGCGGTAGTTCCTCCCCAGAGCACGAGCCTTCCGCAGCCCCGAGCTCCTCCGCCTCCGCCTCTTGTTCCTCTTCCCGCTCCCGGAGCTCCCGGAGCTCCCATTCTGACGTCTGGCTGCCGGCAAACCATCACCTAGGTGGATTCGAGTGGAGAATGAATAGGAGCCGGAGTGGCCGGGATACACCTCTACCATTTCGTTACATCTCCATCTCTACCATTTCGTTACAACGCCATCTCTACCTCGTCTGCTTCTGTGACACTGGGGTTGTATTCGTAACCAGAGTGTGGAGAGAATCAAAGGTAATCAGGCTACTTTCGATAATTCACAGCGGAATAATCTTAGATCTTGTGTGTGGGTTCGGTATGGTTTCAGTGGTAGTGTTGGTGAGGATGTTCGTGCTGATTTTCTTCCTGTCGAGGCGAGAAATCTCTTTCTTTTTATCAGCGAGCGCCCGAGTGAGAAGTGGTGATCCGGGCCGTTCTTTCTCACGAGGCAGCTGTGTGCCACCGGAGAGATACGGGTGAGTCGGATTTGGATTTCCCCGAGGTGTCTGCACCTCTGAGGGAACGTGGATGGATTCATTGGTCGTGGTCGGGGTGTAGATAAGATAGATGAGGTTCCGTTTGTTTTTCGCTGCATGCGTGATGCGGCCGAGCGGGGCGTGCAGCTGTGTCAAGAGGCTGTCGGCTCTGATCGTGGTGGAGAGTGTTCTCCGATCGTGGTGGAGAGACGTGGTCGCCTAGCTGTGCCTGCTTGTTTGCACAAATTGTTCTCCCTCATCTCCGGAGTTCTAACTCCTTCGGCCGGTGTCTCGCCCGAAGGCTAGACTCCGTTCCTTATCTCCCGCCTAGACTCTCTGATCTTTTTAGCCACTGCCAGAGCCTCCTCGTCCTCAGCCACTGGATCTCTTCTATCTAGGCTACGTACTCGTGATATGACGTCCAGGTGTAACACTACCTCCCCTCCCCCTTAGCCTCGTCCCGAGTGCTAATCTTTTTCTAACTAACAACCCCGTCCCCCTTTTTTTTTTTTTTTTTTTTTTTTTTTTTTTTCTGACCGTAGGTTTCTTTCAACGCCGAAGTTCCTTCAGCGTCATGGACTGCAGTCCTCCTCCCCTGCAGCCCTCCCAGTCACCGGATCGGAGTTCTTCCCTGAGAACGTGCCTGTAATCTGTCGGTATGACTGGGCCCTCAGAGTAGGCCGGTGCGTACTCTTACTTGTCGTGTCATATTGAGTCGTACTCGCCACCACGCTGTGTCAAGGCTCGGCCGGCTTAGTGGGGTTCCGCGGTCGCAGTTGGCACAGGGAATCGGGAGAGACATGGTGTGCTTCGTGCTAGTAACCCGTATGTCCGCCAGTGACCGCGCCCACGTCCTTCCGGGGGGAGACTAGTGTGCTGGGACAGTGACAGCGCTGTCGGGGACTCACTTCACCGCTTATGTGCCTTCTGCGCCGGTTCCACCGGTCCAAGTCAGTCGCCGAGAGGTCGATACGTCTGTTCTGAACGGTTTTCCTGACTCTCAACGGTTTCGGCCGCGTGCATTCCTCGTCGGGCGCCACGTCGGCGGCTTTGTCGGGGTTGCCCGAGAAGCGGGTCTTTTTCCTTCGTTCTTGCAACTTGTCGGGCCTCCGAGGAATGACCGCGCTTTCGGGGACGGGATGCATCGGTGTCTTGGCTCGAGCCGTCGGTCCGATATCCCGAGAGTTCGTGTGAGTTGTATGGGCATGAGTATGAGTATGAGTATGACGGGCGAAGACGGCGCGCCGGGCATGGTCCTTCTTTGTGGTCTATCCTGCATGGTTTCAGCGCTTGATTCCGTCGGACCCGTTTTCGATGTTTTTTGTTCTAGGCTTCGGTGAGCCTGTAGTCCTTCAGGGCGTCGGGGTTTCGTCGATGGAATTCTTGAAGTTTCTCCAGTCCTCCTTCCGAGAAGTTGTCGAAGAGTTCTTCTGTCCAGTCTTTTTGATCCGGATAGTCGAGCCATTTGACGAGGTATAGGATTCGCTTGTTATTCCCTCGGCCGCGCTCAACTGAGGACATAACTTCTTCCACATCGTATTCCTCTGACTGCTCGATGTTGTCTGCTTCTCGTAGCACCTTTGATGGGTCCGCGGGTGCTCGGTGTTCGCTGGTTCGATAGGGTTCGAGTAGCGAAACGTGAAAAACGTTATGGATTTTCCATTTGCGGGGGAGCGTGAGTCGGACAGCCAGTGGAGAAACGATCTTCTCGATTTGGAAGGGCCGTGATTCTTGTGGTCCAGTTTCTTCGATGGACGGCGCGTTTTAATGTTGCGTCCGTTGAGTATAACTAAGTCCCCTACTTGGTATGCCAGGGGTTCTTTTCGGGCTGGGTCGGTGTATCGGTGAATTCGTTCTTGCGCTGCCTCTAGCCCTTTTCGGGATTCGTCGTGTACCGTCTGCATCCAGTGGGCGTACACCGTACTGGCCGGGTTGAATGGTTCTGAGGACGGTGGATCGATTGTGGCGGGGTGATATCCATAATTAGTGTAAAACGGGGATACCCCATTCCCCATCGTGACCGAATTGTTGTAAGTAAACTCAGCCATAGGCAGGAGAGATACCCAATTGTTTTGCTCTCGTTCAACGAAAGCCCGGAGGTATGCCTCGATTGTTTGGTTGAGGCGTTCCGTCTGTCCGTCCGTTTGTGGGTGGAAGGCTGTTGACATCCGTGGCCGGATTGCTAGTAGTCCGAGGAACTCCTTCCAGGTTTCCGAGGTGAACCGTGAATCCCGGTCTGACACGATGTCAGTAGGCGATCCGTGGAATCTCCATACTTCCCAGGTGAATATCTTCGTTAGGTCTGATGCCGACTTTTCTTGGAGTGGAATGAAGTGTGCCATCTTGGTGAATCTATCGATGATAACCCAGAGTTGGTCGCATCCGTCTGACAGTGGTAACTCCGTGATGAAGTCCATGGCGATAGACTGCCACGGGGCATAGGGTAGTTCTAGGGGCGAGGATAGCCCGTACGGCTGATGTCGTGAGGACTTGTTTTGTTGACATTCCGGGCAGCTTCTGACAAAGTCGAGGATCCGTTCGTTCATCTTTGGCCACCAGAAGTTTCGTCGAACCAGCTCAATTGTTTTGTCCTGCCCCATGTGTCCGGCTATCTTAGTGTCATGCTCTGATCGTAGTATCTAGTCGACCAGTCTTTCCGGGACCCATAGCCTATCTTTTCTGTACAGCAGCCCCCCGTGGATTTCCAGTATTCCTTTCTTGACCTTCCGGTCCTTTGGCCCCGCTTCCATGGGTGCCGATTCCTGTTCTGTCTGATCCCGGATTTGGCTGTAAACGGAGTCGTTTGTTGCCGCTTTCTTGACTTCCTCCACGAAGCCCGGGTTCCATTTCCGTACGGGGAGTGACATTAGTCGGGCCGAGGAGCAGACAAAGGTTTGTTTCTGCCTGTCTGGTTCCGCGAAGCCTGTTTCTGCAAGGTGTCTTTTTCCTAAAACCGTCGTGATCGGCTGGTTTTCTACCCCCCCCTTTTCAGGACGGTACTCCGAACGCCTGGATAGTGCGTCTGGTTTGCCATTCTGCGTTCCTGGTCTGTAATAGATTCGGAAATCTATTCCAGCTAGTTCTTGCACCCAGCGCGCTTGTCTTCGGTTGAGTACCTTGGTTGTCGTGAAGTATTCGAGATTCTGGTGATCCGAGAATAGTTGGATTTGGTGGGTTGCTCCTTTGCAGTAACGTCGCCAGTGTTTGAAGGAGTCGACGATGGCCAGAAGCTCTTTGCCGTGGATCTCGTAGTTGATTTCCGCAGGTTGGAACTCCCTTGAGTGAAACACTACTGGGTGTAGGCGCCCTTCTTCGCGTTGGGACAGGACTGCCCCCAGCGCAAAGTCTGAGGCGTTGGTTTCGATGATGACTGGCTTTGTTGCGTCAAAGTGCGCTAGGATCGGTGCAGTGGTAAAACGCTGTTTTAGTTCCTGAAAGGCCTTTTCCGCTTCTGGGCTCCAGGTCCATCCCTTTGGTTGCTCCATTTTTGTCAATTCTGTGAGCGGTCGGGCTACCCGGGAGTAGTCCTGGATGAACCGTCTGTAGAAATTGGCGAAGCCTAGGAACGACTGGACTTCTGTCAGTGACTTCGGCGTTTTCCAGTTCAGTGCTGTGTCCACTTTTTTGTTTTGACATTTTGATCCCGCTTCGTCCGATGACGTAACCCAGAAACTCGACTTCCTGAGCTCTCCATATGCATTTTTCCGGGGAGACTGCTAATCCGTTATTTTGCAGTCTCTGTAGGACTTCTGATACAATCTGATCGTGTTTTTCCCGGGTCTCTGCATAGATCAGGATGTCGTCTATGTAAGCCAGTACCCCGAGGTCGAGCAAGTCTGAAAAGATATGATTCATCATGTCTTGGAATGTCGATGGTGCGTTCGTTAGCCCATAGCGAGTGCGGAAGGCGGTTTTCCATTCGTCTCCCTCCTTCATCCGAATTAAGTGGAATCCATTCTTTAAGTCCATCTTGGTAAACCATTGAGCTCCTTGGACTCGGTTCTGCAGTTCTTGCATTAGAGGCAGCGGATACCGGTTAGGAATCGTGATGCAGTTTAGGGCTTGGTAGTCTACACATAGGCGGAGTCCGCGTCCATGGCGTTTTGGTACGAAGAGGATCGGTGATCCTGCCGATGATGTGGAACGCTTGATTTTCCCCGTTTGTTCCATCTCTTTCAGCCACTCTCTGAGAGTCTGGAGCTCAGTTTCTGATAACGGGTATATGGGTCCCCACGGCGCGGTGCTTCCTTCCAGGAGGTCGATTCTGCAGTCGTACGAGCGGTGCTCAGGTAGCGCATCTGCTGCCTCTTTACCCATTATTCCTAAGTATTGGCGGAATTCCGCTGGTACCGTTCTTAGCGGGTCTTTGTTTGTCACCGCCGAGGCATATCCTATGAGGCTGGCCATCGGGTCTAGGCATACTGCCTCGTCCCATATCAGCGGGAACTCTGCTTCTTCAAACTTGGTGCATTGTTCCAGGCACCCGGTACTGTTAAACCGTATTTCCTGGCTTGTCCAGGCGCCTTGTGGCGGGTGTCTTGATATCCAGTCAAAGGGTAAGAATATGTCGATTTCTGGGTCCATTGGGAATAGTTCGAAACTTTCTGTGGTGTAGTGCCTTTGGTGCTGCATTCGGAGGGGCTTCGTATAGAATTGGCCTGCACCTTGGACAGCTTCGCCCGTGTAGCTTTCGATGCTGTGGGGTTTTTCGATGTTTTAGTCGTTCCAGGTCGAGTTTTTCCGCTGTTTTTTCGTTGATTAGCGCTATCGAGCATCCTGTGTCTAGCAACGCTTTGACCCGGTGCCTCTCTTTGTCGTGGTGTAGTACCATGTCGATCACAGGTCGGGTGCCGCGGATGGGCTCCTTCGGTTCCTTCTGTTTCCGAGTGAGCCCGCATATTATTGCGGAGGTCCTGGGCTGTGGCTGTTCCCAACCTCTTAAAAATCCGAGTCGGATTCTTCCCACAGCGGGGCGACAGTGTCGGTGTTTATGGTTTCGACCGCTACCACCTTCTGCTGTTTGCTGGGGGGGTGGTTCTCCTCAGGTTCTTCTGAGCGCCTTCGTTTTTCTTGCGCCGCGGCCGACACCTTCCATGGGGCTGGTGGTAGGGCCATGCCGTTTTTTGTGTTAAACGAAAAGCATTCGTACGTTTGGTGGCCGGGCCTACCACACCTCCAGCAGTCGTCCCGGTTGCAGAAGTACTCCTCTCGTTCTCTGGCAGGGACGCCCGCAAGTGCGGCGTCCTTGGTGGCCCATCTTCCTGCCTTGCCGTATTGGCTTCTTGGGTCGGTGGTTTTTCCGTCCCTGGTGGCCTCTGTCCTCACTTCCTTCCCTTTTTGGGTGGTGTCCGAGCTTCCCTTATCAGGTCCGTCCCTTCGTTTGTCGTCTTTCCGTCTGTCGTCTTTTGGCGCTGGTGCCGCCGAGCGCATGGTTTCTTTGGCTTGTTTGAGCGCCTTCTTCTTCTCCACCTGTACTCCCGCACAGTAGGTAGCTTGGAGGAAACCTTCGTCGTCGACGGGGTCTTCCTCGTTTTGATTGAACCTCATGTCCAGTATGCTATCGGGCATAGCCATGTCGATCTTTTCCCTGAGTCCCTACCCGGTTGCCCGAGCGAAGTTGTTGAGAGCCTGGAATTCCGTCATGTATGCACGGATGGACCCTTGGTACCTTAGCTGACCTAACTTTAGCTGAGCATCGGCTGCCTCTCTCTCATTCCGGTATTCGGCTCGGATGGCCACCACGTAATTTACCCAGGTGTCGGTGTCCCCTAGGTCTTGATACCGGTTGAGGTGCCATGCTTTGGCCGTGTCGGTCAGGAGCGTTCCCAACCACGCGATTTTCTGGCGGTCATTTGTTTCGGGGTAGAATCCCAGGAACATGGTAATGGCTTCCCACCACTGATTGAAGGAGGTCGATCCCTTCCCGTCGAAGGTTTCTGGGTTTTTCATTTTTAGTCTGGCAATCTGGCCTTGTTCGGGTTGGGCCGGTGGGTCCTGTCGAGCCCGTTCCACTCCTTCGGCCACTAGCTGTACGAGGTCCTGCGTGGTAATCGTAGGTGCAGGATTCCTGGGCGGCGACGGGGAGCGGGGGTGCCTGGAGGGTGGTCGAGGCAGTTCAGATGGTGGACCCGAGGGGGGTCCTGCTGACGATCTGGGTGGTGTTGAGGGGGCGTTCCCTCCTTGTCCTGCCATGGGCTCAGGCGCTGGTGGCCTCGGGGATATGTGGCGCCTGAGTTGCTCCAATCGCTGCCTCATCTCAGGTGTTGTGGGTAGTGCCGGGGGTCTCTGCCGTCGGGGCCTCGTTTCCGGGTTCAGACGTAGCGGGCTTCCCAACGCTGGTGGTGAGTGGGCTGAGGGAGCGCTAGTGCTGGTTTGCTGGATGGGGCTCCTCCATGCGGGTGGTCCTACTGGCACTGCTGGCGTCGTAGGTAGGGGGATTCTGGTCGCGATGCGTTGGATTTCCGCCCTTTCTTCCCGGAGTTGGTTTTCCAGGGCAGCTACTCGGTTCTGGTGTGAGGCTCCCCATAGTTCCACGTTTCCCTGAAAGTTGGCCAGGTGTTGGTTCCGGGCCATGTTGGCTTCCGCCAGAAAGGACAGGGCGTCGTTGACCCAGGTTAGCTGAGTGGCCTGGCATATCTGTCGCTCGTTGGCCTCGTTGGTCCGCTCGATGATGGCCTGCCAGACGTTTCTGGCAAGAGATTGGTACGCGTTCACCACTTTTGACAGCTCGCTATGTATTCATTCTTCTGCGATTTTCTCATTAGCGTTGACTCGGTCATATACGTACCTAGTGCCTTCCGCCAAGGTTTGATAGGCTTGTTCAATCTCCCGCGTTCGATGGTTGGTTCTGTCATAGGCGTCACCGCACAGCTCCGTGAGCCGTTGTAAGTCGTTCTCGGCTTGCTGTTGCTGGTTTACCAGGGTCCTGACCCAGACTGCAGGGTTGGCTATTTCCAACGCTTGTTCTGGCCTCGGTATTCTGTCGGTGATCTGAAGCAGGTCGCGAGGGGCCTCGAGCCAGAGCATGTTAAAATCCGAGGGGGTCGTCATGGTTCAATACTCGTTGAGGAAATCTCCAGTGTGGATGGTTTCGTCATCGGTGAAGTAATAGTCGCAGAGGTCTCGGAGCTCGTCTTCCGTGAATTCGGTGTTCTGGTGGCTGTGGGCACAGTTGGACCAATATTGCGTATAACAGTTCCAGGGTTCGTGGTTGCCTTTTTGGTAGGGAGTAGGAATTGGTCCGTCGCTGAATTCTTCCCACTGTTCGCATTTTGTGATTTCTTCATCGATTGACTGAAAGGTGTAGTCAAACGAGTATTGAGATTTAGGCTCCAAGAAGTTGGACAGCTCAAGTAGATAGAGGTGGTCTTCGAAGTAGGTAACGTCGTAAGTCATGAAAGTAGGGTGATCTTGAGATCATGATTATAGTGTGACACTGGGGTTGTATTCGTAACCAGAGTGTGGAGAGAATCAAAGGTAATCAGGCTACTTTCGATAATTCACAGCGGAATAATCTTAGATCTTGTGTGTGGGTTCGGTATAGTTTCGGTGGTAGTGTTGGTGAGGATGTTCATGCTGATTTTCTTCCTGTTGAGGCGAGAAATCTCTTTCTTTTTGTTGCAATATCTCACTCGTTCAGCTTTGTCACGTGTAGAATCACGTCATATACGTGTATTCAGACTTTTCACTTTTCCTGCCTTTCTCTCTAAGACAAGACAATACACACAAGACTTCAACGTTCTATCAAACTTCCATCATAATCTTGACAGGTTATGAGCCCGGGTCAGCGCAATACCACTCTTGAATCCATATCCATTTAATCTATTGATTATTATCCTCACGCTCGGTTGAAAAATCTCATCTTCATACTTTTCTGCCGATTCGCCGATTTACCTACCCCGCATTACACAGTGTCACCCAAAATGTCTTCCCACAATGACCAGTCGTCAAAGACCTACTACACATCAAAGTTCAGGTCTATCAAGAAGCTAAGCAATACAAACTACGCTATCTGGAAAGGCGATGTGACTGTCATTCTGCAGGCGATGGGTGCTTATGCGATCGTCAACGGAGAAGAAGATGAACCTGCTGCTGGCAATACAGCCGCTGCAAGGACTGCAACAGCCGACTACCAAAAGCGACGAGCCTACACAATATCGGCCATTCGTTTCTCCTGTACCGATGAAGCAGCCATTTACGTAAATGGACTGTCCGATCCAAGCGAAATGTGGCAAATCCTGAAGGAAAGACTCGACCTGGCGACTTCATACATCGGATGTACTGCTATTGTCGCACAGTTTCAGAATGCACGGCCTACTGTCGGAGAGAGTATTAGTGTCTATGTCGCTCGACTACAAGCTTTTCAACTTCAACTTCAAGGCTCAATGGAAGAAATCACAGAACAAGCCCTACGAACCCACGTCTACACTACCGCACCACCCGAATTCAAGACCGCCATTGGCTACCTTAAACGAACACCTGATGTCACCATTCCAAACCTCATTACTGT
>Ga0307508_10004515_pt1 | contig 13578 bp, 12 predicted proteins | sample 9_EM_MG_FD_203089 | JGI IMG/M metagenome (GOLD analysis project Ga0307508, IMG submission 203089) | Populus trichocarpa ectomycorrhiza microbial communities from riparian zone in the Pacific Northwest, United States - 9_EM | ecosystem: Host-associated > Plants > Roots > Unclassified | place... | reverse complement strand
TGACAATCGATCAGAAACCACGAGCCACACGTCACAGTCGACGAGGTGCCGGATGCCATCGTCCATCGCAAGATACTGTTCTCGCTGCGGCTCCCAGCCGGCGTGACCGGAATAACGCATGGCCCGCCGGGCCTCCGGCGCGGTCAGACGCTTCCAGCGAAATGCGCGAAGATGCACGGCGGGCGCAAGATCGACGAAATCCGCTTCGCTATACGCCACCGCATCGTCGGGATACGCGAAAACGATCTCGGCGGCAAACCCCGATGCCCGGCTTCCTTCGTAGATCGCGTGGGCCAGCAGCTTGGCGCCGCGCAAGGTGCCGCCGCGATAGCTGATCGGCAGAATCACGGCGATCCGAGGAGGCTTCGCGTACCGAACCGCTTGCTCGCGGCTCGCGATAGCCAGCTCCTTGAGGATCTTCGCCATGCCCTCGCGCCACGCGCCGATGCAATTCTCCGGTCGCATGGATTCGAGCAGGCGAGCTTGCGTGTTTCTTATCGCATCGATCAGCTTGCGATCGTTGTCGAGAAGACGCTTCGCTTTCGCGCGCGCGTCCGCAACTGACGTGCAGCGGCCCGGCAAGGTCAGGCCTCCCATGCGATCGAGCATTCCACCGGCCATGAACAGCAACGGCATGCCCGCGCGAATTGCCTCGAACGGGTGGTAGTGAATATGGTCCGGATCGGTGGAGTGATAGAACATCGCACGCAGTTGCCGCATGTTCTCGTCGTGCGCTGCCTGCGGCTGGAATCCGAGGACCGCAGGATCGTGCACACGCACCGGCTGCGCCCCACCGATGAGATAGGGCAAGCCTTCGAAATCCTTCGAAAACTTCGTATAGATGTCCTGATAGTACGGGTTGAAACCGACATCCGGGCACACGAAGAAAATGCGCTTGTCTTTACCCTCCCAGCGATCTTCGACCTTCGCTTCGTGCAACCCGAGCGGCAGGTGCACACTTCTGCGCTTCAGTACATCTGACTCGATGCGATCGATATGCGCATAGGCCTTCGCAAAGTGGAAGCGCTTGCCGAGTTTTGAGATCCAGCGCCAGCCGGCGCCCTGTTCGAGCGCAAGGATGTTCTTCGAATAGGAATATTCCTTCTGCAAACCGAAGGTTCGCCACACCAGCGCTCCGTTGAAGTGCTTCGCCGCAGCTCGAAGCACGGCGAGGTCGTGGAGGATAAAAAAACACAAGTCGAAGTACCTGTTGGCCACGCGCCAGGCGTTTTCATTCGCGCCTACGTACCAGTCCGCCGCATTCATGATGGCGAGATCGTCGGGAGGAATCGTCAGATGCCGATCTTCCGATTCATCGATGGACGCCGAGCGAAACGATGGGTCGCTCGGAAAAATCTTCGGCAGGAAGATTTCTTCGATGCCGACTGCCTTGAGCATCGGTACCTCGAACCTGCGGGCCGTCGAATGGTTGAGCAGCCACATCACTCTAGGCGGCATGTTGCCTCCGCAACGACTGGCCGCGAGTGATGCGCTTGCCCAGTTCGATGAACGGCAATTCGCAATACCGATGCGAAAGGTACGCGAGCGGCACTGTCAACCCGGTCGCGATCGTACCGACCACGAGGCCGCCGACCAGAGGATTCGGCCAGGTCTGCAAAACCCTGAAGGCAGGTGAAAACCATAAAAGCCAAAGGACGGCCACGTTGAGCAAATAGTAGCTGTAGCTCACGCGACCGAGGAGCTGGGAGACACGATTCTCGAGAAATTCGTGCATGCGGGTGTTCGCCGATGACCAGCGCACAAATCCGACGAGCGCCCCGAAAAGAATTGCCTGGGCGACGAACGCGGACGCGGACGCGATATCGAGGAAATGCCTGATGACGACGGCGGCTATCAGCACCATGGTCAGTTGCCAGCCAGTGCTACGAGCAAATAGCGCCTTGCATTCTGGAAGCGCAACGAACATGCCCACAACAAAAAACAACAATGCCCCCGAGAGGTTCGGCAGGTTCAGGGCGAGGGCAGGTTTTTCCAGGACGATGGCCGCGACCCCGAGCATGAGCAATGCCGCAGGCATGGCAAAGGAGCGGTACAGCAAGAAGAACAGCAAGACGAACGGCGTCGCCATAGCCTCGACCTGGATGCTCGTGGATGGACCGTGTACGCCGGTGTCGAAGAGAACCGCATTCTTCAATGCCGCGATCACCGTGACATTCGGAAAGCCCGCCACGCTCAACGCGCTATGTGCGATCGACAACGTCCACATCACGAACAAGCAAAGGAACAACGCCGGAAACAGACGCAACGCGCGGCGTACGACAAACATGGACAGCGCACGCGCGGCCAGCGGGCTTTTCAGGAGCGAATGACACAGGACGCATCCGCTCAAGGTATAGAACAACAGAACCGCGGCGCGGCCATCGAACACGATGAGCATCACCTTTGCGAGCCAGTCGGCGCGCGCAATGTCGCTTATTGCAGGCGACACGACGCTCTCGACGAGCGTCGGCTGCAGCTGCAGGATCGCGTGATAGAACGTCACTGCTACGGCGGCGTATCCGCGCAGTCCGTCGAGCGCCTTGACGTGCTCGGTCTGGAAAACCGAGTCACTCAAGTGACGGACGCTTGAGAGATGCGGTATGCAGCGATGGCGGCATCCACCGATCCGTCGAAGATCAGTGCGCCATGATCGAACACGAGAGCGCGATCGCACAGCGACGAGAGCGACGAAACATCGTGTGTCGCGAGCACGAGAATCTCCGAGCGATCGATGAGTGAATGGATTCGTTGCTTCGCTTTCTTCATGAAGTCTTCGTCGCCGACGCCGATCACCTCGTCGAGCAGCAGCACATCGCCACCGACTGCCGTCGAAATCGCGAACGCGAGCCGAACCTGCATGCCGGCGGAGTAGGTCTTGATCGGATAGTCGATGAATTCGCCCAGATCGGCGAACGCGACGATTTCGCTCTCCAGCGAGCGCATGTAACGTGGGGCCAAACCCAGGAGCAGCCCGCGGTAGAGGATGTTTTCGCGACCGGAGGCATCCGGTTCGAAGCCGAGGCTCAAGTCGAACAGCGAACGGATGGTGCCATCTACCAGACGCCTGCCGCCTGATATCGGATAGAGGCCTGCAAGCATCTTCAGGAACGTCGTCTTGCCGGCGCCGTTGTGCCCGAGCAGCCCGACGCGTTCGCCTGCGCGAATTTCTACGTTCACGTTCTTCAGGGCGTGCACGTCGTGAATTTCCGCATGTCCGCTCTTGGTATGAAAGACGCGACTGAGCCACGCCTTGAGCGAACGATCGCGAAAGCCCACCGACGAGTAGTGAAGATTGACGTCCTGCAGCGAGATGCGATTGGTGCTCATAAATAGAAAATCATGACCTTCTCGGTCCGGATGCCCACGACGATGGCCAGCAAGGCGAGAACGCCGATCGAAACGAGGCAGTAGGCGTAGTTCTCCAGCGTCGGCCATGCGCCGTGGAGCAGAGGCGCGCGTACGATTTGCAGCAGGTGGTAGATCGGGTTGTAGTCGACGAGCGCATTGAGTCCGCCTTTGCGGAACGTATCTGCCTCGAAATAGATCGGCGAGGCAAACCACATCGCCTGAAAGGCGAGGCCGAGCGCGTAAGGAAGATCGCGAAAACGCGTGGCGAAATACGCGAGCAGTGTCGCCAAAGGCCAGCCCGCCAGCGCAAGGATCGGAAATATCGTAAGCGCGGCGACCCACGACCATCCGAAATTCTGCGGCATCACGACGAGTACCCAGGCAAGCAGTCCGACGCTTGCCAGGGACAACACGACGAGATTCGTCAGCACCGTGCGCAACGTGTAGATCGCCAATGGTTGCTTGCACTGCCGAATGTACGCATCCGCCTGCACGAAGCTCAGTGAGCCTGCGGTCGCCGACGCGATGACGAAATCCCAGACGATCATGCCCGACAAGATGTAGGGCGCGTACTCCGTGATGGGCGCATGAAAAATCTTGCCGAAGACGAGCGCGATGAGCAGCGTCGTCCCCACGGGCTGAATCAGCGTCCACAGAATGCCGAAGAATGATCCGCGCCAGCGCGAGCGCAAATCGGCGAGCGACAAATGGATCCAGAAGTATCGCGCTTGCCAGACGCGCATCGCGTAGCTGTCGGTCACGAGCGGGCGCACGATGGTCGCTCCGCGGACGAAGGCGCGGAATTCATCGATCGAAGTAGCGACGGATTTCTTCGCAGACTCGATCAACCTGGACCTGCGAAAGCTCGGGGAAGCTCGGCAGGTTTATCCCGCGCGCGGAAAGATTCTCGGCAACGGGAAAATGCTGCAGGGTCGCGCAGTGCGGCAGCGTATGTGCGGGGTGAAACAGCGGGCGCGTCTCGATGCTCTTCGCTCGCAGATGCTCTCGGAGCGGTTCGCGGTGGGCCGCATCGTCGACAAGCAGCGAGCACATCCAGAACGAATGCACGGTATCGGCGATCTCGTCGTGCATCCGCAGAGGTAGATCCCTCAATCCCGTTCGATACCATTGGGCGATCTTGCGCTTCTTTGCGATGATGAAATCCGCGCGTTCGACCTGGGCAAGCCCGATGGCCGCACAAATGTTCGTCATGCGGTAGTTGTATGCGACGACGTCGTGCCAATATTCGCGCGTCGGCGAGACGCCTTGCGTCTTCAGATGATAGGCAGTCGCGATTACTTCCGGCCGATGGCTGACGACCATGCCGCCCTCGCCCGTGGTGATCGTCTTGTTGCCGAAGAAACTGAATGTGCCCACGTCGCCGAACGTGCCGACATGGCGACCTTTGTAGCAGGTGCCGAAGGCTTCTGCGCAATCCTCGACGAGGAACAGACGATGCTCGCTGCAGAGTTCGGTCAGCGCATCCATGTCGCAGGGCAACCCGTAGAGGTGCACCGCCATCACGGCCCGTGTCTTCGAGGTGATCTTGCGCTGCACATCCGCCGGGTCGATTTGCCAGGTGGCTTGCATCGAATCGACGAAGACAGGGGTCGCGCCTGCCTGGAGAATCGTATTGACCGAAGCGATGTAGGTCAGCGTCGGGACGATCACCTCGTCGCCGGCGCCGATGCCGAGTGCCTTGAGCGCCAAATGCAGCGCCACCGTCCCGTTGCAGACGCTGGTGCTGTGTGGCGAGCCGATGTAACGCCCGAACATCGTCTCGAATCGCCCGATGAACTCGCCTTTCGACGAAATCCACGTCGAGTCGAGGCACCGATTCACGTATTCCTTTTCTCGCCCTGCGAAATATGGCTTGTACAGCGGGATGCTGTCGTCCGCCGGCTTGATCGCCGACTGTGCACGCGCATCGGACAGCATCGATTCGATGTTGAATTCGTCGGCGTTGAGACTATGAATCATCTTTGTTCCGCTTTGCTCGTTACTTCGCTTTCTGGGTCGCAATGAACGCAGCGATACGCTGCTCGAGAACCGGTAGCGGCACCGAGCCGAGCCCGAGCACTTCGTCGTGGAATGCGCGGATGTCGAACTTGCTGCCAAGCGCCTTTTCCGCCGCAGCGCGCAATTCGAGGATCTTGATCTCGCCCAATTTGTAGCTCAGCGCCTGGCCGGGCCACGAAATGTAGCGATCGACTTCCGTCTCGACCTCGTGTTGCGACAGCGCCGTATGGCTGGCCAGATATTCTATCGCTTGCGCCCGCGTCCAGCCTTTATGGTGCACGCCCGTATCGATCACGAGGCGCGTGGCACGCCACATTTCGTAGCTCAGACGGCCGAAATCGTCATAGGGCGTCTGATAGACACCCATTTCCTTGCCGAGTTTCTCGCAGTACAGCGCCCAGCCCTCGCCGTAGGCCGAAATGTAGCTCTTGCTGCGAAATTCGGGTTGCGCCTTGGATTCTTCGGCAAGCTCGCCCTGCAGCGCATGACCGGGCGCGGACTCATGCAGCGTCAGGGCCGTGAGGTTGTAAAGCGGGCGCGACGGCAAGTCGTAGGTGTTGACCCAATACGTGTGAGCGCTGCCTCGACCCGCCGTCCAGAACGGTGCGATCGCGGCCGGGACAGGCTCGATCGCAAACCGCCCGCGCGGGAGCAAGCCGAAATACTGACTGAGCTTTCCGTCGACCCGCTTGGCGATCCACGACGCGCGCATGAGCAGTTCGTCGGGCGTTTTGGCGTAGAACTGCGGGTCACTGCGCAAGAACTTCAAGAACGTCGGGAAATCACCCTTGAAGCCCGTCGCCCGCATCGTCTCCTGCATCTGCGCATCGATGCGCGCAACTTCCTTCAGCCCGATTTCGTGAATCGCCTCGGGATCGAGATCGAGCGTCGTGTACTCGCGGATCTGCTGGCGGTAGTACGCGTTGCCGTCGGGCAGCGACTCTGCCGCAAGCGTCATGCGCGCGTGCGGCACGTATTCTTCGCGAAAGAACTTCAGCAACTTCGCGTACGCGGGCAGTACATGCGCGCGGATGGCGCGAACGCACTCGGCGCGCAGGCGCGCCTGCTCGTCAGCCGGGATTGTCGAAGGCAGCTGTTTAAACGGATTGAAGAAGTCGCTCTCTTCGGGCGTCTTGACCTCCGCGACCGTCGATATCGAGACGTCGCGACCATCCAGTACCGCGCGCGGGACGGTGAAGCCGCGCTTGAGCCCGGCTTGCATGTTGGCAATTTCTTCATCGAAATAGCGCGGCACGTCGTCGAGACGGGCGATGTACGATTTGGCCGCCTTGGCATTCCTGAACGGCCGGTTCGCCATGAAGCCCAGGTCGGACCAGAACTGCGAGTCGCTGTTGAATGGCATTTCGTAGTCGCGCAGGCGCAAGCCCGCGGCAAGATTTTCGATCTGCGGTCGGTACACCGCATAGTTGATCTGGTTTTCGGCAGACAGTTCTTCAGGCTTGATTGCTGCGAGTCGCTTCAGGACGCCATCCCAGTAAACGAGGCGCGCGGTTTGCGTCTTGGCGTCGACTGCCGGCAAGCGGTCGTCCGCGGCGCTCGCTTCACGATCCTCGCTGTCGAGTCCCGGAAACTGCTGCTGCCGCCATTTCCATTCGTCGGTATAGATCGTCTTGAAACGCTGATCGACGTTTTGCGGCGCTTCTGCGAAGGCGCATGTCGTGATCACCATGCCCGCAAGAAGCAGGCGGCCGGTCCACTTTTGCATGGGAGTTTTCCCGATCGAGAGGTGCGCATGATCGCACCAAAGGCGGGCGTCTGGCGCGTGCTTCGGTGCTGGCACCAATTCTAAAGTCCGTCGTCGCTTGCTTCTGCCCCGACAGACCGCAGGTATGCCGCGAGCCCGCGCTCCGGCGTCTCTTTGAATGCTTCCCCGGTCGTGGCAATCTCGCCCATGCGGTCGGGCCGGAAATTGCGGAAGCCGATGCGCAGCCGGCACCAAGCGCCCAATGTCCATACGCCGCCCCAGAACGCAAGGCAGAGCGGCTCTACTTCGCGGATGCTGGCTTTGCCGGTTTCGTCCCGATATTCGATCCGCAACACGCGCTGCTGGGCAATGGCTTCGTGCAGGCGATCGATCACGCCGGCGCTTTCGATGCGGTCGCGGCGCGGTGGTGCAAAAATGCGAGACCGCTGCGTACGTGCGCGAAGCTCGGGCGGCAGTACGGCCTCGATCTTCAGCAACGCGGCCTGCGCGCCCTGCGACAGACGCTGCCCTGCGAATGCGCGCACGAACCGCGAGCCGACGACGAGCGCCTCGAGTTCCTCAGCAGTGAACATCAGTGGTGGGATATCCGCGCCCTTGCGCAAAATGTAGCCGACGCCGGCTTCGCCTTCGATCGGCACGCCAGAAAGTTGCAGGTCGACGATGTCGCGATAAATCGTTCGCAGCGACACGCTCAGCGTCTCGGCGAGTCGACGAGCCGGCAACGCGGTGCGGCGGCCGCGCAGGGCGTGAATGATGAGAAACAGGCGATCGGCTCGGCGCATCCCTCCTTCTATCAAATATCGACCGGTGGCGCAGCCTGCGAGCGACGTTTTCGACGCCTCTTTCGAGCGCATGAGTCGAACAACATCGCCTTAGCATGGTCATTAGCGCCCGCCTGCTCCGTGGAAACTAGCCGTGCGGGCGTGAACGCGGCGTCGGCGCAAGCCGCAGCACGTCGATCGATCGCGCCCGATGCCGCAGCTCGGGCGCGATTGTCTGCTGCCATTCCGCTTGGCCTTCCATGCGCGCAAAGTGGTGCGCGTAGTCGGCGGCATCCTTGTACAGCGCAAACCAGACGAATACGTGGTCCTTTTCGCGCACGGGCAGGCGAGGGAAATTGTTGGGTCTCGTTTCGCTCGTGTAGTAGCTGCGCAGGTTGATGCCGTTCGCCGAGACGAACGGCCTCAGCTTGTTTTCGAAGAACTCGACAAATCGCGCATCGACGGGCTCGGCAAACGTGTAGACGGTCGCAACAAGCAACCCGGGGCAATCCGCCGTCGCGCCCGTCGGCGCTCGCTTCAATGTCGCAAGGTCGAAGGCGGACTGCGGCCGCACGGCGCGCAGGAGCAATACATTGTCGGTGTCGATGAAAAACGCATTGGCTTGGTCTCGATGGTGCTTCCAGACGTCGCCGCCGTAGAAGGCCTGCAGCGACACGGCTCGTGCGGGCATGTCGGGAAACCCGCGCAGCCAGGTGAACCGGTCACTGTTGTCGAGGTCGCGAAACTGGCCGATCACGGTGTTGCCAACGGCCTCCTGTGTTTCGATGAATTCGCGTTCGAAGAACGGAATGAACGCTTCTCGTCGCGCGGGATGCAGCGTGTACTGGCGCAATTCGACGACGTCGCAGCACGGCGCGGCCGAATGAGCAGGCGATTCCGCGATGCCGCCTCCGGCGAGCATGCCGAACAATGCGAAAGGCTTGAGCATCGACGTTCCTTGAGGTTCGATGAGCGATGCGTGGCGCGGCAACTGCCGTGGATGTCGCGCCACACATCGGGATCGAGCCAGCCCTGACGGTCCGACTGACTCTTTCGGCGGACGAGTCGATCAGACCGGTGAAAAGAGCCCGACGCGATTGCCTTCGCTATCGATGAATTGCGCGAAATAACCGATGCCATTGGGCAGTTCAGTACGCGGCACGATCGTGTCGCCCCGATTGGCGTGGACGCGCTCGAGTACCGGGTTGAGATCGTCCACGTGCAAGTAGACGATGCTGCCCTGTACCGACGGCTCGCTATGCTCGCTTGCGATGAGCGCCCCGCTCGCGTTGGGCTTGCCGCCGTAGGGGAATACCGCAAGATCGCCGCCGCCCATGCTTTGGCGAGTCAGACTGACGCCCAGGATTGTCTCGTAAAATTTTTGCGCACGGTCGAGGCGGCTGACGGGGATTTCGAACCAGGCCGGAACATTGGGATTGAGCATGACGCGTCTCCTTGGGTTGGCGGGGAATGTGCGAGGCACGGAACGCATCTTGAGAGGGGGCTGCTGCCAGCCTACTGTCAGCAGGCATTGGCCTATCGCGGGTGGCGCGCCAGGGCGCAAGTCGCGACAATGAAACCTTGCCCTTCACCTGTCGAAGTCGCCACCGCAATGACGCCATTCCCAATCTGCCGCAAGTGCCTATGCCGTGAGACGATGCCGCGATGACTGGCGCTGCGTTGCCGGACTTCATTGAGGTCTACGAAGACGCGCTCGATGCGGCCACCTGCAAGGCGCTGATCGAACGTTTTCATTCGAGCGACCGCATCGGCCGCGGGGCCATGGGTGGCGGGGTCGATACCAGCATGAAGGACAGCTGGGACATCACGATCACCGGCGACGCGAAATGGGTTGAGGCAGAAGGCGCATTGAATCGCGCGATGCTTCGCGGGTTGCTCTCGTACCTGCGCAAATACCCCTACACGATTCTGGGGCCGGTCTGGTTGCGCATGCTCGATCCGGACAAAGGCACGAGCACGCTGATCGGTCCTGAGGCCCTCGTGGCCCTCGACGACCTGCGCCTGCAGGCGCTCGCGATGAAAGCGTTCCGGCCCGGCAACATCAACATCCAACGCTATGTCGCCGATCAGGGTGGCTATCCGCGCTGGCACTGCGAGGTCTACCCGGAAGCGCGCAATAATGATGCGCTATCGCGAACGCTACTGTGGACGATCTATCTCAACGACGCCTTCGAGGAGGGCGAAACCGAGTTCTACCACCAGCGGCGGAAGATCAAGCCGAAGACCGGCAGCCTTCTGCTCGCGCCTGCCGTTTTCACGCACACGCACCGCGGCAACATGCCGAAGGGTGGCGACAAATACATCGCGACGTCGTGGGTGCTGTTCCAGCGGGGCGAGGCGATCTATGCCGCGCCGCCTTCAGCGAAGTAGCCACCGATAGGCCGGATTGCCGCTCTCATCGCTATGCGCGTAGCCCAGACGTGCGAGGAAATCGGCGAATGCCGCACGGTCGCTTTCGGGTACCTGGATGCCGACGAGGATGCGGCCGTAGTCGGCACCGTGGTTGCGATAGTGAAACAGGCTGATGTTCCACGCCGGATCGAGCGCGCCGAGAAACCGCGCAAGGGCGCCCGGCCGCTCGGGAAAATCGAAGCGATAGAGCAACTCGTCGTGCGCAAGATCGGCGCGCCCGCCGATCATGTAGCGCAGATGCAGTTTGGCGAGTTCGTCGTGCGTCAGATCAAGCACGGGAAACCCACCCTCGCTGATCGCGTCCGCGATCTGCGAAGGCTCGTCGCGGTTGCGCGTCTGGATGCCAACAAAGAGACGCGCCTGCTTCGGATCGCCGATGCGATAGTTGAATTCGGTGATGCTTCGCCCGCCAAGCAACGCGCAGAAGCGACGAAAACTGCCGCGCTCCTCCGGTATCGTCACGGCGAATAGAGCTTCTCGAGCCTCGCCGACCTCCGCGCGCTCTGCGACGAAACGGAGGCGATCGAAGTTGAGATTGGCGCCGCTCGTGATCGCCACGATGGTCTCTCCGTGCAGCCTTTCGCGTTCGGCATAGAGCTTCGCTCCCGCGATGGCAAGCGCGCCCGCGGGCTCGAGCATGCTGCGCGTATCGGTAAACCCGTCCTTGATCGCAGCGCACAGCGCGTCGGTGTCGACGCGCAGGACCTCGTCGACATGTTCGCGACAAAGCCGCCAAGTCTCTTCGCCTGCGAGCTTGACCGCGGTACCGTCGGAAAACAGACCGACCTCGTCCAGCTCGACGCGCCGGCCTTGCTCGAGCGAGCGAGCCATGGCATCGGAATCCTCGGTCTGCACGCCGATTACGCGGATCTGTGGACGCACGGCCTTCACGTACGCAGCAACGCCTGCGATGAGCCCGCCGCCGCCGATCGGCACGAAGATCGCGTGAATGTCGCCTTGGTGCTGCCGCAGTATCTCCATCGCCACCGTGCCCTGCCCCGCGATCACATCGGGGTCATCGAACGGATGGACGAGCGTGAGACCGCGCGCATGACCCAGTTCGACAGCCGATCGATAGGCATCGCTGTACGATTCGCCCACGAGCACGATTTCGACGGCATCACCGCCATGCGCCTTGACGGCGTCGATCTTCACCTGCGGCGTCGTCACGGGCATCACGATGACGGCTCTCGTACCCAGTTTTCTTGCCGCAAGCGCAACACCTTGCGCGTGATTTCCGGCCGACGCGGCGAATACGCCGTTCGCGAGCTGGTCGTGCGAGAGCTGCGCCATTTTGTTGTAGGCGCCACGCAGCTTGAAAGAAAAAACCGGCTGATTGTCCTCGCGCTTCAGATAGACGCGGTTACCCAGTCGCGCCGAAAGATTGGGCGCGAAGTCGAGCTCGGTTTCCCGCGCGACGTCGTAGACGCGAGCGGTCAATATGCGGCGAAGATAGTCGGTTGCGGAGGCAGGCATGATGTGCTGCAGAATAACAGCGCCGGAGCCAATGCGCAGCGAGCGGGGTTTGCAAGACTTTCGAAGAATGGGCTGCGCGACTGTGCGCGCAGCTCGGGCCGGCGTATGCCGCCGGCGCAGAGATCAGCGGCGACCGCGTCTCTGCTTGGTTTCATCATGAAGCTGGACGCGAATCATCGCGCCGTCTTGCGTCGAGCCATTGAGTGCAGCGATTGCGTTACGGGCTTCGTGCCCTTCCATCTTCACTTCGGCAAAGCCTTTGCATTCGCCGCTGAAAAGATCTTTCGCCATGCGCAGGTCGAACACGCGCCCGTGGGTGGCGAACAATTGCTGCAGAGATGTCTCGGTCATGGAACGCGGCAATCCGCGAATGTTCAACGTGAGCATCTCTACTTCTCCTGAAAAAAGCGCGGAGGCATTTGCCCCCGCGCTGTATTGCAAGCGCGGCCGATCAGGCGGCGCTGACGTTCTCAGCCTGCAGGCCCTTCTGGCCCTGCGTGACGTCGAAACTGACCTTCTGGCCTTCCTGCAGCGTGCGGAAGCCCGAGCCGGTAATCGCGCGGAAATGGACGAAAAGGTCCGGTCCGTTCTCGCGACTGATAAAGCCAAAACCCTTGGCGTCGTTGAACCATTTGACGGTGCCGATCTGACGATCAGACATAGATAACTCCAAACAATAGTGAATGATTTGCGAGGTCCCACGCGGGCCTGCCGATGTACTGGTGTGCAAGGAAAACGCGGGAAGGGAAGACGACGGAACTGATCGCGTGATCAGAGGCATCGGGTCGCAAACTGCTGGAGCCCGGCAAACACAGTTTGACAAGTATACCAGATAACGCGCGACCCTGTGGATTTTGCGCCACAGAGCCCTTTTCAACGCCTACGGATGTCGCAAAACCGCGCGATCCTGGCGAAAATCTCTGCGCGACAATCGGCCGCGCAGAGCGATGGTCACTGACCTCCGACGAACCACCCCACGACATCGACGACGACGTCAGTAGTCGCACCGGTCGACGAGGCCACGTTCACCTGGCCGCCGCAGCAGACCGTCCTGACGATGACCATGTTGGGCACCGTTTGCCCAGCGACGAAATTCACGTTGGTGGTTGCTGGCTGCGACTCGTACGGCGACCAAACGGTCAGCGAACCGTCCGCCGTCGGGTTGGTTGCGGTGACGTTGAGTACCACGGCATTCACACCGCTGGAAGGAAGGCCACCGCGGCCAAGGGTTCGGAACTGCAGCGAGAAACTGCCGCCCGTAATCGGCCCGATACCCGCATACAAGCCGTCGACCGTGCTGGTACCGGCACGCGTATCCACGAGTCGCGCCGGTGTGAGCGGCGTCAAGTCGGAAGACGCGGGAAACCACGCGACCGCGTCGCTGATCAGATCGGCGGCTGCCGAATTGAACAGGGAGATGTGTCCGCTCGCGCTGAGCTTGGCGATGACGAGATTCGGTACCGTCTGATTTGCGACGAAATTGAGGTTGGACGCCACCGGCCTCGCAAGGTCGCTCGGCCAAGCGGTGGCGAAACCTGGCGCCATCGTGTTGGTGGCCGTGACGTTCATCGCGACAGCGGACGCGCCTGCAGGAATGCCCGCGCGGCCCGTAACGGTCAAGTCCACCACGTGCTTCGCGGGTAGGGGGCCACCGCCGCCGGCGCCCACGCCGTCGATCGTAGTCGCACCAGGCCGCGTGTCCAGCAGCCTAGAAGGCGTCAGCGGGGTGATCGTCGGGCCGGTAGTGAAATACCCGACGAGATCGACGATGACATCCACGGGGCCAGTGGACGTGAAGAAATTGGACGTGGCATC
>Ga0307508_10004514_pt1 | contig 13578 bp, 11 predicted proteins | sample 9_EM_MG_FD_203089 | JGI IMG/M metagenome (GOLD analysis project Ga0307508, IMG submission 203089) | Populus trichocarpa ectomycorrhiza microbial communities from riparian zone in the Pacific Northwest, United States - 9_EM | ecosystem: Host-associated > Plants > Roots > Unclassified | place... | reverse complement strand
ATGCATCAAACAGCTTATGGACTAGCCAAGGATTCTGAATGATGATGTCCTGATACTCGTGATGCAGAGAGTCTTGGTTTGTGTTAAATATGGCTGGTAACAGTTTGGAGGTCAGCGCGCCTATGGCATCCACACACGAACGCTCGTCCACTCGATACAGCCGTCCTGCAAATACCAGGAGCAACCTATCAGGCTCCACTTTACTGCCGACACTGACATTGTTGGCCGTTTCGTCTCCAGTGGCAGCCGCGTCAGCATCCATTGCACCGTCGGGAACAGGCATGTCAAGCTGGGGAAAAACCCGACGCAAGCCCTGTTCTACACGCATCGCATCATCGATCACGGAACGCGGGGTTTCTGGCGGGTCTGATTTGAAGCGTTTGGGAGGGGGAGTTGAGGTCATGGTTGAGCAGTGTTGCGGCAATAACTTGGAATTTGATCACGTGCTACCGCGGTCACACGCACCCTACAGCGACGCATTTCCCAACTCGACGTGCTTACTCCGGCCAATGAAATGAGTGAAGCGGATGATGCTGGAACGATAGATGTATGAATGTCAGACCGGATTGGGGTCCCAAATCTGAGCCTGATTGCTCGAATGCCATCCCACACTGTTACCACCATATTTGATACGAACAAAGACCAGAGTATGAGAAAGCTATTAAGCACAACCCTTGGCTGGTCAAGAAGCTGTTTGATGCGTACGGGTCTGGATAGTGCCACGACATACGACCCCTTGGTTTGTCCCTTGGTATGTGCAACAGTCAAATTGCCCGTTTGCCGGCGTGCTGAGCTCAGCCGTCTCCCGTAACCCGCAAATGCCTAAGGATAAAATAGCTGCTGCACAGGAGGGATTTGTTGAAACTACAAAGAGAATGTGAGTACTCAGACCAGCGCCCATCACCCAGTGCAGACAATTGCGATACTAACGTCACTCGTATAGCAACTATCAAATCATATTTTTTCAGAGATAGTGCTGCATGGCATTCTACGTCAGTATGTGCCCCGCGAGGAATTGCTAGGAATTGGCAAGTCCCGCGCCCACGACAAGGCGGCCAAATCCTGCATAACCCTCTCCTATACACCCCCCTCAGCCTGCGCGCTGTCATCCGGAGTGCTCACAGACAGCTTACGTGGCGTCACCCAAGTATCAACCGTGACCCGTTCTTATTCGTGACTTGCCCCTGTGTTTGTTCATGGTGTACATCAGCTTCCCGAGCGTGAACCAAACCACAGGTCCAGTCATTCACTTCCGCCCTCAGCTCCCCAACGGTGTGACGTTCATCATCCTCGGTCAGCATGTAAGTCCATATCCGATCTCTCGCTCAATTTAAAACATTGGAGGCAAATTCAACCAGATCTCGCCCTGTCGGCGGCCTCCTACAGGGCGTCGTCCAACAAGAAGGAATACGCCGCCCGGCGCAGCTCGATGGTAACGGGGAGCCGTGTCTTACTCGTCATCAAAAACGGGAAGACGACCGTGTGACTGTTGGCCGCGCTATTGGGATCCAGTCCGTACACCGAGTACCGCATCACCAAGAATACGTCGATGGAGCTCGCGGTCTACCCTACAGCCACAAGGACGGGGCGTTCTCCGCCTCCGGCGACTCTGGGTCGATCGTTGTTGACGGTGACGGACACATCGTCGGCCTGGTCACCGGCAGTTCCAGCACGACTAACTCGACCGACGTCACATACCTCACGCCTTATTGATGGATCGAGCAGCAGATCAAGAAGGCTTTTACCTCTACCCGATCAGCAGCAACTAGGTCGTGGCGGCAACTTCTCTTTCTGCCACACTCTTTCTGTTACGCTTCCTTTACTTATGTCCCCACGATGTGACTTCTCTTTCCGTTATACTTTGATCCTTCTTTTACGCTCATGTTGTGGTACTATCCAGACCCGATGCATCAAACACCTTGTCCGATCGTCGTAAGAACCAAGACGACGAGGTCAAACGACATCGCTATGTTCAGCATCAGGGTCTTGTTTTGTCCCCACAACGGGAAGGGGGCAGGAAAAATTCCGTGTCGATAACTCACTGCATAGATAACCCCCCTCTATGACCCGAGGGTGGTCGGCGTCAGTCACACATGCCCCGGCAGGATCGCTCCAGCGTGATCGCACTGTCACACCACCGCGGAGAAGCATGCCCCATTGGCCCAATGACGCGATTACCAAGGGGACCATGACAAGAGGGGCACGGTTCCAGATCGCGATCGTGCGCAGCATGAGCAATGTTGATGCGGATCCTACCGCGGTACTGATCCCTAGTGAAGAGAATGTATACTGCCATTGAAAGGAAAGTGTGGTTCAGCTGTAAGGTGTGATATATCAGAAAAAGCACATACGAGCGCTTGACAGTTGACCTCAGTGGTCACGTTCGCAACGGTAACGGAGCCAATGAGAGCTAACCAGAGCGAGTATTTACAGTGAAAGTAGAAGAATGAGGGCCAATGCACTTCACGCTGCGCATACCAATGGCGAAAACCAATTCCACCAGCGCATTAGGCAAGGTATGTATGTCAACCCACGTATCAATAAAAGAAACGGAAGAAATGGCCAATACGAACCTTGCGCGAGATGACACTCCAGTCAAACGGGAATTGGGTGATTATTTCCCACGTGAACAATCCCAACATCACGAAGCCATTCTTTTGGAGTATCACTGCACAATGTTAAGTCGCCGACGCCCGTCCATCGTGGTGGCGCGATGGGAGGAAATAACAAACGAAATGCGGGGGATCGCGAATCGTGAGGAACAGCTGGGTTTCAGATATGCGACGGAAATGGAAGCAAAGCAGTGACAGCAAAACTCACCGGCATCCTTGATTACCTCGAGGGGATCGGACCAGTGAGGCATCATATAGCGGGATGCAGGTGCGAGAGTTTTTGAAGACGTCGAACGTTGGAGGAAACGTACGCGGTCAAAGAGGACGTTGGGATTAGGACAGTTCCCGAGGCCACCGCATTTTGACTCCTGCGCCAGCAGCAATCAGCAGGAAAGGAAGGATCGCAGAGACAGGATACCTTGATGCGCGGCAGGTCGTAATTGGAGATTGGAAGTATTCCGAAATTCAGTGAGCTAAGGAAGTCCTGTGTTCATCCACGCCGTGATCTGCCACGTTACCACTAAGAGTTCATAGGTGGTCCGCATGTATTCCTTTGCTGGCTCTGCACCCCAGATTGTCAAAGCCATCACATCGGTTTCTGGTTGTGCGCTTGTCCACCTCCCAGCCTGAGGCACGTAACACTATCCCATCAAGTCATTCACACGACCGCCATTGCGTAAGACCGTGATAGACTTCACGAGCCGGGCGGAGTCGCTACAAATGGTGCGGAATAAGTGGGGACTGGGCACGTGTGTTGCAAACACGGTAAGCTGGCAAAGTATAAGGTTCGGGAGGTGTGCGCGCGATCCAGGGCTGAGGGGAGAGTGGGGACGAAGTTGATCTTATTTAGGGCGTTCGTCGAGACCGGGATCGGACCGCATCGAAAGGTTCCAACAGCATGGGCACTGAGTGTACGAAATAGGATACGGATACGGGCGTGACTCAGGCCAACTGACATCAAACCTCGTCTTGGGTTATTCTTCAAAAGCTGATCTGCACATCATTCCTGTGAACCTATCAGTTGGGGCCAGCACTGCGGCGCGCCGGGACGGGGACGATTTAACTTGCATTTACGACTAGCAGGGGAGATGGCTCCGCATATTCATGCTTTGCAAATGAGCATTGGGTTGCGTAATCGCTGCAGTCCTTGTCGTCGTCAAGTAGATGCGGTGATGCCCGAGATGACTGGCAGCGGTGTGAGTAGCTCAAATTAACAGCGCAAAAAGTCCCATGTAGAGATCAAAATAATTTGAGGCAATATTGGTTATTCAGGAGATGCCAGTGGATGATCAACGGAATTTCAGGAATACCAGTACTAATGTTGCGGTGATGGCGGGCGCAGCATGTCTTCACACCAGCGAGGTTAACCAGTATGTCATGCATCAGGTCAAGATCTGGCTGGAAGGAGATGCGGGTGGTTAGAATTTAAGAAGTTCAGCACGTTTTGCAACAGGGCTTACGCGCTGATCGATGTCTGCGTTCGAGCAATAGGAAAGAGACCGCATACTGTGCAGTCGAACGGTTAGTGCTTCCAGTGAGCCGCAAGGAAAAGTGTAGCGCACGAGAGGAAGCGCAGGGACGAGACACGCAAGAGCGAGGCAGGCGGGTACGTATACTGCTTAGCAGGTCACTAAGAGGAAGACGCGGCGGCTGGGGTGTGTAATTCACTACTCCTTGAGGGCGTGATGGCATATGGGGAGGCATCCATGTGCATCCGCCTCTTGCCCTGGTGAGCGGTGTGTTGACGAGCGAAGGGCACTCGATCCAAACGATCGCCGCCAAAATTGTCTGGTCTTGCCAGATTCAAGTGGAGCAGTTCGGAACGTAGACAGCGGATGGGTACAGGTGCAGGAGTCCGCGAGACACGATCGGCCATGCGCAGAGAACCACGCAAATAAGAGGTGGTGTCAACGTTCCTGACAAGAGCCAGCAATCGTTTATATTACACTTGCGGTAATCCGGCGTCCGAAGTATACTGTGATGCCCCCCAGTGTTTGTGCAGTTTTCACTGGTTCGAAGCGCACCGCTCCGGCACATGCCCTGCTGGGGGAGGTTTACATTCAACAAAGATTACGTGCCTAGATCCTCAAGTTGTGCAGAGAACGAAGCCCAGAGTCGTAGCTGAATGGCGCTGCTGTTGAGCTGTGATCCTGACACGTGACCTTGCAACGTAAAGGGTTGCAACTTCGGGCGCGTTGTGACTACATTGTACCGCATGCGGCTGACATGCCGAGCTCATCACTCACTGGGGTCCTCCTAGCCCTTTCAGAAGTCGCGACCATTTTCAAGTCACATTAATATTGTACGGTGGCATACTTGGGTAGGTCTGCTCATAACGTTCAACGTACTGAGTTGACAATAATTAACCCACCCAACCCTTGCACATGCTCCCTCTCATATAAACTGTGGACCGTGGCTCAAGGCTGGGGACCTCCCAAGGGGCTGTGAGAAGCAGAAGGTTGGACGCAAATGGACTCATATGATCATCGTCGGCATGAATCGCGCATCATGATGCGCATGTTGCGGTTGGATCCGAAACCGCACTCGACATGAAACTGGGTATATGAGCGATCTATCAGTTTTACATTGTATCTTATCCATCTCTTTGCTGAGGTGATTTATCCTCAACTTCGCCTGTATCCGGGTGATATCTACGTACTGTACCCAATTTATATGCAGAGGTTATGAGTCAATACCTTGGAACATCGCTTGTAATTAACACCTTCATGCACTTCACTTCCACATCATCACTAAGGAGGCCAATATGCGGTTTACAATCACAGCAGCACTTGAACATTGAAATTTGAATGGCTTGTGACAGTGGCTCGTGACAACCGCGTTGACAACCGTGACTGACGATCACCGGGACACTGATGGCCCGTTCCATTGGCATGGGAAAAGGTCTCCGCTCCCATCCGCTGCCATCATCAAGGCTCTGCCTTTGCGACGTTGAACGTCTTTTTTCTTTCTCTGTGGGTGTGTTCCTGCATTCCAGAACGAGACAGATTTAAAGCTGATTCCAACCTCCAGCTCCCGTTCTTCAATTGTCTTTTAGTTTTTATTCACCCGGCGTGAATGTCGCGATACTTTCCTACCCTTCAGAGAGGGCATCCTCCCAGCCCTCCGGACACTGAGGCCGCTGTCGAGCCGTCAATTTTGCCAGATCCCAAGCAGCGAACAGAGACCGACGTTGCTTCCCCCTATTCGCGCAGGGCCCCATCAATTTTCTACAAGCAGAATGAGGCCGCGCCACCCCGCGACGGCTCGCGGGGAAGACCGCAGCACCGCTGGCTCGTCATAGTTGTACCACCTCCCATTTTGGAGCTCGAGCGTGCGGACGGATCGTCGCGACGCACCAGTGCTGTAATGCTGCCATTGTTTCCCACTGTGCGTTTAACCTATTATAGTGACGCACAGACAATTTATATTCACCCACCATGCTTAGATGTATGCTCAGCTTGTAGCCATTGCACGCGAGTTCAATCTTCCGAGTACAACTGGCATCCGTGTCCACTTACATCTTCCCGAGAATTCTGTGGGCGGTGCAGAATTGATCACGCCGCGCATCACTGATGATGTATGGCCGCTTCTATGGGTGCAATACTTATCACTTGGCGATACGTCTACCCTACTACCCGGTATTCCTATCAGCGGAAAGATCGAATTTGATCTCGACCTTCAGCAAGCAAGATGGTACAATGCCTGGGTCCGCTCCCATGGTCCAATGTCGGTTGCGCAAGTCGCCACTTCGCTCCCAGGAAAGGGCGCATCCGAGGATGACGGCAGCGTGGCGCAAGGCTCTGATAATTCGGTTCAGCGACGCAGACCGATGCATATGCGTCAACTTTCATTGCTAGAAAGGAGAACGACCGGACGCAGCGTACCTTTCCCAATAACAACTGGAACACAAACGGGTATGGAGCAGGAAGTGTCAGGTGGCACCGCAGATGTGGTGACAACGGCCGCAGCGGATGTCCCGGCAAACACTCTAAATCGGAGGGATGAGGTTGAGAGCCTGGTGCAGAAATGGCGAGCAAACACCCCAACAGTCAATCCTGGTATCATCCACATGTCTCCAGAGCCATCGCCCCGCTCATTGGACCTCAATGATTATTCATGGTCAATTTCTTCTCCTGGTCCCCTCACCCGCGACCCGCTCGCATCGCCTACAGAATCTGACTTCTCGAGCGTTCGATCCATGCATCTTGCCGATCGTGCTGCAGGTTCTGTGGTCCTCACGCCGTCCACTGCAACGTCGTGGGGACCACCACGAAGTGACTTCTCACATGAAGGCTCCTTGATCTCAAATGCTTCTCGCTACCCATCCCCCGATATTGCTGCGCGGATCATGCCTGAGGTTCCTCTGACACCGAGCACCGCAACGAGCTGGGGTCCTCCAGATGACGATTTTGACTACGACTTGCTCCTGATGATAAATGACGAGTCGAGTTATCCAACTCCCGACATTGCTTTCCGTGCGATGGACAACATTCCAGTGACACCATCTACCATTGCGAGTTGGGGTTCACCAGATGACCACATCGATGATAGCGGTCTGTTCACTGAGCTTGATATAGGGGAGCAAACGTCGGATCATGGCGAGGGATTATCGGGCCCCAGCCCAGCACTCGCTCACCAAAAGCTAGTCATATTCTCGCACGTCTGGCCCTATACGTAAGTATGCCTTGCGTGTTTGTTAAGATCGTATTCTTATCAATCGCACAGCGAACGCATCCCATCGTCCAGACAGCATCTCATGTTCCCCTATGTCTGGCCCTATACGCAAGTGTTCGTCGTACATACACCAAAACCTGCTGCTCATGTCGCGTTTAGTGAAAATGTTTCAACATCGCCACCTGTCCCTCTGCCAACGCCGCACCCTAACTCGACTATGTGTGAGCAGCCCCTTATCAATCTACATGAGCCAGTGTCTGACGGGCGACGTTGCTTTTAACGGATCCTGCAGCTTACCCGAACTTCGATATCTGTGCGTAGCGGGTTCTAGTGTGCTTAGCAATAGCAGTTTTTCATATCCTATGCGATTCTTACAGATCCGCATCGTGGCACATTACTGAATGCTCCCGGTGCAGCTTCAATAGATATCAAACTCGTCCGCCGCTATCCCAACATTGAGGTGTACCCAGCCGTGTATCCTTTCAGCCTCGATTGTCTCTACCCGTCTGTCTATGTCGACACTTCTGCGTTTGCTGACGCCAACAGCGCAGCGCTTGTCAAGGGCTCTTCATCGCAAATGTATCCTTTCAGATGGGACTACAGCCATAAATCTTTCATTGGCAAACCACCCACAGAACCCGTTGCAGACGCGTCGCTCCAGATGTATCCCTTTGCGTGGAACTACACTTGCCGGCCTCGGGTGTCACTTCCTCAGACATTAGATACACCATCCTCAATGGCCGAGTCGCACAGCAATGCTGAGGCCTTCTCCCTTACGCAATCGTTACATTGGGACAGTCTTCACCACAACCACAGATCAAAGGATGTCGTTCCCTCGGAATCCACCGCGGTGACTTCCGAAATGGATTCATCGTCAGTTGTGTATCCATTCCTTTGGGATTATACACACAGATCATCCCGGGTGAATATTTCCAAGACAACTCCTGAAGTGGATATGTCTTCGCAAGTGTATCCGTTTACTTGGGATTATGATCATCAGCCTTGGAAGGCCCCTCCACCAACTCCGACGCCTTCATCGACTGTACAGGCACTTGTATCAGAAGTTGAAAGCGCGAATATCCAGTCCCTTGGCCATCCTTTCAGGTGGGATCATCGGCATATACCTCTCAAGTTGTCACAACAGTCCGCCGAGATAATATCGTCGCGGACGCCATCTGTCTGTACAATATTTGAGGGCGTGGACATTGCATCGCTAGTATATCCCTTCGGCTGGGATTATATTCATCACGACGTGAAGAAGACACCCGGTTCAACCAACTTGGGCCGGTCGGTCTCAGAGACGGATCTATCATCTCAAATGTACCCATTCCGCTGGGATTACGTTCACAAGTCGGAGCGAGGGCAGCGAAACGCCGATGCTATTGACTGGTCCTCTCAAGTATATCCATTCAGCTGGGACTTCACTCACAAGAGCTCGAAACAGGCCTTGATCGCAGGATCCTCACCGCGCTTACCAATTTTGATTGACGGGAAGGATGTGATGTCATTGGTTTATCCCTTCAGCTGGAACTATGTTCACAGACCCGGGACACTGGTGCAACTTACTCACCCGACTCCGACACATGCCCAGCTTCTGTCCACCTATGATGGTGTTGACGTGGCCTCTGTTGCGTACCCCTTCAGCTGGAACTACGGCTATCGCGCCGTGAAGCGCAGGGAGTCGCCAAAAGCGCCCATTGGCACTAAACTACCGTTTGGATATCCGAATCTCGTCGTCTACGTGCCTGTGTACCCCTACAACCTGGACGACATTTATCCCGCTATTACTACAGACGAAAGATCGTGTACTCCACGAACAAATTCAAATCTAAAACCTCAACCAGCCAGTCCTGTAGAAAATCCACCAGGCAGCAGCCACATTCGATCCAGGACAGCGTTTGTCAACACATCATTGGACGCGGAATATCCAACTCTCGAAATATACTGTCCAGTGTATCCACATAATCTCGACTGCATCTACCCGCGTGTGACATCCCATGCTCGAGCCTCGAATGGGACGGAAAAATGGGAGGCTGCCGATCATGTCGTTGTGAGGCTACCATCCTCGTACCCTTTCTTGCGGATCTGTGCGTGGTCAGCGGCTCCGTCCGTGGTGAACCTGCTGAGTTTTTTCTTTAGATGATCACGTTAACCCGTCATTCGAGATCCATCCCGATGCTTATGACGTGGACGTAATGGGAGAATTGCCCCCTCCCCACTTTTCTAACCCGGTTCCGCCCACGAACCGACGCGCAGTGGGACTAGAAAGGTTCCCTCAATCCGTGCAGGAGGATGAGCAGTACCAGGAAGCCGACGACGAGGGTTCGATGTATCGGGACGAGCGACTGTCGCCCATGTCCTTCTATTCAGACGTTCTTGAAATTGATGGCGCTGCTCGATATAGTAGACGTTCATCCGCTGTCGCTCTGGGTGGAGACGATGAGCGACTGGATGAAATGGACTCTCCAACCAGGCGTTTTTACCTGGCACGGCAAGAGGACCTGCGGGTTTCTAGTGAATTCTCCGATGGCGATGAAGACGCAGACCCATTCGAGTTCAATGCAGTGCCGTTTCCGCCCATAACATTCTCTGGAAGACCTTCTCTTTCACTGAATGTTCATCCAGAAGCCTCAACCTTCTTTAACGACGATAACGAAGATGATGCCCCAAGCGATAGCAGTCAAGCGCATGCTGGGTCCCTCCCAGGTCGCTTCCCAAGACCAAGCCTATCAGCCGTGACCGAGGAACCAACCCCATTCAGCAGCGTCAGCGCCCGGAGTACGTGGTCTCAATCCCAGTGACGTATCAACTACTAATGATGTCCCACCTTGGTCGGCGCGACTTGCCAATCCCACTTTGTAATCATTTAGGCAGACCTGACCTGCCCTCGCATTCTTATGCCTCCCTTTCGTTTAACGATAACAGTCCGACGCTTCTAGACTCTGTTGGTTCTCCCGGTATTGACAATGCATAGAAGGAGGATGCCCTCGTTACTTGACGTTGACGTCGACCATTATTACTATGCAATCTTTTGATCCTCATTCCACTTTCGTACCCGTTACATTGATTCATAAGTGCTAGCGCTAGCGTATCGACCAGTCAGATCTTCATTGTACCACAGGAATGGGGTTTGCTATCAACGAATAGCATATACATTTGCAAAGTGAGCTGCAGATATTACATGTAGTGCGATAATGTGGACCGACTCAGCAGCAAGTGGACCGCCCCCCCGGTCGGCCCTTCCTTCTATTGCGCCCTCGTATGAGAGTGGTAGGTACAATTACAGTGGCGACTCGGGTGCCGGAAGGGTGTTACCAATTCGAGCTGAGGGGCGAAGAAAAGGTCCAGAGAGAGGCGAGAAAAACGAAAGAAGGGAGGAGAAATTAGCACAAATGTGTAGAAGCGAAGAAAGAAAAAATCGGTCATCCTAACTTTAATTTCAGCTTCAGCGAGTCGACAAAACGTATGGTGTGTACGTGTGTACAATGATGACGACTCGGAGAATAAGGTTCCGTCGTTTGAACTCACTCACTCCTCACTCAACTCACAGCCTAAAATGAAGTATATATATAGAAATAAAACACGGTCATAGGGATATCTTTACGCCATCAAACAACATCCATGCCGTCTCGGCTGGCACTGGCACGGTTGCTTCTCGGAGGTCGGAAGTGGGAAGTCCGGACCATCGCGCAATGGCTGTCGTCAAATAGGTAGAAGTCGCAAGGCTGGCATTAGGTTCTTCCCGCATTTTTTTTTACCGTGAGTAAGCGGATTGCCGAGTTTTTCCTAATAAACCAAAGGCAAATTCACGTGACGACATCCTTTTTGGGAAAGGAGTCTGAAGGATACGGGAACTGAAAAAAAAACCACCGATAGTTTGTCTACTCAGGTCTAATATATGACGACATTCTTAGACCTTCAACATATTTCAAGACTACGCAAAACCGCGACCCCAGAAAAAAATGTTTGGGATGATATTTCCCCTGAAATTTTCCCTCGCCCAAAAAATTTGCCCATGAAAACCTTTCTGGGGTCCCAATTCCCGAATTTTCCTAGGGCACCCCATAAGTAAATTTCAGCCCACATAAGTTTTCTGGGGTTGCTGACCTTCACAAATAAATCCAATCGAGATGCGGAAAAACGGTCAAGGCATCGACAATTCGTTCAGTTCATCGCATCGGTCCGTACGCGTATGGGTCGGGCTAACGTTCGATCCGTTGCGGACCAAAGCGCAGCGCGGTCGATAATTCCATCCCACTGACTCGGATGAAGATGGCAAGGCGCATATGTTCGGAGACATAATCTATCGCAATTCTCTTCTCTTGCACCCATGAATTTCAGTCTAATAGATCGCTTAAGCGGTTTCACTTAATTATCCGTCGCAAAATTTGGTCTGAGCGCCGCGATATACCCTCTGGTCATGCGTCCCAGTGGCGGGTTTGTAATTGTATTGCAGGGAGCTCCGATCGAGATGCGGAAAAATGGTCAAAGGATCGGGAATACAGTCAATTAGTCTTATCCTCCGTCGGGCTAACGTTCGAGCCATCCGCGGACAAAAGTTTAATTTGCGCAGCGGGGTTGAGTAATTGTATTGCAGGGAGCTCCGATCGAGATGCGGAAAAATGGTCAAAGGATCGGGAATACAGTCAATTCGTCTTATCCACCGTCGGGCTAACGTTCGAGCCATCCGAGGACAAAAGTTTATTTTGCGCAGCGGGGTTGATAACGTATAAGACTCTCAAGAACTTGAACATCTTCATATCAGGCTTGCTCACATCGTCCGTCCCACATCGACCCAAAAACATGACCAAGTTTACAGCTGCTCTCATCACTATGCTGGTTGCCGGAGTTGTTCCTCTCGGCAAGGCTGTTTGCAAGGACGGCGAAGTCAGTGTTAGCGTGTATAGAGATCATCCCGTGAGCAGCACACACGAACTTCTCCGTCATCACATTCAAAATTGATAACTGATGGCAACGCTAAAATAGGCTGAGCCCCTTTACAGAGGCTACATCTTTGCTAACGATTGCGGCATCATCGATCAAGGAACTGAAGGCAGCTGTGGCTCATATTGGGGTGGCAGCACCGTAAACTGCGATCACAATGGGTGAGTGTTAGCATCCTTGCGCGAAATTAATTCTGGCTCTCTTTGGTCTGACGACAGTAATCGGTAGTGACGTGACACAAGTCAAAATAAAGGGGGCAATATGGAGCGCCTGCTACGGCGCTGACAACCAGGCATGCGGAGTCGCTACCCTCCAGGAGTGCTGCGTGCGCCAAACTCCGTATAGTTCGGAATGACTGCTTACGAGGACGGCAGGTGTGAGCGGTGGTGGAATTAGGAATCACCTTGCAGTTTGAAGTATATATCTAACGTCACCATGTACAGTCATATGACGCACGTACGCACGTACGTTGCCGGCTTCCTGGAAAGTTATGAGGGACGTGATGTTTCAGGGACAGCATCGCGCTGTCGCCGTGATATCCCGCGTCTATAGGAGCTTGGAGTTAGGGCCGGCGTGTGCGAAAAGATAAAAACACGGCGTCAAATGAGCATCTTGGGGAGGTTGTCTGTTCGGGCCCGCGCCGAAATAAAAGCAGCTCAGTGAAAGTAGAAACGAGAACAGCCATCGTGCTCGAGTAAAACGGCGCTGCCTAGACCAAGCAACTCCACCACTTTCTTCGTGTTTGCCATAGGCGTGATAGGATCACCTTTGTTCCTGATAACGAGAATCTTTGTTCGCGAACGCTCCACCGCACACAGGAGCCACCTGTAAACATGCCAAAAAAATCATTGAAGTCAACACATTGGCAGTGTCAGCTAATTCGCAGAATGATAACGGCACACTGGCACACCGGTGACAGTACATAGTTCGTCTGGCAGCCGTCACGTGCCGTGACGTGACCACGTGACTGGAGTTCGGAGCCATTCAGGACCAAACATCTGCAACACCGTTGAAGCCGTATAAACTATTTCACCGAATACTTCGGCTGTCATTGTAATTAGTGGTACTCATTTCTAAAATCTTCGTGCGATCAGAGAATTCGAGCACTCGGCTAATCGTCGGGCTTGCCTAAAAAGGCCGTGGGGATCGGGATGGCGGAAATCGCGCACCACCTTGCGGCGAACAGCCTGAGAGCTGTTCGCCGGCACACAGACAAAACTCCTAGCCAGGCTCTCGCCAAAACGGGTTGATTTGTTTCTTCGCGTCCTTATTATCCATTGTTTACGTCGCGCCGTCGATGGCGAAGGTAAAAGTAATTGCCGCTCTGGTCACTTCTCGTTGTTGGCGA
>Ga0307508_10004513_pt1 | contig 13579 bp, 12 predicted proteins | sample 9_EM_MG_FD_203089 | JGI IMG/M metagenome (GOLD analysis project Ga0307508, IMG submission 203089) | Populus trichocarpa ectomycorrhiza microbial communities from riparian zone in the Pacific Northwest, United States - 9_EM | ecosystem: Host-associated > Plants > Roots > Unclassified | place... | reverse complement strand
GCGCCGCCGACTAGGGAGAGAGCGCTCGCGCGGCGCCGCCCAAGTGGCTCGGCCGCGACGGGCGCGTGGAGCGCGACCCCGGTGTCGACGTCGATCCACCACTCGGCCGGCGGACGTGGGAACGTGGCCGGCAAGACGCGCCGCAGTGAGCCGGCGAGCAAGTCGCGCCCCCGTGTCGTCTTCGCGACCCCGCCAAACACGGCGTGCGGCGCGGTCACGCCGCCCCGAGCAGGTGATGGCGCAGCAGCGCGAACCGCGCCCGGCAGTCGCGCGGCGCGAGCGGCGCGGCGAGTTCGCCCGCCACGTCGGCCACCGCGCGCACCGCCTGCTCGGTGAAGTACACGGTGCCGTCGTCGGCAATCCACTCGAGACCGTCGCCGGTCGCAGCAGCCTCGTTGGCGCGAACCGCGGCATCGAGCGACAGCGACGGCGGCAGGTCGAGTTCGACTCGCCCACCCGCGATCTGGACGGGCCACCCACCTGGCAGGCCATGAGGTCCCGGCGCCGACGTCGCGATCTGCGCCCCGTCGGGCAACAGCGCGCCGATCACCTCGACCCCGTGCTGCGCCGTGACCGCGTTCAGCTCGCGGGACGACCTCATACCGGGACCGCTGTAGACAAGCTCATCAGCCGGCGTTCCGCGCTCGTCGATGAACACCAGAGGGTGCGTGTTCGTGACAGCACGGGCTCGGTCGCGTGTCATCGCCGCGGTGACGTGGCTATGGTGGGCGACGACGCGGACACGGTCGTCTGGCCGTCCGGCGCGGCGCAGCACGCTGCGCACCGCCGCGGCGATCATGCCGACGTTCCCGATCCCGATCGTAGGCGCGCAGTCGAGGCGTGCCAGGATCGGATGGGTCACGTCGGGGAACGAGCAGTTCACTACCGGGCCGCGAAACGCGGCCGCACGCACGGCCTGCATCACGGCGAGGATCGCAGGGAACTGCGCCGGCAACTGGAGCGCAAAGCCCGCTGCCGCGATAGCGCGAGCCACGGGGCTCGATGCCGACCCGATCGCCCACGGCGACAGCAGCGCCGCGCACTGTACGACCACGTGCGGCCTCGTACGTCGCAGCAGCGCGGTCACCGCGTCAACGTCGCAGCAATCGACTCGCTCGAATCGCACGGTCGTCGAACCACAACTCGCGGCCAGCTCAGCGAACGCGACCCCGTCAGCGGTGGCGCGCCCCGCGAGGATCAACTCGGTGACTCCACCGCGTATGATTATCGCCAGCGCGAGTCTCCGTCCCAGATCCCCCAACCCGAATAGGACGAGCCGATTCGGGTTCGCTACAGCCAATCTTTCGTTCCGGGCGCCGAGACACGACCGCCACCGTAGACCTGCTGCAGCTCACCGATCCCGAGTTCGCGGCGGCGGGTCTGCACCTGGTTCTGCTTCTGCTTCTGCTTCGCCTTTGGCTGCTTCACACGCTTGTTCATGACCACTACTCTCCTTGTACGCAGCGACGCCGCCCCCGCGGCGCCAATATGTAGGTTTGGTTAGCATGAACGCCATCTGAAGCCGTGTCAAGGATGGGAACTGGGCGTGCCCGACTAACCGCAGCCCAGCTTGTTCTATACACTCAGTCGCCACGTCGAGGACAGCGCCGCCGAGCGGGTCCGGCTAGTCGTGCCGGCAGACCGAGTTCTCGACCTCGTCACCGTCGATCTCGCAACCGTGCGGGTCATGCCCGCGCGCGGCCTCCGCGGCGCATCTCGGGTCGCGCGGGACGACCACCTTGCACACGCTCTCACGTCCGCGTGCGGCGAACGGCTGCAGTTCCCGTTCAGGGGGACTACAGCAATACTGGAACTGCTAGCCCCCGCCACATAGGGTCCTTGGCCCAGCCGTGCGGTTTTTACGGATGGGCCCGCCGCTCGGCGCTCATCGGCGCGTGTCGTCGGGAGTGGAATCCAGCACCGTTGTACATATGCAGCGTGCCCCGAATATCACATGCATGTACCCAGCGCCAAGCCGTCCGGTCGAACTCGAGATGGCCCGGTGGCACCGGCGCGTGCTCGCTGTCGGCGCGCGTCTACGGCGCGCTCGTGAAGCTTCGGGATGACGAAAAGGTCTGTGCATGCGCGAGCCCCGAATAGTCGGCCGAGCTCACACTCTCCAACTCGTTGGCGGCGGCGGCTTCATCGATGGTCGCATTCGGCCCGTACCCGACGACCTGCCATGAGAATGCCTGATTGGCAGGCAACGCGAGCTCCGGGACCACCGGGATCGTGGCGTCGCTCGACGTGGTGAAGATCTTGTAGGCGGCGCGGGTTGGCGCGCCGGTGCTGATATCCACTTCGTTGATGGTCGACGCGGCCGAGGTCCATGTGAAGTGCGTCGATGCCGTCACCCCTGGCATTGCGTCGGCCGGCAGGGCGAGGACGACGGCAGCGGGCATCGCGAAGTCCACGGCGACGGTCGCCGCGAGGGGCTGCACGAAGGTGGACGTCCCCCCATTAAGCGAGGTGCTTGCAACCAGGGTGGTGCCTCCAGCCGCCGCGATCAGCGGGAAGGTTGCATCAACGGTGGTGGTCGTGGTGGTCGTCCACAGCGGGGCCTGAGTGCCGCCGAACTGCTGCATGAGCGAGATCGAGGGGCTCGGATAGCCGCTCGGACCGCTGACGGTGCCGGTGAGCGTCGCGGTCGAGTTCACCGAGGCAAACCCGAGGTTGACCGTTGCGGCGGTACCGCTGGTGAGCGTTACCTGCCCCGACTTCGCGTACCCGAGGAAGGTATTTGGTGCCCCTGAAGCCCTGCGCGTCAGCTGGATCGCGTGCAGGACCCCCTGGTTCGTGCTTCCCGACGACCACGTGATCTGGCCGCGGTACGTGCCGCTCGGGTCCAGCGTTCCGGAGAATGCGCCGTTGGTCCACGCAAACACCACGGGATCCGTGTTCGTCCCCGACCCGGTCTTCGTCCCGGTGACGGGGGAGGAAGGGCACGGGGAGACGATCCCACAAAGCACGACGGGCGTGAGGTTCGCAGTCGCCGGGGCCGTGACGATTGGATCTGGGCGCGTGAGGCCATTGAACAGGAACACGGCTGGGGTCGGCGACGAGGTCGATCCGGAGTCCCCGAACGTGTAGAGGTCATAGGGAGGCGTCACGTCGGTGAACATGAACACGCCGCCCGCGCCGGAGGTCACGGACTGCTTGCCGATGATGCCGACCTTCACGCCGAAACGATTGCCGCGGACGGTTCCGGTCACCGTGATGGTCGTGCTGGTCACCGAGACCGTCGCCGAATGCTGGATCGAGCCAGCCATGCCGGTCAGAGTGAGGGTCGTCGTTGCCGCTGCCGCCCCCCCGGCGACCGTGATCGTCGCTTGACTCGTGGTCGTGCCGGCGGGAACTGGGTTCGGAGCGAACGTGGTGGTGATACTGGTGCCGCCCCCACTCGCGTTGAGCATGACGTCGCCGGCGGCGCCGGTCCGTCCGATCGTCACCTCCACGGTCTTGGAGCGGGCGATCGGAATCGTCAACGACGTCGGGTTCACCGTGAGCGTGAAGTCGGATGGGCCGCCATCACTAGCACCTGAGTTATTGACAGAGCCGCATGCGAGCAACCCCATCGTGGAGAGCACGAACGCGCACGTCGAGATCCATCCAATGGAAGGCATCACAACCCAAAGAATAGCGCAAACGTGCGGGTTGCGTACCCATTCGTCGCAAGCCGTCCGCCACTCCCGGGCTGAGGTGCGGTCTGGTGGTGCGTCTGGCGTCGAAGTCTCGCGCAATCTATGAGCTTAGTCACCGATTCAGGCATCGGATAGGCCTACGTCTCGCCGTCTTCGGTTGTCTTGCCCCGTCCACACTCCGAGGTCGGTTCTCCCTGGTAGTCACCCAGGAATGGAACCTCGGTCTTTCCGCTACAGCGCGGCCTGGATGATGAACATGTCATCGCCCGTGGTGCCGGTGCTGCCTTCGACCAGCGCTCCGCGCGTGAAGCCGCCGACGAGCACCCTGCCGCAGTTGACCGCGATGCTGGTCGGCAGGTCGTGCTCCGCCGTTCCGGCTTGCCAGCTCGAGAGCAGCGTGCCGTCCGGGCCGAACTTCATGGCGAACACATCGACGCCGCCATGATTGATGCCGGCCACCGCGCCCTCGGTCTGGCCGGCGATGTCGATGTTGCCGGCATCGTCGAACGCCAGCGCGACCGGAAAGTCGGAGTCTCGCGACCCCGCCTGCGTGGCCCACAGAATCGCCCCAGTGGCCCGATCGAGCTTCAGCACGAAGGCGTCCTGCTGACCGAACCTCGCGGCCCCAAGTTGTTGAAACGTCGCGCCGGTCACGAACAGCTCGCCCGCCGGCGAGATGCCGACGGCCGTCACGGCATCGCTGGTGGAGGCCGAGACCCGGCGGGTCCAGAGCTCCGTTCCGTCGCGGTTCAGCCTCTTGACGAATGCGCCGACATCGCTGTCCAGGCCCCCGCCGACGTAGCTTGCGATGTATATGCTCCCGCTGTCGTCAGGATCGGCAGCCACGTCGAACAGCCGGTTGCTCGCGGTGGTTGGAACCATGTGCAAGAAGTTCTGCGTGAGCTCCGGCCCACCGCGACCGAAGCTCCCGATGAACCCGTCCTCGTCGGATACCACCGCTATGAACGGGACATAGACGTCGTCGTAGCCAGCGACGAAGATGCTGCTGCCATCGAGACTGAGGCGCACCGGATGCTGCGGACGCTCGTTGCCCGACTGGAAGAGGTTCGTGCGCTGTCCCGTGGGATCCAGCGAGAACACGAATGTATCGAACTGCCCTTGATTGACAAAGCCCTCGAAGGCGCCGGAGGTGCGGCCGACACCGTACACCGTGCCGGTCTCCGGATCGATCTTTACATCCTCGATGGTATCGGACGCGCTGGTATCGAGCACAGCTTGCCATCGCACCGCCCCTGACGTATCGATCTGCAGCACGACGCCTCGCGAGTCCCCGGCCGGCTCGATGTTGGTGACCCCGGTGACGCCGTCCTCGAAGCCGCTCACGTACAGATTGTGATGTTTGTCAGTCGTCATCCCCCATAGCTGGTCGTCGCGCGCGGTCCCGATCTGCAGGTCGTGCCACGTGGCGTCGCACGTCAGGGTCACCGCGTCGAGAGGAGGCGCAGCATCGGGCGATCCGGGGTGATCCGGTGCGAGCGCAGGTGGCCGGAGACTGTCACCGCAGGCGGGAGCAGCCCCAAGCCCCGTCGCCATTGCCAGGAAACATCGCCATTGATGCACAAAGCACTCTCCTAATTGCAGTACAGAACTACACGAAGATGCCACGGCTTGCAAGCGAACTGTCTGATGCAAGCAGGCTTGTCATCACACCTCCCGCAGAGGGAGCGTAACCGGTTGCCGGGATCAAGTGCTCCATGCGATGTGCGATCGATTGCGGTTTCCGGGTGGTTAGGCCGGTATCTAACCGGAAACTCGGCTCGCTCGCCCGTCGGTGGAAATGGTGACTCCTGCCGCGGTCGCCGGAGGCGGCCTGGGCTGCAACAATTTGCGGCGTACAGAATCTCACAACCTTCTGACGAGCCGGCGTATGGTACCCACCGTGAGGAGGAGTGTAGCGGGAGTGGTGTGGTGTTGATGAACGGCGGGAAGCGCTCGGTTCGCTCGTTGGTGTCGACCGACAACGCTAGATCGCACGAGGGTCGCTGCGAGTTCGGCCGCGTTGGGCACGCAGTGTTTCGACAGACTCAGTCTGTAAAGAATTTCACAACGAGTGTAGCAGCAACGCGTCAGCGGCTTCTCATCAATGATGAGCACGCTTGGTGCGTGTCCCGCCCATGCGCGGAGGGGGATCGCCTGGGCCGGCCGTGCACGGGAGCGTGCGCCACCTATGCTGCTGGCGAGGCGGTGCTGGCTGAGGCTCGGGAGCCCCAACCGACGGCTTTCACGGCCGTTCGCATCTCCGCCGCCACGATCGCAAGAGGATCGCTGCGAGTTCGGCCGCGCTCGGCACGCAGTGTTTCGCCGCACTCAGTCTGTAAAGAATTTCACAACGAGTGTAGCAGCAACGCGTCAGCCGCTCCCCATCAATGCATAGGGCCCGCGAATGCGGAAGTCGACCGGTCACTGCTTCTTGGCTGGCGGCCTGATGACGTAGTTCCAGTCACCGTGGAACGCATCTCGTTCGATCTGCAGGGCTCGGACCTCCTTCGCGGAGATCCCGTGCAGCGCGAGCATCTCGGCGGACAGCTTGTACGTGCTCTTGCAAGTCCACCGCAGCGGCGACTCCGGATCCTCCCGGGTAACCGGATCGACCAGCAGCTCCAGCTTCGGCCGGACCTCTGGATGCAAGACGTCGTACGGCCGGGGCCCGGCGCTGCGTGGAACCTTGACGACGTCCTCGGGCGTGGCGCCCGCGCGCGCCTCATCCCGTCCCTTCCGCACCGTGCTGATCGCCAGACCGGTCGCCCGCGCGACCGCGATCACGCGACTGTACCCCATCGCGCCCGCTTCGGTGCCGGCCCACAGCCGACGAGCTCGCTCGTTCATGGTCGCCTTCAGCAGGCGCTACTTGTCGCGAACCGTCCGCTCCGCATCCGTCACGCCAGAGGTAGATCACGCCGGGCTACATCCTGTCGATCGCCCGCGATCCATTTCGAGCCCGACTCGATCGACTCGCGCACTCGCGCGCCTTTAGCACGTTTGCTGCGTGCCCCACACATGCGCGGGGGAGATCGCCTGGGCCGGCCGTGCACGGGAGCGTGCGCCACCTATGGTGCTGGCGAGGCGGTGCTGGCTGAGGCTCGCGAGCCCCAACTGACGGCTTTCACGGCCGTTCACATCTCCGCCGCCACGATCTCTACCATCGTGACTACGCAGGCGCCGAGGCGCGTCCCACGCAAGCCCATCACCCGAACGCGAGAAGAATCATTTAATTTGAGTACTGATTCCCATGTTGTCAACAGCAAAGGTGATCGATATATGGCACATACAATCAACGTCACATTAGTAGCAGTTGCGCTCGCCGCCTCGACGGGTGGGGTGCTTGTCCCCACGGCTGCCCACGCGCAGACCGTCCTCGATCAACGCTGCGGCGGCGATTCGCTGGCGCCCAGTGAGGCCGTGTGGCGTCTCGAGTGGGCGCGCCGCTGCGGAACGCAGCGGAACATCATGTCGCCACACAATCCCGACTCGGCGCGTGTGTTCGAGACCGGCGAGGTCGATGTCAACATGGTCGAGCTCTACGAGTACAGCGAGACCAACGAGTACTGGGGCGCAAACAGCTACTGCGGCAGCAACAACGCTTACGTCAACACGAAGAACACGCAGTATCAGTTCGCACCGTTTCCATCGGGTCGCACCGCACACACCGACGTGAACGGCTTCCAGTACTGGACGCGGCCATCGCTGCTGCCCCGCCCTCAGTATCCGACGTTCGGAACTGACTTCGACATCACCACGGCGGCTCCGCTGTGGCCGAATCCGAACGTCCGCCTCCACGGCGACTTCAGCGATTGTCGCCTCTTCTCGGACCAGAACGGCACCCAGCCGTTCACGGGCACCTTCTATGTGAACGCTTTCTGCACGTCGAGCTGCTACACGCCCGAGCAGACGGTCAGCTTCGTGACCGGCGACGAAAAGATCCTCGACGCCATCACCGTCCTGCGCCCCACCGGACTAACCACAGTGGCCCCGGGCTCCACTCTCGAGAAGATCCGGTTCCAGACCGACGACGTCGCGAGCTACACTCAGGAGCTGCGCGACGTGACCAACGTGATCTTCGAGATCCGCACCGCGTCGGGCGGCGAACTCCGCGTCACTGAAAAGCACCCGGTCATCCTGAGCAGTGGCCGCGTGGTCGAGGCGGCTGCGCTCAGGGTCGGTGACAAGCTGATCAAGGCCGATGGTTCGCGGGACCGGATCGTCTCGATCAATAGGACGACCCACTTCGGCAAGGTCTACAACATCAAGCCCAAGTCACTCAACCGGGTTGCCAACATCCTGGTCGCCCAGGGCTTCCTGGTTGGCTCGTCGCGCTACCAGAACGAGGACGCCGACTACATCAACCGCATCCTTCTCGGTCGTGTCCCGGCCGACGTTATTCCCAAGTGATACCCTGGTGATCTGACGACGTGCGATGGCGCTGGTCGGCCTGACAGCGCCCTCGTCCTCGTCATCGGCGGCGATCCACTCTGCACAAAGGATATTCTCATGAATGTCAAGCATCGAATCGTGGGGGGTGCGGTACTGACGATCGGGGCAGCGCTTGCTGTGTTCGTGTGGTCGAGGACCGGCAGCGACGCCGCGCTGCCCAACCCGGGCCAGACTCGGGATCGCGTGGTACAGCGCGATCGCGCGCCCGCCCTGCTGCCGCCGGGATCGCCCGCGCCGGCCACGGAGCCAGAGGCGGCCACCGACGAAGAACCCAAGCCGGGCGACGATTATTACGATAACCCGCTCGCGGAGGCGCTGCTCCGCGTGCTGGCCAAAGATCCACAGCTGAAGGCATTCAAGTACTATCACCATCGCCCGCTACTCGACGAAGGGAGCCTGGCGAAGTACCACGCGATGCTGTCGGATCCGGCGGTGTTCGCGATTGTCAAGCACGACCTCCTGTATCCCGCGGAGACCAAAGTCGATCAGGAGTCGGAGTTCAAGCGTCTGATGAAGATCGATTATCTGCGCGAAGCAGCGGAGTGGAAGGAGAACCCTCGGCGCGACGAGCTGATCGGACTGATCACATCGGCCATCCTGACCGACAACTACCCTCCCGGGATGGGAATGGACATGCGGCTGTCGCTATCGGGCAACAAACGCGAGCTGTTCGCGCTACTCGAGGACGTCGCGCCGGACCAGGCGGGGGAGATCCTGGCAGCGTCCCGGGGAACGCGGCTCGAGCCGCTGATCGCCTACGTTTCAGAGTCCGTGGCACGCTCCAAGCGCCTCGAAGCCCAGGACAATGGCACGGTCCATCCCGGCCCGCCGTTGTGACCAGCCGCCGTCATTCTTCGCGCAGCGCGGGGTCCTGTGGCGTTGATTCCGCCCAGGGTTGCCGCCCGTGTAGCGCATGGACTGCCCGCTCACGGCGTTGCTGCTCTGCCTTGTACTCGCCGTAATGACGCTCACAGCGTCCGACGAGATACACCGGCTCCGCACTTTGGCTGCTTCTTCATGGTTCACCGTCTCCATGTTGGAGATACCCGGAGCCGGTACGAGTCAAGTCAATTCGGCGGCTGGACTGATCCACTTGGGGCGCCGGTGTGATCCACCCGGGGGCGGCGACGCGGCGCAACTCGATGCTCTACATGCGGCCCAAGCCGGTCAGCATCGTCACGTCTGCGCGTCATGCGCCTACCAGCGCGGCATCGAGGCCGGCATCGCCGAGACCTCGCGCGACCGTCGAAGGCGCTCATGGACGATCGACGAGCCGATGGAGTTGTGCCTCGAGTCGAACGCCGCACCCGTGGCCATGTTGGCCGCCTTGCCGTCGACGGAAGGCACGCCTCGATGGTCCTGTGCCGTCTGCGCTTGGATGCTCGGTGTTCGCGAGGGTGTTCGATCAGTGTTGGGTGTGTAGCGCGGCGCCCTGAACGTGGCACTTGAACCGAGCTCGAGCGGCGCCGCCATCGCCGGCGCCGTGGGTGTACGAGCGCGCCGCGGCGAGATCGCCGGCGTTCGCCACCAGCTCCGCGCGGTCGCCGCCGGGAGGGTCGAGCTAGCTGTCGGTGCCGCTCGCCGCCGCCGCGTCGCTCCCGTGACGGCCGCACGCGGCGGGGGCGCGTGGCTGGGTCGGACGCTCGGGGCATCGCCGCGAGTGGATCCAGTCCTGGCCGGCGCCTATGCGCCGAGCTCGGCGGCCGCCGCGGCGCGCTCCCTGGCTGCTCGTGAGCGGCGCGGTCCTGGTCGAGGTCGCCGCGTAAACGCCGGCCGCTGGATCGCGTGCTCGCGGCCGGTGCGTGCGCGGGGTGCTGGGGCACGGCGACGCGCGGGGATGCGGCAAGCAGGGCGCCCGACCGACCGCGTCGACAAGCTCGCCGCCCGGCCGGTCGCCGCGACGATCATCCGCGACGTTCGACGCTCGACAACACCGCCGCCGCCGAGCTCGACGTCCTCGCCCGGCCGCGCAGCCGCGCCGCTGCAGGCCGATCTGGCCGAGCTCCGAGGTCAGGTGGCGACCGGCTCTGGGTATACCGGAAGTTTACACTCCAGCGAATGAGCACCGCCTCAGCCCGAGCGCTGTCTCGCCGCCTTTGGAGGGCCGGTCCGCCACCATGCTTCACCATGCTTCACGGTGCTGAAGAAGTATCTCCTTCAAACGTTTGCGCGCGAACAAGAGCCGCGTGCCGACTGTGCCAACTGGCACATCAAGATGCTCGGCTGCGTCCCTATAATTCATGCGCATGAAGTAGCAACAATCAATCACCTCTCGATAATTCGGCTCGAGGCTAAGGATGGCATTGGACAGATCTTCATCCGAAATCGCCTTGAATAGCCCCTCATTCGAGGTGTCGTATTCGTCGTCTGGAATGTTCCCCTCGTCGAGGGCTATTCTCTCGATTTTCAAACGTCTAAACGTATCCAGATGCAGGCGAAGCATAATGATGCTCAGCCAGGCAAGTGCATTACTGCCTTGTTGAAAGGTATGAAATCTGCCCAAGGCACGCATTAGTGTTTCTTGGACTAGGTCATCGGCGGCTGCTGGGTTTTGCGCTAGGCGGAGAGCCTTTTTCCTCAGATGTTTCTGGTGCTGTCGGGCGATCTTCTCGAAATCTCCAACATCACCAGTCCTCTCGGAGAAGTCACGATGAAGCGGTCGACCTCGTGCTGCTTGAAACGCTGGATCTATAGTATTATCTGATGGGGCACTCTGCGAAAGCGTTACCTCTGCTGCCAAGGCCTCTGCTGTCAAAGCCCCTGAACTCGAAAGTTCTACTCGAGGGCCTCCTTCCGGACTCGGTGAAACTGATCGCGAGTCCAAAGATTCTTTCTCGGACAACAGTTGCGCCGTCGGATCGCGCTGCACTGTTGCAGAGGGCAGCACGCTGCGGCTGCTTGCGGCCAGCCTCAGCTTGGCTAGCTTCGTCTCGGTATCCGCCCAATCGATCGCCTTGGGTTTCTGCTTCCGCGGCCACTTCTCAACGAGCGCGCGGAACAGGTCGCCCTTTACTGCGTCGAGGCTTTCGTCGATGTTGAAATAGCCGAGGTGCAGCTGCTTCGGATACGAAGGCTGGTGATCACGAACGTTGGCAAAGGCCTTGACTGTTCGCGACTGCGGCTTCTTAAACCGCAGGAGGATTCTTGTAGGGCGCATATAGCAAGGCCCTGAAGCGGGGCTGCGCTATGGCTTTCGCTTCGTTCCTCCTTCGATCTCAACCTTGTTGACGCTGTTGTCCGTATGCGACTCCCAGCTGATTCGGCCCTTCTTTGTCAAGGCAATGACACCGAGCATTCCGAGCACTAGCAAACCGACAAGCGAAACGAGAACGGTACCATCCATTGTCTACTCTCCGGTTCTAAGTTTTCAGCCGCGCGGGCTGACCGGAGATAAACTCTTGCGGGAGACACACCCCGAGCAGTACGCGCACAAGGAGGATGCGGGATGTCAACGGAAACGTGCAAGGGCGAGCTTTGACTGATCCATGGTTTTGTAGTGCCCCCCCCCGGGGTGCAGCCAAGCTGCCCTACTGCGATGGGTGCAGGGAGCTGCCTGTTTCGCTGATCATCGTCGCTGCCGTTTGTAGTGCCCCGATGGTCAATGTTGATCATCAGTTACGACAATAAAGGGGCCGGATTCTTGAATGAATCCGGCCCCTTTGAAATGCGCTTCGCGCCGTCGTTGACAACATTCGCGCCAACTTTCGCGTCGAGGTGCATCTCCCGCATCTATAAAACGGACGCCCGCGCGGTTTCTTCATTCTGGAAATCACCGGACTGGGCGCCGGTCGACGGCCGGCACCGGCGTCGACCGGGTCGACGCCACAACCAACTGGCCGCGGCCAACCACTCGAGCTCGACCGTGGGGCACGGCTGTTGGGGCTCCCCAGCGCTCGCGCCGCGGCCGAGCTTGGCACCAGGACGCCGGCGACCGCGCCGCGCCGTGGCCGATCTCCGGTCGCACAGGACGACCGACCGAGCGAACGCTCCCGGAAGATGTCGGCCGCGTCCCCAGGGGGCCAGCTCGTCGGGCGTCGACCAGGTCGGCGAGGACCTCGAGCTCGGCGATCGCCGCGCTGATGTCGGCGACCGCCGGCATGCTCTCGCCTTGCCCTCCGCGGATCCTGGACGATGTCGCGATCCACCGCGGCGGGCGAGCCGGCGGCGAGCACCCTGCGCAGTGGCATCCGGCGGCGAGCATCCTGCAGCAGTGGCATCCGATTGCTCAATAATTCAGGCAAGACGAGATTGCGGAACGTCGCTTATGTCAACCGCGGCGTGATCCCGGTTCGGACGGACGGATGCCGAGCGTTCGAGCCAGGTCGTGGATGGCCTCGGTGATCGCGTCCGACCCCGCGGTCTTCACGTTGCGCGCGCACAGCGCGTGTCCGGGAGCGTGGTCGCAGGAACCCTCCAGGCACAAGCGCTGGTGCTCGGCCAGCATGGGGCCGCGCCTCGCTCGAACCTCGGCGAGGTCCTCGGCGATCGCTTGCATGGCCTTGGCGTTGCGCGGACACAACGGATTTCCGGGCGCGTGCGGGCACAGCGTTGCGGGGCTGCCGATCTCGCGATCACCTTGGCGGCATGAACGCTCGGTGCACCTGTCGTGAGCGTCGGTGGTCACCAGTAGCATTCTAGCGCGTCGCCCGCTCTGGTCGAGCGCGATCGGCATGGATGCCGCGTGGCGATCCGGATCGTACGACCCACGCAACGCTCGGAGCTCGTGGCCGGTGATGGTGTGGCGACGGCGAGCTGCGCGGCGAGACATCGTGATCGGCCGGGGCCTCGAGCGCACGAGCTCGGCCCGCGCTGTCGCCGCCGCGCTATCGCGCCCACCGCGCCGAGCTTCGGGGCGAGCGGCGTCGACCCTGCCCTTCCGAGGCTCGGCGCGAGGGCCGGCCCGGCGGATGACGGCGAGCAGCGAGGCGCGCGGGCATTGGGGCGCGCCGTGGGCGATCGCGGAACTCGAGTCCCGGCGTTAGATCTGCTCAGGCTCGTCGGGTCCCGGCACCGCGGCGTGCACACCAGTGCCCCTGGCCGGAACCGCCTCAGCCACGATCATCACCACGAGTGTCCTGCAGGTTCGGCACTGCTTGAGATGTCGGGCGAGGCGCTGGATACCCTCGGGCGAGAGATGGCCCTCCAGCAGTGCGGCGAGGTCATAGGGAGCGTCCAGGTCATCGCAGCTAGGGGGTGTCCGTGTCATCCAGGCTCGCGTGATCGTCGGTCGCATAGCTCGCTCGCTCGCTCGCTCGCTCGGACCGACGAGCCGCGACGCGGGCGGCATAGGAGCTCCATCAAACCCCTCTGTGTCAACGTGACTGAGACGGCCCCCCTGGTCGAAATGACAGTCGAGGGCGAGCAGGAACGTGATCACGTTGTCGAACATGTCCAAGAAGAACGGCACCGCCCCTCCCGGGGAGGGAACGGCGTCCGCGGTCCGGGAAGCTGCCCGTTCGGGGGATCCGGAGAGAGCCACCTCCCCC
>Ga0307508_10004512_pt1 | contig 13579 bp, 13 predicted proteins | sample 9_EM_MG_FD_203089 | JGI IMG/M metagenome (GOLD analysis project Ga0307508, IMG submission 203089) | Populus trichocarpa ectomycorrhiza microbial communities from riparian zone in the Pacific Northwest, United States - 9_EM | ecosystem: Host-associated > Plants > Roots > Unclassified | place... | reverse complement strand
TGGCGGGGTGGATGATCAGGCTTTTGGCGTCGCCGACGTTCGCCAGGTGCGACCAGAGCGTCACGCCGCGGATCAGGTCCTGGCCGCCGGTCCGGCCGCCGGCGCAGTCGAAGGAGAACACCGCCCCCGCCCCGCGCGGGAGGTATTTCTCCACCAGCGGCCGGTAACCGCTCGCGGGCAGGCCCGGATATGTCACCCGGGAAGCCAGCGGGTGCGACTCGAGGAACGCCGCCACCTTCAGGGCGTTCTCGACGTGCCGTTCCATCCGCAGGGACAACGTCTCGAGGCCCTGCAGGAACAGGAACGCGTTGAGCGGCGCGAGCGTGCCCCCGAGGTCGCGCAGCGTCTCGGCCCGCAGCTTCATCAGGTAGCCGTACGTCCCGAAGGTCTCGTGGAACTGCAGGCCGTGGTACGCCGGGGACGGATCCGCGACCACCGGGAAGCGCCCGTTGGACCAGTTGAACGTGCCGGCCTCCACCACGACGCCGCCGATGCTCGTGCCGTGCCCGCCGATGAACTTGGTCGCCGAGTGGATCACGATGTCGGCGCCCCACTCGATCGGCCGGCACAGGTACGGCGTCGCGAACGTGTTGTCGACGATCAACGGCAGCTCGTGTTCGTGCGCGATAGCCGCGACCGTCTCGATGTCCAGCACGTTCCCACCGGGGTTGCCGATCGTCTCGCCGAAGAACGCCTTCGTGTTCGCGCCGACCGCCTTGCGCCAGGCGTCCGGATCGTCGGGATCGACCCAGGTCAGCTCCACGTTCAGCTTCCGCAGCAGGTGCTTGAGCTGGTTGACCGTGCCGCCGTAGAGCGCCGACGACGCGACGACGTGGTCGCCCGGCTCCAGGAGGGTGAACAGCGCGGCCGCCTGCGCCGCGATCCCGCTCGCGAAGGCCACCCCGCCCGAGCCGCCCTCGAGATTCGCCACCCGCTCCTCGAACACCGCGACGGTCGGGTTCATGATCCGCGAGTAGGTGTTGCCGTACTCCTGCAGGTTGAAGTACGCGGCCGCGGACTCCGGGTCCTCGAAGACGTAACTGGTGGTCTGGAAGATCGGCACCGCCCGGGCGCCCGTGTTCGGGTCGGGCCGCTGTCCGGCGTGCAACTGGCGGGTCTCGAACCCGAAGTCGTGGTCTTCCTCGGTGCGCGGTCTGCTCATCATGTGCCTTCGTTCAGGAACCTGCGGACGAGGGGAGTCTGGCGGGCTTCCTCGAGCAGGAAGCAGTCGTGGCCGTATGGCGCCGCGATCAGGTGAAACTCGACCGGCTTGCCGAGATCGCGAAGGGCCTCGTCGATCTCGATCGACGCGGACGGCGGGTACAGCCAGTCGGAGCTGAAGGCGATCAACAGCGTACGCGCCCGGACGCCCGACAACGCCCGGGCGAGCGACCCGCCGCCGTGCTGCCGCGCGAGGTCGAAGTAGGTCAGCGCCCGCGACAGGTAGAGATAGGTGTTGGCGTCGAACCGCCGGACGAACGACTCGGCCTGATGGCGCAGGTAGCTCTCGACCTCGAACTCCGGCTCGCCGATCGTGTAACGGATGTCGTCGGCGAACTGCAGCCGCCGGCCGAAGCGGTCGTCGAGCGCGGGCCCCGACAGGTACGTGATGTGCCCGACCATCCGCGCCACGCCCATCCCGGCGTCGGGTGTGGCGCCGGTGCCGTAGTAGTGGCCGCCCTGCCAGGCTGGATCGCGGGTGATCGACTCTCGGGCGATCGCGTTCCAGGCCAGGCCCTGCGGGTGCAGGGCGTGCGTGGAGGCGATCACCACGATCGTGTCGACCTGGTCGGGGAAGAGGACCGCCCATTGGAGCGCCTGCATCCCGCCGAGCGAGCCGCCGGCGACGGCCGCGAGTCGCTCGACCCCGAGCTCGTCCAGGAAGGCCCGCTCGCACCGCACCATGTCGGCGACGGTGATGACGGGAAAGTCCGACCCGTACGGCTTGCCGGTTGCCGGGTCGGTCGAGGACGGGCCGGTCGTGCCCCGGCAGCCGCCGAGCAGATTGGTGGAGATGACGAAGAAGCGGTCCGTGTCGAAGGCCTTGCCGGGCCCGATCATGCCGTCCCACCAGCCGAGCCCCTTGCCGGCCGCGCCGTCGCGGCGCTCGGCCGCGAACCCGTCGCGGGTGCCCGCCGCGACCGGTGTCGTCGAGAGCCCAGCCGCGTGGGCGTCGCCGCTGAGCGCGTGACAGACCAGGATGGCGTTGTCGCGCTCCGGGGACAGGACGCCGTACGTCTCGTACGCCACTCGGACGGGGTACAGCTCGCGCCCGCAGTCGAGCGGCAACGGCGCCGGCAGGTCGAGGAACCGGGTTTCGGCGCTGCCGACCGAGCCGGCCGGAAGGGTCGAGGGCGACGCCATGCGGGTGATGATAGCTAGGCGGAGTCTGGGCAGGCCAATATATTGTCGAGATCCCCTACTGGGTTTATGGGGTAACGCACCGAAAGGGAGAATCGGGACATGACAACGGTGGACAACGGAGTCAACGTGCAGGCGCTGCTCGACGCGCGCGAGGTGCTCAGGGGCGCGCCCGAGGCGGCGCAGTTCACCTGGCGGGCGTCCGCGAAGTGGGAGAACGGCGTGCACAGCACCACGACCGTGCAGAAGTTCTTCGGGCTCGGGCAGGAGCAGACCCACAAGACCGAAACGGTGTTCTCCGCCGATCACCCGGAGGTCTTCGCCGCCCAGGACAACGGCATCACCCCGATCGAGTACCTGCTCGTCGGCCTGGCGAGCTGCCTGACGGCCGGCGTGGCCTCCGTCGCGCAGAACCGGGGCATCCAGCTGCGCGCGGTCGAGTCGACGGTCGAGGGCCAGCACGACATCCGGGGCATCCTGGGTGTCGACAGCGACGTGCGCAACGGCTTCAACGACATCAAGGTGACCTTCGCGATCGACGCGGACGCCTCGAAGGAGGAGATCGAGGCGCTGGTGGCGCAGTCCCAGAAGCGGTCCGCCGTCTACGACGCGCTCACCAATCCGACGAACGTCACGGTCGAGGTCGCCTGAGGCAGGGCCGAACCATCGAGCGTTTCACTACCGTCGTCGTCGGCGCGGGGCACGCCGGCCTGGCCGCCAGTCGCTTCCTGAGCGACCGGTCGGTCGATCACGTCGTCCTCGAGCGCGGTGAGGTCGCCAACTCGTGGCGGCGCGAGCGCTGGGATTCCCTGCGGCTTCTCACGCCCAACTGGCTGACCCGGCTGCCGGGCCAGCAATACGCCGGCCCCGATCCCGACGGATACATGACGATGGGCGAGGTGATCGAGTTCATCGAGCATTTCGCCGTCGTCTCGGGCGCGCCGGTACGCACCGGCACGAACGTCACCTCGGTGCGGCCGGTCGACGACGGGTACCACCTGTCGACAAGCCGGGGCGACGTTCGTTGCCGGGCGGTCGTGCTCGCCGGCGGCGCCTGCAACGTGGCGACCGTGCCCGGGTTCGGCGCCGGGGTCCCGGCGTCCGTGGAGCAGTTGACCCCGCTCGACTACCGCGGCCCCGCTCGCCTTCCCGACGGCGGGGTGCTCGTTGTCGGCGCGTCCGCGACCGGGGTCCAGCTGGCGGCCGAACTGCGGCGATCGGGCCGCCAGGTGATCCTCGCGGTGGGGGAGCACGTACGGTTGCCGCGCGTCTACCGCAAACGCGACGTGCTGTGGTGGATGCACGTCTCCGGCGTGTGGGATCAACGCTACGACGAGGTCGACGACCTCACCCGGGCCCGCCGGTTGCCCTCGCCGCAACTCGTCGGCACCCCCGAGCGCAGCACGCTGGATCTCAACGCGCTGACCGCGCTCGGCGTCGAGCTGGTCGGTCGCTGGGCGACGGTACGCGACGGCAGCGCGCTGTTCTCCGGCGGGCTGCGCAACGTGTGCGCGCTGGCGGATCTCAAGATGAAACGCCTGCTGGCCACGTTCGACGAGTGGGCGCGGGCGAGTGGACGCGAGGCCGAGGTGGGTCCGAGCGAGCAGTTCCCGCCGACCGAGGCGCCCGCGACGACGCGTCTGCGCCTGGACCTGCGAAGCGGCGAGATCGGCTCGATCGTGTGGGCGACCGGCTTCCGCCCCGACTACGGCTGGCTGGACGTGCCGGTGCTCGACGCCAAGGGCGGCCTGCGCCACGAGGGCGGTGTGCTCGACGCCCCCGGGCTGTACGCGCTGGGCCTGCCCATGTTGCGGCGCCGCCGGTCGTCCTTCATCAACGGCATCGAGGACGACGCCCGCGCGGTGATCGACCACCTGGCCCGGGACCTGGCCTCGGGCGGTTAACCCACCGTAAATCCCCCACTTCTCCTATCGTAAGAGTAGGCATTGAATGGGCGTCACGGGCGCCGGCGCGGACCTTCCCCAGGTTCGGCCGGCGACCGTACGTCGGAGGTTAGGTCGCTGCCTCAGGCCGTACCGGGGTTGGGCCGTTGGGAGGCGGCGGCTCGGGGGTGCAGGTCGGCGATGGCCAGCTGGTGGGTGGGGGGTCGCGGGGCGGCGATCCGGCTGGTGATGCGCTGGTCCGCGGCGACGTGCAGGAGTTCGCCGGGGGCGAGCAGCCGCCAGTTCGGGTCCTCGTCCATGCGCTCGCTGGCGACCACCACGGCCGGCGCCGCGGCCAGGTCGCCGGAGCGCACCCGCACCGTGCCGGGCGCGCTGGCCTGTTCCAGGTGCCGTTCGCCGTGGGGGCCGCCGGCCGGGCGGTCCAGAACGTACAGCGGATGGGTATCGGGATAGCGCAGCGCCCACAGCTCGGTCGGCGTCGTCACGATCAGGTTCAGCGCGTACACGGGGAGGTTCGCCGCGATCCAGCCCACCGCGCCGACGATGGCGCCGCCCGGGTCGGCGCCCTGCCGTGCGTAGGCGGTGATCAGCGCGAACACCAGTTCCGAGTCGGTGTCTCCGGCGACCAGCTCCTCCGGCCGGCCGCCGAGCTCCTCGCCGACCTTGTCCCGGAGCCGGTCCAGACCGGTGATGACGCCGTTGTGCGCGAAGAGCCGGCGGTCCTGTAGGAACGGGTGGGTGTTCTCGGTGCGCAGCCCGCCTGTGCTGGCGTAGCGGATGTGGGCGAGGAAGGTGGTGCTGGACACCTCGCGGGCTTCCCGGGCGAACTCGGTGTCCTGGTAGGCGGCGATGGGCCGCTTGTGCACGACGGGGGCGCCGTCCGGTTCGAACACGCCCAGCCCGACGCCGTCGGGTTCGTGGCGGCTCTGCACGGCGAGGCTGTCCGGGGCGTCGATGAGCCAGAACGTCGCGGCGACCCGGCGTGGCGCGGCCGACAGCGCGAACAGTCGACACATGAGGCGGCTCCCGGAGACGGGCACGGATCGGACTCCCCTGGATCACCCTACCGGCGCCCGGTTCACCAGGTGGTGAGCAGCAGGTGGTTGACCAGCAGCGCGACGGTCGCCTGGACGACGAGCCAGAACCGCCGGGTCGGCGGCGGGAGCAGCGCCGCGCCGGCCGGCAGCCAGGCCGCGAACGGCAGCCAGATCCGTTCCACCTCGGCCTTGCTGAGCCCGGACAGGTCGGCGGCCAGGATCGCGAGCAGGGCGGCGCAGGGCAGCATCACCGTGGGCCCGAGGTCGGCGAGCGGCCGCGCCCGGCGCGGCAGGGCCGCCGAGCCGACGTCGAGCAGCGCCCGGCGCAGCGTCACCGCCGCGGCCGGACCGGCGCAGGCGACCACGAGGGCGAGGTCGGCCCAGACCCAGTACGCGTAGGGACGTGCGCTCGCGATGCCCTGGTAGTAGCGCACGACGACGAGGTGGTAGCCGTCGAGCCACCAGAATCCGGCGAGGGTGAACGCGGCCACGACGGCGGCGCCCGCGCCGAGCGCCGCGCCGACTGTCCTCCACGGGACCGGCCGGGCGAGCAGGATCACCGCCAGGGCGGGCACGGCGATCAGCGTCAGCCCGTACGAGAGGTAGAGGCCGAAGGCCAGCAGTAACCCGGCGCCGAGGCCGGCCGCGGGGTTGCGCCGGGTGACGGCGACGGCCAGCAGGGCCAGGCCGGTCGCGGTGACGCCGGCGAACATGCCGTCGGCGGACGCGCCGATCCAGACGGCGCCGGGGAACAACACGAGGAACGGTACGGCGGCGCGCGCGGCCGCCTCGTCACCCAGGGCCCGGACGGTGACCGGTACCGCGACCGCGATGAGGGCGCCCGTCGCGACGCAGGCGACCGCGGCCCAGGCCCCGCCGCCCAGGCCGACCCGGTCGAGGACGACGAAGACCAGGAAGGCGCCGGGCGGGTGGCCGGACACGTGGGTGGTCCAGGAGTCCGGCTGGAAGTCGAGGATCCGGCTGGAAAATCCGCGCAGCATGGCCGGGATGTCGGTGACGCCGCCGACCTCGCTGAGGTATTCGTAGGGGGTCGTCAGGCGGCCGGCGAGACCGCGCTGCCAGCCGTCGACGAGCGCGAGCGACACGATCCAGGCGGCCGCGGAGGCGTAGGAGGCGGCGAGCAGCCGGCGCCAGCCGAGCGTGGCGGCCAGGCCCGGACCCCGCCAGACCACCAGGGCGGCGACGGCGATCGCGAGAGGCGTGCCCGGGCCGAGATGCGGTAACCAGGTAGCGCTGAAGGGGCCGGTGCTCGCGTGCACCGGCCGCCCCACGAGGTAGAGCCCGCCGGCGACCGCGCAGGCGAGCGCGATCAGGCCGAGGGCGGCGCCGGCCGTGACGAGATCGGCGCGCGGCGGCCGGGCTGTGTTGGCCGCGCCGGGCGGTGGGGCCGCGCGGAGGCTCACCCGCGCAGCGCCGCGTGCGCGAACTCGGTCACCCCGGTGGCCAGGTCGACGCCGGCGGTGAAGCCCAGCTCCGCGGCCGCGCGGGCGGGGGAGGCCACGATGTGGCGCACGTCGCCGAGCCGGAACTCGCCGGTCACGACCGGTTCGGTCCCGCCGACGGCTGCCGCTAGCACCGTCGCCATGTCACCGACCGTCGCCGGCCGGCCGGAGGCCACGTTGTACGCCCGCAGCCCGATCCGGCCGTCCGCGGTGGCGTCCAACGCGGCCAAGTTCGCCCGGGCCACATCGGACACGTGCACGAAGTCGCGGCGCTGCGCCCCGTCCTCGAACACCCGGGGCGCCCGGCCGGCCTCCAGCGCCGATCGGAAGAGCGCAGCTACCCCGCTGTACGGCGTGTCCTTCGGCATTCCCGGCCCGTACACGTTGTGGTACCGCAGGGCTACGACGGATCCGCCGCTCTGCCGCGCCCAGGCCGCGCTCAGGTGTTCCTGGGCGAGTTTGGTGGCCGCGTACACGCTGCGCGGGTCGAGTGGGGCGTCCTCGTCGACCAGGCCCGGGGTCAGCGGCCGCCCGCACGCGGGGCAGCCCGGTTCGAACCGGCCCGCGGCGAGGTCGGCGACGTCACGCGCGGCCGGCCGGGTCGGGCCGTGGCTCGGACAGGTGTAGGCGCCTTCGCCGTACACGACCATCGAGCTGGCCAGGACCAGGCGGCGCACCCCGGCCCGGGCCATCCCGGCGAGCAGCACGGCGGCGCCGAGATCGTTGCAGCCCACGTACTCCGGCAGGTCGCCGAGGTCGACGCCCATGCCGACCATGGCGGCCTGGTGCACGACGGCGTCTATCCCGCGCAGCGCGCCGGCGACCGCCGCCTCGTCGCGCAGGTCGGCGCGCAGCACGGGCACACCGTGGACGGCGTCGGGCGGCGCGGCCCGGTGCGCGGCCGGGTGGCCGACGTCCAGGATGCGAACCTGATGCCCGGCGGACAACAGGGCGAGGGTGACGTGCGAGCCGATGAAGCCGGCGCCGCCGGTCACGAGTACTTGGGTCACGCGCCGACCATAGGCGCGGCCCGGGAGGCCCAGCCCGGGTTCGTCCGCACACGTCACCGGTTCGTAAGAAGCCGCGGGCCGTAAGGGATCGGTAATGCGGTTCCCGAGGCCGCGCGACGGTCGACGCGATTACGTTTTCCGCTCATGACCGATGTCGTTCTGCCCTGCCTCGACGAGGCGCCCGCGCTGGCCTGGCTGCTGGCCCGGATGCCCGCCGGATACCGGCCGATCGTGGCCGACAACGGGTCCACCGACGGCTCCGCCGAGGTCGCCCGCGAGTGGGGCGCCGAGGTCGTCACGGTGCCCCAGCCGGGATACGGCGCCGCCGTGCACGCCGGGATCGTCGCCGCCGACCCGGCCGACGGGGTGGTCTGCGTGATGGACGCCGACGGCTCCTTCGACCCCGCGCAACTGCCCCTGGTCGCCGACCCGGTCCGCTCGGGCGCGGTCCGGCTCGCGCTCGGCCGCCGGCGGCCGACCGGCAGGGGCGCCTGGCCGCCGCACGCCCGGCTGGGCAACGCCGTGCTCGCCCAGCGCCTGCGTCGCACGACCGGGCTGAGGGTGCACGACATCGGTCCGATGCGTGCCGCGCGCCGCGACGACCTGCTCGCCCTCGACCTGCGGGACCGGCGCTTCGGCTACCCCCTCGAGCTGCTGGTCGCCGCGGCCCGCGCCGGCTGGACGGTCGCCGAGGTCGACGTCGCCTACGGCCCGCGGACCGCGGGCACCAAATCCAAGGTCACCGGCACGGTACGCGGCACCGCCCGCGCGATCCGCGACATGAGCGCGGTGTTGGCCCGATGAGGACGCAGCTGATCGTGCTGGCGAAGACGCCGGTTCCCGGCCGGGTCAAGACCCGGCTCTGCCCGCCGTGCACACCCGGGCAGGCGGCGCGCGTGGCCGCGGCCGCGCTCGCGGACACCCTCGACGCCGTGGCCGCGACGCCGGCGGCGACTCGGGCGCTGGTCGTCGACGGCGACCACCCGGCGCCGGCCGGCTGGGCCCGGACCCTCCAGCGAGGCGACCTGCTCGGCGAACGGCTCGCCCACGCGTACGCCGACACCCTGCTGCCCGGCGTGGCAAGCCTGTTGATCGGCATGGACACCCCGCAGGTCTCTCCCGCTCTGCTCGGCCAGGCCGTCGACCGGCTGGGCGCGGACGGGATCGACGCGGTGCTCGGCGCGGCCGAGGACGGCGGTTGGTGGGCTCTCGGCCTGCGCGATCCCCGCGACGCGGAAGTGTTGCGGGACGTGGCGACGTCCACCGCGCGGACCGGCGCCCACACCCTGGCCGCGCTGCGGTCGCGCGGTCTGCGGGTGGCGAGCCTGCCGGTGCTGCGCGATGTGGACACCGCCGCCGACGCCCACGCCGTGGCCGCGCTCTGCCCAGCCGGCAGCCGGTTCGCTCTCGCCGTGGACCGGATGACGGCGTCCGGGACCCCGGCATGAGCGTCGCCGCCGTCGCGCCGCACCCGTGGCCGTCCGTCCTGGCCGTCTTCGACCGCGCCCTGTCCCGTGCCGCCCGGGGACAGCAGGTACGGCTGACGCTGCTCGACGACCGCGACACCGACCACCGCGTCGACGCCGCCGCCTGGTGCCGCGGCCGATTGCCCGGCGACCGCGGGCTGCTCGAGCGTTGCGGCGGACCCGTCCTCGACGTGGGCTGCGGGCCGGGCCGGCTGACCGGCGCCCTCAACCGGCTCGGCCACCCCGCGCTCGGTATCGACGTCAGTGCCGCCGCGGTCCGGTTGGCCAGGGCTCGGGGCGCCGTGGCGCTGCGGCGGGACGTGTTCGCGGCGTTGCCCGGCCACGGCCGGTGGCGGCATCTGCTGCTCGCCGACGGCAACATCGGCATCGGCGGCGACCCGGCGCTGTTGCTGCGCCGCTGCCGTGCTCTGGTCGCCCGCGACGGCCGGATCCACGTCGAGCTGGCCCGCCCGGGCACCCGCAGCTGGGCCGGCGAGGCGCGGATCCGCGACGGCGACGATCCGCCGAGCGCACCGTTCCGCTGGGCGGTCCTGGCCGCCGACGACCTTGCCGCGGCGGCCGAGGCGGCCGCCCTTCGCCCCCTGCACGCCTGGACGGAGGCGGACCGATGGTTCGCGACGCTGACCCCGGCCTGAGGAACGACCCGGACCCTGATCCGGGCAACCTTCGGCTCGCCGGCCGTCTCAGGCGCGCCGTCACCTGGCTCCAGCAGCCGTGGCCGGCGCCGCCTGCGGCGCTACGACGTGGGCCGATGAGGCGCGGGGCGTTCGACTCGAAGCTGCGCTCGCCCCGGCTCACCAGCCTGCTCGGGCTGGCCCTCGCCGTCGCGTTCACGGTCTGCTTCGTCACCGGGCTGATCAGTCACCTCATCCAGCACCCGCCGTTCTGGTTCTACTGGCCGTCGCGGCCGGTCGGCCTGTACCGCGTCACCCAGGGCCTGCACGTGGCGACCGGGCTGGCGTCCGTGCCGCTGCTCGGGGCGAAGCTCTGGTCGGTCTACCCGAGGCTGTTCGCCTGGCCGCCCGCGCGTGGCCTCGCCCACGCGCTCGAACGCGCAACCGTCGCCGTGCTCGTGGCGGCGGCGTTGTTCCAGCTGGTCAGCGGCGTCCTCAACATCTCCCGCTGGTACGCCCCGATGCCGTTCTTCTTCACCGCCGGCCACTACTGGTCGGCGTGGCTGGCGATCGGTGCGCTGCTCGTGCACATCGCCGTGAAACTCCCGATCATCCGGCCGGCGCTCGCCAGGGCCACGCCGGACCGTACGCCCGGCGGCGGGCTGACCCGGCGCGGGCTGCTTGGCACGGTCGGCGCCGCCGCCGGCGTCATCACCCTCGCCACCGCCGGCCAGACGGCCGCGCCGCTCGCGGGCATCTCCGTCCTCGCGCCACGGCGCCCCGGCGCCGGACCGCAGCACCTGCCGGTCAACAAGACCGCCGGCGGCGCCGGAGTCCGCGACGCCGCGTTCGACCCGGCGTACCGCCTCACCGTCGCCGGTCCGGCGCGGACCGTGAGCCTGAGCTTGGCCGACCTGACCGCGCTGCCGCAGCACACCGTCGTCCTGCCGATCAGCTGCGTCGAAGGCTGGAGCTCCACCGGAACCTGGACCGGCGTCCGGCTCCGCGACCTCGTCGCCCTCGCCGGCGTCGACCCGGACAACGCCGAGGCGTACGTCGAGTCCCTCGAAGCGCGCGGCAGGTACCGGTCCTCGACCGTGCCGCCGCCGCACACCCGCGACCCGTTCACGCTCATCGCGTTGCGGCTCGGCGGCGAACCGCTGCACCCCGACCACGGCTATCCCGCCCGCCTCATCGCCCCTAACCGCCCCGGCGTCCTGCAGACCAAGTGGGTCGCCCGGATCACCGCCCGGAGCACGTCGTGACGGCCGCGCGGCGCGGCCTGCTCGCGCTCGGCGCGCTCGTCATGACGTACGCGGTGATCGGCGCGCTCACCGATCCCGACGTCAGGATCGGCGCGTCGGTCTTCCTGATCGGCGTCCTGGTCGCGCACGACGGGCTGCTTCTCCCGCTGACCATCGGCGCCGGAATCCTGGTGGGCCGGTACACCCCGCGCCGGATCCGGGCTCTCGTCCGGGCGGCGCTGGTGGTCAGCCTCGCCGTGACGGTCGTGGCCTTCCCGCTGGTGCTGGGCCGCGGGCGGGTTGCCGACAACCCGTCGGTGCTGCCTCTGCGCTACGGCCGCGGGCTGCTCGAGATCTACGCGGTCATCTGGGCGACGGCAGCAGTCGCCGCCGCGGTGCGGGCCTGGCGCGCTCGCCGACGGCGCGAACCCCGGACCGCTGGTTGAGGCGGTTTCGGCTGGTCTTACGATCTGCCGGTGGCCCTCGACGATGTCTCCGCGCGGTGGCTGGCGGATCTCGGCGCGACCGGAGCGGTCCGCGAGGCAAGCCAGCGCCGGTTGCACGAGCTGTTGTTGCGGGTCGCGCGCGCCGAGGTGAGCCGCCGGTCCGCCCAGCTGGGGGTCACCGGCGTCGAGCTCGACGACCTGGCGCACCAGGCGGCCGCCGACGCGATGCTGGCGGTCCTCGGGAAACTGGCCACCTTCCGGGGCGAGAGCAGGTTCACGACCTGGGCGTACAAGTTCGTGATGTTCGAGGTCTCCGCCAAGATCGGCCGGCACTTCTGGCAGCGGCCCTGCGTGTCGCTGGACGCCGAGGAGTGGGACCGGTTGCCGACGGTGTTCGGTTTCGACCCGGTCGAGCAGTCGCAGTGCGGCGACCTGCTCGACGCGCTGCGGCTCGCCGTCAACCAGGAGTTGACCGAGCGCCAGCGGCGGGTCTTCGTGGCGCTCGTGCTCAACGGCGTCCCGCTGGACGCGCTGGCGGTCGAGCTGAACATCAGCCGCAACGCCATCTACAAGACGATGTACGACGCGCGGGGCAAGTTGCGCGCCGCGCTCGCCGCCAAAGGTTACCTGGAGGTGGAGCGCGGATGAACGAGCGGTTGGCGGCGTTCCTGCGGACCGACCCACGGGACGTCGGCTGCGATCAGGCCATGGAGATCCTGCACGTGTACGCGGAACTGGTCGCGGAGGATCCGGCGGCGGCCGAGGAGCTTTATCCCGGCATGGCCGTGCACATCCGGGCATGCGGACCGTGCGCCACGGACCTCGTCGGGCTGCTGGAGATCTTACGAAGTACGAACCTGCCGTAAGGGCGCCCCGGCCGGCTGACACGAACCCTGTGTCACCAACGCCGACCCGAGGAGCACCATGAAGTCCGTCGTCATCGCCGCCGCCGTCCTGGCCTCGACAGTCGCCGTCGCCGGCCCGGCCGCGGCGTCCACCCGGCAGCCCGGCTTCTTCATACAGACCAACGCGGCGGACGGCAACGCGATCGTCGCGTACGACGCGGATCTCAGGCCGGCCGGCACCTATCCCACCGGCGGTCTCGGCGGCGCCCTGACCGGCGCGGTCGTCGACCGGCTCGCATCGCAGGGCGCGGTGACCCTCGACCGCGAACAGGGCCTGCTCTACGCCGTGAACGCCGGCAGCAACACGATCACCGTGTTCGGTGTGCTCGGCACCCGGCTGATCAGGCTGCAGGTGATCGGCAGCGGCGGCACGTTCCCGGTCAGCATCGCCACCCACGGCAACCTGGTCTACGTGCTGAACGCCCGCGACGGCGGCTCGGTGCAGGGCTTCCTTCGGGTCGGCGGACGGCTCATCCGGATCCCATCCTGGAACCGCGGCCTGGGCCTCGACCCGGCCGCGACCCCCGAGTTCACCCACACCCCAGGCCAGATCGCGTTCACCCCGGACGGACGGCAGGTGCTGGTGACGACGAAGGCCAACACCAACGCGGTCGACGTGTTCGCGGTGGACCGCCTCGGCGGCCTGTCCGCGAAGCCCGTGGTCAACGTCGAGACCGGGGCGGTCCCGTTCGCGGCGGCGTTCGACCGCCGTGGACACCTCGCGGTCGCCGAGGCCGGCAAGAACGCCGTCGCCACCTTCGAGGTGTACCGCGACGGCGGCATCGCCGCGCTGGACACGGCGGCGACCGGCCAGGCCGGGACCTGCTGGATCGTCTACGCCCGCGGCACGTTCTACGCCTCGAACGCCGGCAGTGGCACGGTTGCGGCCTACCGGAGCGGCCCGGACGGTACGCTCACCTCGCTCGGCCTCACCCACACCGACCCGGGCACGGTCGACGCCGCGGCCAGCCCCGACGGGCGGCGCCTCTACGTCGAGACCGGCGGCAAGGGCATCGTCGACGCGTACCGGATCAACGACGACGGGTCGCTGAGCGCGACCGGCTCGGTGTCCGTCGCGAACACGACCGGCGGCGAAGGCATCGCCGCC
>Ga0307508_10004511_pt1 | contig 13580 bp, 10 predicted proteins | sample 9_EM_MG_FD_203089 | JGI IMG/M metagenome (GOLD analysis project Ga0307508, IMG submission 203089) | Populus trichocarpa ectomycorrhiza microbial communities from riparian zone in the Pacific Northwest, United States - 9_EM | ecosystem: Host-associated > Plants > Roots > Unclassified | place... | reverse complement strand
ACGTAGCGGAAGCGCTGCCAGGCGGTGGCGCCGTCCATCTCGGAGGCCTCGTACAGCGAGGCGTCGATGGACTGCAGTCCGCCGAGCAGCGAGACCATCATGAACGGCACACCGCACCAGGTGTTGACCATGATCGCGGCGAACCGCTGCCAGAAGGTGTCCTCGAGCCAGTCCGGCGTGGGCAGGTGCAGCGCGTCCAGGGCCAGGTTGATGATGCCGCCGTCGGCGAGCATGAAGCGCCAGCCGAAGACGGTGACGAAGGTCGGCACGGCCCACGGCAGGATGAGGATCAGCCGGTAGAGGGTGCGGCCGCGCAGCTTCTGGTTGAGGAGCAGGGCGAGTCCGAGACCGATCGTGTAGTGCAGGGCGACACAGAGTGCCGTCCAGACGATCGTCCAGATGAAGTGCGACCAGAAGCGGTCGTACGCCGTCGGGCCCCACAGGATGTCCTTGTAGTTGTCGAGCCCGATGAACTTGTAGGTGGCGTCGATGTGGTTGACGCCGATCGTGCGCGCGGTGTTGAGGCTGTTGGCGTCGGTGAGGGTGAGGTAGAGCCCGTACACCAGGGGGTACAGCACGAGGACGCCGAGCACGACGACCACGGGCGCGATCATCGCGTACGCGTACCAGTACTTCTGGTAGCTGTGCCTGAAGCGTTGGCCCAGCCCGGGCCGCGGCGCGCGGTCACCGCGGCGCCTGCCGGTGGCGCGGTCGATGGCGACTGTCATGTTCGACACCTTCTGGAAGTTCTGCGGCACGGTGAAGTGGCTGGGCACAGGCCGGTGACCGCCGCATCCCTCCCCCATGGTCAAGGGACGCGGCGGCCACTCGGGGCCTACTTGCTGAAGTCCGGGACCAGCTTGGCGATGGCGAGTTCAGCGTTGCTCAGGCCCTTGTCGAGGGACTCCTTGCCACCGGCGATCTTCGGCAGCTCGGTGTCCAGCGGGGTCCACAGGGAGCTGTACTCGGGCAGTGCGGGGCGCGGCTGGGCGGCGGGCAGGACCGTCTGGAAGCCGGCGATGCCCGGGTCGGCCTTGACCTCGGCGGTGTAGGCGTCGTCGCGGGTCGGCAGGGTGGAGTTCTTCAGGGCGATCTCCGTCTGGGACTTCGCGGAGGTCATGAAGTTGACGAACTTCAGCGCGGCCGTCTGGTGGGCCTTGTCCGAACCGGCGTAGACGGACAGGTTGTGGCCGCCGGTCGGGGCGCCCGCCTTGCCGGTGGAGCCGGCCGGGACGGTGGCGATGCCGAGGTTGGACTTGTCCTTGAAGGCCGAGCCCTTGTAGAAGTTCGTGATCTCCCAGGGGCCCTGGACGATCGAGGCGACCTTGCCGTTGACGAACGCGTCCTGGATGTGGGCGTAGGCGTCGGCGGTGGTGTCGGCCTTGTGCAGGCCCTGTCCGGAGAACATGCTCTGCCAGGTGCCGTACGCCTTCTTCGCGGCGTCCGAGTCGACGGTGATCTTCTTGGCGGAGGCGTCGACGGTGTCGGTGCCCTCGCCGTAGAGGAAGGTCTGGGCGTAGTAGGCCTGGGTGGAACCCCAGTAGCCGTAGACGTTCTCCTTGGCGTCGATCTTGGAGGCGTCGGCCTTCAGCTCGTCCCAGGTCTTGGGGGCCTCGGTGATACCGGCCTTCTTGAAGAGGGCCTTGTTGTAGACCAGGGCGAGGGTGTCGGTGACCAGCGGGACGCCGTACGTCTTGCCCTCGTACTTGGCCTGCTCGATCAGGCTGGACTGGAACTTGCTCTGGTCCCCCAGGGCCTCGGTGCCGTCCAGCGGCAGGAAGTAGCCCTTCTTCGCGAAGGCGGGGGTCCAGCCGACCTCGGAACGCAGCACGTCCGGGGCGCCCTTGGAGCCGGCCGCGGTGTCGAACTTGTTCTGCGCCTGGTCGAAGGGGACGTTGACGTAGTTGACCTTGATGTTCTTGTTGGCGGCCTCGAACTGCTTGACCAGGGCCTCGTACGTCGGCGCCTCATTGGTGGCGTTGGAGGTGTCCCACCAGGTGATGGTGACCGGACCGTCCGACTTGTCGCTGCCGCTGTCGCTGCTGCCGCAGGCCGTCGCCGCGAGGGCGAGGGACGCCACCAGCGCGGTGGCCGCTATGCCACGCCGCATGAGTTCTCCTTGAGGGTGAAAGCCCGTGTGGTGCAAGGACGGCCCCGTCTGCCGCCCCCGCGACTGCCGACTGCGCCGTTGCGGCCGCCGGGCGACGAGAACGTAACAGCGATGTAAGCGCCGCCGAAAGGTCTTGCAGCAAAAAATTGCAAGACCGCCGGAGAGTTACCGGCCCGTGACCTCTCCTCGACCCCCGCGCAACCGCGTATTGAAGCCGCTGAGCGGGCAGTGGGAGTCTTGTGCAAGACTCTGCAAGCTCTTGCCGTACCAGGCGCCCAACGGAACACGAGGGACCGCGATGCCGCAGCAACCCGCACGCCGCCGTGCAACCGCTCGTGCCCGGCGCCCGATTGGTGTGCAAAGTCAGAGTCGGCCGGTACAGTCCACCCCTGTGACCACACGGCTAGCCGACATCGCTGCCCAGGCGGGGGTGAGCGAAGCGACCGTCAGCCGCGTCCTCAACGGGAAGCCGGGCGTCGCCGCCACCACCCGCCAGTCCGTGCTCGCCGCCCTCGACGTCCTGGGGTACGAACGCCCGGTGCGTCTGCGGCAGCGCAGCGAGGGTCTGGTGGGCCTGATCACCCCGGAGTTGGAGAACCCGATATTCCCGGCGCTGGCCCAAGTGATCGGCCAGGCCCTGACGCGGCAGGGCTACACCCCGGTCCTCGCCACCCAGACCCCGGGCGGATCGACCGAGGACGAACTGACGGAGATGCTCGTCGACCGCGGGGTCGCCGGCATCATCTACGTCTCCGGTCTGCACGCCGACACCACCGCCGACATGGAGCGCTACGAGCGGCTGCGCGCGCAGGGGGTGCCGTATGTGCTGGTGGACGGCTTCTCGCCGAAGGTGCAGGCGCCGTTCATCTCCCCCGACGACCGTGCGGCGATGACCCTGGCGGTCACGCACCTGGCATCGCTGGGACATACCAGGATCGGTCTCGCCCTCGGCCCCAAGCGCTTCGTCCCGGTGCAGCGCAAGATCGAGGGCTTCGTGCGCGCGATGCAGGACCGGCTCGGCCTGAGCGCGCAGGCGATCGAGACGGAACTCGTCCAGCACTCGCTCTACACCCTGGAGGGCGGCCAGGCCGCCGCCACCGCCCTGATCGGCCGGGACTGCACGGCGGTGGTGTGCGCGAGCGACATGATGGCGCTCGGCGCGATACGGGCGGCCCGGCAGCTCGGTCTGGAAGTTCCGCGGGACGTCTCGGTGGTGGGCTTCGACGACTCCCCCTTGATCGCCTTCACGGATCCGCCCCTGACCACGGTCCGCAAGCCGGTCCCGGCGATGGGCCAGGCGGCGGTGCGTACGCTGCTGGAGGAGATCGGCGGGACGCCTGCGCCGCACAGTGAGTTCGTGTTCATGCCGGAGCTGGTGGTGCGCGGTTCGACCGCTTCGGCGCCTGGGGACCGGAATCGTCCCTAGGGCGGAGAATCCACGGTTTCGTGCAGTGCGTTGGGAGGAGGCGGTGACGTCTCTCCGTCGTAGGACATGCGAGCCGAACCCGACCGAGGGATGATCGGTGGCGGAAGGCGTTTCTGGCAGACTTTGCGTCTATGGGTGACTCGACCGTGACCAGTCTGGAAGACCGTGAGCAGACGGCCGCTCCTGACTCCCTCACGGCCGCGAAGGGACCGGCTGTTCTGCGCCGGCTGCGCACCCCGCGCCGTCCCCGCCTCTGGTTCGAGATCCTTCTGATCGCGGTGAGTTACTGGACATACTCACTGATCCGCAATGCGGTTCCGGAGCAGCGCGGCCAGGCGCTGCGCAACGCCGACTGGATCTGGCGGGCGGAGCACCATCTCGGCATCGCCGTCGAGGAGTCGGTCAATCACGCGGTGAATTCGGTGACTTGGCTGATCGTAGGCATGAACTACTATTACGCGACGCTGCACTTCGTGATCACGCTGGGTGTGCTGGTGTGGCTGTTCCGTAGTCATCCGGGGCGGTACGCGGCGACCCGCCTGGTGCTCTTCGCCACTACCGGGGTCGCCCTGGTCGGTTACTACCTGTATCCGCTGGCGCCGCCGCGGCTCATGAACGGCAGCCACTTCGTCGACACGGTCATGGTCCACCAGACCTGGGGGTCGATGGCCTCCGGCGACCTGAAGCACATGTCGAACCAGTACGCCGCGATGCCGTCCATGCACATCGGCTGGTCCGTGTGGTGCGGACTGACGATCTTCGCGCTGGCCAAGGTGCCATGGGTGCGGGTGCTGGGGCTGCTGTATCCGGCGGCCACCCTGACCGTCATCGTTGCCACGGCCAACCACTTCTGGCTCGACGCGGTGGGCGGCCTGCTGTGCCTCGCGTTCGGGTTCACGGTGGCGCGGGTCTGTTACGGGGCGCTGCCGTACGCGCTGCCGCGGGCGGTGGCGGTGCGGGGGGCCGGCGGCCCGGCTGCTGCCGACCAAGGCGTAGCCGCTCCGCTGCGAGTGCCGCGGTAGGCCGTCGTTTGTCGGCGGCATCGTTGTGGCTGATCGCGCAGTTCCCCGCGCCCCTATGGGGCGCTCTCAGTCGCCACTATCAGCCCGTCTGGGGGCACCCCCTCTGGGGGAGTTTGAGGACGAGGCCGTTCAGGCCGAAGCGGGGGTCTGGGGGCGGCAGCCCCCAGGGACGGTCACCCCTCACCGGCCTACGCCCCGTAGAACAGCACTTCCACCACGGCCCGCGCCCGCCGCGCCGTACGGCGATACGCATCGAGCATGTCGCCCACATGCCCGTCCCCGTACCCCAAGTACCGCCCCACCGCAGCCAGTTCACGTCCGTCCGACGGAAACGTGTCCCCGGCCCGCCCGCGCACCAGCATCACGGCGTTGCGCACGCGAGTGGCCAGCACCCACGCCTCGTCGAGGATCTCCGCGTCCTCGCCCGGGATCAGCTCCGCCGCGCACGCCGCCGCCAGCGCCTTCCGGGTACGCGTCGTGCGCAGGCCGGGCTCGGCCCACCCGTGCTGCAGCTGCAGCAGCTGCACGGTCCATTCGACGTCGGACAGGCCGCCGGGCCCGAGCTTGGTGTGCAGCTTCGGGTCGGCGCCGCGCGGCATCCGCTCGGACTCCATACGGGCCTTCAGCCGCCGGATCTCCCGTACGGCGTCCTCGCCGAGCCCCTCCGCCGGGTACCGCAGCGGATCGATCAGCTCGATGAACGACCGCCCCAACTCCTCGTCCCCGGCGACCGGTTCGGCCCGCAGCAGGGCCTGCGACTCCCACACCAGCGACCACCGGCGGTAGTACGCCTCGTACGACTTCAGCGTCCGTACGAGCGGGCCGGACTTGCCCTCCGGGCGCAGGTCCGCGTCGATCAGCAGCGGCGGGTCCGCGCTCGGGATCTGGAGGAGGCGGCGCATCTCGGCGACGACCTTGTTGGCGGCCTCGGAGGCCTCCCGCTCCGGCACGCCGTCCCACGGCTCGTGCACGAGGAGGACGTCCGCGTCGGAGCCGTAGCCCAGCTCGTGCCCCCCGAAACGCCCCATGCCGATGACCGCGAACCGGGTCGGCAGCGTGTCCCCCCAGCCCTCCCGCACCACCGCCCGCAGCGTGCCCGCCAGCGTCGCCGCGGTCAGGTCGGACACCGCGCCGCCGACCCGGTCCACCAGCGCTCCCTGGTCGGCCTCGGCCGGCTGGGTCTCGGTGCCGTAGGAGCCGACGATGTCGGCGGCGGCCGTGCGGAACAGCTCCCGGCGCCGTACGCCACGGGCCGCGGTGACCGCCTGCTCTGCGTTGCCGGCGCGGCCGACCGCGGCGAGGGTCTCCTGCTCCAGCTGGTGCCGCCCGCGCGGCTCAAGCCCGCCGCCGTCCCCGTCGCCGAGCAGCGCCACCGCCTCCGGGGCACGCATCAGCAGGTCGGGGGCGAGGCGCCCGGCGGACAGCACGCGGGCGAGGTTCTCGGCCGCCGCGCCCTCGTCCCTCAACAGCCGTAGATACCAAGGAGTCTTGCCGAGCGCGTCCGAGACCTTGCGGAAGTTGAGCAGCCCGGCGTCCGGGTCGGCGGAGTCCGCGAACCAGCCGAGCAGCACCGGCAGCAGGGTCCGCTGGATGGCGGCCTTCCTGGTCACCCCGGAGGCCAGCGCCTCCAGGTGGCGCAGGGCGGCGGCCGGGTCGCCGTAGCCGAGCGCGACCAGCCGCTCCCGGGCCGCCTCCGGGCTCAACCGGGCCTCGACGGGGGCGAGTTGGGCGACCGCGTCGAGCAGCGGGCGGTAGAAGAGCTTCTCGTGCAGGCGGCGTACGACGGCGGCGTGCCGCCGCCACTCGCGGTTCAGCTCGGCGACCGGGTCGGCGCGCAGGCCCAACGAGCGCCCGATACGGCGCTGATCGGCCTCGTCCTCGGGGACGAGGTGGGTGCGGCGCAGCCGGTAGAGCTGGATGTGGTGCTCCATGGAGCGCAGGAAACGGTAGGCCTCGTCGAGCTGCACGGCGTCGGCGCGCCCCACGTACCCGCCGGCCGCCAGCGCCTGCAGCGCGTCCAGCGTCGTCCCGCTGCGCAGCGCCGCGTCCGCCCGCCCGTGCACCAACTGCAGCAGCTGTACGGCGAATTCGACATCCCGCAGGCCGCCCGGGCCGAGCTTCAGCTCGCGGTCGATCTCGGCGACGGGGATGTTCTCGACGACCCGGCGGCGCATCTTCTGGACGTCGGCGACGAAGTTCTCGCGCTCGGCGGCCTTCCAGACGAGGGGTTCGAGGGCGGCGACGTACTCGTCGCCGAGCCCGATGTCGCCGGCCACCGGGCGGGCCTTGAGCAGGGCCTGGAACTCCCAGGTCTTGGCCCAGCGCTGGTAGTAGGCGAGGTGGCTGGAGAGGGTGCGCACGAGCGGGCCGTTTCTGCCCTCGGGGCGCAGATTGGCGTCGACCGGCCAGATCGACCCCTCGACGGTCGTCTCCGAACAGACCCGCATCATGTGCGAGGCGAGCTTGGTGGCGGACCGCAGGGCCTTGCCCTCGTCGGCGCCTTCGACGGCCTCGCCCACGAAGATCACGTCGACGTCGGACACGTAGTTGAGCTCGTGACCCCCGCACTTGCCCATCGCGATGACCGCGAGCCGGCACAGCGCGGCGTCGTCGGGCGCGGCGGCGCGGGCGATGGCGAGGGCGGCACGCAGGGTGGCGGTGGCGAGGTCGGCGAGCTCGGCGGCGGTCTCCGCGAGGTCGGTGGTGCCGCACACGTCACGGGCGGCGATGGACAGCAGGCAGCGGCGGTAGGTGACGCGCAGGGAGACGGGGTCGGTGGCCTCGGCCAGACCCCGCTCGAACTCCTCCACCCCGGGGTGCAGGTCCCGCGGCTCGTACGTGACCAGCGCCTCCCAGTCGCGCGGGTGCCGGGCGAGGTGGTCGCCGAGCGCGGCGGAGGCGCCGAGCACCCCGAGCAGCCGGTCGCGCAGCGGCTTGGCCGCTATCAGCGTGTCGAGCAGCTCGCGTCGCGCGGTGGCGCCGGGCTGGGCCTCCAGGAGCCGTACGAGACCGAGCAGCGCCAGGTCCGGGTCGGCGGTCGCGCCCAGCGCGTCGAGCAGCACCGGGTCGTCGCGCACGGGCATGAGCTCCACGCTGTCCAGGAGCCGCTCGGCGGCGGAGGGATCGGTGAAACCGTGCCGCAGCAGCCGCGAGAAGGTACTGCTCCTGCGCCCCGGCGCCGTCATCCCTGCCTCCCGTCGGATCACCCGTCGTACGGCCGTCGGATCAAGGTCGTACTGGCCCGAGCCTAGCCGGAGACACGGACAGAAGCGCCGGGGCGGGAGAGTGGTTTCAGCGGGTCACCACCACCGTGGACGGGCGGGACGGGTCCACGAGCACCTGGTCGCCGGGGCCGCGGCCCCGGACCGCGATGCCGTCCGAAGGCGGTACGGCGGCCGACGCGACCGGCCGCCCGGCGAGCGGTACGAGGACCTGCCACACGGTGCCGGGCCGACCGCCGCCGGGCCGAGTGGCGTACTGGACGTCGAGGCACAGCCCGTTCAGCCGGGCGAGCGCGTCCGGGACGTCCGTGCCCTCCTCGACCTCCGGCAGGACGGCCTGGCGAGGGGTCTCGCCGTCGAGGTGCGCGCACGCCCGCGTGCCGGGCGGCGGTACGGGCTGTCCGGACCGACCCCCGTGCGGTCCGGACAGCGTGAGCCGGGTGAGGTCGCCCGCAGCGGTGTTCGTGACGTCGATCCGAATCGTGTCGCGGCGCAGCCACTGCAGCGGGATCCCATCGAGTTCGGCCCGCACCCAGCTCGCGGTGTCGACGAGGAACCCGGTCTCGACCGCGGCGGACTCGTCCGGCAGCCACTGCCGGGGCAGCCGGCCGCGGGAGGCCCGCTCCGTGCGGGACGCGGGCCAGTGCCTCAGCACGACCAGCAGTTCGCCGTCGGGTCGGTCGAAGCGGTGCGCGCGGCCTTCGGCCACCGGGAAGCTCCCGGCCGGCGTGGCCGCAGCGCGGGAGGCTCCGGAGAGCTGGACGTCTCCGGAGGCGCCGAGGGCGAAACGCAGGGTCGAGAAGGCCCTGTCCTGCTCCGCCGACGCGGTGGCGGCCGTGCCGTCACACCCGGTGGCGAGCAGGGTGGTGGTGAGGGCGGCGGCGCCTGCGACGAGGGCCGCGGCGCGGTGTGGGCGTGGGTGGGCGCGTCCGTCGTGGATGCGCGGGTGGGATCGCATGGGATGCCTCCGTGTCTTCCGACGGCCGGAGCGGCCGCCTGAGTCGACAGTGCGCGCATCAAGGGACGTAGCCCATTCGGCATTTGACGAATCTCCGGCGCTGGGGACGCGGCCCGGCGTAGATTCGCGGCACGCGCGAACCGGCCACCGGGAGGCCGTCATGCCCCAGCCCTTCACGACAGCCGAGGCCCATCTGCGGCGTATGGCGGACGTCCTGGACGAGGCCCGCCACGATCCGTCACAGGACGTCCCTCCCCTCTCCCTGCTGTACGGCCTGCAGCGGCTCGTCCCCTGCGAGTGCGCGAGCTTCTCGGAGCTGGACGTCCCGGCCAGGATCGGATTCAACGAGCGCGACACGGCGTACGACGAGGACCAGGGCCCGTTCGAGGAGTACTGGCGCTGGCGCCACCAGCACCTGCAGTGCGAGCAGGTATCACAGACGCACGACAGCCCCGAGACCACGCAGATGGCGGACTTCCTGTCAGCACGCGAACTACGGAACCTGCCGATCTACACGGAGTTCCTCCGCCCCTTCCCCTCCATCGCGGACGTCGCCCTGCCCACGGCGCCGAACCGCACTCGCGTATTCCAGCTCTTCCGCACGGACTCCAAGCCCTTCACCGACCACGAGATGACCACGCTGCGACTGCTGGCCCCGCATCTGTACGAGATCTACAAGGCGGCCGCCCGCCGGCGCCGTCCCGCGGTGCACCTGACCGTCCGCGAACTGGACGTCCTGCGTTGCGTCGCCCGCGGCTTGAGCACCCCGGAGATAGCCGAACAGCTCGTCGTCTCGACCAGTACCGTCCGCAAGCACCTGGAGAACGCCTTCGGTCGCCTGGGCGTCTCCAGCCGCACCGCCGCGGTGGCCCGCGTGTTCCCGGACGCGGAGGCGGTCTGACCGGGCGACCGATGAGTTCGCGCTGCCGGCGCGGTCCCTTCTTCGTACGGAGTGCTGCAGAGTCTTCGCCACGAGGAGGACAGCCCATGACGGACAACACCCCGCAGACCCGGCTCGACCCCGCCTACAGCGCCCCGAACGCCACGGCCGCCGACTGGTCCGAGGCCGAGGCGCGGCTCGCGGAGGCCGAGCTGTTCTGGATCTCGACGGTGCGGCCGGACGGGCGGCCGCATGTGACGCCGTTGCCCACGGTGTGGGCGGACGGCGCCCTGCACTTCTGCACGGGGCCCGAGGAGCGCAAGGCGAAGAACCTCGCGGGCAACCCGCACGTCGTGCTGACGACCGGCACCAACACCTGGAACAAGGGCCACGACCTGGTCGTGGAGGGCGAGGCGGTGCGCGTGACCGACGAGAGCCGGCTGCGCGAACTGGCCGCCGCCTGGGAGGCCAAGTACGGCAGTTTCTGGCACTTCGAGGTGCGGGACGAGGCCTTCCATCACGGTCCCGGACTCGCTTTCGTGTTCACGGTGGCGCCCCGGACCGTTTTCGGCTTCGGTAAGGGGGAGCCGTTCAGCCAGACGCGGTGGCGATTCACATGACGTACGACGAAGGAGTCGTTCCATGGACATGAGCCTCGAAGTGATACTGCTGCCGGTCTCCGACGTCGACCGGGCCAAGGAGTTCTACCGGGACAAGGTCGGCTTCCACGTGGACCTCGACGGCGAGGTGATGGAAGGCGTGCGGATCGTGCAGCTCACCCCGCCCGGGTCGGGATGTTCGATCGCGCTCGTCGACGGGCTGCAGGTGCCGACGGGCACCCCGGAGCCGGGGACGTACCACGGGATGCAGCTGTGCGTGACGGATGCCAAGGCGGCGTACGAGGAGCTCACCGCGCGCGGGCTCGAGGTCAGCGAGCCGCAGCAGTTCGCGCCGCAGGACGGGGCCACCTTCATGTACTTCAAGGACCCGGACGGCAACGGCTGGGCGATCCAGGAGTACCGGCGGCGTGAGACGGAGCCGCTGCACAAGGTGCTGGCCGATCTGGCCGCCCAGCAGCGGTAGTTGATGCCACAACCGTTCATCCGGCAGTAGTTCACCCGATCTTCATCGTCCGGGTTCAACCGGGTGGGCCGGGGGCATCTTGGCGTGTGCATGCTCTGTCTGCACCGCCGCCCCCGCCCTTCCCCCCTCCGGAGGTTGATGTGTCCGGCAGTTCTGCCCGTTCGGCCAGTTCGGCGAGCTCGACGTTTCGCCGCAGCCGCGCCGCGGTGGCATCCGCGCTCGCCTTCACGGCCGCGGCCGTGGGTCTGTGGACCGGCCTCGGCGGCGCATCGTCCGCCGCGTCTGCCGCGGCCGGCGTGCCCGCCCCGGACCACGTGGTCGTCGTGGTCTTCGAGAACCACGCCTACAGCCAGGTGATCGGCTCCTCCAGCGCCCCGTACATCAACTCGCTGCAGACCGGCGGCGCCGGCCTCGGCCAGTCCTACGCCGAGACCCACCCGAGCCAGCCCAACTACTTCGCCCTGTTCTCCGGCTCGACCCAGGGCATCACGGACGACAGCTGCTACACGCCCGGCTTCTCCTCGGCCGCCAACCTGGCCTCCGAGCTGATCGCGGCGGGCCGCACCTGGGCCAGCTACAACGAGACGCTGCCCAGCCAGGGCTCCACGACGTGCAGCAGCGGCAACTACGCGCGTAAGCACAACCCGTGGTTCGGCTTCAGCAACGTACCGACGTCGTCCGCGAAGACCTTCGCGCAGTTCCCGGCCGACTACTCCACCCTCCCCGACGTCTCCTTCGTCGTCCCCAACCTGTGCAGCGACATGCACGACTGCTCGGTGTCGACGGGCGACACCTGGCTGAAGAACAACCTCAGCGCCTATGCCACCTGGGCCAAGACCCACAACAGCCTCCTCGTCGTCACCTTCGACGAGGACAACCGGCTGTCCGGCAACCGCATCGCGACGGTCCTGTACGGCCAGCCCGTCACCGCCGGGTCCAGCAGCTCCACCACCTACAACCACTACGACCTCCTGCGCACCCTGGAGGACTCCCAGGGCCTGACGACCCACGCGGGCAACGCGGCCTCCGCGGACGACATCACGGGGATCTGGGCCTCCTGAGATGTACGTAGCGGACAGCCGCGCAAGCACTCCTGATGCGCCGGCGTCCGCGGACGGTGCCGTCCGGCCCCCGGCCGGGCGGCGCCGCACCGCGGTCGCCCCCACGGTCCTCGCGCTCGGCACGGTCAGCCTGATCACCGACGTGTCGTCGGAGATGGTGACGGCCGTCCTCCCCCTGTACCTGGTGGCGGGCCTGGGCCTGTCCCCGCTGGGCTTCGGGCTCCTGGACGGGATCTACAACGGTTTCTCGGCGCTCGTACGCCTGGTGGGCGGCCATCTCGCCGACCGGGGCGGCGGCCGCCACAAGTGGGTGGCCGGGCTGGGCTACGGCCTCTCGGCGGTCTGCAAGCCGCTGCTGCTGCTCGCGCACTCGCTGACCCCCATCGGCCTGATCCTGGCCGCCGACCGCACCGGCAAGGGCCTGCGCACGGCCCCGCGCGACGCGCTGATCTCCCTGTCGTCCACGCCCCGGACACGGGGCCGCGCCTTCGGAGTGCACCGCGCGATGGACACGGCGGGCGCGCTGCTCGGCCCGCTGGTGGCGTTCCTGATCCTGCGGGCGACCGTGGACGGCTACGACGCCGTGTTCACGGTGAGCTTCTGCGTGGCGGTGACCGGGGTAGTGGTGCTGGTGCTGTTCGTGCCGGGCTCCTCCTCGGCACCGGCGGTCGACAAGGCCGTACGCCCCACCCTGCGCGCCGCACTGGAGCTGCTGCGCCGTCGCGACCTGCGCCGCATCACGGTCTGCGCGCTGCTGCTGGGCCTGGCGACGGTCAGCGACTCCTTCGTCTATCTCCTCCTCCAGCACCGCCTGGGCGTCCCCGACCGCTGGTTCGCGCTGCTCCCGCTGGGCACGGCGGCGGCGTTCCTGCTGCTGGCGATACCGCTGGGCCGGCTCGCGGACCGGGTCGGCCGGTGGCGGGTGTTCCTGGCGGGCCACGGTGCGCTGCTGACGGCGTACGCACTCCTGCTCACGTCCTGGCACGGCGCTGCGCTGCCTTACGTCGTCCTGCTCCTGCACGGCTGCTTCTACGCGGCGACCGACGGCGTGCTGATGGCGACGGCCTCGGACAGCGTGCCCGAGGAGCTGCGCTCGTCTGGGCTGGCGGTGGTGCAGACCGGGCAGGCACTGGCCCGCTTCGTCTGCTCGCTGGGCTTCGGTGCCGCGTGGACCCTGTGGGGCGACCGTACGGCGCTGCTGGCGTCGACGGCGGCGCTGGCGCTGTGCGCGGCCGTGTCCCTTGTCCTCTTGCAACCTGCCGCCCGGGAGGCCGCGGCATGACCGTACGCAACCGCATCCTGATCCTGCTGTCGGCCGTGGTCGCTCTCGCGGCGGTCGGCGTGGCGTCGGTCCTGCACGCGTCGGCGCGCGCGGACCGCCGCAACCAGTCGCAGCCGGGCGGCCCCCGCGTGACGTCGGGCAGCGTCACCCTCACCACCCCCGGCCGCATGGTCTTCCGCAACATGGCCTGGGGCCCGCACCGCGACGAACTGACCACGGTCCCGGCATCGGACCCGTCGGGCCCGCGCACCGCCTCGGGCGTCAAGTGCCTGCGTTTCTACGCCGCTTCGGGCACCGGCGTGTGCCTGCAGGCGGTACACGGGGCGGTCTCGGACACGTACCGGGCGCTGATCCTCGACGCGCATCTCAAGGAGAAGGCCCGCTACGACGTCCCCGGCATCCCCTCCCGCGCCCGTGTCTCCCCCACCGGCCGCTTCGCCGCCTGGACGGCGTTCGTCGGCGGCGACTCGTACGCGGGCACGAACTTCTCTACGCGCGCGGCGATCGTGGACGTCGGGACGGGGAAGCTGATCCCGT
>Ga0307508_10004510_pt1 | contig 13581 bp, 15 predicted proteins | sample 9_EM_MG_FD_203089 | JGI IMG/M metagenome (GOLD analysis project Ga0307508, IMG submission 203089) | Populus trichocarpa ectomycorrhiza microbial communities from riparian zone in the Pacific Northwest, United States - 9_EM | ecosystem: Host-associated > Plants > Roots > Unclassified | place... | reverse complement strand
TCATTATAACTCGATTTTTTTTTTCAGATAGTATTTTATTATCCATTTTCTCCTGCCAGTGCGGGATAGAAAATGAGGAATCAGTATTAGAAGATTCGAAAGCCCAGATATTTTATGCAAAACCTCCGGAACGATGATTGTCCTTGCAAGCGATGACTGCTCACTCTTTGAACCGCGCTCCTCTTAAGTTTTAAGAAAATAAATCGTCCCTTGTCGATTTTCTCCCTCAGTCTTTCTAACCAAACACACCCCTAGAAACCTTCCTTAAGGCTCCTTGCCCAGGCACAACAACAGGCAAAGGCTTAAACGAATCCTCCAATGGACATATTCCATTTCTTCGTCCTTGTCGTACCAGATCCCTCCTTTCTCATCTCGGTACACATCCTCTGGAGCTCTGTCTTGGCGACAGCCTTGGAACGAGCCTGCATGACCTTCTTTCCCGTCTTCGGAGACTCTCGATTGGTCAGCACCACCCACTGCGCAGGCCTCGGGTATACATCTCTTTTTGTCCAATTCGATAAGACACCCGGCAACTCCCTTGACGAGCGATGTATTTTATACCTATACCGCCTGTCCCTCAGGTTAGACGTCGGCATCAAGTCCCACAGATCCAAAGGAAAGAAATCCACTAAACCCAAAGCCGGTGCACCTCCGTCCTTAGCGAATGAACTTGCACTCATGCAGTTCATGGGAGGCGGCAGTGTAAAGGGTCAGAGAGGGCCTCCGACCAACGCTGTGGCAGGGGAACAAAGGTAGGTACGCTGTCGATGCCGATGCATTGCAAGATGGAGGAAGCGGAGCAGGCAGGCTCGGAGAGGACGGTTTGGCGGTCCAAGTTGTGGAGACTGTCACTGGTCTGGCAATATGACCGCCGATTTGTGGTTGTCCTGAACTCTCTTCGTTCCTTGCACGGTCGACCGCATCGCACTGGATTATATTCTGTCCCAATACCGGCATCAACCAGCCGAAGCTTCAAGTTAGCGGAGTTTGAAAAGAAGCGGCTGGCTACACTAAAAAGGTCAACCACTTGCTCATTTCTGTCATGTCGACACTCACACCGTTCCCCAAACCTGATTTGACTATGGCGGCACCAGCTCTCAACATCCCACCACCTGTCCAACCACACGATCCAGCTGTGATCGTTCCTGCTGCCGCACAATTTCCCCCTAGTCACGACGATGCCTTGCGTGCGTTGAAATTCCGAAGCGATGTCGAAAACAGCAAACGTAAGTACAGTTATTTGCACGTCTGGTATTCCCCATCATAATCATGTTTCCAGTCGAAAAAGACCCTAACTCACGATGCACGCCCAACGACCAGTTTTCGGCCCTCAAGTATGAACACGCGATAGTATCGCAGGCAACCGCCGCTGACTTTCCTCAAGGTAACTTTTGTACTCAATGTCTCTGCTATGCTTACCCAACCTACAGCCTCTGCACCGCCATGGTTTCACGCAGCAGTGCAAGCGGCAGTACAGCCGATAATGATGCAATTTGCTGGCCAGATAATCCAGGCAGTGGGTGAGGTCACATCGGAGTTGCGGAAGGTAAAACTTGAGCTTAGCTTCATCCTACCATAATTACCAACAACATTGACAGACCTTAAATCATAGGCGCGGTGATGGCCTTGTTGTGCCATTTGCCACAGTCCCGTTTGTTAATGGTGACTTCCCAGTGAGTTGCGATTTCGTTTTATTATTATTATTGTGCATCATTAACACATATCATTCAGCAGAACCTTCCGCAACTGGACACTCTTGACGCTATCGACAACCTAAACGACCCTGACCTTCTCGCCTATCTGACGGGATATGGCATCCAAAATCCTCCTTTTGTGGTTGGAGATGCGGATGCCACCCGCCATCAGAGAAGGGAGTGGCTGAGACATATGATAGGGGCCACCGGTATATAGCAAAGGGACGCATGTTTGTTTGTTTCATTTTCATGGTCAATGGGGGTTTGTAAATTGTAGCAGGTACTACTTAGTACTGGTGTTGGTGTAAAGGATAGAGCTCGATAGAGAGTTATTATGGTCGATAAAAACTTCACGAAGAGGGAAGCACTTAGCAGATAATTATAAGAAAAAGGCAGAAGCGCAATATTTGGCGAGGGGTCAATGTCCTTCTCACATGCGTTGTCGGGCCTTTATATTTTTTCGAGCTTCAACTTGGCCCTGACTTGGAAAGGAGGCGCCTGGTTTGGGGTTAGTGGGTGTCCTACATCTCAGGTGTACATCGCTCGTCGAAAGCCCACCCTGTCTTTTCCTCTTAAATTTTATTATACATTCAATTACAACTATCTATATACAATAAAGCCGTAGGCATAGCACATAATAAAAGTTAAGTTATGGATCCCTCAGTCTTTCTAACCAAACACACCCCTCACATCCACCCTAGAAACCTTCCTCAAGGCTCCTTGCCCAGGCACAACAACAGGCAAAGGCTTAAACGAATCCTCCACAAACTCCCTCCTCGCCTTCTCCAAAGACCATGAAGCAGGGTTAACCTCCTTGACTCCTTCCCGAGCCGCTCCAGGAGTGCTCAAATTTTTCATCGCAACCTTCGCATTTGCCCTCGCATGCGCGGATTGTGCAGATGTAAGCTTAAGCGGTGCAGGCCGAGGACGATGTTTTTGCTTCCTCGTTCCGAGCGACTGAGCTGGAGGAACTACAAACGATACAGACGGACTCGGAGGATGCGGGCTTTTAGGACTCTTGGGTGTACGCGGAGATCGAGGGAGAAAAGCCTCTATGGCATCCAAGTTGAAGTCGAGGATGAATGAAGGGGGGTTCGCGAGGTGCGCGTAGGATGCACGGTGGCTCTGGCGTGGGCGGGACGGCAAAGTGAGGAGGGGACGAGATCGTGGGGGAAGGGAAGAAGAGGTAGGCGTGCGTTGGATGGTGACTACATCAAGAGGACAATATGCGTTCGTGTACGGAGAGGAGGCCTTGACGACAATGCCGCTGCCAAGTCCCGGGCTGGTCCCTTCATTGAGCTCTTCGTCTTCCCAATCTCCCTTGTCGTCATCGCCAAAGCTCAACAAATGGACATATTCCATTTCTTCGTCCTTGTCGTACCAGATCCCTCCTTTCTCATCTCGGTACACATCCTCTACTGCTCTCTGTCCGCTTGCCGACTTGGTGACAGCCTTGGAACGAGCCTGCATGACCTTCTTCACATTATCCTCCACACTGCCGCCTCCCATGAACTGCATGAGTGCAAGTTCATTCGCTAAGGACGGGGGTGCGCCGGGTTTGGGTTTCGTGGATTTCTTTCCTTTGGATTTGTGGGACTTGATGGGAGAGGTCGGTGGAACTTCGTTAAATTTGGATTTCTTCGACCGAAGGATCGAAAAGGGACGAAAGCGTCTTGTGGATCCAGGCTTTCTCGCCGATACCGACGTCGGAGTCCTGACCTGAGGGACAGGCGGTATAGGTATACTTCCAAATACATCGCTCGTCAAGGGAGTCGCCGCATTGACATTTGAATTTTTTTGCTGAAAAGGCGAAGGAGTCGTGGGCGTCTTATCGAATTGGACGAAAAGAGATGTGTACCCAAATGCGGTCAGGTCTGGACGGCACTCGGGAAAGGGTCAGAGAGGGCCTCCGACCAACGGAAGCACGCCTGCGTAAGGCAGGGGAACAAGGTGCAGGTGAACCTGGGTACACTGTCGATGCCAATGTAGTATTCTATGTTCTGCGGGAGGCTGGTGCATGTTACATATGTAGCTCACTCTTGCGATTCAGCGATAGCAAGTGGGTTCCCTGCCACCTAGAATTATTTATTAGCCTACACGTTTACGGTTGGTTTTCGGGTGCCCTTTCGCAACTTATGAAGCGCTCAAAGAAAGACGAGAAGGCGGACTGTTCGCAAGGGTAACAACATGACTACTTACAGTCAACTAGTTGATATTTTCCGATAGGCGGGAATGACCCCGAGATGGGGGGAACTGACGAAGTTGTCGACGAGTTCCGTCAACACGTGTCCTTATCCTTATCAATCATCGGCGGTATCGCACCTTGCCTCCTGCACCAACATGAGAATCTTCAACTTCAACGATGCTTTTGATGCTCGAAAGAAATATACTCGCTTCCGAATCCTCGTTATCGGACGTGCCAATGCAGGAAAAACGACGCTCTTGAAGCGTGTTTGCAACACCACTGAAGAGCCATGCATTTACGATGAGAAAAATAAAAACTTGGTGCGTTAACTACCTATTCGTTGCTTCAACTCACTGCTAATCATTCCGCAATAACAGATCGATCCAACTGCGGAGGTAATTAACTCTGTCCCGCTCTGAAAATTGAACTCTCGATTCTCAAATCTTCATCAGCGCGGAAGCCACGATATCAATCGTCCATTCGTCTTTGCCAGCAACCCCAAATTTATCTTCCATGATTCTCCAGGCTTCGAGACTGGAGATGAATCCCAGACAAACCAAGTCCAAGACTTCATTGCGGAACGTGCCAAAGCCACTGAAGTCAATGACCAACTTCACGCCATTTGGTCAGCCAATTCTTTGGCCGCCCGTAATTGCTCACCTGTCGGTACAGGTACTGTTTTGAGCCTAACAAGGCGAGGCTTCTGTTAGACTCGGACAAGAAATTCTTTGAAGATGGTGTCGCAGGAAATGGTTCCTGATCAGTTATTATTTTGTGGGCTATCATCCACTAACCTATGCTGCACCACAGTTCCTGTTATTGCAATTGCCACCAAGTTTGATTATCTGATTACACAAGTTTTCACAGAGAAGAAGGGATTGCAAAAGAGCCGTAAGGAAGCAATGAAATTGTTGGATGACAAATTGGAAGTGCCATTGTGCAAATTGAAGTTTCCTCCAAAGGCATATATATGCATTGAAGGTATGGTTTTGCAAATGACTCTGTCAATATATGCTCAAGGAAGGGACAGAACTCCAAGATAATGCTGGTAACCATCAGGAGCAGGTGAAAGAACTGATCCAGAAAACAGCAGCATCGCTCGACAATCTAGCACTCAAGATGTTGTTAGTATCTGTCCAACAGAATAACTTGGAATTGTGTATCAGATATGCAATAAAATAGCAAGTATTTTTCAATAATTGTATTTTTTCTTTCTTAATACTTTTTCTAGTACTCTTCCCTTCAATAAGAACATGTCATTGGTTTGTATTTCAATTTGAATCAAGCATATAGATGATATTTAAATTCTGAAAGGAGGATATTATTGCAAAATGTTTACTATGGTTTGGCCATACATATGTAAGTCACTGGACCAATGTTTGAACACAATAATAATATTTGATATAGTCCAAAGTGTGTACAACAACTAGCTTTTGTGAAGTGATTACTAAAGGAAAAAAGGGCTATGTATGGAATAAATTTCGAGTTTCATATTAAAAACTGACCATTTTGTAGAATGTGAGAAGTGCGTTATTTAGAAGGTGGAAAGATTGATTAATTTATAACAGTATGTGAGTATTAAACAGTGTGGCCAAATTTCAGAAATAGTAAATATGAGGTCTAGGGAGAAACAGTAAGAATTAATAATTTCTAACAATAGTGTTCGACTAAAAGTATTATAGGAGGCATGTTGCAATACATGGACAGTGATAAGTGAACTGATGAATATAAATATATATTTTAGAATGTGAGTGATTTGAGAAATTTGGAAAAAATAATCTTTAAAATTTGGACAGGAGGTAACAATCAGCAGTTAATAATGATACAATTGTTAAACAGGATTTATGGAATTTCTAGGAAGTAGGTATAATAAATATTGGATTAAACTGAATAACTAATAATCAAATTTAGAAAGTGAGTTTGCTATAAAATTATTTGAAAGAGAAAGCAAATGTTTACATTATGAATAGAGAGTGAGCATATTCTAGACATTTCACAATCAAACTGTATATTTAGCATTTTTTTCAGGCTGTGAGTGTGTTCTGGCATTTTCTGCCAAATCAGACTGGCTGACAGTGCTCTCTCAAATGCATCCAGGTTGTGAGTGTGTCCTGGCATTTCCTGCCAAACTGAACAGGCTGACAGTGCTCTCAAAATGTGTCCAGTATGTGAGTGTGTCCTGGCATTTTCTGCCAAACTGGACTGGCTGATAGTGCTCTCTCAAAATGTGTCCAGGGTGTGAGTGTGTTCTGGTATTTCCTGCCAAACTGAACTGGCTGACAGTGTCTCTCAAAAATGTGTTCAGGCTGTAAGTGTGTCCTGGCATTTCCTGCCAAACTGGACTAATAGTGCTCTCTCAAAATGTGTCCAGCATGTGAGTGTGTTCTGGCATTTTCTGCCAAACTGGACTAACTGATAGTGCTCTCTCTCAAACTGTGTGCAGTATGTGAGTGTGACATTTTCTGCCAAACTAGACTGATGACAGTGCTCTCTCAAAATATGTTCAGGCTGTGAGTGTGTTCTGGCAATTTCTGCCAAACTGCACTGGCTGACAGTGCTCTTTCAAAATGTGTCCAGGATGTAAGTGTGTTCTGGCATTTTCTTCCAATTGGACTGGCTAATAGTGCTGTCTCAAAATGTGTTCAGAGTGTGAGTGTCTCCTGACATTTTCTGCCAAACTGAGCTGGCTGACAGTGCTCTCTCAAAATGTGTTTTAGAGTGTGAGTGTGTTCTGGCATTTTCTGTCCAACTGAGCTGGCTGACAATGCTCTCTCAAAATGGGTCCAGACTGTGAGTGTGTCCTGGCATTTCCTGCCACACTGGGCTGGCTGACAGTGCTCTCAAAATGTGTCCAGTATGTGAGTGTGTCCTGGCATTTTCTGCCAAACTGGACTGGCTGATAGTGCTCTCTCAAAATGTGTCCAGGGTGTGAGTGTGTTCTGGTATTTCTTGCCAAACTGAACTGGCTGACAGTGTCTCTCAAAAATGTGTTCAGGCTGTAAGTGTGTCCTGGCATTTTTTGCCAAACTGAACTGATAGTGCTCTCTCAAAATGTGTCCAGCATGTGAGTGTGTTCTGGCATTTTCTGCCAAACTGGACAGACTGACAGTGCTATCTCAAAATGTGTCCAGGATGTGAGTGTGTTCTGGCATTCCCTGCCAAACTGCACTGGCTGACAGTGCTCTCTCAAAATGTGTCCAGGATGTGAGTGTGTTCTGGCACTTCCTGCCAGACTGTGCTGGCTGACAGTGCTCTCTCAAAATGTGTCCAGGATGTGAGTGTGTTCTGGCACTTCCTGCCAGACTGTGCTGGCTGACAGTGCTCTCTCAAAATGTGTCCAGGATGTGAGTGTGTTTTGGCATTTCCTGTCAAACTGGCCTGGCTGACAGTGCTCTTTCAAACTGTGTCCAGACTGTAAGTGTTTCCTTGCTTTTCTGGCAAACTGGACTGGCTGACAGTGCTCTCTCAAAATGTATCCAGACTGTGAGTGTTTCTTTGCTTTTCTGATAAACTTGACTGGCTGATAGTGCTTTCTAAATATGTGTCCAGACTGTGAGTGTTTTTTTGCTTTTATAGCAAACTGGACTGGCTGATAGTGCTCTCTCAAAATGTGTCCAGTATGTGAGTGCATTCTGACATTCTCTGCCAAAGTTGCCTGGCTAACAGTGCACTCTTAAATATGTGCAGAGAGTGAGTGTGTTCTGGCATTTTCTGCCAAACTGAATGGGCTGACAGTGCTCTCTCAAAATGTGTCCAGTATGTGAGTGTGTCATGACATTTTCTGTCAAACTGGACTGGATAACAGTGCTCTCTCTCCAAAATATGTATGTCCAGACTGTGAGTGTGTTCTGGCATTTTCTGTCAAACTAAATAGACTGACAGTGGCCTCTTAAAATGTGTCCAGTATGTGAGTTTGTTCTGACATTTTCTGTTAAACCAGGCTGACTGACAGTGCTCTCAAAATTTGTCCAGAATGTGTGTGTGTTCTGGCATTTTTTATCAAACTGCACTGACTAACAGTTCTCAAACTGTGTCCAGTATGTGAGTGTGTCCCAGCATTTTCTGCTAAACTGCACCAACTGACTATGCTTAAAATGTGTTCAGACTGTGAGTCTGTTCTGGCAGTCTCTTTTCAACTGAATGAAATTGCTCACTAACAGTATTTTCTAATAAATACATTATCTAGGTGGTGTGTTTCTTAGTTTAATATTATGAGTCATTCTGTTTAACCACAGATTTTTCATATCTGCTCAATAGGTATGTATTTTCTAATTAACTAAATGATGAACCAATCAACTTCTAATTTATGCAGAGCATCTGCTTGACATTTTACCAACTTAATCACCAATATTGATATGTCTTCAGAAAGTTAGTCTATCTTCTATACACTTGACTATTACTCACATATTATTTAGTATGTATACTTTTTTTTACTTTTCTTTATCAAAAAATATCTCAGTTTTTTAGATCAAAACCTGCGGCAATGTTGCAGAGAAAGTCAACATTTTTCATAATGTGGGTTAATATTTCTATCCAAATATAAAAATCACACATTTGTTTTCTCTTTTTAATACAGAAATGTTCTGTTGAAATGATTATTGGTTTGATATATCTTATTTCTTACCTTCTTTTATTTTGATTTTTTCTTTTATCACCTTTAGCACTTCTCATTTGTGCTGAGAATTCCTTCTGGCATAAAAATTCTCCTTTCCTGGATGCTTTCTCAGATGCTCTTCAGTTGTATGAAAGTTCTGGGACCAGAAAAAGAGTTGAGGCTAGGCTCAATCAGTTAGGGAGCTATCCTCAGGACACCAAAGACAAATATCCAGTTCTACAGTATTTTCAATCAAAAAGCCAAGACATCAGACAGAAGGAATATGAGACTGCTCTTATTGACCTTGCTCTTGCACACTGTCTTGGTATATCAAACATTCTTCTATTACCTTTCTTCATCTCATATCATTGACAGCTAAACCCACAATCAAATAATTCACAAAGTTGTTGTATCAATATTCAGTGCATAGAAATCCAACTCAATATTCTCAAGAGTGGTCATTGTATCAAGAGGAATGTATTCTTACAATAAAGAAAGAAAAAGAGATTTTCGATTTGCACATTAATTGAAATCACATAGTGTGTGTGAATGCTTTACTTTTTTCACCACTCCAGACTTGATGATATTAAGTCTCCTCCAACACCCTATGAAATACTCAAACAACTTCTGTTTCAGTGAAAGCAACAATAGAACAGGCATGTAATCATCTTTGTTGCTTCAAGTTATTATCAATTTAAATATAATATATAGAAGTCTGACATAGAGAGAATCTTCTGTGGGTCCATTTCCAGCCAAGCAATGAGTGCATGGTTGAGTAGTGATTAACCCTGGAGTTTCTCAGGGCTATCACTACCCCTACCCACTCTAATCTGTACCTGCAGCAATGGGTAAGGGTCATCTAAGGAGACTGTGAGTTTGGTCCAACCCTTGGTACACTTAGCTTTGCCCTAGTCACCTTTACCCTAGACTAGGGCTATGCTGATGGACTATTCTTAGCTTTGCCCTCTGCCCTAGCTCTTAGCCCTAGCACAGCATTCATGTAGTATATAGGTGAGGATGTCCTATCAAAGATAGGCATCTTTGTTATCAACTTGGTTCCCAGGCCCTTACCATTCCCCTAACAGGTCAGGGTTTTTACAGGTTCAACAGGTTCAAAAACCCAGGGCAGGTTTGACATATATTCATGATACTACACCTAAAGTACAATAGAATCCCATCCAGTAATGAGAACACCTTCCTTTTCACCAGCAGGAACTTCAGGTAACACAATGACCTCCTTTAAGTCACTATTCTTCATGTATTCCAGATGGCCCCACACCCCAAGGCACATCAATGCTTGGGTAGACTGAACTGAAAGCTGACTCTGGAGGTGGGAAAGAATAATGTGGCCTTGACTAAACACCCGCTCAACGTTGACAGAAGTGGCTATGAATGTAGATATAAGATTAGTAGTAAAGATCAAGGTGGATAATTAAAAGGTATGCATCTGGGATAGTAAGATAATCCAACACCATGCAATGAAGGCAAGGATATGCTACCCTCTGTTCATACCATTCACAAACATCAGAAACTTGTTCCAGATCAGTACTGAGGTACTGCTCAAGTTCATCATGGAGCTCTGATGACAAAGCTCAGAGCACCTTGGAAAGGAAGACAACTGGGTGCCACTTCTTGTCTTCCAGGAACATCTGGGAGAGGACAGTGCCAGTAGCAAAATTGGAGCTGTCAGCTTCAATTCGGAAGGGCCTGGTGGAGTCAGGTGAGATGAGAACCAGAGCAGCAGTAACACTCTGCTTGAGCCTTTCGAAGGCAGACTGTTCAGTTGCCTCCCAGCGCCATCTGGAGTCATTCCGGGTCAAATCGAATAGTGGACAGGCATGCTCCGAGAAGTCCTGAATAAACCACTGTAGAAGTTGGTGAAGCCAAGAAATGACTGCACCTCCTTCTTATTTGTCAGAGTGGTGATGAGTCCCTCACCAAGCTAGCCGTATATTTTCGCAATTGGCATATGTTTTGCAGGTATATGAATAATATAGCTTGCTGTAATAAGTGTGCCAAGGTCCTGCAGGAGAGGGTGCTGAGGCGCAGTGAAGTGCTTGCTGTGTAAGTGACTGTGAAACTAACAAAACTAACTCAAAGGTAAACTTCAAGTGAGCTAGCTAGCAGGACAGACAGGCAAAGTTTAAGTGACACCTCCTCAATATCAGCTCTTGTTTGGAAGGGTTTCGTTGGGTGCGTATTATCGGTAGCAGTAGAATTTATATACAAATGGAAATGAAATTGGTATTGGGTGTATGCTATGTATGTGTCTGTTAAGACAGGTTTTCTGTGTTCTCTGCTTGAGAATGCTTTAGCTAGTTATGCAACAATGCAGCTAGCTCACTTCAATTTCGTCTGACTTGAATTCTAATGTTCCACCTCAATCCTACTGCACTAGCTAAGACTCTTTGTCTTTTGGAAACAGTTGCGACAATACGCTCTCTTGTAGATCTCTTTGATCTCTGGACTCTAGCTTTACTTTGGGACGACTCTGTGCTTTAGCCTTGTTGGCTAGCCTTATAACTCTTTAGCCTCGCTGGCTATTTCTCTGAAGCTCTAGTCTCTCGAAATCTTTGAGTAAAACAAGCTAGCTTGCTGCTATCTGTTTCCTCGGTTCTTATACTCTCGTAGTTTATCAAGTATGTCACGCTAGATTACGGACAGAAATGAAATTGTATTGTTTTGGTTTATAAGTCCCCCAAGATTTCAATGGGTTCCGCGATTGTAAGGGCTACTGCGGTCGGGCGGGACGCGGAGCGGAACACGGTACTAGCAGGGGATCTGAAGAGGAAAGGATAAGGATTCCCTGTGAGTATGGGTTAATATACAGAGTGACGGATATAATAAATAAAACCGAAGTCGGTAAATACATACATGTCAGTACGTGTAAGGTACCGAGTTACATGGCACACCAGCGCGGCACTAGCGGAAGGCAGGTCGGAAGTGATGGTGGTCGGGAGCGGTAGGTGCAAGGGGCGAGCCGGGAGCAGGAGCGGAAGGTGAGCGGGAGGCGGAAGCGGAGGGGAAAGCGGGAGGGGTTCCCCTTACAATCACCCCCCCTCTAGACAAGCATCGACTCAATGCGGGGGAGAGTGAAATCAGGCGGAAAGGGATTGAGCTGAAGGCTAGAGCGCGGATGCGGCGTGGGGCTCCCAGGTTCTTGGTGTGGAACTCCGTTACCTTTTCTGGGGCATGGTTGAGATTTTCCGAGTATTCCCAGGTATTTCCTTCTATTCCGTAGCCTTCCCACTTGACCAGATACTGTCAAAACATCCTACTGTTCAGGATATTTTCCACAACGTATTCCTCTTTCCCGTCTACGAGTTCTGGCGGCGGTGGCGGGTTCCGACGATCGGGTCGTCAGGAGCGGGAGACAACTTCACGACATTAAAGACCAGGTGAAGACGTCTCATTGGGGGAGGGAGGACCAGATGGTAGGCATATTTTCCGACGCATCTTTCGACTGGGTAGGGGCCTAGGCGGCGGTGTGAAAGCTTCTTTGACGGGCGGGTGGTCTGGATGTCCTCGGAGTCAAGGTAGACCATGTCGCCGGGAGAGAAGGATGGTGCGGGAGAGCGGCGGCAGTTGTAATACCATGCCATATTGTCCTTTGCCTTAGCTAGCGCTGACTTGGCTTCCTCGAGGGTGTCTTTCATCCGATCCATGAATTCATTAACCGCTTTGAAGCGGGACGGAGGTTGATGCGGTTTGAAGCCCATCCGAGGGTGTCGGCCGGTATCGAGGAGGAAGGGTGTCTGCTGCATGGACGAGTGGATGTGATTATCGTAGGAGAACTCTGCCAGGGGGAGGAGTGTGTGCCAGTCATCCTGTCTTTCTCCGATGAAGATCCGCAGGTACTGTTCCAGTTCCTGGTTGACCCGTTCTGTCTGTCCGTCGGTCTGCGGGTGGTAGGCGGTAGACATCGCAGCTTCAATTTCTAGCAGTCAGTATAGCTCCTTCATGAAGGCAGCGACAAATTGCGGTCCACGGTCGGACACGACTTTCCATGGGAGGCCATGGAGTTTCCAGATGTTCCGAAGGTAGAGGTTTGCCGCTCCGGCGGCGGTGACTGTGGTAACCATTTTGATGAAGTGGGAGCACTTCCCCGCGGAGTCAACAGCCACCATGATGGAGTCGTACCTGCTGATTCCGGGAGTTCCGAGATGAAGTCTACGCTGATGACGTCCCAGCGTTCTTCTGGGATCGGGAGCGGTTGGAGTTCCCCGGTCAGTAGGCGGCGTTGTATCTTAGTGTGGAGGCACAGGTCGCAGTGGGAAACATACATGCCTACGTGCCGCGACATGTTCGGCCACCAGTAGCTTCGGGAGACGAGCTCCAAGGTTTTGAAGTGGCCTGGGTGTCCAGCCACCTTGGTGTCATGGCAGAGCGAGACTATCCTGCGGCGGAGGTCAGAAGTGTCCAGGACGTAGATGCAACCATGGTAGTAGAGGAGGCCATCGTGTTCCGACCATTCCGCGGATCGGAGGGAGCGGGTGGACGACTTTCGTAGTTCCTGTGCGGCTCGGGCGACGGGTTCCTCCTTCGGCTGCTTAGTTCCCTGCCGGATGTCTCGTAGGATGTCCTGTTCCGGTCTGGTGAACTGCAGACCCTCCAGTGCATGTACCGCAAAGAGTTTTGGAGTGAGGAGCACGACGTCAGAATTGTCGTCGGCGCCGGTGCCATGGTCGGATCTGTGGGAGAGTGCATCTGGCTTACCTATTGACTTCCCAGGTTTGTGGTGGAGTGTGAAATTGAAGTGGGAGAGGTAGAGCGACCATCGGGCTTGCCTCCGGTTCAGTTGCTTGGCCGTTGATGAGTCCCTCACCAGTCTAGCCGTGTATTTTCGCAATTGGCATATGTTTAGCAAGTATATGAATAATATACCTTGCTAGCATACTATAGCCATGTGGTATTAGTCTCGTTCCAATAGTCCGACGAAGCTAGCACCAGAGTTACCTAAGGAAACCACGACAGAGCTCACACAGACTTGGTTCATTACAGCTAGCTAATAAAGTAGCCGTGATAAATCGTTTATATTGCGAAAGGCTCTAAAGAACACGAGCCTTATACCTAATAAAATATGGTAGAGGTCTTAGAACTCAAATAAA
>Ga0307508_10004509_pt1 | contig 13583 bp, 15 predicted proteins | sample 9_EM_MG_FD_203089 | JGI IMG/M metagenome (GOLD analysis project Ga0307508, IMG submission 203089) | Populus trichocarpa ectomycorrhiza microbial communities from riparian zone in the Pacific Northwest, United States - 9_EM | ecosystem: Host-associated > Plants > Roots > Unclassified | place... | reverse complement strand
TACTGACTCAGTCATGTAACCTTTCGTATGTAATTTTGCGCAGCAGGGTGCTGTCGACCTTTCATCGGCATAAATTCCAAGAACCATCAGCACCCGCCTAGCTTGCAGTCTTTCCACTGGCCACCTGCAGAGGTCGCCACGTCCTCTCCACAAGCACACGGGCCATATTTGTCACAATCGGGCATCTTACAGCTATTTGAAAAACGGTTTGTTAGTCCAGAAGATACCAGGTTCCGCTTTGCGAAAAATCTACTGACTGGCAACGCCCCCTTGTGGCACAGTGCATGCGCTCGTAGCCGTTCGGGCATTTGTCACCACAATGGCCTGAGCCGTCGCTGCAAGAAAGCTTGATGTCTGCACCATTTGTGTCGCCAGTCTTCCAGCAAGCTGCACACTCGCTGTCGCACTGCAACCCGGCCGCCGTTTGGATGAAGCCAGCTGCGAGAAGCAAGCCGAGGGTTACAGAGAGTACTTTCATTGTGGTGCTATAAAACTATAGTCTTAGTGTTCCGTCACCGAGGGCTTTCGCAGTACTCACGCGAGTTCGTCTGGGTTTTGTGAATGGATTGTCTATGCTCACGAGTACCCTTTTTATAGCTGGCCTGAGGGGTGGCATTGCCAGCATGAACAGAATAGATCGGGACGATACGAGGCCGAAGTATTGGTACATGGAGGAGACACGGATCTCATGAATGGTCCCGCGAAGTGATAACGCGCAGTATGGATCTAAGGCCCGCGCTCTCCAGACGCCAAGCCTTCTGTTCTACGCACAATGAAACGTGCCGGAATTGCACTGGCACTGCGCAGTGTGCACAACTGTTGGATCGAGCCGCATGATCACCCTGTTCCTGCCAGACCCGATTCTCCAGTGCATCCACGAGAATTCTGAAACGACTCGGCGTAGAATCGAAACTTCCTTTGATTTCCTTCCGAACTGGCCAGTCTGTTACGAGTGATCCCACATCGTTTTGTCTGTCCAGTAATAAACTTTGGGTTTGAGTAACAATGTCATCTCGTTATGAGTAAATCAACATGAATTTTTTTTTATACCTACGGTGTTCAGCACTAGAAGTTACGGATGGAAGGGCACAGCAAACGTTTGACTGTCGAATTGAAGAGGGTGACACGGCGGAAGGAGGGAAAAACAAAAATTAGCATGATGTCACTCGCTCAGCAGGGTGTTGTTGACGGAAAATCATCAGCACCGCCGCGGATTTCCACGTGCCATATAGAGCAGGGGGCGCCACGTCGATTTCGCAAACACACGGGCCAAAGTCGCCACAATGAGGCTCCCTACAACATATTTGAGAAAGGTTTGTCAGTCTAGGAGATTCCATGAACCCGGTGGTCCGAGCAGGCTGACCCGCAGTAAAGAAGGTGAGAAACGCCAGATTCTTGATGATGGAAGCCACCTTATTTATCCATACAAAGAGCACTTTTGTGTCAAGAGAAGAGAGCCATCGGAAGTGCCGGATCAGCCTTTCCACATAGGTCGTGGTCCCCTGGGAGAAATTCGCTCTGTTAATACCCTGGCGTTGTTAGCCCAGCCATCTTTAGGGTGCTTTCGGAATGTGGAGAAGAGACAAGAGGGAGCAGATTCGTCCGTGGCCTTGTACTTCTCGGCTTCACGTTTGACTTGCCTCCTTCGTGAGACAGCCCTTGGCGTGCTGCGGTTCGATTTGCTGGTCGTCTTGGAGGCAGAAATGTCGATATAAAAAGTGACCCCGATTTAGGAGACACCACAAGGAGCGGAAATCTGGTGAGTTCGTCAGACACCAACTTCAATTTGACGATAAGGGAAATGCAACGAGAATTCCATGAAGGTTGGAGGAGTATCTGGGTGGTGAATCCAAGAGTGACGTTCAGACATCGGATGTGTGGATGGTAAATCCAAGAGCAACCAATTGACAATGACGGGCAACGAGGAGAAGAGGCTTTGGTCGTTCGTGATATCAAAGACGAAAAGCCTGTTGGTTTTTTTTTTAGACAGACACGAGGTGGGTGGCCACCCAGATGAAGACGGTGGTGCATTGCCCAAGAGGAATGCGTGCGGTGCTTGATAGGAGAGCAGGCTAGCAGGTCTCTCCGCCTTCTCAACTCGACTTCCATCGCGCTCGCAATGTGCGCATGATGGAATAACTATGTTCGCGTTGACTCTTTCTGCGAGCAGTGGACCAGATGGGCTGAAGTGAAAGTCGCGGCAAAGTCCGAATTCGTCATAAGCCCGAGAGGGGTATATATAGCCCGGACCGGTTGACAGAAGATTCAAGAGACATCTTCTGTCATTCGGACCTTTGGTGTAGCTTTGCGTGGGGCTCCGGCTGTCTTACAGGCATCTGGGAACTGGAAAACTACGGCGTACGCACGGTTCATTGGACGTCGGATTTATATTTGGAGGGGCAGGGATGTTTCGGTGGGCTTCTCTTGCCTGCAGCCTCCATCCCAATCCGAGGTGGAATTCGCTAGTGCCAATCGGTTGGTTTTGGGTTGGTTGGATTTTGGTTTTGGAGGGCAAGTTAAGATGCCATGTATTACCGACTCAGCGCAAATGAGTTCCGATGGCTGGCAAGCCTGGCATTGTGACAATTGGTGTTGAGGACGACAATTGGGAATTGCCGCCGTAGTTTTGATGCCGTTGGCTCCGGCGTAGTTTCCAATTCCCAGATTCTTTGACAAGCCCAATCGTCGCTCTTCATTGCCACTATGGCCAAGTCCAGCAGCGACTTGACGCTCAACGACCTCGAATCATATCACATCAGTCTCAATCAGGTGAACCCACCTGAAAGTTCTTTGGCGTACAGGTAAGGATAAATTCGCTATAGATTGCCCTTGGAAAAATTCTAGCGACTTCCTATGCCACAGCCCGCGGTTGATCAAGAGCTGCTAAGTTAAAAGTAGCCGACGCTGATAGTATGCAATGTGCGGTTGGACTCCCTTCCTTGTGTTTGTTCACTATTTTCTGGAGGTCCATTTCCCTAAAGGCATCGTTATTGTCAGCACATCGCTCATGTTCTTAAAAATTCCCATCACCCAGACTGTGGCAACTCATACTCGCCACGGGACCTACCACCTGTTGCTCGTCCTGCGCATCACCGTAGTGAAGGGATGAAGCCTCTGGACAACAGGTTTGAGATTCTGAGGTGTTATGACGTGTTCAAGACGATTGTGGGTATATGACTTGGACTTTGGTAAGGGGCAAATTGTTAGCATCGGTGTGAGGCTGGGTTGACCTAGCGATATTGTAGACATATATGTTCAAGACAAGATTGATCAAGGTCTAGCCGACATCACAACGGGGACCTCACCAAGGATGCTATTTCCACGGGTGCCATGAGTGAGTTATCATTTCACATGAATTGTGTGCGGATTACCGAAGTAGGTTTGATACAGTTCTCATATGCTGATTCTCCGTCGCACTCGCCATTCCCTCGATGCTGCACATGCCGTTTCGACACCTTTCTTGATGTCTGACCACACATCGCTCACAATGCCAGCCCTGCCACCTCAACAAGGATACGATCCTACTGCCTCTACTCCATCCAACGAGGAGATCAACCAGGCCACGTTATTAGGGGATCGATTGCAAGCCGCAAACCCAGCCCACCGAGAGTTATCGTACATTGATCGTTCCAGGCCGTGCCAAATCCACAGCATTAAATATGGTGAGTCCGTAACCTGTTCCCAGTCTACGCGTTCGCAGAATCGCAATTCTCTATGGTCGCTAGAGATCCCCATACACGTCGTCTTACTTTGTGGACACCACAGTATTTGTTAGTCCACCTGCACCAATGAATTGTTCGCCGTTGAGGGACAGTGCTAAGTCTGCGCCGCGAAGTCAGTCTGAGAAGTTTTGGTATTGAGGGCTTGGGTGTTGTTTCCTTCGTTGATTGTTGGAGAGATGCCAAACCTCCTGTCCGAGGAGACTCCATCAGGAAATATGTAAATTGATAATTTAATATAATTGCAGAAAAGTCCACTCATATTAAATAGATTTACCCAAAATTAACCAGAATTTTATGGATTTTATGAATTTACTAGTTTAACTCTAATAAGAAAGGTGTATTGTAAATTCTGGGTAAGTTCTAGTAAATTAGGAGTAAATTTCTGGTAAATTAGGAGTAATTCTAGTAAATTAAGAGTCAAGTCTTGGAAATCTGCAAGCTGTAATATTGATTGCAGCAAATTGTTTGATGAGTTTGCAAAAACTTTTTATTAGGGTAAATAGACCACAGATTATGAATGAAGAGTGTTCAGTACTCAGCTAAAGTATTAGTACATATATAAGTAATCAATTCAGTAGTTGATACATAAACAGATATTTTAGAAATCTTAGAAATCAATAATATTGAAAGCACCATTTTCGATATCTTTAGTTGCCACTGATGTCATAGTCACCCCTCTGAAAGAATCTATTTTTAGTACTGGACATTCAGACAAGCAGTATACATACACCACCAAGTTATAAAGTTCATGCATTCTTTCATGAAAATCTAATGGATGGTCCCTTTGGAGTTTTTCAAGGAGATTCATGAATGTGCAGTTTATGGGATAGAAAGTCGCTGCATCAAAGTCAATATCCTCAGCTATTGAAGTGGTAAGTAAGCCATCAATGACTTGTTCAATTGTCACATTACCCCAGTAAGACATAATGCAAGAAGTGCAATAGGAATCTCCTTCTCATCCGGTTTGTCCAAGACACTGGATGAAAATTGTGCCACATATTGATAGCCGGTAGAGCGTTTAGAAGAGAAGAAGGCAGCCTTGATGGTTTGAATGAGTGCAGGGTGCTTGAATGCACTCTTTGGCTGTGGTTGCCACTCCTAACTCAATCAGAAAATTGCTCAGGTGAATCCAGAAGTTACTCACATTGCCATTTACTCCTCCCCAGCTGCCAATTATATGAAATTTCAGGTCTTTCATAAGAGATTCAACATGCTGCTTGCAGTTTTCCCCAAGTCCTAGTTGATAAGCAGGTAGACATTTTGCAGCTTCAGTCTTGGCTGGACCTCGGACAGATGACAGGTGGTCAAGAACCTTGAGGTACATCAGGACCTGAAGTAAGGACTCAAATAGGGACTCACAAGATCACAGAGCCCTTTGGTAAAGTCTGGATTGGTCTTTACACATTTCTTCACCTCAGGGACAATGTGGTAGGTGCGAACAATACCAGGGTCTCGGCATGCTTTCAGAATGAGCTCTTTACCATAGCTATTCTGGTTGTTTTCCTCCAGCCAATTTTTCTGAAGGAAAATGTCATCGGTGGCTTGAGCAATTGCATACCGAATAAGGGCTTGCAGGACAGAGGATTGGTCAGTCAGCTTGCGCTTCTTGTTTGCTTTGATAGGGACGAGTTGAACTTGGGTGGATGAGTGAGAAAGGATGGAAGCATCAGCTATCACCTGGTCATCTCTACAGGTTTTGATTTGCGGGCACTAAAAGATAGGACATAAATAAAATACTTGTCGGTTTGAAGGATAAAGATATACCTCTGCTTCAAAAGCTTGGTCATGACGGCCCTAAATAACTTTGATCAGCAGGAAAAGAATGAATGGCGGAACCGAATGCTTACCTTGACTTTTCGCTTCTTTACTTGGATGGGAGGTGGTACATTCTCCTCATCAGAACTATTGAGTACCTTGTGAATGGATTGGTGAGCATCGAAATGTACATCTAGATATGATAGGATGGATGATGGAAGCAAATGCTTACCCTGACTTTTCACTTCAGCACTTGGATGGGAAGCGGTATAATCTCCTCATCGGAACTATCAAGTACCTGTGAATAGATTGGTGAGCACTGAAATCATGTACATTGAGATATGATATACATCTGCTTCACGAACTCTGTTGCAGCCCTAGACAAGCAAATTTAAGCAGCAAAAACATGAACAGCTCAACCGAATGCTTGCCTTGGTATTCTTTACATGGACAGGAGGCGGTACTTTCTCCTCCGAGTTATGTGCCTTGTGAAAGGCTTGGTGAAGTAAAATGGAATGATTAAAGCCTGATACTGACCTGGACTTTTGCTTTCTTTTTCTGGGGCAGCCAGGCTTTGCGAGAGCGTCTGTGAGTTTGAAGAGCAGAACCATCAGCGTTGTGAAGGCCGTCAGTTGAAGCGTGATTCAATGAACAAGAGACGGTCTGGACATCACCACTGGGAACGTTGAAAAGATCTTGAGCTGAAATAGGTGGGGTATGAAGGGCCTTTGTGGTTATGTTCTGAGGGTCAATGAGAACCTGGAACTAGTCCAAAGAGTGAATGAAGCACGGCCGATATGGTCAATTACTTACATCATCTCGAATACCATCGTCACCATCATCTGCTCCAGATGATTCGCTGCCAGACTCGGAGGTTGAGGACAAGCCACCACTGTCTTCAGCGTCCCTTGCCTGATGTCTCTGTGTCGGATCTTGATAATAAAAATTTGAATACCTCTGGCTTACCGCCTTTGTCTTCGTTGTCAACTTGAAGTTCTCAGCCTCAGAGTCCTGGCTGTCCAAAGTTGCTGGAGCTGGAGTGCGTTTTGTGTAATTCGGCAACAATCTAAGATTTAGTGACTCACAAGTTTTGCCACCACGGTCGTCAGCGAAGATGCGTTTTCCCTTCGCACTGGCTGTCTGCGTCTAATTAATCAGTGTAAGATAGATATCTGAGTAAACCACTGGCTTACCTTCGATGTATTGGTCTTTCTGGTTTCAAAGTCATCGCTTTCAAGGCTTGGAGGAAGGTAACCTACGTTATTGTTAGGTAAGCGACATGAACAGAGATGAGACTTCACGCGCACGTCTTTGGTCTTCCTCCACTCTCTCGCCATCGGAGTATGCATAATCCTTCCACCCGTTACGCTTGTTCGTCATTCCTGAGGCTATCTTGCAGTTAGACATTATGTATATAAATTGCTCAACTGACCGCCCATTGAATGTTCATTTCCGTCCCCTCTTTTCGATGATGATACCTTCCAAACTGCGGGACTAAGGTGAATAGTACTCAACTTTCGATAATACTGTGAATGCTTACTTGCATTCCGTAGGGCCTTATTCTTGGCTGCCCGTCCTCCTGAATCAAAGCAATGGAACATGCAATGGGCAGGTAACATTGCCTCTCTTACCTTCCGTCTCTTTTGCTAACTGTTCAGTCGCCTGTCGTTCTCGTTCAGCGTTCTCTGCTCTAGTCTGTGCAGCTTTCTTTCTGCGGTCGGTCTGTCCGATTGGCATTGTTAGCGTTCTCTTGGTTCGGAAGGTGAACTGTGAATAGGTTCTCAAGGTGTAGCGGGAATTGTTACTAGTAAGAAATGGGTAAGTGACTCAACGCCTTTGCTTTATATCTATTTGACGTATACAGTATAGCGCACTTCGAGAAGATTCCACACAAACAAATACATTTAGACGTAACACCAAAGTTCACCTTTCTGATAACCTCCGAGTCAATGTCAAGTCACTGCCGCAGTTGCCAAAAGTCGTTTACCCAGAGTGGGTACTGGTCGCATCTCACTCAATCCCGAAATCCACTTTGTAGGGCCGTTCTGGAAGGGCAACTTACTGCCTTTTACTCAGAATCAGAAAACAGCGATTCCGAAAGCAGCGATTCCGAGTCAGAGCCTAGGTTCCAATGGTTAGATGAAGATGCCAGCACCACACCCGATCCTTTTGCAGGTGACTTTTTTGGTTCTGCAGATGACTACACAAATGATGATTTTGGCCAGACAGGTGAGACAGAGAATGGCGCAGAAGAGAATGATTGTAACGAGGAAGGTCAGCAGCGACGGATGGATTATGAGTTGGAGGAGAGCTGGGAGCCCCGTCGTTACGGTGATCTGCCAATGGAGGACACAAAGATGGACACCGACTCAGAGTTGGATTCTGAGGAGTTTGGCGACTACGATACAGTGGATCGTCTTTCTGTCGAACAACGAATTGAAGAGTGCTTGACCTGGAGTCGCGTTGTTCGCTACTCCTCCCAATATGCCAACTCCCAAGCAGGCGCTGTCGTAAACACACGGCAGAGTCTTGATGACCAGTACTCGAATGCTCTTGGTTCGAACATAAATCCCTGGGCGCCGTTCACATCAGAAATTGACTGGAAGGTTGCTCGTTGGGCAAAATTGCGAGGGCCTGGTTCAACTGCATTCTCTGAACTCCTGGCAATCGACGGGGTTTGTGGAAGCTAATATTGCTTTATTATCCATAATTACTGATTGATTTGCATTGACAGGTTGGCGAAGCTTTAAAGCTCTCATTCAAGAACACTGATGAACTTAACAAGATTATCGATACCCTTTTGCCTCGCCGTCCATCCTTCAAGCGCCATGAGGTTATCGTTGCTGGCGAGTCCTTTGAGCTCTATGCAAGAAATATAGTCGACTGCTTGAAAGCCCTTTGGTCTGACCCGGACTTCCTCCCTTTCCTTGTTTTCGAACTGGAGCGACACTACGGCGATGATGACCATACCTTTCGTGTCGTCCATGATATGCATACTGGAAAGTGGTGGTGGGCTACTCAGGTACGAAATTGAATAAACAGAGGTACATGTGGTGTGCTAACACTATTCCTTCTCTCTCAGCAACAGGTTGAATGCACAACGAAAAAATCTGGTGTTACAATTATTCCGATCATCATCTCCTCTGACAAGACACAACTCACCATCTTTCACAATAAACTCGCCTACCCAGTCTATATGACAATCGGCAACCTCCCAAAGCATATCCGTCGGAAGCCATCCAGGCAAGGGCAAATTCTCCTCGCATATTTGCCTACTTCAAAGCTTCACCACATCCCAAACAAAGCTGCCCGTCGTTGGGCAGTTGCCAACCTCTTCCATGCCTGTGTAGGCTTTCTTGTCAAACCGCTCGAAACCCTTGGCGTAACAGGCCTTTTGATGGAAAGTGGTGACGGAGCCGTGCGCGACTGTCACCCGATATTCGCTGCTTTTGCTGGCGACTACCCGGAGCAAATCCTCGCCACATGCACGAAGACAGGCAACTGTCCAACCTGTCCTGCACCACGAGATGAGTTGGGTGATCCGGCATCGGTTGGAATGCCCCGTGAACTCGGACCAATTCTGGATGCCCTGGATGCAGTCACTGATGGACCAACCAAATTTTCTCGAGCTTGCCAAAGAGTCGGCATTAAGCCCATTCAACAACCATTCTGGAAAGACCTCCCTTTCGTCAATATTTTCTGATCTATCACTCTGGATGTCTTACACCAACTTTATCAAGGAAATATCAAGCACCTCCTCAGCTGGATACAGGATGCTTGCGGTGCAACTGAGATCGATGCCTGCTGCCGCCGTCTTCCCCCAAACCACAATATTCGCTTATTTCTGAAAGACATTTCCCACCTCTCTCGCGTCACGGGCACTGAGCACGACCAGATCTGCCGATTTCTTCTTGGCCTGCTTATCGACGTCCAGATTCCGAACGCGGTCCGTGGTGCAACTATGCGTCTTATTCGGGCAGTTCGCGGGCTGCTTCACTTCCTTTACTTGGCCAATTACCCAGTTCACACAACCGAGACTTTGGACCAAATGGAGAAAGCCTTGCAGATGTACCAGGAAAACCGTCGCATATTTATTGAGCTTGGTATACGCACCGATTTCAACTTTCCAAAAGACCACTTTTTGAACCACTATCGCGAACTTTTCGAATTATTTGGGACTGCGGACAATTTTAATACTGAGTATACCGAGCGCCTGCACATCGACCTGGCCAAGCAGGCCTTCCGAGCAACCAATTCCAAAGACAAGTATCCCCAAATGACAGCTTGGCTCGACCGTCGCGAGAAGGTTTTGCTACACGAGAAATTTATTCGTCGTCGTTTTCAAGCTAATCACTGGCAGACCCAACCTCCTCCTCGGATTCCGCCTCTAGTGCTTCCAAGAGAAGTGCAAATGGCGATGCGGCCAACAGTTTATGGTGTTTCTTTAGAAGAAATCGAGACAAAGTACGGCGCTACTGACTTTAAAGGTGCCCTTGCACGCTACATTGTCCATTCTCAGCATCCTGAATCTTCAAGGCGTCAAGTCGAAGTGGCGGCGACCAGCCTTTATATCCCCTTTCATAAGCTATCGGTCTTTCATCGTATCAAATTTGTTTCTCATGATCCATTTCGTGTGGATCCATCTGTTGGCATGGTGGTTGACTCAATCCACTGCGAACCTGAAAGCTTTGATCGGCACGGCAACTATGTACCTGGACGCTTCAATACAGTGATAATCAAAATTGACAGCCAAGCAGGGTTGAAAGGTATGTCTGTGTTTCCATCCAATGATTATTGTATATTTATTTTCTCGGAATATCTAGGATACTGTGTTGGACAGATTCGATATGTATTTGTCCTTCCGTCCCATGCCCTCAAGCTGTGGTTTCCAGGACAAGAATCATCTGTGTCCCATCTTGCTTATGTTTCTTGGTTTACACCATTTTCTTCTCTTCGGCCTCAAAGAGACCACAGAATGTATAAAATTTCTCGCCGAGTAATCAATGGAAAACAACGCTCAAGTGTCATCCCAATCAAACTCATTCGACAGAGTGCCCATCTAATACCTGCTTTCGGTCCCGTTGCTTCTCTTGATTGGAAATCGAGCACTGTATTAGATACCGTGTCAGATTTTTATGTAAATTGCTTCTCAGATAGACTTGCTTTCTCCACCATCTATTAGACACGTTATGTAGCAACAACGATCGTTTTAGTTGACTCTGCAACGACACATTCCGCAATCAAATATACAGATTCATTCATGAATCTACGAAATGTACATGCAAGACAGCCAGAATTCAGTCAAATCAAAGTCAGCTTTTCGAAGTCCTAAATTCGATGTCGATCGGTGGGTGGCAAGGTGCAACTCGACTTAGAGTCGTTCAATGGGCCATTGATCACCCATCTCCGTTCCTGTAACACCCGTGTCCATCAATATACAACGTCTCAAACTTGAATGGCTCCCACTAACTGCTCTCAATTACCTACGCAATTTCCTGATGCTGCATTCCCAACTTTTATATCTGAAAAGAGTTTTGGACAAGAATGTTACGCACGTTCGCAGGTTTCCCTATGTGTAGTACTTTATGTGATTTTGCCACATGTGGTAGTATTCAAATCGTCGTTCTATGTATCAGGGTATTTGGCCATCCATCCCTTCCGACGGTGACGGGTTATCTTACAATGCCAAAATCACATGTACACACTCGGCGCTGACAATGTGACATCTTCCACTACAAAGACTCGGACTTGACTCGGAACCACGACTGTCTCACAGTCCCTCCACATCTTCAAGCCAGCGTCGAGAGCTGACTTCATCTGCAGATCATGGATCCAAGGGCCGGTGGAGGCGCCAGTGCCAGTGGAGGTGCCAGTGGAGGTGTGCCCAACGTACTTATTTGGTATTCAGGATAACGTAACATTTTTATTCCAGGGAACGACCTTCACAAGCGATTCCGCGCCCTTATCATGCTTCTTACTTTGCTCACCGCGATCAATAACAATGGTCGCCCACTATTCTCCGCCGTGATGGGCGATGATCCCAAGCCATTCGTAGCTGCCCTCGAAGAGGGCCAGCCAACCCGCAACAGGTTATTGAACGCTATCACTGCCCTCCTTGTGCGAAACCACGAAATTATTGCAACTGTAATCAATAAATCCTACGAGCAAGTTTTGGCACTCCAACAATTTAACGACGCGAAGGAGCTTGGAGACCCGGACTCTGGCACAGAGGATGAATCGGACAGGGCAAACACTGCTAGGCCTCCTGCTATCGGCTCGAACAAATCTGCAATATTTACCACTGTCGCAAATCCAATGAATACCGAAACCTACGGTTCCACCAAACATTACATGTTCGCGCAGAGAGGCAATTCTCACAGACGGCACTTTGGAAAATGGGATGAACTCTTACAAATACCGTGAGACTCGTCATTTTTCAATGGCTCCCAACTCACTTAAATGCAGGAAAGACGACCCACTTGTTAACCACGTTGCTACCTTGGAAGATATTCTCAATACCTACCGCAGCACATCAGTGCAAGCGGAACGCGAATCCCTCATGGTGGATTTCAGCAAGTATATAGTTGCACTATGCTGGAAGAAAATGTTCTGACGGGTCACCCACTGGTCCTCCCGGGCTAATTTCCGATGGCTTATCAAAGTAGACTTAAAGAAAGTTCTGGCATCCTACAACCAATGTTTGCGTGCTGGCAAGTTTACCACCTCCAAACGGAATGACTCGATGCTGGCAGGGTTGTTGATGGGGTGGCCTGGGGAGGAGGAATCTACAAATTTGTTCGAGGATCTCATCAAACGACTGTCTCCGTTTCCCAAGTTCTATCCAGACATCTCCAAACTAGTACGAACTTACAACGAGAAGAAGGCACCAAAGGGTTCAGAGCGAAGGATGGGTTGGTATACAGAAGATACCTGCATTGAAGTCCACAAGCTCCTTATCTCCGCAGTCGTCGCCTATACGAATGCGCTTCGCATTTTTAAAAGGCTGCAGAGGAAACAGGTGGACTACGCCGATCAGCTTTGGCAAGCTGCATATCTACTCTGGCGCATTTCAGATTCACGGATCCTCCGCCACCATCTGAGGCTGTTGAACTTTGCCAACGAACTTGCATATCCCATTAGAGGCATGGATCAAAACCTTGCCCAAGATCTTGATGTCCTCTATGGATATATTACAGCTGAAGGGCATGTGAAGGTGGACAACAGTGGAGACCACAGGGAAGCCGAGGCGAACGAGAATGAGGACGGGAACAGGAACGACAACAATGAGAACAAGAACGAGGACAAGAACGACGAGGACAATGAGGACAATGAGGACAACGAGGACAATGAGGACAACGAGGACAACGAGGACAACGAGGACGACAAGAACAACGAGAACGACAACAACAAGAAAGAAGGGGAAGGTGAAGACGATGACCAAATTGAAGAGTGCCTGATCATGACCGATCCTGACCTGGAAAAAACATACCTGCGATGGATCCAACTCCATGCCACGTACTGGAAGGCACAGGACATTGTCATATCATCACTAGACCACCCCACGTCTCCCGAAAATTACGAGATTTCTGTTGTGAAGGCGAAATACCCTTCGGGAAAAGATCGCAAAATGCTGAATTGGACAACCCTGATCAGGAGCCTTTCTCTTCCCAACTTAGACCCCGAAACTGTCATCGACACCATTAAAGTGCAAATCTTGCTTTGCGTAAAGGAACGAAATTGTCATCCCATCATCAAGAAGTATAAAGGGAAGAGGTTCAAGCCGACAAGATTTACTGGCAATCTACATGCCGAGGTTTTGTTGGCATTAATACTCTTGGAACTTCAAGATGATGAAATTGTAGATCATTTCAAGGTATGCTCATAATCTAGTAATGATATTCACCAGCTAAATCAACTCTGCAGAAATTTGATATGAGCTTATTTCTGTCTCGAAGCTATGCTGCCCAGTTGTAAGGGCAACTGCGGTCGGGCGGAATGCGGAGCGGAATGCGGTACTAGCAGGGGATCCAAAGGGGATTAGATTATTATGTAATACTACTCTAATCACAGACATACCTAGCAGGGGATCCAAAGAGGAAAGGATAA
>Ga0307508_10004506_pt1 | contig 13585 bp, 12 predicted proteins | sample 9_EM_MG_FD_203089 | JGI IMG/M metagenome (GOLD analysis project Ga0307508, IMG submission 203089) | Populus trichocarpa ectomycorrhiza microbial communities from riparian zone in the Pacific Northwest, United States - 9_EM | ecosystem: Host-associated > Plants > Roots > Unclassified | place... | reverse complement strand
ACCCGCAACAGCACCCAGAGCTAAAGCTGGGCTATCAAGCAATGGCAGCTGAGGCGTCTTGACTATTCTTTCGGTTGGTGGTGATGCAATTTCTCGATCTTTTAGGACTTGCGGGGGCGGTGCTGGGCTCAGTGACAGCCCTGGAATTCCGCCCTCGTCTTCGTCTTTCGGGCTGGCGGTAGCTGGCATCTCAGATCTGCTGGACATGCGATACTGCGGGGTCAGTATTAACCCAGCGCAGAGGGAAAGACGCAGACCGTCGCTTCTTGTTGGGCATATCTGGGGAGGTGTGGTTCGACTTGCCCGGACCCTTCACGTCATATGGTGAGTGATGACCAACAGGATCGAGAGCCAGTGGAAAGAAACGGCAGAATATCAAACACGCACTTTGCCTGTTTTGGGCCGTTTCAACGCTTGTCTTGGTTGTCGTTCGCCCTCGTCAAAGACGTAATCCGGTAAAGCAGTACTATACGAAGGACTTGCATGAAGAACACGCATCCTATGCAACCCCTTATCTTCAAATACCTTTTGATATTCCGAACAAGGATCCCCATTTGAGATTCGTCGTACTTTTCCCACATCTTGACCAGTTTTGTGAACTCTGTTGTGGGGTATGATATATCCAGTTTTCTTGGACCAACTGAACCGACTTGGAGAAAAATCGAGATACATCAGAGTGGAGCCCCGATACGCTTGATGGAACCGCAAGCGTACTTGGTTTTGGCTCGACGAGGAGACCAATGTAGAACGTTGTCGAATAAACGGTGCTGGCATCCTCAATACCTTCGAGGTCAGCTTTCGCTCGCTTTGTGACTGTATCTGATATTTGCCCTTGTGCCACTTGACATACTTCTTCTCTCGATATACAGTGGGACACTTGCTCGAAACCTTTGATGAATGGGTGGGCCAAGATAAGTGAATCGACGTATTCAAGCTTCATAACAAGCTGCCGTATTCGTGATTCGACAGTTCCTGCCCTGCGGGGAGTTTGCAGACTGTGTGTAGACCAGATCACAAGTTGATATCACTTACCATTTGATTTGGAGCTCCGAGTCGCCAGTGGACGCAATAACTTGCAGGTAATATCGATACTTGTGGAAGAAGTCGTGCTTCGCAAAAAGTTCAGACCAGCTTGCAGTCCCGACGATGACTCGATCCACAATGTCGGCACCTTAAGACGTTCAATCAAATACCAGAGGTAAAAAGAAAAGGTCGAAACACCTTTCTTAAATTCTTCGGTGACGATCATTTGCGTCGAGGCTGTAACGTTATGAGTAGCACACATCGCAGGATAAGCAGGTGTAATGATGGGCATTCTATGTGACCGATCTGCCGGGTACAACTGTACAGTGTCAATACACCCTTAAATTGGAGGAGAGCTAGCTGAACGCATACCTTGGGATTCCATACTCGGACTTGTAGAGGCCCTTCTTCGATTTGCTTCAAAAGCACGGGCTGTGGCCAGGACCTGTCACCCCGTCATATCATTCAGACAGACGAGATGGTGATGGGGCGTACCACTGATACATGATAATGAAGAATCTGCTGACTATCGCTCCAGCAATTGCGTTTGGATACAATTGGCATACTCGAGCAACGAGTATAGCCCACGCGACACCACCAAAGAACCCATTCACGTTTGAATAGATGGCTCTCCCTGAGACCCGTTGTGAGTGAGGTAAACAAGTATGAGAAGGCACGCACGTTGAGCCCAAAGTTTGATGCACCGCAACGAGTCACGATAAACCTGGACGTTAGGTACCAGACGCAAGATCTCGTCGTTCACTCTCGAACCTAAACTCAACTTAGCCCGAGTTCAATATGCTAGGCTGACAAGGTACGCCACCATTGAGACTCCGCACGCATCGTTCGTCCAAGTTCCGCAGTAGATTGTCGTCCTTTAATGATAGGTCATCGGGTATGGACGATAACGCTAACCGCGCCATCAAGAAATCCAGAGGAATACCAGAGATCTTTGTTTTTACGATAGGGACATACGCTTCGGGAACACCCTGGGATGATTCACTTGGCCAAAGATCGGGCGTACAAGCCAAGAATCCACTCACCGAGACTTCCGTCACACCCTCCATTTCCCGCAGCATGCCCTCGAACACATCGAAGAAATCCTCGCGACATACATGTTTCGGGACTACACACAGGGTATCGATATCGGAGCCAGGTCCGTGCACACCCAAGCGATATGAACCAAATGTAAAAATCTTGCCACCAGCAGCAGTCGCAGCTGCTTCTGATAGGCCGCGTTTCAGAGAAACCTCGTACACAAACTTTTTGACGAGTGCAGCGACACGCCCAAGGACTGCTTCCCTACAAAAGGTCGAGACGATTTCAGCAATCTTTGTCGAGGCCGTAAATGGTTCATTCATGGGGGTAATGGAGTTTTTGGGAAATCTCGATCGTACCTTGTCCGAGCTTCCTCCACAGTCTCGAAGGTTTTCTGCTTTCGTAGTTCTTCCATGAGAGTCGCCGTGACCTCCTTCTCTCGTTCAGTGGATTCGGCAGTTGAAATGGGTGCTGTCACACCAAGATACCTGAACGACGAGCCGAGTTAGCTGCGCACACGAAGCAGATGAGAGCTGCTAGAGCTGCGGATGCTTAGTTACCCTTTCTCAGTGGTCATGTTTGTTGCGCGAAATGAGAGGACTTGAACTGAACTTGGTGGATGTGAGTGTGGGGAGCGTCAGTCAAGGTGGGGCTTCTGCCGAACGAGTGTCCGCCACCGGGTTTTGCTTAGTCAGCACCACATGAGACCGAACAAAGGCTGGACCGTCAAAAGACCTCCGAGTCCTTCGCTGATTTGAGTGTCATTCAATACCGGTGCTCTTCTCAAAGATCTGTTGAGCTTGTCCTTGTGTGCCACGCTTCTCTGCGCAATTTGAACTCAAGTTCAATTTGTCAACATACTACAGTATTCAATCACGCCGGCGCTGCCGTGGCGTGGTTACTCCAGTGTCTAACCAAGATGGAGGTTGGTACGAAAAGGTTGTTTGTGATGCATGAGGGTGTTGCCATTCGCACTGGTGGTGATGTACCCCTTTGTATTTCCGCGAGAAGTTGGCAAAACCAATCCTGCATGTTTGTCTGTCCCGAAGTGGGAACTGGGACATAAGCAAGAGGTGCCCAGGGGCCAGTTGATGAACAAGTGCTTGCTGTCCGTAAAGGGTCAAAGTTCAGAGGACCGTTCCTGTGAATCTACGAGGACAGTGGAACCGCGGAGACGGTCGACGTCAACTTCAACCGCTTGGTACTTTCTTGCCTCCCCCTCTCGTCTCCATCTTTCTCGTCTTCGCCCTCTGACTCTTGTCCTGCGTCCGAACCGTGCACGCGCTTCGGCTCCGTCCTCGTCCCGTTTCTGGCAGGTAAGGGTTGTACCCGGAAGTAGGGCTGGGCAAGCCAGTGCGGGAGGATCTTCAGCCCGGTCGTAGGCTCTAGCTTGATCAGCTCCTCCGTGGGTAGACCTTCCTTGTCCTTGGCATCACGCTAATGTGGTCCCATACCCAGGATCAAGGTGAGAAAGCAAAGGGGGAAATGCCATCAGCCACGTAAAATCCCATGCACGACAACGCGAGGTGCTCACGGCCATCCGTTGCTTCATCTCCCGTACCACGTCCACATACCGTTCCACCGACCGCGGTCCTCGAATCTTGCTCAGCTCGTCCCGCAGATCGGTCTCCCGCGCGAGGGCAGGTCGTAGTAACTTGAATAGGTGGCCCTTGACTGCGCTCAATGACGTCGGCGTCTTCAGACCCTGTACGATATCCAGGTATTCGAGGGCTAGGTCTGCATGTGGGAGGTGCAGTCCCGTATCGAACTTGTCCCCCATATACGTATCAAGACCACTTGCTGACGCGAACAACGCCGGGTTATACAGCTGCCCTTCCGCCGACATCACTGCATCCGCGCCTGTCTCTGCAAAACACCGCTCGATGTCTGAGTGGTAAAGAATATTGCCGTTCGCAAAGACGGGCACAGAAACGGCCTCCTTGACGGCGCGTATCTTGGCCCAATCTGCCAATCCGGCGTTTTGACCACGTTGCTCGCGTAGTCTACCGTGGCAGGTGAGTATTTGGGCACCCGCACGCTCGAGCATACGTGCATATACAACTGTCTTTTCGATGGTGGGAAACACACGGAATTTGGCCGTGACTGGCACTTTGAGCTCCCGATGCAGCGTATTGACTTTTTTTTGGAGTGAAGAAAAACGTCAGAAATGGGTGGAAAGAGGGATGAGGGACTTGACTCACTCAGCTTATAAATGAGGTCCCAGTCCTCCATCAGAAACGCCCCATAGTGTCCAGATCGTGCGATTTCCTGTGGACATCCCAGGTTCAGGTCGATCGCATCACAGTGGTCTTGGAGTACCCGTGCAGACTCGAGTAGTTGCTCGGGATCGTTGGCGCAGAATTGAATGATGAGGGGACGATCAGAAGGACCGCCTTCCTCGCCATGGGAGAGATCGAAGAATTTATCGCGGTAGCCCTTCTTTCCTTTATTAAGGCAGAACATCTAAGACGAGAACCACCCATAAAGTATCGCGCATCAAACGTAGCACCGTCAGTAAGTGAAATACGCCCGAAGGGGCACACAGATCCTACCTTGGCGTTGATCATCGGGGTATAAACGAGCTGCAATTAAAGTCTGTATATGGGGAAAATGTAAGAGGCGAAAACGAGCTCACCTGTGCGCCATACCGCCGTGCCAAAATCCTCCACGGCTACTTTACCATGACCACCGATAACCACACAAAAGACCCGAGTAAAGTGAAAACCAGTCAGTGCCCGGAATATAGCAAAGTCACGCGACGCACCAGCTCGCTTTGGTCAACCATAGGTGCAACGACATGCTTTGGACTGCCGAGCACCATCTTGTAGAACTCGTACCCTTCGAGTTTGTGGGATGGGAGTCCCGGTCTCGAGATCTGTGATGATAGTGGCAGCGGTGGGGGTATGGGCGTCACTTCGTGGATGTGTCGGGATTCGACCACGGCGGTTGCCATGTTGTAGAAAAGACGTCGTACACGAAGTATGCTGTGGAGCGAACTAGTGAAGTTGGAGGGGCGGGTGATACATTGCAGACGGATTCGGAGCGGATGTGTGCACATCCGACATCAACTTTCGGAGAGAAACAGCTGTACACAACACCCGTATTTCCGTCCCAGAACAAACACTTGGGATGTAACATTTCCTGGTTGCCTATCTGAGTGGACAGTTTCATGGAGTTCACACAGAAGATTGTATTGTATCGCAGCCTCGTGTTACAGAACTGCTTGACCTGTGCGCTGTGACAATGATCTAGGGAGGTAGTGGTAAGTAGTTTGATCTTTACTCACGAGTATCCGTCTACTTACTCCGCGTAGTCAATTGTGATTCGCCATAGCACGCCACCCCCACCTTTCTCTGCTACAGCAGACGTTTCACCGTGCTGTCGGCAGGTTCACCGGGCCTCAGGTCAACGTCTCTATCCCCGTTCTATCATCTCTCACTCGACAAGCCTCCCCACTTTTCCCTCGACACGTCGGGTGTAGTAGGTGGATGGAGATGGTGCTGTATCTGAAATGGCCACAGTCCACGCCTACGGGTACAGGCGTTGGCTGGGTTGATGACGCAGAGGGTGCTTCTGGTTCGAGGTGACACCTCGAAGCGTCGCAAGAGAGTTTCTAAGTCCCGAAAGCTTACAATATCTCGGGATCCTTCTACCTTTCAAAACGGTTGGTTTCGTTCGCGATGTCTGCGTCCATAGTACCACAACATTTTCAGCGGCAAGTTCTCCCCAGGCCTCTCTACGACGACGTTCGGGTCCACGAGGACGCAGCCCGTCGAGGGTACAATCACCGATCTCGGTTGGGCCCCGTCGTGTAGCAATCCCTCTGCCTTTCTCTTTGCAAGCGCCCCTGTCGCAGTTAGCATTGGTATATGCACATATTAGAAGAACAACGTACCCGGCGTGGCCGCCAATCAGTAGAGGAGTTGGAGGCGCCATGACATCCTGTGTCACGTTTCTCATTTACAAGATCCCCAATGGTGACCCTCTCTCCACTCGCAAAGGGTCCCAAAGTCAACTAAGGTGGAACCCTCGCGACAGAGCATTGAGTACGGTCGGGAGGTGGGTGGGTGGAGCGCAACGCCCATCGTCATCCTAGAACAAGCATCTACTAGTAAATCCGATTGTTCCAGTAATATTGTAAATAGAATACAAAGGACCATTTAAGTTGCTTTTTAGAAAATGGATCAAGTACTGTCTACGGCCCGGAAGCGTAATGATGAACAAACGGGTGAAATCAAAACATGAAACCTGAGTCGAATACGTCGGTTCCTCCTTTCAATATTGCATCGAGATGGGTAATCGCTAGTGTGCGGACGTAGCCGTCACCGTGACGGAACTACCCACTCTCAAGGCGTACTAGCTAGACCGTGAATTATCGTTAGCCCCTCTGCAAGGACCCAGCCTGTTCTTTTCCATGCTGAAAGGCAGGCTCTCCAGCGCAGTGGCGCTTGTGTCCCTGTACAGTCGATCGCAGCCACGGTACCAAGTCCGAGTCTTGTGATCCGCCTTTCCGCAGGTATGTTTTATAGAAGAAGTCGATGAACAACAGTAGATAACTGGCGGGGATCCCAAACCCAACGATGCACGCAGTGGGTGTAGCGACACAATCCCCCATGTGAGGGAGATATTGAGGGAACCAGTTATACGCAATATGCTGGTAAACTCCCATAGTGCCATATGTCAACAAGACGAGTCACGAAGATACTTCGACACTCACTACCGAAGGATACTACTCCTAGAATGATCAAGAATTGGGCAATTTGCATTGTCGTGAGGTGTTGCTTCCACTGAGCCGCACTTGACGTGAACCACGGTCCATTGCGGTTGAATAAATAATGCGTACCCACAGTTTAGCACCGCCAGCTACGGCGTAGTAATAGTAATCTTCGAGCTGCTTATGAGTGAGGTATACTTTACGGAGGTGTTTACACGCACACATTAACACGTGAACACCGAGGTTGAGGGATACCCCGACCCAAGACTAGAACAGATACAAGTTTACGAGTTAAGGCGCATCAGAGAAAATACCCACAATTGTTATCCGATCATTCAGCTGGGAAAATACCAGAGCCACCGTCGCCGCATGATGATATAGATGCAAAAAGGCTTTTTGGTCGAAAGATCAGTGTGGTGTGTTAGCAATGCGAAAGCAAAACACCCACAGAGTGGTTTCTTTTTCAGAATTAAGAAGATCGTGTCGGTGAGCTCGTAGTACTTGAAGTAATAGTTCAACATTAAGTAGAACTCCAGCCTCTTAAAGAACGGTGATGTTCAGTCAAGATTGTAGTCGAATCGTATCGGGGGTGAACTATTATTCACCTTTGTGTAAGCTCCACTGGCGCACAGTGAACCAAATGTGCCTATTTCGGGTTTCAGCCAGTTCGAGAAAGCTTCTTCACCAAGAAGTGCCAGAAGGACGAGGCTCCCAACACTCAGGATTAAATTGTGTGCCCGGAACAAGGAGGTCAACTTCAAAGGTGGTTTGACCTTCATCGTTTCACGAGTCCCGAATACGATCACAAGATATGTCACAATCATAGTGATGACCGCGGGCCATGTTGAGAATGGGGTCTGACCCGGTATATAGGAGGTAAGATGTGCTGGGATACGCTCAGCAGCTACGAAGGAAAGGATGAAGTCAGCCAGGTAGGGCATGGTGAATTCAAGGGCTTGAGAGGGCGTTGACACGCGCCATCTACTTATATGCCCTCGACAACGAACAATGAATTTCCGAGTAGGGAGTTCTCGGAACTCGCGTGGGCGGGGGCCCTACTGTTCTTGAATCTTGATTATTAGATTTGCCGCACATGTGCATGAATCGCCGAGACTCGGAGTCGGTGCAAGGCCGGTGACCGGATACTGCTAGGTGCAGAACTCCGGCCGGGTTTTGTTTCATAAGACCCTGTGTAAGTGGTCGTGGGAAATAGCTTAGATGACGCGCAACCCTCAAAATACCCAGTCGCCTCGCCTCTGCATGCTCCAGCGTTGTCGATCATCGCACGACCGTTTCGTTCTCCTTTCCAGGTGTGTGGGGCGCACGTCTGTGGCGCAAGCCATCGTTGTCGTGAAGCGGTTTTGCCAGAAAACGTCGTTCGGGATCAGAACGTTTGTCGATTGGCACCTGGCGTCATGGCGCAGTTTCATTGTGACACCGTGGTCACTGCGTCACTGCTTCCTCGTGGCGTTCCTTCACGCCAATTAATTTTGCGGACAATCCCGCACCCCAGGACCCAAGTGTAAGTACCTAAGGCTTTTTTTTGACAATAGCAAATTAGCAAGCGACTCGTGATCGTCACTGAGAACGCTACCACGAGTCAGTCAACATGGTACTATGCCCTCTGCAGGAAACTTCCTCCGACGCCCAGACTGCGGGCGGCAGCAATGCGATCACTGACCCTAAGCGATCCGGCTTGACTGCTCTACTACAGGAATGAGAACACCGGGCTGCGAATTGCACCCCCAAGAAGCGACTTTGGCAAGAGTTAGACCGATGTTGATTATCTCGGAAGGCCAATGGATTCACGGATCCCGGGGATCCGTTTGCTGATGGAACGTAAATGTGTTCGATGCCGGAGACTGCGATTCACTTCGTGACCGTTATCTGCGACGCGCTACCAACGCGTGCGTATTCTCTGCTCTACCCATGACTTTGATTTTGATTCACAAGGTTTACCGCCTTTCACTCCGGCACTGGCAGTTGACTGGCAATCGTATGCGGCCGCGGTGCGACGGGGGCCGCAATACGGCTGTGGTGTCATGCGTGCCCAACAGACCGAAGAAGGATCCCACAGCGATCTGTTTCTGGTTTGGATGCGTACGTGACACGGAGAACACGATATGAAACTACGGCCTGCGTATGTAAGGAAGCATGAAAATAGGACCACCCACATGGTACATAGGTGTAGACAGTAGTTGGGAACGAGGGTGAGAATGTCTACATACCCCCAGCTGGCTTGGGGTCTTGGATGCACGAGAAGCACAATCATGGATAGCTGCAACGACACTCGTTTCTGACCCAGATTGATATGTATATCGGCCAGTGGTTCAAGTAAATAGAGGTAGCATTATCCAGAAAATGTTCATGACACCCGTACATGACCGTGATGTGAGTAAACGTCAGAGCGCAAACGTGTATAGGCCAAGCAAACACCAATTGGTGCTAGCTCTTCCGCAGAAGGTACCCGGTAGCATCTCGAGGGTGCACCTCCGCCATCTGCGCGTGCTTCAAGGCCCATTTCCGCACAAACCAGGTTATGACTGCTACCAAGAGCACAGCTCCTATGGCGCCAAGAACAATGCCCGCCGTCGTACCAGCCGACAAGTGACTCGGACTTGTCGTGGGGGCTGCTTCAGGGGGACTGATCGGCGGGGCAGTGGAATTAGGGTTCCCCCCAAACGGCCAGTAATCGCCGCCATCGGGAGGTAGGACGCAGGTCAAGCTGTCACCGTCCGAAACGGGCGTAAAGTCCAATTGTGTCGTAGACTTTTGTACGTTGCTCAGGTCGATCACGAAGGCAGCAGGGGCTGGGGTAGTGTCGTTGACAGTGCAATTCGGGCCTCGTGCGCCAATGAAAGACGTGTTGCCGATGAGGACGTTGTTCTCGACAGTGAAATTCGTTGCCGAGGACATTGCCATGCCATAGCTAAAGGCCCCGGTGAGCTGGTTGTTCTGCACTATCGCACCAGTGCTGACGTTGTTGCCGTACTGGTTACCGAACCAGGTGCGAGGGCCAATCGCGATGCCGATCCTAAATCGATGCAGATAAGACGTCGGGAGTGGCGAGGAAACAAACATACTTGATAATGACATCGTCATTGTTGGACCCTTTGGTCTCTGATCCCTGCGCGGTCTGAGAGGCGAAGCCGCCAGCTATGGTGTTGTTGGTTACCACGACACCGTCGTAGTTCCCTCCAAACGGGTTAAAGTCTACTAAATTAATACCACCCAATAGGGTATGCTACAACACCGCCGCGTTAAGACCGCCAGCTACTAGAATGACGGTTCGAAGACGTACTGTTTCGACCCATATCGTGTTGTTCTCCACGCGGGTTCCCGGAGACCCGAAAAGCACAATGGCGCCGTCCGTAGGGTTATTAATCATATTGTTTCTTATCACGCTGTCACGACACGCAACGCTGATACCATCCGCCCATTGCTGAAAGAGGTCGGAACCTGCCGGACCGATATCATTATTTTGGACGGTGACGTTGGTGCAGTTAAGATTCCCTTCCGCCACATGAAGAGAGGACCAGCTCCGCGGATCAAACGAATGAACGTATTCGATGACCTGGTTGGCATTGGGACCACCCATTTCGATGTTTGCACCTCCGGAAGTTGGCGGTGCACCGAGACGTGTGCCGTTGATCTGCATGACGTGTGAGGGAGCAAGCAAAAAATGTAAGAGGTCTAGTACCTGCACGTTACGCAGCTTGACGCCATCGCAGTTGGCACATTGTCCGTCTACAGCGGTGGTATGACCTGTCCCATTTGCCACAGGGCCATCAACGACTAGGGTCGCTCTGGTAGAATCCGTTGGATAGCCAGCCGTGCTGATTTCTTGATTCGACGCAGCAAACAGAATTGGAGCAGTGATGATGTATTGCTGACCGGGACAAAGACTGAGAGTATAGCCGGGGCCAGAAGAGTTCAGAAGCGTGTTCAAACGGTCTGTTAGAGTATTTGCAGGGTTAGGGGATTCGCAGCTCGACGGCGCCCTTGGGATATTGGATCTAAAGCGAAAAAAAAACTCAGGCGTGAATGCGTAAAGGAAGCCAACACGTTTACCTATGGACATGCGGAAGATGCATGGTCGTGACTCGTGAAGCACTAAGAGAACAACACTGGGAAGAAAACAAAAATGAACGACCGGTCTAGGAAGACAAAGGGTTGAAAGGAGAGTCTAAGCTCGCAGGGATAAAGGGCCAGCCCCCAACATAATAACGAGCTGTCAAAATACTCCCAGACAATGCAGCAAGCTTGCGATTGCCCGATAAGGCATGGATTACTTGTATTTCATTACGTAGCCAAATAAGTCCATTTCTGGCAAAGGTTGTTGCGCCGCATGCCAAACAGTGGTAAATTACTCGCCTAATAGTTTACCCAATAGACTTCACGTGACCTGATATCAAGTACCTCAGAGGTGCGGAACGACAGCAGGCAGATGGGTAAGACTGATTCGTTGCAAGTCCTGGTGCGCAGTTGTCGCTGACGACCCGCAGAGTCTTCCGTGGGCAAGCAACTCGTAGACAAGATATACGAAAAAAGAAAAGCTGCAGCGCTCGAACTAGAAAAGTAATGCCGCTCCTCTATTCCGCGTCTACGCCCTCAGACACCACCGCGCAGACAGATTCGCGAATGCCACCAACAAGGCGACCACCGTCGTATAAGCCAGATCATTGACCAACTCGTGGAGATGTTTAGCAATGTCTCCAACCCACTTCACATTCGAAACGGTGGTTTGATTGGTCTCGCCGGAACCGCTATTGCCCTCGGTGTTGACGTTGCCCCATACATGGACAAGTTCATCGAACCCGTCCTTGCGTGCTTCACCGACCCGGAGAATAGGATAAGATACTTCTCAGCCGAATGCCTGTACAACATCGCCAAAGTCTCCAAGGGTGAGGTTCTCGTTTATTTTAATCCCATCTTCGATGCCCTCAGCAAGGTATTTCGTTTATAGCTTACATTTTACCATACGGGACTGAGGCACTTTTAGCTCGCTGCGGATTCTGAATTGTCCGTCAAGAACGGCGCTGAGCTCCTCGACCGCCTTTTGAAGGATGTTGTTGCCGAGACCGCCTCTGTGTACATCCCACAATACCCAGAGACGGAGAGAATACGCAATCAATACGAGCCTCAGGAGCAGAGCATACTTGTATCATATCCAGAAGATCCCCTCTCCAATAGCAACTCATCCCCAAAGAAGGCATTTTCGCTTGCCCGATTTATCCCTCTTCTTCAGGAGCGCATCTATGTCGTCAGTCCGTTCACCCGGAGTTACCTTGTATCTTGGATCACGGTCCTTGATTCGGTACCGGAACTCGAACTCGTCTCTTACCTTCCCGATTTCATCGATGGCCTTTTGTCAGTTCCTCTTAAGCTGGTATCCCCCCGGTACTGAAATGATTCATCCAGGAAGTACCTCTCCGACCCCACCGAAGATGTTCGGGTCGCTACCGAGAACATTTTGGCAGACTTCCTTCGCGAGATACGCGACATCAGCGCTCTTTGTCACCGCCAGGAAGAAACCGCAGAATCATCGGAACAACGTCGAGCAGATGAAAAGCTTCCTGATATCACGTTGTCCCAATCAGAACGTGCTCTGTTCATACGCGAGAATGACGTCACACATGATCACGACGGTGAGTTGAGCGAGCAAAAATCTGAGAAGGACAATCGAAGTACCGGAGGTGAGATCCCCGTCACTTTGGACCTATGTCTACTTATGAGTTGTAGCTTGGGTCCCCGGTCAAGGAGTCCGGATAGATTATGCGGCTATAATTGAGATCTTGATTCAGCAACTGGATGGACAACGTTGGTCACACATTCACACGCAACCTTCTGACGCTGAGTTTACCCTTCAACAGACGACGAAATCCAGCAGTCTACAGCTCTAAGATGGCTGGCAGAATTTTTGGGCTTCGCGCAAGAAGTTATGCTTCCTTTTACACCTCGTCTCATACCAGCAATCCTGCCCAACCTTGCACACCACGTCCCCATGATCCAGTCTGCAGCAGTACGAACGAATAAGCTCCTCACCAAAGTCATTCAAGATTTGCCTTACCCTTTCGACAAACCACCCCGCCAGTCAACCGCTGAAAAAACAGCGCCTTCACGCGCGTTCACTGGTTCACCAACTCCTCCCGCCACAGTAGTTCCCCCGTCTCGACAGCCAACCGTTCAAGCGGGGACCCAAAGAGACGAGTCCTCTCCTGAGTCTATGACGGATGGCCAACCACCCACCACATCGGACAAAACCACTGCACCGCAGACTCAGAGATCTCGCTCTGGTACTGCCGTACCCGCAGCATCAGAGATACCCAGCCGCCCGCAATCCAGAACATCTTCGATTAGTACTGGTCCGCCTGCGCCTGCAGTAATTGCTCCCACGTTACCGTCTCCCGTGCAAGAAGAGCAAGATGAAGATGAAGACGTCTTCGATTACGTCGCGACGGTGAATGGCTTGACAGTACAATTTTTGAGTGAACATGAGCAGACTAGGGTAGCGGCGCTACAGTGGCTTATCATGCTCCACCAAAAAGCGCCCAAGAAGGTGTGTAATTATTAACGACCTAGCAGTTACTTCGGCTCATATTATCTTAGATTTTGGCCATGGAAGACGGTACCTTTCCTGCACTGCTCAAGACGCTGTCAGATCCATCTGAAGAGGTTCGGTGATGCGTATTACTGTCTCTCTGCCATGTGAAGCTTTGTTTCCTAGGTAATCAAACACGACCTGCAGCTTCTTGCACAGATCTCTTCAAGTTCAGAGGAGAGCTACTTTCGGGTCTTCATGATGAATCT
>Ga0307508_10004505_pt1 | contig 13590 bp, 9 predicted proteins | sample 9_EM_MG_FD_203089 | JGI IMG/M metagenome (GOLD analysis project Ga0307508, IMG submission 203089) | Populus trichocarpa ectomycorrhiza microbial communities from riparian zone in the Pacific Northwest, United States - 9_EM | ecosystem: Host-associated > Plants > Roots > Unclassified | place... | reverse complement strand
GTATTTTTTGTATAACCCGCACAGAAAATGACACAACACCTTGCCATCTAAGCTACACTGCATTTACAAGGATAAACACACTCTGCCTACTTCACATATTTCCACAATCTCCTCCTTTCACATCCTTCCAAAACCATTAGAAAAAGGAAAGAAGGAAAACAGTTTGGGAAGTTCACTCCGAGGCAGAAAGAAGGGATACTGTGGTATGATGAAGATTGTCGCAGAATGGATGATCTTCTGCAGTATATTCCTCCCTGCTAATCTTCACTGGATTTCCCAGTACTGGCTGGCTGGTATCCTCGTGGATTTGGATTGTTTCCTCGAACAGAAGCTTCTCGTTTGAGTCCATGAACTCGTCATCTTCTGCATGATTGTGTTGATGGCTATAGTTTGAGTTACACGTCAACCATGTCCTGAAGTCTGATGCTTTAAGGCTTTCATCGGCTGAAGAGGATCGTTGGGAGAAGCTACCAAACCCCTGAAACTTACGAGCGCCTGCCCTTTTTTTTTTGTTGGAGAAATAGTCCATTTTCAAGTAGCTTCAGTATTCTCTGAGATAGTTTTCTAACTCTCGATCCCCAAGTGAACCTGCAAGTGAAACCAAAAAGGTATAAAAATTGGAGGCTACAACCCATAAAATTGTACATTGATTAATTTGTTAATCACCGACCCTTTCTCATGGACAAACTGGAAGCTAACCATCTCCTTAATGACATCTTTATCACACTGAAACTCTTCAGCAACTCTTAGAGGTCCATGGGTTATTAGCAGGTGTTCCAATAGAAGCAGAGTCTTGTAAGAGACTGCAATTTTTCCTGTCAAATTTCATCAACCTGAATTGGCAGCCAAGAAGAAACTTAAATCCTTCAGCATAATATAAGTTTCGTAGGACTATAGGAGGACATATAGATTAAACGAATCCCATTAGACAAAATATAAACCTCTTGTGTAGAATGTCCACAATTCTCCAGTAATCATCAACTTCGAAGGCAGCCCGTGAAATAACACCCATGGTACGTGTATCCGGAGCCCAAAGATCTCCATTTGTGATCTCTTCTGTCAAACTTTATGGCGAAAAACGCAACAGATTCAAGACAATTTGAACCATTAAAAGAGTTAATAAATAATTGTATGGCATCAAAATGGTATAAATTAACACAAATGATATGGAGTATTAACGTACAGTTAGTTCTGTTGGCGTAACATCAGTTAGCGCCAAACGAGCAGTCTTGATTTTCTCTTTTAAGAAGGAAGCTTGCCTCTTGAATTCATGGAGAAGAGGGCTACCCATCTTGCTGCTTTTGTTTAGAAGCATAGCCATGTTCTTTGACATCCATGAATAGAATATTTGACTTTGGATTTTCTCCCGGAATTTCTCAGTTGTGTACGTAATACATGCGACTACTCCATCAACAGCAACAAACACAAACTACTCTTTAAAAGTGCATGTTTGCGTCTGCAATGAGAGGGAAAAGACATGAATGCAAGTGAATATTTAAAGATAGAGGAAGTAGAAAGCCTGACTGAGGATTTTGGACAGACTTGGGCTTTGCAATTTGTGGCCACTCACGCCCAAACCACCCTAATGAATGGGCCTCCTATCAGACTTGAAATTAGATATCAGACCGAGCCAGGCCTGTGTATATTTATTTGTTCTTTTCATGGTTCAGCCCAGTTATTAGCCTTGTCAACATAGAGCGTGCTGGTTAGGCTTTTCTTTGATCCTGATTCTCTTCTCAAACCCCCAAACATGTCATCGTCAAGATTAATTATCTGGAACTGAAGCACACAAAATCTATGACCTTAGCCTTTGCTTTTCAGACTTTCATCACTTCGTAACCCGTTTCGGGTTTTACATCTTCAGGTGATGAATAATAATTTGCCACCATTAGAAAAAAAGAAAGATGCAAACAAAAAGTAAAAAGCCAGAATCAATTTTTTTTCCGTGTGCCTTTTGTTTTCTGGGCTCATTCAGGTTGGGAAAGAAAGTGTTTGCTGATGAATTCAATATCAATTTCTGACCGGTGTTGATTTTGGTTTTGATGACTGAATTTTTGTTCTGAAAATGCGGCAGTTGATGGGGATTTGGATCGTTTGGTTATGGTGTTTTTATTGATCTAGCGAATATTTATGATAGATGGCTCTTGTTGATTAACTTTGTCACTGGTAATGAAAGAACAAAAAGAAGTTGAGCAAAATGAAAGTACTTTATGGTTGAGGTTTGATTAAAAATAGCATCCTCACTCTCTTCAACACACACACTTCTTTTTCTAGCAACTACCACACCTACCACCGCATCAAGCTACAGCCACCCACTCAAACCTCCAACCTCTAGGCAAGTATGTGATCGTATGCTAATGCATGGGGCACAAAAGAAAAAAAACAGAGCTACTCTGGCTCTAGGTTATTCTAGTGTCCCATGAGTCGTCTGGGATTTTCACAATCGTGATTCGCTTGAACAAGAGCAAAGCTTGCAATAAGATTCCGGATCTTAACACTAAGAGCAAAATAAATTCTCATCCTCTAGATAAGAGCTGCGACAAGAATAGGGGAGCGTCGTTTCATTCATTACAGAATTGTCTACAATCTGCAAAAACGTAATGCTTGATGTGTGCCAACTTACATAAAAATGAATGGGACCCTCCTAACATCCCCCAGTTTCATATGATTGAATGAACTGCATAATTTGATCATATGATTCTAAGTTCTGAAACAATAATATCATGTTCTTTAAATGGAACGAAAAGATGTGCTCCACAAATAGCATTACAGATTGAAACCGCAGAGTTAGAATCGTGTTCATTGCAACAGCATATTCCATGGTTCGTATACCCTAAGCTTGACTAATCAAGTGCCAGAATCACTCTAGAGCCAAGATCGCCCGGAAGATCGCAACGGTTGTCAAAAATAAAATCAAATGAAAAGTCTCAGTTGCTAATTTTCCACATTCTAGTTCTATATCCCACGGACATGAGCGCTAGCTCCCAGAGCATGTTGGGAATGCTTAAAAGATTCACCTTGGATCCTGGAATTTCAGACCAGTTTACAGAAATCTCAATCATCGGGATACCAAACCATTTGCATAGGAAAATCAACTCAACATCGAAGCACCATCTGCACAAAGTACATGTTGATGTGTCAGTCCCTGTTAAGAGATTCAGAGCCAAAGTATAAAAAGCAAGCAGAGTAGCAAAGAAAGAAGAAAAAAGGTTAAATCAGAATTCATTAGATTTTATGGTACCCACATAGGGTGATAGTTTGATAGAGTAAGGAGCAACAAGTAACATATGGGAATATAAATATCAGCATACCTATGTTTTCTTCTAATGATTTTTAGAAGATAGGAGCAGAAAAGATACAATTACTCGATATCTTTAAGAGTTTATACTTGCCTCTTCAGCCGGATGTTTGTGAACAGCTTTCTGGCAGCAGCCCTGGTGAACATCTTAAAACCACACTGGAATGCATGAAAGACCACATCAAGAAAAAGAAGGCATATTTACAGCATTACTGTCTATGACCTTCAAGCTTCGACAAAAAAAAAAAAAAAAAAAGTCTGCTAGTGTCAAACTAACAACCACATATGCCGGCATGAATAAATACTGCAGAAAATTACCTGTGTATCACGAATTCCAGAACCAGCAGTCAAGAGAACCACAAGATGAAAGCCTTTCATAAGAAAATTGCGGTACCACTTCCTCTGAGACATGAAGGCAAGCAGATCAACTAAAGGCAATTATAAAATAAGGATGCTGAAGCGAAAAATCAAGAAACATGTGAATTAGAGAGAAGCATCAATAAGACTGAACTGTAGCCAAAGCCTTCTCCTCAAGGTGAGCACGGGAACCAAAGGCAGCAAGTGGCATATCAGATATTCTAAAACTTGAATCACTAGCTGCTGACTCTCCTAAACAGAACTCCTTTCTAGCAACTGCATGGATCTGATAGGTAAGACATTAGATAGTCTGAAGTGAAGTTTCACAATAGCTGAACTTCTTCTTCTTCTTAAAAAAAGAAATTTGCAAGGTTTTACCCACTAGACAAAGCAACTGCTAAAACGAACCTGGTTTTCTAGTTTCTCTAAGTCAGCAACCTTGGTTGCCCCATCAGCATCCAGCATTAAAAGTAGTTCACCACGTGAATGAAGCATGCCCTGTTTTACAATGCTTTCACATAGGTAACAAGCTTCAATGAGTTGTTGTTATGAACATGGGAGAAAACACAGGTCCACCAACAGCATTACAGCTTACATAGCTGAATCGAAGAACAGCTTAGATTATACTCACTTTTCTAATCGCCTCTCCTTTGCCATGATTTCTACCAAGAAGGATAATCCTTACATTGTCCACTGTGTATTTCTTTACAAAGTCAAAAGCTACTCGTTTTGTTGCATCAGCACTTCCATCATCAACAATCACCACCTGTCCAGAAACTTATCTATTCAGACAATGTAGAGCTAAAGAAAATGCTAGGAACATAACACATCCTCAGTAGTTCATAACAGTAATAACACGTGGCAGAACATCAATCACTATATATTGCTCAAATGTGGTGTAGGTGTAGAACAGCACTTAACAAAAGGTTTTCAGCCTAATTACTACTTTTAAAAAATTTAGATGAAAGGGATAAAAGTTAACATCTTGATGTCTTGATGGGATGCTTGGTAAGATTCTCTTTTCTTTCGTTTCCAGTTACAGTACTGCTACTTTCACAAAAAAATCCTGAAACCACTATCAGAAAAATCTCATTCATTTGATGATTCTCACAACTGTATGTTATACACTATCATTGATCACTAGCTGTGAAATAAGTCCGATAAACCAGCAGAGTTAAGAACCAAAGGTACCTCATAAGTAAATGACTTGTCCTTTGCTGCACGCTGTTGAAGATAACTACAGAGTGAAAACATAAATAACATTATAATCTTATAGTTTAATTCTATTGCAGATAGTTATCAATCCAATAAATTACTTTATGAGATCTCTACCAGGAAACAATATTCCCCATCTCCAATCCTCATTTTCTAATATACCATGCAACAAAACAAGATGCGCACACAATGGATTGAGAAAAAAAAAATGAACACTCTTTTGCACTCCCAAGTTGCCAGCCAACAAAAGCATATTGCTCATTCAGGTCCTTGTATACAATTGAGTTTCCTTATCACCAAGTTCCTATTTAATGATTGTCTTTGTCTGAATTTATCATTTTTATTCCTTGAATTTTGCATATCAGGAAATGAGAAAGAATAATCAATCTTCTCTTTTGAGTGGAAATGCAATGCACCTAAAATGCTCTAATATTCAGAGCCTCTTCTTCTTGCTCAGTACAGAATCCAAAATTAAAAAAACAAGACTACTGTACTACACAACAATTAATTCGCTTCAACCTACTTGATGGTTTCATCAAGAGCTCCTGGAAGTCTATACTCTTCATTAAATGCAGGGATAACCAAAGATAAATATTTCTCAGCCGGATCATGAATATGAGGACATGGAACCTGTAACAAAATGGTTTAAAAAATAGTCAGATTCACTAAAAATCTCTTTCATATTTCATTAGATGGCACTACACATATGCTAACAACATATAATAACGATCTAATTATAACAATCCCACTACTTCCACTTCAAAATAACTCATTTTCTGCAAGGATGCATTTCCAATTTAAGTGTTGGTAAGAACAATCAAAGCCCAGTGAACCCAAAACACACAACTCGATTTGAGTAAAAAGGGTTATATGTTGGTTCTTTCTTATGTAACCTAGCCAGAAAAGCTTCCCAATTGATCAATTGTAGAGTTAAAACCAATCTAGACCATAGAAAATTACTATAAAAGAACCTCGATAAACAGCTGCAGCATCGGGTCTCGATTAGCAATTCATATCATATAATGCACATCCAAACAAACAAACAAAAAGATAAAATATTTACGCCGTATATGTTGTTGTTTCTTCACCATTAAAGCGGCATTTCGTTAATAACATTGGGCTCATCTATTTCTGTACTTCCTCTACTAAAAAAAATAAAAGGCCAACAAATACCCAAAATTTCCTGCCAATTACTCAGCAACCAAATCCCTAAATTAGGCAAAACAAAACACACAGCGACAATTAAACTTTTTGAAAGCCAATGAAGCATCTTGATTTTACCTGTTTCAAGGAATTCGGATCCTCGAAGATAGCATGAGCATCAACATGCCTAAATAAAAAAAAAAATTAGTCAATCAACACGGATTATATCTGATATCATAAAAACAATAGATTTGATTCATTAGAGAATTGAAAGAAGACGAGAGGAGATACGTGTTATTGTGTCTTCTCCTATAAGCTTCCGATACGATTGCGGTAAGCAAGAACGAGGCTATGATCAAGATCAAGGCTACCAAGACCTCTGCAATTGTCCATAGCAACCCCATTCTCTTTTAGCTACTGTTTCTCTCCTCTCTCTCTTTCTGAGTCCTACACTACGACTTTGACAAACATATCTTCATCACGTCCTTACTCCGCATTCCTCAATTACAAATAGAAAAATTGTTAATTAAGAAAATTTATCGCAAGTTGTTCACAAAGCCTGTCTAGCTCAGACGGCGCAAGGTTCTTAACCTTGTGGTCTGAGTTCAAGCCCACGGTGGCGCTCGTATTTTGTGTATTACTCGCAAAACCCAGCGGCGTCGCTTATTGTTGTGCAGCCCACCTTCATAAGCTTGGACCGAAAGACATGGGAATACCTGGGCCCAAAACTCCATAATCTTTTGCCACCGGATGGCTATGTTGATCAAATTATATGGTGGGCTTTAAAAAAACAAAAATGTATTTTGGTTTTATACGAGAGACCAAGATTTTTACGTTTTTTAAGGTTTAAGTCCAGCTTTTGCAGTGTGAAGTTGCTTTTGTAAAAAATTAACTTTATTTTATTTTAAATTACCATTTTTCAAATCCAAGAAAACTGAGATGATAACACTGGAAAAGTGGAAGTTGTTAACTCACCATTTACAACTCTTGAGCAAGCACAGAACGGAAGAATGAAATGAACGTTTTTGTTTCGGATGGAGGAGTAATTATAAACGAGGACACGATGTTCAAGGAGAGTGAGGGGTGAGTCAAAATGTTTGGAATCAAATCATGTTGTTTACGTGCAATTTTGTCAAGTTAATAGCAGTGTATCATTTCTTCGACAACTTTTTCAACGTATTTAGCTACAAGTCAAGCCCTATAATTGATCCAAGGCACAAATACCCTAGATTAGTGTTTTTTCGGCTGAAGAGATGTCATATCGATGGTCTCATTATGTAACCACTACATTAGTGTTCGGCGTTGATATAGCTTTTCTGGTTTTTTTTTTTAAAAAAAAATCAATTTTAAAAAAATATTTCTAGTTGTCATTTTAAAAAAAATAAAAATATATGGTTGATTGAAATTGTGGTGATAAAAAAAAATTTACATATAAAATAAATAAAAAATAAGTCTTCATAAATAAAGAAAATATATTATTTTATATTCTATAAAAATTAAGTTTGAAAGGTTGCAGACTAGGTGCAAAAATAAAACAGAAAATATTTAATTAATTAAATAATTTTTCCACGTGGCTGAGCAAAAAATAAAACTACCAGCCACTCCCTCGGAAATTCAACCATAATGGAACATCCAATGCAAGTCTTGCTAAACACATTTGAGATTGTGGGTTTTTTTAAAAAAAAACAAATGCAAAATAAAAAATAACTAGTAGTATTTTATTATTATTATTTTATCTCATCTTAAAAATAAAAACATAAAAAAATTAAAAAAAATTCTTAACTTGTCAAAAGTGATAATAATACCTCCATCTAATTATTATTTTTTTAAAATAGACTATAACCAGTAGCATATGACTATTTACTTAATTTCTCCTTTTACCATTACCAGCGATAATGTATTTTCAGGCATTTCCTGCTTTTGTAAATTGCTTTTACTTCACTAACGGATGATGAAAGAACGATGTATGAACATGCAATTCCAACCCATCTCATCCCCAACATAAGTACACCGAAAATCTTTGAATATAAACCACCACCCTGTTTTAATTTGATTCTGCTCTTCTAGGCTCTTGGTTCCATAGAAGCTAAGAAGAAGAAAATTGCAAGGACATTTTCATTACAGTAATTTCTGTAGATACCATGTGACGGCCAGCGATACTTGTGATGAAACAGCAGAGAGTACCTATGACACATCTTCTGATGCAGTACTCGATCCTCTCACACTTGTCTACGAGTAATTAAACTGTAAATACACTTGCGAAGCTGCACTCTTATTTTTTCTGGAGCAGAAGGAAAGAGATGTCCATGATTCTTGTGAAAAAGGGGGTTTGCAGATGGGCCTTCCCATGGCATGATTAAAGCCGCAAGAAGGAGTGTGATAAAGAAAAGCATTTTCTGCTCTTACCCCACTTTTGTAGACCATAATGCTTTTGTAGAGGTGGAGGGGATGGCCCTTAACCTGCTCCCTGTTTTGCTTTCTATCATGCCCCAGAGGTTGTTTTTTCTTTTATTGACCCAACATATAGTTGATATATATCATCCATCATCACCATGTATCCTTATCATCACGCCCATAAAACAACAAATTCTCCAGTCACCGTGTAAATTAACCCTTTCTTAGTACTTGCTATATAATGCTCATATAAGAACCTTTTAGATCTTGAAGAAATTTTTGACGTTATGGTAAATGACACAACCAGATTATGACTGACATGACAAATGGGTTTGAGTTTGTCGAATGATCAGTGTTAGCTAGGTTCAGCTTTTTATTATCTTCTCAATCCTTTCATATTTTTAGTAACTGCATAGCTCCCTGCATTGAGCCATGGATAGAGATGAATCGTGCCAATCCTTAGTTAACCCTGTAATCGCCATCAGCATCTCTGCAGCGTGACAGGCTCATTCAATTCAAAATTTCCCCTCTCCAGGACTCAAACAGTACTCTTTTCTCGTAAATTGTGTTCAAGATCAATTTGTTAGAACTTCGATCCAACCCGTGAGCTCAAATGTCGAAGTTACACAGCTCCTACAATTGGTGTTGGAGTTAAAACTTACTATTCCAGTGGTATTATTTAACTACTTTCACATTTTGGCATTTTACATAACGTCAAGATTTTCTTCAAAATCTAAAAGGTTCTTCTTGTATGACGTTATGTGCAAAATTAGCACACTAATATTTTCTTCGAACACTTGCACAGGCCAGTCAAGGAGCACTCAAGCAAAAATTAAACTACTGTAGATTATTGCCTGTAAAGGAATATTCTTCAAGAATAATTTTCTTGGCTATATTGTTACCAGCAATTTGAAAAAAGACAGCAGAAATGGTAGAAGGAAATGAATAAATAATAAGTTGTCCATGAATATTGTGCAAGACTCGTCACAAGAGTATAATAATACACTCCTTCCATTTGAAAGAGCTTTGATATGCCAGGTAGCTGTGCCACTGCATGTCAAACTGCAACATCAACTTGCAGATTGAGACATTGAATTCACCACCAAATAAACTCGAATTTATTCAGTATTTATTTAGACTAAAAATAAACTCCTTTTGTTAATTAGAACAAATAGAAAATCCCATACGCGACCCCCCACAAATAAACCAATCCCCCCATCGTTAAGGAAAAAAAGTACTAAAATCATCAAAAGAAAAGGCCTAAAACTATTTAAAAAAAAAAAAAAGCAGGAGCAAAAATAAGCATGCCTAGTGAGCCATAGCGACCTGGGGTGATGCATAGTTGATGCTTCTCTGATGAGGCATGGCAAGCATAGCAGTGTGATCCAAGAAATCATTGAGGGCAACCACAGACTGTAATATCATCTTTAAATCATCTGCACAAGAGAATCCCAGGTTGCCTACACGTCTAACTGCATAGACATAAAAAGTAACGCATCCTTTTCTAAACTTAAACCTTGCCATTTCACATCCATTCAGGCCTCTTATAAGTTTCTTGTTCACTTCTCCAAGTGGTATCTCTGGTGGCCATATTCTGTCAACAGCCAGCTTCATGGACTCGGATTCAAAGACAAATAGTAGTACTTTGGATTTCTTGGTACCAAGACCAAGTGTTAAGGTATGCCAAGCATGGTGTGCTAATATAGTGAAGTTTGTAGGCAGAAAAGCTGTTGTTGAAGGGAAAGCGGCCTTACTGTTGTTGCTGTTCTTGTTCGTTGCTGGATAGGAAAGGACTTTTAGCAGCTCAAGAGGCCTTGCTCGCCGGATTGTGAAGGATTTTACAATGAACTGGCCTCCAAAACGAAGACCCTTCACTTCTGAACTAGGCTTGAAAGAAAAATCTGATGATGGCTTGCTGGTTTGCTGGTTTGGGTGTTGGTGTTTTTGCTTCTTATTGTGTTTCTTCTTCTCCTTCTCTTCCATGAGGTTTGTGAATTTCTTGGTGGAGGCGGTTTTGCTTTCTTTTTTGTTGTTGTCTGTGATGGCCACCCACTCTATAGCTTTTCAAGATATGTAATGTAGTATGAATTTTCTCTTGCCTGGATTTTCTTTTGTATTTGGAACGTTATTAAGAGTCAAAAGGAGGGCAACCACTTTCCACAAATTAAATCATCTTTATATTATGCTATCATTATCAGTGTTTGTTATGTATGCCATCCCTTCATTAAAAATTAGGTTTATTTTCCATGCATGTATTCACTCAAGTTTGATTATCCTAATATTGCGTGTTATTATATTTTAATTCTTGAGTGAGCCACGAGAAAAAAAGCTATTGACTGCCCTCGTATTTTGATCACACCATTCTGATCATGATGCTGCCACTTCTTTCACTCAACTTTTTGCTGTTTGTGCACCTTTTATCCACACGATGCTTCTCATGAACGTGCTATGTGGTTGCACATATAAATGTATGGAATGGATAAGTAACGTACGCGTAATTCCGAAAAGACTAAATGCCAATTGCTTTTGTAATTAATAGATTATTCTTACGTGCTCCGCCCGCGGGTTGGACTAGCTTTTTAAATATATAAAAATTTATTAAAAATATAAAGAATTTTGTTTTGTTGTATTATTAAATCTAATTTAATTGGTCAATTTTAAAATCTTATAATCTAATTTTTTATCTGATTCGAGTTTTAAACTAAATTGTGTGGGAGTAAACTCGAATTAAATTGATTGATTTCATGGATCAAAATGCAATCTTGATAAATAATAAAAATATGACTTGGCTTTTAATCAAATTTCAAGATAATAAATTTTTTTTCACGAAAACCACTGAGACAATGATCGATTAGTTCGATCTCAGTCCTAAAGCAAATCGTGTTATGGACTTTATTGACTTTAATAATTTATTTTTTATAAAATATTTTTTAATTATATGGAAAAAATATATGGTCACATAATTGAGCACAACCTAAAAATAAAAACTTATTTGAGACAATGATAACCTCGAAGAAAGAAAAAAAGAATAAATAAATTGTACAGTTTATTTATCAAACAATTCAATAATGAAGGATAAACTCGAGAAAAAACTATTAAAAAAATTAACAGACTAAAAACTAAAAAAACATATCTGACCAGTGGATGAACTCGTCACACCTATGAACAGGGTAACCCAAGCTAACACGTTAAACCTGTGAACCGGGTTATGAACTCTAGTGAGATTATAATTTTTTTACCAAAACTATTTATATTTAACTACATGATACAAAAATATACGATCACAAAATAAAATATCAATCTAATACTGAGATGCTGTAAAAAATTAAGTGGTAAATGAAGATCAAAATATTTAACATCACAACACAAGTAATTTACCTTGTTATGTTTAAAGAATTTCTCTATTAAAATAAATTTTTAATAGAAAAACACATAAAAAATTATCGAATAAAAAAAATGCAAGGCTGCACATATGACAAATATTATAAAAAAATAAATTTAATCTATATAAAATTAAAACAAAATCACAGGTGAATCATTTATATCTCTTTAAAAATTAAATACACCCAATATCATTAAAAAAATCATCACAAACTAATTAAAACATAAACCCAAAATTTATTTTAAAAAAATATCAACTAATGCATTATTTAAAAAAAAAACTAGGCTAGGCACTGCTAGGCCTGACCCAATCAAGCAATGGCTCGAGCGCGGACCTATATGTTTTTTATTAGGAAAAAAAATTAACACATCATTTGTTCATCCCCGGAATCGCATTGAAAAAAAGTGTCATTTGTTATTTATCAAAAAACTCAATTTCAACTTATTTTTAATCTAAAACATATGAGAAACACTCTAAAGACCTTGTTAAATTAATCCACAACCACAGAAAAATAAAAAAAAACCACCCTAAAACCCAAAATCCATCCAAAATATATAAAAAAACCTCCCAAGGTCAAAAATTTTTAGGTGTTTTCAAAGTAAAAAAAAATCACGTAATCTTAACACTCCTCATCATATGAAACCATTTAACACAAAAAAACGATCGTTTTGGTGGTAAGATTCCTCACCAACTGATATTTTCTCTTTCTAAACCGTAAATCGTCGACCTCTCCTTTTTTCTCTAACTAAAAACGAACTGAATATGAGTAAAATAATGTTCGGTATTAAAATTAAATTCTGTAAAAGTTCAGGGGCCGATAACATAATAGATAAAAAAGATAGGGGACTCAACTGAATTTTTGACAGATATTCTCAATTTATTACCTATATTACTCGTTTTTTTCACTTTAGTCCTTTTTCTTTCAATTCGATCCTCCTTTACAAAAAAAAAAAATTGGGTATCAAATAAAATTTTAAAAAATATTACACTATTTAATTCACAGTACAATGTAAAAGATAAACAGTATTTTTATGAATAATAAAAACACCATATGTTTTAGCTTTACCGTATAATATACATAGCAAAGTAAGTATATCGGTAACACTTTTCTATCACGATCTGTTTATAGAGATTTTCACAGCTTTTTAGACTTAATATCGCTCAATAACATCCATCACAAAAACCCTTTTGCCAGACCCAACATTTGTACTGATTCATGAGTGCAACATGTGCCGCTAGGAGAGATACATGGGGAAATTATTCCCAAATTGAGTTCATAAGCTCACTAACAGAGGGGCATGCAGGACCACATTATTGGCAACTCCAAACTGGAAAAAAACCTTAATCAAGAAGATAATATGTTTCCTAGAATCATAATCACACCCATTAATTTGTTTAATCCTTCTATTGACTTTTTAACTATAATTTTATCTCCTCGGGCAAGATTTTAATAAACACGGGATGTTGAACTAACATTAGGCAATATGTGGCTATCTGAATACAATAAAAGACACGCTTACAGACACTGGTATTGCAGTCAATTACACTCAACAGAACCCCAGTCCGCAACTGGAACAGTGGTTAGATCAGCCATGGGCTGTAACTGGACCCATTAACAATTGTTTGGTGGAAGTTGTTCAGAGAAAAAGCTTAATAAATGAACTATTTTTTTTGAAAAGAAGGAGGTGGTTGCCTTTGATTCTGTATGTTCTGAGAGGGATAGAGAGATGACGCTCACCTCATTATTGACAGCCCATTACATGTCTTCCCATTAAAGTTGTTTCCTTCCAAAGGCACCATT
>Ga0307508_10004504_pt1 | contig 13591 bp, 15 predicted proteins | sample 9_EM_MG_FD_203089 | JGI IMG/M metagenome (GOLD analysis project Ga0307508, IMG submission 203089) | Populus trichocarpa ectomycorrhiza microbial communities from riparian zone in the Pacific Northwest, United States - 9_EM | ecosystem: Host-associated > Plants > Roots > Unclassified | place... | reverse complement strand
GCCCCCCCCCCCCGCCCCCCCCAATTGCAGAAGTGGTTGCGGCTCTTGTTTATCTGGTAGTGTGAGTCTGTGAGAGGGTGTCGTAGTGGAAGCTCCAGTTTGACGAGGATCATTCGTCCGGTGACTGCCGATAGTGACCGTAACGACATCTCCCATGCCATCGCCATCGTCATCGGCGTAGACAATCTTCTCGGTGGCCTGCAGTCCACCGGGGTACCCTACCTCCGCTGGAGGATGGCCGAGTAGCCGAGGAAATCGTTGACCTGCACCGTGGCCAAGTCTTTGGCGGGGGCTTTGGGAGGCGGAACGAGATCTTCGGAAGTGACATGCCATTCAGGACAGATGCTACTCTGGCTCCGGAGAGTCGAAAGCACAGACAGTCTGGTTCTAACGCAATACTCACTCCTTTCCGTGCCGTACATATGTACTGGGTGTCAGTCTGTCCCTTCGCACATCAGCATACTCCCATTCCATCCCCTCTGCTTTTGCTGTACTGGGGGTAACTATAGTCAGACACACTCCTTACCACCCCGACTTGCCTTGCGTACGGGAGTTTCTTCTAACCGAATTAAGAAAAGTGCGTCATACTGAGAACGAGTAGCCTTACTTGCACGCCGGCTCACTCGCTCATCGATCTAGGAAAAACCCTCGCCACAGCTTATGTACGGCTTGGAGCTGTGGCGGAAGGACGAGGGAAGCCGAGGAGGTAGTCGGGGCGACATCTGGCATCGGGGAGCGGCTATAGGGTCGCGACTGCCCTTGGATACTCGGGTAGGACGGAGAGCAATGCCCTTCTATGCCCTTCTCGGAACCCCGTAGGCACGCGATGCGGCCGCTCTAGCGGAAGACCCGGACTCGGCGAAGGCGGAGGCAGAGCGCCGCAGGACGGACCTCACCCTCCTCGCGGATTGATCGTGGGTCGACAGTGCAGTCACGGGATATGCTATGGCATGGCACTCGGGACAGTCCTGGGTGGGCCTTAGGGTCCATGTAGGATACAGCCATAGGAGGATAGGGGCGGGCCGGGGAGCGAGAGGAATAGGGGAGGCGGGGGGCGACTTCTTTCTTACGTTCCTTCTTCCTTCCTTTCCTTGCCGTCTTTCTTTTTAATCCTATCTTTCTTTACGTTTGGGGTGGGCCAGGAGGGGGCAGAGAAGGTTGCCGCGTACCGCCTCCAGACTGGCCGAGGTCGGGGCGGAAGGCGAACGGGATCGGATTGCAGATAATATCGCCATCCGATAGGGTAGCATGCGATCAATGGCTCATCATCGCCATAATGTTGCTGCGTGTTTGGTGTTATTCAGTGGAAGTGCAAGTGTGGCTGGTGGGCTCGGCAGTGGTTGCAGGCGCCGTCATCTTCGTCAGCAGGCGTGTATGAATGCCGACCGGCCTCCAGGCCTGAATCCTCTGATCACTCAAGCCTTCCCTCCCCTTCTTCCCTCCTCTTTCCCCTCCTCTTCTCCGCCCGAACTTGCAACACGTATTTGCGTCTTTCCGCTTCCTTCATCGTCGTTACCGCCGCCATACTATTCTCACGCACCGCCCAGAGAAAAATTTGATGCACGGGTTGTCTCAGCTTGCGGACTCATGTGCGGACTTGAAGGGTCAACAGCAGTGTTTGAATGGACACTGACGGTGCCGAACTGCACGTATTTTCTCCACATTTCCATATCGGAGCCGCCAACCTTACTTCGCCCCCCTCACCGCACTACCGGCGTGGGCGGTAGTCGGGCTCCTGTCGTCGTTCCTGATCCTGATCCCGGAAGCGACGCTTTTCCAGAGCCGCGACATCTACAGCGCGATAACGGTGGCGCCCGACCCCTACTCCTGATCGCATGCGGATGCCGTGAAGGAGGGCGTGAGGAGAAATAGTGGTGTTGTTCCTCTCCGGCCCTCAAACTCCTCAGCCTCCGCCCTCCTCTCCTCTTCCCGCTCCCTGCGCTTCCATTCCGACACCTTACTCCCCATGTCTTCCTCAGCCGAGACCAGCCTTCCCACATCCGTAGTGGAGAGGAAGTCTAATACCGCCTGACTGCACCTCTTTCCTGCAGGAGATCCTGGATCGTGAACCAGCTCTTCCACCTCCCAGTTTCCTTCCGCACCTCTGCCCACAGCATCTTCTGTTCCTTCCACTCGGGACATTTCTTGAAGTGGTGGTCCCTTGTCTGCGTCTGGCACCGAGCTGTGGGGCGGTTCTTCGCCCACTGCAGGTACTGCCCGGAGAGACAATGACTCGTCTTTAGCTGGTGGAACCGTGAGGCGAGCCTCTTGGGACTACCCGCAACCGTGCTATCGGGCTTCAGCCCTCTTGGCATCGTATTCTTCTGCCCACTTCTTCTCCGCGACCTCCCGCCTCAGATATGCGAGGGATCTGTGATGTTGCATCGCGCGCGCCCCCGCCCGGTCCGAGCAGCCCCACCATTCCACCCCGCGGGCGTCTGGCCTCTCCGCCGCAAGCTTGGACCATTCGGCGGCCTTCTCGTTCCCTGGGACTCCCTTGTGCGCCGGGCATAACCGGATCTCGTCGATGCCATAGATTGTAGTCGTGGCATAGTGACTTTGACTCAAGGATGCGACTTTTCCCTAGATATACTTGCTGCAACAAGGGTAAATCATCGTTAGTGAATACATGGACGTTCGTGACGCCTTCCATCCGCCCTTTGTGACGAATAATTGCTCACAGGTGGTCTTGCCGCAACTACTACAGACCGTCATCAGTCTCGCCGGCTGGCTCTGCACGCCATCCCTGATATGGGAACATGTAGTCCGGCTCTCTTCGGTGCCGTGACGATCGCAGAACCGCGACCCGCTGCGCATTATCTAGGGTATCATGGGCCGGGTCCCGCGGACCTTTCCGAGGGCGTCCCGTTCCGGGGCGCGGACTTTGGCTGGGCGGGGGGAAACGGAAGGAAAAGTGAGAGCCAGGTGGGCGCGACTTGTGGGAAACCGTACTTAATGAGTGGCTCTTCTCAACTATATGTAGCACTTCCCCTCTAAGGGAGGTAAGCGGAACACTGCAGAGGTTAGGGCTGCAGAGGTTAGGGAGGTTCTGCAAGCAACAACTAAAACTATCACCACAGCAACGCACAGGGTCCTACTAGTTAGTTAGTTACACTTATGTAATTGAGGCAAGGCAACACGCTTGCTACCGTGTAGATCAGGGACCTGGTCACATCCGTCAACTACTGAAGTTCGTGAATTAGAGTAAAATATAGAATGTAACAAAGGCGCTGGTTGGATGGCGACGCCCATCTCCTATTGAGATACATATGTAGATAGTTATCGCCCCTTGTTGGCTGACTTGTGCACGGTCACGCCCCACTCCATAGGTCTAATTTGCGGCTATCTAGGGTTTGCACCAACAAGCTAAATCCACCTGGTGGACCCTGGATAGTTGTGCAAGAACCTCCCTGTTGCGCCTCGACGCCTCGACGACCCAGAGCGATTCACAGCAAGGTGGAATTGTGAGGCTCCCTTGCACTTACATACTCCACATAGATACTGGCGGGATGAGGGAACATGCCCGCCACAGCTGCAGGATCGCTGCACGTGCGCACACTAACTACCTGACTCTACCAACCAATAAAGAAACGGAATGATTGGCAATTCTCAGCTCGTGCATATCGCACGTCCCTGCGCTTCAGCGGCGGGAGCGGCCGAAGCGGGGCGATGAGACAAGGCTGCAGAGTGGGGAAAAAGCGGGGCGGTTGGGGATGCTTAAATAGTTAAGTGCCATGCCCTCCACTACCACACACTCTAGATATCCAACTATTGAGCAAGCGCACCTTTTGTCCAAGCTGCTTCAGTCAGACGAGCATTCCTACTCTCCAGCTCATCTTCATCATCCCACCAGCAGTCGCAACGAAAGCGGAGACAAATAACCCAACGATCAACCCGACAGTACAACATGGGTGTTAGTGCGAGCTCAGAGAACCACCGGAACTACCAGGATTCCACGCCGAGTTCCGAGGAGGAGTGTTTCATGGTGCGATCACCTTCGTCTCAGGCGGGCAAGTACACACCTGAAATGCGGCGAAGATCGGTTCGACAGGATCTTACGGTTGGCTAACGAGACCTTGCTGGTAGACCCAAGAGTAAGCGACGCCTCTCTATCGGGAACACGCAGCTTAGCCTCCAAAAATTTTCCGATCCTGACTGACACCCTATCTAGAGAGAACCGAGATCCTCGAATGGATATCCACGGTCCCCTACACAAATCACCACAAGCGTACTAGCGATGACCGTCTAGCCGGCACAGGAGAGTGGATCTTGAAGAAGGAGAAGTACTGCACTTGGAGAAGATCAACCGACTCGAAGCTGTTGCTGTTGCGGGGAATCCGTAAGTCTCCGCAATCCTCAACTAGAAGGAGCGCTCTTCTGATCGGTTCGACCAGCTGGGGCCGGCAAAACGTACATTGCATCGCAGGTCATTGACTGGTTCCTTCCCGATCCAACAGCCGAATCCAGGTTGGCGTACTTCTACTGCAATCGAGCCGAGGAAAGTCGACGAGATCCAGAGAGCATTCTGCGCACGCTTATTCAGCAACTTGTGCAGACTCCATGTGAAGACAAGCTCCTGAAGCCGGTCCTCGATGTTTACAAGGACAGGGAGAAGGCGGGGCAACTCTCTTCACGCTTGACCCTTCGGGAATGCCAGGATCTACTTGTTCGACTCATGGCTGTATATCCTCAGACGACAATTTGCATCGACGCCCTTGACGAAGTCGATCACAAATTACGGTTGGAATTGCTGGGGGCACTCAAGTACGTGGTGGAGAGATCAAATACGGTCAAGATTTTCACGACTACTCGAATGGGCATCGATATCCTCGTGCAGTTCGAAATGTTTCCTAGAATTGAGTTGGAACCCGATGACAATTTCGATGACATCAACCGGTTTGTCAAGGAGAAGGTACAGAGCGCGATCGAACTGAAGCATCTGCTTCACGGCAATGTCCCAAATGCGCTCAAAGACGAAATATGCCGGGTACTTTGTGAGCGATCCAAGGGAATGTGAGCTCCCCCGAACCACCGATATATAAGTGCCACTACTAACAGCTGGATGCAGGTTTCAACTTGCTGCTCTTCAGATTACCTTGCCCTGAAGCATGGCCATTCCAGACGATGTAAGGGACAGCCTGAAGGTCCTTCCAGAAACCATAACAGACGCGTACGGCGAAATATACAACTGCATTCGCAATTAGGGTCGCCGTGCTTCCCAACTAGCACTGAACGCCTTCCGGTGGGTTCAGTGCTCTTATGAACCGTTGCGATCGGAAACACTGCTTGATGCAGTCACAGTCGAAGTCGGCGACTCGGGAGAATTTTCGCGCATATGCACGGCTGTAAGGGCGACAGATTTGTTAAAAGTCTGCCAAAACCTCCTCATTTTGGACGAACGGCTGAACGTTTTCTGGTTTGCACACCTTTCGGTGGAAGAATACTTGGAGACCCAGCAACCCAAGGTCGATTCTCACACCGAAATCGCCAAAAATTTGTCTTTCGCTGGTTTGCTCTTCGGAGTCTTGGACAGACTATGACACAACCCTTGAAACATGGGAAGGACAATACCGCGATCGTCACCTCTTACTGTACTCGGCAGTATTTTGGCCATGGCACTTGAACTGTTGCAAAGACGGTTGTCAAATCTTGGACGCCCTTTGGGAATCTTTCTTATCAAAAGCTACATTCCAGCACTGGATCGACTACCATTGCCAGCGCGTTCAGTGCTGGTATTTTAATGACACTTTTTGGATTCGATCAAGAGCTCTGCAGCAAGAGGGGAGGGACCGTCTTTCCACAGTGTGCATGTTTGGATTGGGACGGAAGCTAACCGGCATATCCAAAACCCAATCTGGATGGATGGCCTGTATAAAATTGAAGTTCACCACATCCATTTCTGAGTCTGTACAGAGGGGCCGTGTAGACCGGTTGCTTCACCGCGCGTCTACGTTTGGAGACGTCGATATTGCTCGGCATCTGCTGGACGCGGGCGTCGGCGTCTCGCCGGCTGACGGCGAAGGGTTGACTCCGCTGTACGTCGCAGCGCGGAACGGGCACGAGGCGGTGGCCCGGCTGCTCGTGGATCGAGGTGCCGAGGTCTCGGGTGCTGACTGCTGGGGGACGATGCCGCTGCACTACGCGGCTGGGAGCGGGCACGGGATGGTGGCTCGGCTGCTCGTGGATCAAGGCGCCGACGTCTCGGGTGCCGACCGCTGGGGGACGACGCCGCTGCACCACGCGGTCAAGAACGGCTCGAGGCACTGGCACGGCTGCTCGTGGATCGAGGCGCCGACGTCTCGGGGGCCGACCACTGGGGGACAACGCCGCTGCACCACGCGTCCGAGAACGGACTCGAGGTACTAGCGCGACTGCTGGTGGATCGAGGCGCCGACGTCTCGGCAACCAACAATAAGGGACGGACTCCGCTGCACAACGCGACCAAGAGCGGGCTCGAGGCACTAGCACGACTGCTGGTGGATCGAGGTGCCGACGCCTCGGCGGCCGACAGCGAAGGACCGACGCCGCTGCACGTCGCGGCGCAGAGTGGGCACGAGGTGCTGGCCCGGCTGCTGGTGAATCGAGGCGCCGACGTCTCGGCGACCAACAGTAGCGGACGGACTCCACTGCACATCGCGGCCGAGAACGGACACGAGGCACTAGCACGGCTGCTGGTGGATCGAGACGCCGATGTCTCGGCGGCCGACGACAAAGGATCGACGCCGCTGCACGTCGCGGTGCAGAACGGGCACGAGGCGCTGGCCCGGCTGCTGGTGGATCGAGGCGCCGACGTCTCGGCGACCAACAATAGCGGACGGACTCCACTGCACCACGTGGCCGAGAACGGGCTCGAGGCACTGGCCCAGCTGCTCGTGGATCGGGGAGCCGACGTCCGGCGGCCGACGGTGATGGACGGACACTGCTGCACGACGCAGGCTTGCACGGACATGTGACGCTAGCCTGGTGGCTTGCTGCCGTTGCGGACCTCCCTCCTCCCGGTCGCTTTGCCTAGCGTCTTGCGAGGCGATAGGTTTAGGTTGCTATCTAGTCCTATACATATGCAGAAATCCAGACACCGTTGCGCTCATCCGTATTATGCCATGTGACTAGTATCCAATTGCTTGATCGATGTTGGGCGGGCGATGTAGATAAGTATACTACCAGTTAGCTACTAGTAAACGTAATTTATCCACAATAGTGCAGTGATCAAACGTCTGCCAATGTGAACGGGAATCACTTTGACGGGCCACGGCTTGTATGGTTTCGTTCACCACAGTCCGACCAGGCCGTATGTGAGGTCAACTGATCTCTCTCGCAAGCGCTCTCGAGGGACCATACGCAGCGACCAGCCCTCTCATTACTGCCCCATCTTGCACTTTCGCCTCCCGTATTTCTTCCTACAGTAAAAGTCTAGAATTTCACACTTGTTCTGCGTCTTCGCCACCCGCCACCAGCGTGTATGCCAAAGATCTTTTCCCTATGGTTCGATCTGTGGTCGATCTGCATGATTGGAATGCACTAGGTGGAGCCTCAGTATCTCCGGATAGTTACTCCCCAATGTGTCCCATTTCCCCCCGTTTAAACGCGCACGTCATAGGCCCGAGGAAAGGACAATCAGAAAGGGAGGAGAAGGGAAAGAGTTTACGGAGATGGGTAACTTCAGAGACCGGTGGACTAGAAGATGTTCCGTCGGGACAATGCATCTTGACGCTGTACTCAGTATGGTAGCTAATCCCTAGAACTTGCGATGGATTCTGTCGGCATCTAGTAGTGAAGCAAAAGTATAGGCGATGCCATGATGTGTGAAGTATTGTCGCCGGTGTTGGGGACTTGTGCTGTTCTTTCAATTAAATGTCTTGCACCGCCTCTTCAGACTTCCGCTACGGAATTTGCTCGCACATCTGGCAGCAGGAGGCTCCGAAGCCCGGACGCGAACACCGGTGGCTCGGTCCGGCTGGCGGAGGTAAGGGCGTGTCCAGCTCGGGGGGACGGGGCGGAGAAGGTAGAGAACCAGCGGGTACAAGCAGGGGGAATGGGTTGTTGATGATGATGATTCATTGATCGTGTGCGACTCTATTGAATCATGACGATATTAGCAAGGGGAATGGGTTTACGCTGGACGTCCGGTCAGTTTAAGGGGTTGAGAGTGAGAGTCTATGGCTAGGATCGGACTAGGTACAGGTACCTGCCGAGATGGTTTACTTTAATGTGAACTCATCTCCAATCCTTTTCACGATGGCGAGGTAGTGGGTTAGGAGGTAGGCCTTCCGGTACTTGCTCTGCCTTGGAAGGAGTAGCCGGGAGAGCCCCACTTCTCCCCATATGAAGCACTCGGAAGCAGAGTCACATTGCACAGTCCGATGATCTGCCCTCATTCATTAATCGATCATAAAGTGGTATCCTCCCATCCAATCTCATACAGCCCCGACCACGCTGTCCCAGGTCGTATGAATGCCCTATTTGTCGGCAACGGGGAATTCCTTTCCGGTCGCCGACTTGAACTTACCACGGATGACTAAATTCAGGTTCCCGATCAGCACTGCACACGAGAGGGGGAACGGGGAGGGGAGGTAGCGGGCAGGAGACGAACAGTCACTGATGGCCTCATCCTTCCGCTGCTCGAAAGCGCTCTCGTTGTTCTGCGGGCCCTGGCCGAGAACCTTTTCCTGGAACATGTCGATGGCTGTTGCACACAAACCGGATCAACACACAAACTCTCTCTCGGAACAGTGGAGGGGGGATCGGGGGTAGTGGTGCCTTTGTCGAGCGCGTCCTCCTTGTGTTCGCTCTGCGGGCCCCCGCCGACCGCTCCGTGGAGACGGTCCAGTAATCCTCCGCCCGACGCGGGCTTCTCCGCGGGCTTCTTGCTCTCGCTGCCGCCGGTGAGGTTCTTGAGGAGATCCATTGCGTTTGTGCGGTTGGAGTAGCGAAGTGGCTGGCTCAGTGGTGTTTCTGTGGTGGAGAAAATCAAGGGAGGCGGCGATGCTGTTGTCGCGGTTGCGGAGAACGAGGGGAAGACAGGTAAGAGTCTTGGATGGGTAACGTCGCTGGGTGTGGAGATCCAACACCTGTTTCCTTGTCCACTACTCCATCACAGAATGAAAAAAAGACTATAATTAAAGAGCGTAGATGCGGAGAATGGCTTGTGGATATTCACTCCACGCTTGTCGAATTATGTACAGCACATACGGCAACATCAAGTGCGGGGTAGCCGGGATGATTTATGGGTCATGCAGAAACACTCGGGATTAGTCATCAGAATCTTCAATTCGCACTGCCAAGACGCTACTGTGCGCTTCGTGTCATGGCCGGGATGCACGCACGGACCGAGTCGCGTGGGATTCGCCGGGGCCAGCCATTCAGCTAGTGCCGTGGGACGAATGATCTTAGTTTTCCGCATCGTCAGCCCATTGCGATGTCTGCTCCAGCCGGTACCGACAGGTCGTGGTTCTTCATGCTACACATCGATGGGTGGTTTGCCGTGGATGGCGACGTCGATTGCCGGCCCACTGGGATATGTCGCCTTATCGCCATATCAAGGTGCTGCTATCCATCGGAAGCATGATACCGTTGCGTGATATGCATACGTTTTGCAACCATCAGAGCTCCGCCCACCCCCCCCCGCCCAGAATCCCACCTATCAACTCACCACCGTCGTCGCGCCCGGTAGCGAAGTCGAGATCATCTCCTTTGCTGGCCATTCCGCTCGGATGGCTGGCTCTGCTGCACTGCTGCAGTTATCTGAGGACTTGGCTACTTCGCCATCAGCCACCCAACACCCCAATCGCACCTCTCCGGACGCCGCCCGTTCACGTTCCTACCGAGAGCCCTACCAGCACATCTAGCCGTTCAAAGGAGAATCCGCTGTTGTCCGCGGATTCGAAAAGCCCATCGTTGCGCGAGGAACGACGAGATGTGGGTGATGCTGTTGCACTCTCTGAGATCCATCCTCAGCACACGCTCGAGTTTGGGCTGGCAAGATGGCCGCTGATTGGATGGATAACAGGAGAGCGTCTCTGGGTTTCACGTTTGCGCATTACGCACCGCCACAACATGACTACTGTATGCGCATCGGGCTCGTCACCACCGCACCACATCAGCAAACAGCAGCATCGCAGACGGCGGCGACGTCGGACTGGGCATAGGATAAGATGGCGAACTTGCTGCGCATAAGGACGACGCGATAGGCGGTGCGTGGTCGGGGAAGGTGTACGCGACGCGCAGGGCCGGCACTTGGGAGCTGCGCGAATCGCGGGGAAGGCTGGTGCTGGGAAGGGAAGACATTGTTGCCTAGACCTCGCTTGGTTGTGTCGTCAGAGGGATATCTACATACGATGCGTGATCGTTGTGAACAGTCGAGGCCTCGTGGTGGCCGTCAGTGAGGGCGTGCTGCTGCATGTGGATCACGATCGAAGGGGTATTCTCTGGGCCAATTCTTCACGCATATACCAATCAAACAGTCCAAAAGATCCCCCCAGCACCGCACCCTCGCCCCACGTCATTACTTTAACGGAAATATCGGAGGAGAAGTGGGCGACATAATCTCCGATTGACTCAGGCGGTATTCACCATAGGATAGCCACCGTTGCTGGCACAGCTACATGTCCACCCGACTGACACCCTCCGGAACTCCCAACTCGTCCGATCGCTTTCAATTGCCGCCAAATTCCATCCGAGCAGTACCGATATCCTCCTGACGGGGGTGCCACAGCAGGAACAACATCGCCGACGGGGTCAGGCCTGGTCTCCAACAACATCGCCATACTCGAGACGGACTCGGACTCGCGTTGCCGCACAGTGTTCGGCAATCTCCTGTCGTGCGATGCGCGTCAGCTGTGAACATGTAGAGGGACGTCGATTCTCAAAACCTCCGGAGCAACTATGTACTGTCCGAGAGACAAGGGGTCTTTTGAGTGAGCCGCGGAGGAAGACGCGCTCGTTGACAGAGGGCTCACGGTGTGTGCCGGATGTCGCTATCGATAGGTCGCGCTCCCGAAACGACAGCGACTGGAGGGATATCTAACTACATAGTTAACATGCCGCCGGGGCTGAGATGCGGAGGAACCCACCGCGGGGTTGCGAGCCCTGCAGTGCGGTCAGCGAGGGCTGCAGCTGGCGTCCAATTTCGGCCGTTGATTACCTCGACACCAGACACCGGCACCGAATGAAGCTCTTCTTCGCGGCTCAATGCGGACGATGCAGCGGTGCTGCAGACAACCTCGTCTCAGCGCCAAGAGTGTGCTACGTCACTGCAGCTCGAAATCTGGCTTTCTCCCCCAGTCCGCCAGCCCCCCCGGCCTGTCAGGTTGAGCCGCGTTCGTCCCGCCCCCCCTGCCCCCCACGAGCATGAAGGAAAAAAACACATTTCTGCGCATTCGCTAACAACTTGCCCAGCATCCTCGTTCCCCCTCCTCCCCCTTCTCCTTGTCTGGTCCTGCGCCCATGCGGAAACAGTTTAACCCATCCAGCGGGCTCCCCCGTCCTCCACCCAGCCAGGAGCATCCGGCCAGCAAGTCGGCGATCGTCCTCCGTCTCCACCCGCCGCCTCCTTCACCTCAGCCCTCCGGCCTCAAGCGCCTTCCGCCCAATCGAACTCGAGACCGCAGTCCGCCAACGAATCGCCGTCATTCACCAGCCTATCTCACGCCACGCTCCGCATGTAACTGACTGCTCGTCTGTTAGCCACTGTCTGCTTGTTCCTCTTCCGATTTTTGCTTTTCCGTGGGGAATTTTGCCTATCTCGCGGTCTGCTTGCACATGCCGGCACACATATCTATTGGGCTTCGGCTGCATCTGCTTTGCGTGTCTCGTGTCTTTTTTCCCCCTCTCCCCTAACCTGAATTTTGCGACTGTCCCGCTGGCGAACTGAGCCCCGTCTCCTCCGGAGAAGCCTGCCCGTCTCATCACAACAAACGTACCCGGTAGCCTGGACAGACGAGACTTCTTCCATCCTCCTCTGCGTCCACCAAGCATCATGAATCTCTTCCGCGGCTCCACATCCTCGCTCTCCGCCGCCTCCGATCCCACCGGCGCAAGAGCGTCCATATCTCTGACTCCGCCCCCGACGGACACCTCCTCGTCGGTGCGTAGCTCTGGTCACCGCCTTTCCTCCGCGACCACGGCAACCACGGCAACCAGCGCTTCATCCCCAGCCCTTTATGGCGACACGTCATCCGGAACCATGTCCACAGCTTCCCGCGTCGTTTCTTCCTTCAACCCGACGAAAACCTACTACATCCCGACCCACGGTGGGGTGATACTGTCGTCTTCGCCGTTGTACATCTACGATCTCACGCCGAAACTCAAGCATCGCGTTCCCGCCGAAGATGCATATTCCGATCGGAAGGCGTTCAAGCGCGACGTCCGTGAGGTCCTAAAGGCGTGGAAGGAACAAGAGAAGGATGGGAAGGGAAAGGGCGCGGATGCTATGGGAATGTTGGAGCCGGCGGCGGTGGTGAAAAGAGGTAGGAAAGGTGGGAAGGTGCTCGAGGATGTCGACTCGAGGGGCATGGCGAGCTGGAATGTGCCGTGGGCGCTGTGGAAGGAGATCGTGGTCGACGTTCAATATCCCGACAGGGACGAGTGGGATGTCGTTGTCTGCACCGATAGCTACGATCCGCGAAGCCAGTTCTTTGACTTGCGGGAAGCAAGGTTAGCCATTTCCACCAGAAAATCTCCAGACGCTCACCAGCTGACAAACAGAGGGAAAAAAAAGGTACAGATGGAAATTCGTGACGCCGCGCGAATTGGTGCTCGAAAAGAGCTCGCGGGACGCGGGACGGTACGTCGTCGCCGTGTTCTACCTAACAATAAGCAGTGCCTCTTTCCCGACGGATCTGCGGGCGTGGGCTGAGGAGGTTGTTAAGCGTGGGGCGGGGACTACGGAGGGGACATTGCTGTTCGATGAGAGGGGAGTCAATAGGTTGCTTGTTGTGGCTACGCTCCTGATCGCACTGAAGAGGGAAAGGCAAAGGTGGGGGGTTCTCGGTGGGACAGTTTAGGAAGGCGAGGGCGGATGGGACAGCTTAAGCGTGCATGCAAAGCGGCGTTGGGATCTGCTTCAATCATGTGTCTTTTGGCGTTTATTGGCACGGGGGAGGCGGTGGACCTGTCGTTTTTTTCTTTTTCTTTTTCGGACTGGCATGCAATGTTGGCGAGGTCGTTCGTTCATCGGTTACATACCCTCGTTGTAATACGGAATGGCTCGATTACAGTTCATCGTCTTCAGTTCTGAAAGTAACTATGCTAGACCCAGACCCAACCGCCTCCGCAACTCGCCGAATCAAGCCCTGACGTCTCGGAGGTGAATGTGCCGATCGTGACGTCGTATGGAGGCTACAATGTCGGGGAGATGTTAGGCCGTAATTCACACCTGCTCACTCGGCGGCTGCCGGAATTGGCGGTCGAGTAGGGGGTGTACTATCTGGCGGTATGAAATCATGAATGAAGCCACACGTAAGGGTTGGTGGTGAAGCCTATGGTCTAGGGGGCAGGCGATTAGGGAGAGGACCGGTCACAGAGAAAAGAGGGTGTGCGAAGAAAAAGGTTGTGACCCCGTTGCTAGCGTGGCATGTACAGGATGAGGAGTAAA
>Ga0307508_10004503_pt1 | contig 13592 bp, 10 predicted proteins | sample 9_EM_MG_FD_203089 | JGI IMG/M metagenome (GOLD analysis project Ga0307508, IMG submission 203089) | Populus trichocarpa ectomycorrhiza microbial communities from riparian zone in the Pacific Northwest, United States - 9_EM | ecosystem: Host-associated > Plants > Roots > Unclassified | place... | reverse complement strand
CAACCAACCAACTGCTGCTGGAACAGCAACGACTGCGAACCGAGGTCGACTCTACCCAAGCAGCTATTCGACAGGTCGTGGGAGCTGGGCAAACCGAGAAGAGGAACGTGCCCAGCTACTTACAAGCAGCACCCACGACTGGTCCTACCCAAAGGACTAGACCTCCGGCCATTCCTGCGGAGGACCCAAGCAAGGTGACCGAAAGCCTGGACGAAGTGGTACGGAACGAAGAAGGAACGGAGGAACGGCTTGCTCGGATTGTCGCCCAAACCTTAGCCTCTACGATGGGGGCACCGGCAACCCAGACTGCCAATGCCGCAATGGAACTCCAAGCCCCGCGCGTGGCACGATTGAAGCTGGATAATCCGACAAAGTTCGACGGAAAGCCGAAGACCCCCTTTCGCACCTGGTGGGACTCTGTCCGCAAATATATCAGGTTCTATCCGGAGACGAGCGGGATCCAGAAGATTGCCTGGGTAGGAACCCTACTAACGGACGAGGCTAAAGAATGGCACTAAGCAAGGCGGCGCCTGGTAGGTGACGCAGATACATGGAACGCCTATTCGGAGGCCATTCAGGATGAGTATCTTGACCCCCGTGAGGCTGCCACTGCGTTTAACCAAATGTCAGCCCTACGCTATAAAGGGGACATCAAGGCATACTTGACAGCTTTCCGAGCCCTGAACATCCATGCGCGGGTAACTGGAGAAGCACTGCAAAACAAGGTTAATCTCGCACTCCTGTTAGAGATTATTGACATGCGCTTCGCCCAGAACCCCCGCCTTTTCACCGAGGACGAACCTTTCTTGGTGGCCACCTACGAAGCGGGAAGGCACTGGGAAAATCGAAACCTTCTGGCCAAAGAAAAGGCGGCGATCGAGCGGGGAACAGGCAGCCAGAATGTCAGTACGAAGCCCCCCCAACAAAGGATCTAAGGAACAGGGAAAAGGAATGGAGGAAGACCAGCAGCCAGGACGAGTCAGCAACGATAATCAGAAGACGGGAAGAGCGAAACTTTGGAGGGGCTTGAGAGATGCGCTCCAAGGAATACCCCAGAACGAAATCAACGAACACAAAAAGAGCCCCGAGAGCTGCTGGAGATGTGGGAGGAGCAACCATAACACTTACCAGTGCTACGCCCGTACTACCGCAAAAGGAACCACAATCCCGGAGGCCCAGATGCAGTCTGTAGCAGCCACTACTACAGCCAAACGAAAGGGCGAGGAAAACGTGGAAGCCCCGCAACCGAAGAGATCGTCCGTGGCTGCAGCATCCGATAATGACAACCGCAGTGAGGCACCACCGGCCTGGGCTCAGGACTCAGACAGCGAGGAGGATTTTTAGAAGGCCAGGGCTCGCCACAACCCACGGCCTCTGTATCTATATGTGGCATGTCCGAAAAAAGAACGCTCACGACGAACGAAAAAGACCAGAGAAAAAAGGCTCGACCAACAGTACCCTTCTGCGGCGCATGACCGATTGTGGAAATGATGTTACACTGGGGCAACAAGGACAGTTGTCGAGTCCGCGTACTACTCGACACGGGATGCTCAACGCCACTCATTAGCAACCAACTTGTCGAAAAACTCTCCCTACCCTGTGTCGAGCATAAACAAGAAATAGCCATCCGGAACTTCACCGGGGAACTCGTTCCAGAAGCAGGGCAAAGATACACCAGCCCAGTAATGCTCCAGCACCGGCAGCACTACACCCGAGAGGTCTTCGAAGTAGCTCCACTGGAAGCCAAAGTTGACATTTTCTTGCCCTTTTGGTGGATCGCGCGTCACCCCCCGCAGGGAGCATGGGACACGGCAGAACTCCGTTTTAACACTCCGAGTTGTGTGGAGCATTGTACGAAACTCACAACCACGAAGTTCTCCCTAAGCCTCGACACTTCGATACTATCCCGTCCCGATGCGTGCGTTATCGGTTACATCTCGGCGGTAATGGGAAACCCCCTCTAACAAGTGCCCCGGGAATTCCGGCAGTTCCTTGACATCATGGGAACCGAAGCAGCGGTAACGGGAAACCCCCTCGAACAAGTGCCCCAGGAATTGCAGCAGTTCCTTGACATCATGGGAACCGAAGCAGCGGATGCCCTCCCGGAACACAGTCCTTACAACCACGAAATCCGGTTAAAGGAAGGGGAAAAGCCGCCATGGGGACCAATCTACCCACTATCGGAAGCTGAGTTAGAAGCCCTCCGAGAGTATATCAAAGAAATGATGAGAACAGGGAAAATCCGCCAATCAACATCAAGCGCAGGAGCCCCTATCCTCTTCGTACCGAAACCTCACGGCCGGGGCCTCCGATTATGCGTCGACTATCGAGGCATCAATCAAGTCACCATCCCCAATCGATACCCGCTCCCTCTGATGCAAGAGCTGCAGAACCGAATACAGGGAGCGCAATTCTTCACCAAAATCGACTTGAAAAACGGATACCACTTGGTCCGAATGAAGGAAGGCGAGGAATGAAAGACAGCATTCCGCACCCGCTATGGACTTTACGAATTCCTCGTAATGCCATTCGGGTTAACCAATGCCCCAGCCACGTTCCAAGACATGATCAACCACATCTTTAGGGATATGCTTGACCTCGGCCTCCTCGCATACATCGACGACCTCCTCATCTACGCAGAAAAGGTGGAAGAATACGACAAAATCGTCAAGGAAGTTTTACAGAGGCTCCGGACAAACAGACTGGCTATATCAGCGGAAAAGTGCTCATGGAGACAACCAGAGGTGGAGTTTCTGGGATACGTGATCGGAAGGGACGGAATCAAAATGTCTGATGCTGGTTCGTCTGAGTCTTCGGCGGGGCCTACACCAACAGCAGAGATCCCATCGACGATTCCGATTCGGTGGCAGAGGTTCTCGATCAGGACTCTGCTTTTTTCTACGATTCTTTCTACAGCCGCCGTGATGTGCCAACCACTACCCCACCCCGCTCATTTGGCCACGACGGATGTCTGGCCCATTGGATCGCCGCCATAGGCACTTCAGCTACTGAACCTGCCGCCAGCAAGAAATAATTGGGGGCTCCGGAAATACCACTATTTTGGTGGCACCTTGGCAGTCGACCGCCGTCGACTACAGTCCGTCCCGTCCTTGGACACTCTGGACGGTGTACCGTCCAGTCCAGAGATTGGACGGACGGCCTGAATTTTAGGTAGTCCCGTCCGAGGCCCAGGACGGACGGACTGGACTATGCGGAACACTGCGCTGTTGTCGCGAGGCGATGTGCAGCGCGGTCTTCCCCTCGCGGTCAATGGCCGAGACGTCGGCTCCCCGGTTGAGGAGTAGACGTACTATGTCTCGTAACCTTGCTGCGAGGCGATGTGCAGCGCAGTCTTCCCCTCGCGGTCGATGGCCGAGACGTCGGCTCCCCGGTCGAGGAGTAGACGTACTATGTACTCATGCCCTTGTTGCGAGGCGATGTGCAGCGCGGTCTTCCCCTTGCTGTCGTCGGCCCAGACGTTGGCACGCCGGTCGATGAGCAGCCTGACAACCTCCAGGTTACCAAACTTGCATGAGAGCAAAAGTAACTTGTCTATGCATGTAGGTTCAAGCTGGGATTTAAACACCTTTCTGAGCTCCGACGCTAATCCAAACACACATACACAGGTAAGGAGGTCTTGGGCACCCTCCTGCAGAGCCTGCCATCGTCGCCAAAAACAGTCTGAACTGTAGGCATGTCGGCCCTTCATCGCTCTACGACAATATTCGAGCCAATGCTGGTAAATTGGCCCTGACGCGAATGTATCCCAGAGGACTGTCAAGGTTTGACAGTTTTCGTATCTGGCATGAGACAGGTGCCACGGCCAGAATGTTGTGGCGTATGATAATAGGTGGCGATTTTTGTACTGTGTCGGTTCCGTTGTCTCTTCGTCACAATCGCCCCATGCGCTGGATGTACACACCAATGAAAGACAGACTTTGGCGAGTTCGGTGTGGGAGTCGACTATGTTCAGCTTTGACTCTAGATAGTCGTCCACGGAAGGGTGTGCCAGGCGGAATACGTGCAGACTTCCATCCCAGATGACCAGGTTATGGCAAGCTTTCAGCAAGTCATTTGCCTGTACCGCTACATCGTGCGAAAACTCTTCTGAGTCACTGACTTCAACTGTGATTGCGTCAAGCAAGGTTTCGGCTACCAGCGGCTCGTACGAACATTGGATCCAGCGGAACGCGTTGAGTGCCAAGCGAGGACCACTACCTCTTTGCCGAAGTATCTGTTGATAAATCTCCTCGTAGGCGGCTGTCAGGGTGTCCGGCAGTGTCCTCAGACTGTTCCGGACATATTTTTGAGTGGTCATTTCACTGAGCAGGTCAATTTGAAGAGCTGCTAGCTGAAACCTGGCATCTAGATATTAGTTTCATCAACTATCAGTAAGCGGGATTCCCAGCGAGCACGTACATTCCCTTTGACCTTTCGCACAAAACCTTACAAATTTCTACTTGGAGGTCAAGTGGGACGTTGCCGTGGAGCAGGAGTTTGCCGTTGATAGCCTTGTGCACACTCGTGTTGACGAAAAGTTTGACATCGTCGAAATTGTCATCCGCCTGCAACTCGATCCGAGGGAATATCTCAAATTGCAGGCGCATGTGGGGATCCATCCGTGTTGTTGCAAAAACCTTGACCCGCCTCTTCGAGTATTGCATCACATACTTTAGCGCTTCCAGCAACCGGATCCTAATCGTGTGGTCGATTTCATCCAATGCATCGATGCACATCGTCGTCTGAGGGTATATGTCCGTGATTTGGACCAGTATATCCAGGCTTTCCTTGAGTGTGAGGGGTGACGACTTTTGTCCTTTCTGCAATCGGTCTTTGTAAACCTCGATCACCGGTTTGAAGAGTTTGTCTCCATCCGACTGGGCCTGGACCAGCTGCCGAAGAAGGGTGCGCAGAATGACCTCGGGTGTTACACCCTAAATATTACGGGTCGGACATTCGGATACGGACCGGGCAGGAAGGTATCGGAAACTCGTCACACGGTCTTAGGACGGCATACCGAGACCGGGCAACCGACACCGTCGGGGCTCGGCTCAGGTCAACCGACTCTGCAGCACCGGATGATCCCGGGCCAAGTACCGGCGCAGACCGGGAAAGCGCAAGCGCTGCCGCAGAGAAAGACAACCTTGGTGGTCATCACAAGCAATCGGAAGGGAAACAGGAACGCAAGGAACTGAGAGTCTAGGCGGTGGAGATAAGACCCGGAGCCGGTAGCAAGGGGGGCAACCGTAGGGGGGAGTTTGACCGGCTACGCTCGGGTTCTCCCTGAACCCTATGGGGCCACGTAATGATGCTCGCGCAGAGATAGTTACGTGGCTGCTAGCACCACTACCGACCCGGAGCCGGCAGCAAGGGGGGCAACCGTTGGGGGGAGTTCGACCAGCTTCGCCTGGATTCTCCCGGAACCCTACGGGGCCACGTGATGATACTCGCGCAGAGATAGTTACGTGGCTGCTAGCACCACTACCAGTCTTATTGCGGAAACCGATCAGGATGAGGGAGTTCTGGGCTTTGCCAGCGCACGACAGCGTGAGCGTATCCCCCACTTATCCGAGATGCTTACAACGATTATGATACAGGGCACACGCCGCACCAAGGTAAGGGACGTCAAGTTGAACAGATACTGAAGCGGAGGCTTGACTTCAAGCCGATCCTGTAGCGCTGGGTAGCCCCAGACCAAGTACCGGCTCGTGTTCGGGAAAGTGCAAACGCCGCTACAGGACCACACCTCAGGAACAGTTCGAGAGTCTGTTGGGAGCGATATGGGGCGGAGCTATACCTTGGTGCCCGTTGCGGCCGAGAAGGATTAGCTGGAACGGTTGAGGGCTCGTTGCTGCCAGCTCCGGTCGAGTAACGAAATCAACCCCGCACGCAACCCAATCGCATCACCCAATCACGACGAGAGGACTTAAGGAGAGGCACCTGCTCCGGCCACTCTCGGGAAGATACCGGAAAAGCACTACTGTCTGACCCAATCGAGAGTTATCCTCTTTACGCTGATGAAATCTAGTGCCAAGGCGAAGAGTTTTCACGTCGCAGTGCGGGGTAGTTCCCCGCAGCACGTGACTTTGCCCAGCCGGATACTTATACGATGACCCGCCGACGAGTGGTTGTCATCAAAAAAAAACGATCATCGGAATCATCATCAAAACGATCGTCGGAATCATCATCAAAACGATCATCGGAATCATCATCAAAACGATCATTGGAATCATCATCAAAACGATCATCGGAATCATCATCAAAACGATCATCGGAATCATCAGCGGAACCATGAACCACAGAACGGTCAATCATCAACGGACCACCTACCGGTCACGAAGACATCGAGTCAACGACCATCCCCCTACGAGCGATCCTACGAGCGATCCTACGAGCGATCCTACGAGCGATCCTACGAGCGATCCTACGAGCGATCCTACGAGCGATCCTACGAGCGATCCTACGAGCGCTCTGTAGGAGGAGGATTCCGGGCGCCGCGGGTGCCACACGTGGCGCGCCGTCTAGGGTTGGTGGCGCAGCGTAGGCTACACCTAGCGCGGCGTATGGCGACTGTGGGTGGGTTCAGTGGAGTGTGGGGGCTTGGCATGGGCATGCCCTTAGGGCTTCAGATAGAGCAGTCACACGCTAGCGCTAGCGTGGCGGATCCTCTCTCAGAGGCCGCCGCTCCTCTTCCTAGAATAGATCATGCTTCTCGTTGCCCCTTAACTGGTAGCAACACTTTTTATCGACTTTTTATTTTCCCCGCCCTGCGCAATAAGCGGTGAGCGCACCTCTTTATTTTTCTCTCTGCTCTGCAGTGGAAGCAGTAAGCACGACAGGAGACAGTCCCGCGAGACAGGCGAAGGAGGGAAAACGGAAGCATCGGAAAACGGAATACGCAACGGAGAGCGGAACGAAAACCGAGCATCGACACAAGAGAAAAGGAGAGGGGGCGAGCAACAAGAAGTAGCTCTCGCGTCAAAAGTAGCTGTATCGGACAGCAAGCAAAGCACTAGAACTAAAGAGCGGAACGAAAACCGAGCATCGACACAAGAGAAAAGGAGAGGGGGCAAGCAACAAGAAGTAGCTCTCGCGTCAAAAGTAGCTGTATCGGACAGCAAGCAGTAAGCGTGGGGGCCGGCGTTCGGGGCCCGCTCTCTTACGTCTCTCTATAAACGTGTCAAGTCAGAACAGTGGCTAACCGGCTCAATTGAGTCAGAAGCACTAGAACTAGATGGCGTCCCAACCTACCCTATGGCTGGAGCCAAACGTACTATTCGAATGGATCGGAGAAGCGGACATATCACGGGACCAGAACGCGGCTGTCGTAGCGGTCACTGGAGCGGCAGTGCGCGAGTCCTACGCCAAGTGGTATGAGACACACCAGGTGGCATCAATACGGATCTACGAACTCGAGAAGGAAGTCGACGAGATGAAAAATGATAAGGGAAAGGCACCGGCCTTGAAGAACCGCATCAAACAACTGGAAAAGGAACTCCGAGCAGCCAGATCGGACCCGATAGGTATCGCGGACCTAGAGCATCAGCTTCTTGAGTCACAAGGAGAAGTCATAGAAGTGAAGGAGCGCCTTCTAAAAGCGGAAAAGAAAGCGAATAAGGCGCAACTACAGGTGACGGAGTGGAAGGAGCGGTGCGACAGATTGATCGACAATAGCGGCACCCGGCTCGACAGCGGAACGGGAGCCGGCGTCGGCGCAGGCGCGCAGCAGGCGCTGGTAGTCCAGAAGGTTAGACCACTCGAGCCCAAGAGGTTTGATGGGGTCCAGGATCTCGAGATCGTCACCCGATTCCTGGACGAGGTGGAGCATTACGTCCGCCAAGGAGGAGCCGTCTGCGCGAAAGCCTCAAAGGACAATCAGCATATCGATACTGCTTGGCGGTTCCTATCAACGCGAGCGTTCCAGTGGTTCGAGAACGCCATGACGAAGTTGGGCGTCAACGCTATTCCCCCGGACAACTACGAATACGGGATCACCTGGGAACAGGTCAGGGAGGCGTTCAAGAAGCAGTATGTTCCGGAGTCGGCAGTATCGGTAATTCGCAAGGAATGGCACTCCTTGAAGTTCAACCGGACCCAGGTGTTGAAGTTCAACCGACGGGCCCTCGAATTGATCACCATCCTCGGGGGATCTCTCACGATCACGCGTACGAACCCGCTATGGGAGGAGTATCTTCAGAAGCTACCGGAAGCCACTGCCAATGACATTTCCCAGCAGGCTCGTCTTATGAACGTCCTCATGAACCAGCAGCTCACGCTTTCGGGCATGATGGACATTGCCGCGGAACGAGCGCTGCCTTTCCTCTCCCAGGTCCCGACTAGTATGTCGACCGCCCCCACTACAGCTACCGCCGAATACCTCCCCGAACCGATGGACCTCAGCAATGTAGAGAAGGAGGAGCTGTATGCAGTGGACGAAAAGGTTCAGTGCCACCGCTGTCAAGGTTTCGGACATATTGCGCGGCAATGTGGGACTCCGAATACCAGTATCAGGACGACCGCCTGGAGGCCTCGGGGCACGGACAGCCGACAACCGCAGCGTGAATCTCAGCGACACGAGCTGTCACGCAATGGGACTTCGATGACGGCCCGGAACCAACAGCCAAACCGCCGTCAAACGCAGCCGACGCGATCATGGCGTCCGCCCCCGAAGCGCGTCAACACCGTCGATGACGCTGAAACGGGAACGGGCTCATACTTTGAAGGAGGATGGGCCGAGGACTATCCCTCGGAAGAAGAAGAGAAAGGCCTAGGAGAAGTCGAGCTAGGAGGAAGCGATGGCGCGAAGTATGGGAGTCAAGGAATGGAAGCGGGAAAAGGGAGCCAGTAAGGGTGATGGAGCGTCCCCTTACTAAAAAAGAGCGAGAGGCAACAAAACTGCATTTGACGGACCTGAATGTTGTTAAAGACAATAATAATAGAAAAAGTGACTTGTTACGGTTCTATGCAAAAGTTGAAACCTCCCGCTCCAAAACCCGCTCTGCTTACACATTGATGGACCCCGGCGCATCACATTGCTACATTGATACGTCCTATGCCAAACAGCTTGGCCTACCATTCCGACATGCTGGACGCATGTCAATAATCACCGCCGGAACCAAACACCCACCAGAAGATAGATACCAGGTCTGGATAAGAGGACGAATACGGGGAATCACCGGAAACCACGTAGATATCTCGGGATGGTTCACAGTATTCGACTTAAAAGGGGCATACGACATCATTATTGGAAAAAACTGGCACTCGAAGACACGACACTTGGTGGACTCGGATAACGTGCTACATCTCCTGGATGCTGACTGGTCGCTCTTGACGGACGGTCGACCGGCATTCGTACCTAAACTTGCGTTAAAAGGACTTCGACCACACCAGGGAAGATACCGCGAGATGCACAACCACTGCACGGCAGTGGCACGGGCGTCGTCCATCAACCTGATAACAGCGGATGAGGCATCACGAATATTGCGGCGTTCTCGGAATCATCCGGAGGAGCAAATATTTGTTGTCGATATCCGCGAGAAGCCGGTGGGAGACGAATTCGACCCTGGGGGAGCGGTTCTCGCCGATCTTGGAAAGTGGCGTGTGCAGATACGTCAGGACTTGAAAGACTTATTTCAACCACCGACGGGCGTTCCGCCACCCGGGAAAGACGACTTCCGCATCCTGACAGACTCAACCGCAAAAATACCGCACCGTCAACCATATCGGATGACGCCTGCAGAGAGAGAAGAATTCGAAAAGCAGATCAAGAAGCTCCTCGAAAACGGTTGGGTAACGGATTCCCACTCGCGATACGCGGCACCTGTCATCTTCGTTAAGAAAACAGACAGCACTGCACTCAGGATGTGCGTCGACTATAGGGGACTAAACAAAATCACCGCAAAAGACCGATACCCGCTACCGTATATCGACGATCTACTGGATCGGCTCCACGGTGGACGAGTCTTCACCAAGTTGGATCTGGCGAGCGGGTACCACCAAGTCCGGATACACCCAGATGACTGCCACAAGACAGCATTCATTGCCCCGGATGGGTTCTACGAGTACAAAGTCATCCCATTCGGACTCGCGAACGCACCGGCCGCGTTTATGCGAATGATGCATCGGATACTTCACTCTCACCGCCGGCACGCGATCGTATACTTGGACGATGTACTGATCTTCTCGAGAACGTTGGCGGAACATAAGGTCCACGTCGAAGGAGTACTCCAGTCCTTACGCAATGCAAGGCTACGGCTCAGTCAGCCAAAGTGTGTGTTTGGCGCGCTGGAGACTTCGTTCGTGGGATTCAAGGTTACTAGACACGGAATCCAGACGGAGGAGAAGAAGGTCGCGGCAGTATGAGAATGGCCAATGCCACGCTCACCGTCGGCACTGCGGTCATTCCTGGGATTGGCTGGATACTACCGGAAGTTCGTTCCGAAATTTGCCCACCGGACCCATCTGCTACACGAACTCACGGTCAAGCCGAAGGATGAGTATCGGTGGTCTGACAGACATAAAGCGCAGTTTTGGGATCTCAAGTAAGCGTTAACTTCGGCACCGGTACTGGCAACGCTGGATCCAGAGTCCGACTTTATCCTAAGGACAGATGCGTCAGATACGGCGATCGGCGGTGTTCTCGCACAGAAACAGCTGTTTGAAGGAAAAGTCGTGGAACGTCCACTGGGGTACTTTTCACGGAAATTACACGCCGTAGAGACGAGATATCCCGCTTACGACCGTGAGCTGTTGGCAATCAGTGCTAACCTGGAACACTGGGCTTGCTACATCCACGGGCGGAAGCGTACCACTATTTACACAGACCACGCAGCGTTACAGTACATCCTGGGGCAGAATAAACTAACGAGCCGCCAATGGCGACACCTTGACAAGCTTCAGCAGCACGATTACGAGGTCAAGTATTTCCCCGGCGCAGCAAACGTTGTGGCAGATACACTAAGCCGAATCGCGTATACGAAGCAAGCAGAGCCAAGAGCCACGCTCGGCGTGGCAGACACTCCGAGCCGAATCGCGTATACGAAGCAAGCAGATGCACTAAGCCGAATCGCATATACGAAGCAAGCAGAGCCAAGAGCCACGCTCGGCGTGGCAGACACTCCGAGCCGAATCGCGTATACGAATCCCACAGAGCAAGCCGTAGCTCTCAGCGGCGTCTCAGATCCTGTCAACGTCGTCGAGCTGCGTATTTCGGCATCTGTGGAATGGCTTGACGATGTCCGGGCCGGTTATGCGCAAGACCCCGTTTTCGGTCCTGTACTGGAGCACCTGAACCGCCGCGACGACGCGGGGAAGGATGACCGAAAAGTGGACAACAGGACTGCTCGCCGGGTAAAAGAACGGGCAAAGTCGTACTTGCTGGAGGATGGCCTCCTATTCCATACACCATCCGGTGGGAAGCTATGCATCCCAAGAGCGCTGAGAGCGGATGTCATTCGGGAAGCCCACGATGCCATTTTGGGAGGAGGACATACTGGCGTGGTAAAGACAGCAGCGGCCGTGTCGTCATGGTACCATTGGCCAAGGATGATGGACTCGATTGCGGAATGGGTCGCAGGATGCGATGTTTGCCACCGTGTCAAACACAAGAACGCTCGACCCTATGGCCTGCTGCAACCGCTACTGGTTCCGCTCGAGCACGCCGAACGGGTGAACATCGATTTTGTCACCAAACTCCCTACGTCCGAGGCAGGATACGATGCAGTCGCAACAATCATCGATCCCTTGACAAAGCGAGCACGGTGGATTCCCGTTAAAGAAGCCGAGCTCACGGCGGAAAAGTTCGCAACCGCATTGATTAAGGGTTACGTCCGATCACGGGGGCTACCGGTATCAATCGTATCCGATCGAGACACCCGGTTTACTTCTACATTCTGGCAGTCATTGTGTTCGCAACTCGGAATCAAGCTTCGAATGTTCACGGCATGCCATCCGCAGTCAGACGGACAAGCGGAAAAGGCGAACGCCACTCTGGAGACGTTTTTAAAGGCATACATCGCACAGCTGAAGTCCCCGGAACAGTGGAGCCGCTTGTTACCGTTAGTGGAATTCACTTACAACGCGGCAAAACACAAGGCCATTGGAATGTCGCCATTCGAGGCGGATATTGGATACATTCCGAGACTTCCATTGGATTTGTTAGCACCGGGACCACGGACACCAGTATCGGGACCGGGAACGGAATACACAGAACGACTCGTCAAGATCTTACGGATGCTACGCGAACGAATGGAGGAAACCCAGCTGTCAATGGTAACAGAAGCAAACGAGCATCGCCAACCACACCCATTCCGTATAGGCGACTCTGTATTCCTCGACACCCGCCTTTTGCCTGTCGGCTACGCCAACGTCAACCCCACCGCAAACGACAGTGCCAACTCGAGAAAATTTCAACATCCGTACGCCGGACCATTTACGATCCTGAGGATGGCCGGCGAGAATGCCTGTGTCCTCGACATTCCAGCACATTGGCGGTTACATCCTGTCTTCAATGTTGGCCGACTCAAACTGTCCAGAGTCGACAGAACACGTGAGCATCCGCCGCCACCTCCCTTGCACTCCACCGCCACCGTCGAATACGAAGTCGAGTCGATCCACAAGCACCGCGGCACAACGGTTCGGGACCTCGAATATCTCGTCAAATGGGTCGGCTACACGGAAGCCACGTGGGAACCGCTTGCGAATCTCAGAGGTAGCAGCAACGAGCTACTGGGTGAATACCACGCTGCAAACGGATTGCGAGTTTACAGATAGATGGAACGGGAGTGACAGAGACGGCTGGCGGAGAGACGGGTTGGCGGAGAGACGGGTCGGCGGAGAGACGGGGTATGTTGACAGGCGTTTCTGGGTTCGAAGGAAAAAGTTTTTGCTACTTACTTTTCTTTAATTCTGTCGTTATGTCCTTTCGGCGCATTTGCTTGTTGCTTGGTTCTGACTTATGTGGTGTTTCTTTTCATTTTTATTTTTCTCTGTTTTTGTTCGGTTGCTTTTGAGAGGGGGCTTGTTTTATTGAGAGGGAAGTGGTTGTAGGAGGAGGATTCCGGGCGCCACGGGTGCCACACGTGGTGCGCCGTCTAGGGTTGGTGGCGCAGCGCAGGCTACGCCTAGCGCGGCGTATGGCGACTGTGGGTGGGTTCAGTGGAGTGTGGGGGCTTGGCACGGGCATGCCCTTAGGGCTTCAGATAGAGCAGTCACACGCTAGCGCTAGCGCGGCGGATCCTCTCTAAGAGGCCGCCGCTCCTCTTCCTAGAATAGATCATGCTTCTCGTTGCCCCTCACGCTCCTACAAGCGCCGCAAGCGAGACGACAGTTGATCGGGAAGGAGACGAGAGGATACGCAAGGGGCTCGAGAGTCTAGGCGGGAGATAGGAAGGGTCTGATGGGCAACACGTCGGTCGGCACGGATAGGACCCCCGTTGAGGGTATAATCCCCGAGGCCGTAGCCAAGGGCTGATGTGGGGTCGTGACTTGAACCCAGCTATAAGCTGAGGGAATGGCGCGGTCCGTGATACCATTGGGCGGATCCTATTGTCAGACCGACCAGGACGAGTAGCTTCGGGCTCCGGCCCGCACCC
>Ga0307508_10004502_pt1 | contig 13594 bp, 12 predicted proteins | sample 9_EM_MG_FD_203089 | JGI IMG/M metagenome (GOLD analysis project Ga0307508, IMG submission 203089) | Populus trichocarpa ectomycorrhiza microbial communities from riparian zone in the Pacific Northwest, United States - 9_EM | ecosystem: Host-associated > Plants > Roots > Unclassified | place... | reverse complement strand
GTGGCTAGTCGGCGCCGGACGATGTCGGGCACGGTGGGTGTGTCTGTGGGGGGTTCCACCGTCGTGGGCGGATCCGGGGTGAGCTCAGTTTCAGCAGTCGCCGCCGTAGTCACCCCGAGATCGTAGGACGCGAACCTCGGAAGCGGTGCCCGTGGTCGGCGCGTCGAGGGATGTGATGGACTTCTGCGGTGCCCGCAGCAGCGAAGGACGACAAGAAGTCTTCAGTCCGGTCAGGGGCGGTGGCGGGGCGTCCGGATCGGGAGACCGGCCGGGTCGTGCTGGTCGGAGCGCCGCTGGGCAACGTCGGCGACGCCTCGTCGCGGGCGCGCGAGATCCTCTCCACCGCCGACGTGATCGCCGCCGAGGACACCCGCCGTCTCGCCCGGCTCGCCCGCGACCTGGGCATCACCGTCAGCGGCCGGGTGGTGTCCTACTTCGAGGGCAACGATGAGCGGCGTACGCCCGAACTCGTCGAGGCCTTGGCCGGCGGCGCGGTCGTCGCCGTAGTCACCGACGGCGGCATGCCGAGCGTCTCCGATCCCGGCTTCCGGCTGGTCCGGGCCGCGCTGGAGGCCGGTTTCCCGGTGACCGCGGCGCCCGGCCCGAGCGCGGTGACCACGGCACTGGCCCTGTCGGGGCTGCCCAGCGACCGTTTCGTCTTCGAGGGCTTCCTCCCGCGTACGCCCGGCAACCGCCGCTCCCGCCTACGCGAGCTCGCCGCCGAGCCGCGGACCCTGGTCTTCTTCGAGGCGCCGCACCGCATCGCGGGTGCGCTCGCCGACCTGGCGGCGATCTTCGGCGCCGAACGCCCGGCCGCGGTCTGCCGCGAGCTGACCAAGACCTACGAGCAGATCCGCCGCGGCGGGCTCGCCGAGCTGGCGGAGTGGGCCGAGCGCGAAGAGCCGCGCGGCGAGATCACCCTGGTGGTGGGCGGCGCGCCGGCACGGCCGGCGGACCGGCCGGCCGACGACGACCTGCGCGCGGCGGTCGCTGAGCGCGAGGCCGCCGGCGACTCGCGCCGGGATGCCATCCAAGCGGTGGCGGACGCGTACGGCTTGAAGAAGCGCGAGGTGTACGCGCTGGTGCACCTGCACTGACTAGTAGGCGGCGAACAGGAACCCCGCCAGGAGCAGCAGCGGGCCCATCAGGCTGGCCAGCACGGCCGCGCGGCGGGCGCGGGCGTTGTTCAGCCGGCGGGCGCCGGTGAGGCCCGCGATGGCGTAGCCGCAGATCAGCACGAGGGCGAAGCCGAGGATCCAGCGCAACTGCACCAGCAGCCCGGCGTCGCCCAGGTACGCCTGCCGGCTGGCCGTGCTGACCATCCGGGCCGGCGTCACGGTCCCGGCGGCCCGGTTGGCGGCGCCGACCCCGAGCAGCCGCACCCGGGCGACCGCGAAGTGCCCGTCGGCGGACGCGAAGTGTCCGACGCAGCGTTGGGTGACGCCCGAGCCGGTGCAGGCGGTCGTGGTGGCGTACCCCGGCCGGCCGTGCCCGACGGCGAGCCAGAACGGCTCGGCGCTCACCCAGGCGAAGAAGCTCGCCACAAGCGCGAGCGTGACCAGCGCTAACAGCGCGGCCCCGGGCTGCCGGGTGGCGTGGCGTGGGCTGCGCCGGCTGCCGACGGCGGTGTGCGCGGGCGCGGCGGGAAGCGCGAGGTCGGCGGGACGCTCGTGCTCGTCGAGCCAGAACGGCGAGTTCTCGAGCTTCTCCAGGCGCGCGTCGGTCGCGGGGTCGCCGGTGGGGCGGGGCAGCGGCTCTACCGGGGGAGGCGGCCCTTGGCGGGGCGGGCCCTGGGCCGGGCCGCGATCCAGCGGGACGGTCGGCCGGTTGCGGGCGCTCGGCTCGGGCAGCACCATCACGTCCGGCTCGTCCGCCTTTGAATCCGTCGTTCTGTCCGCGGCAGTGTCGGCGGCGGGCTTGTCCGTGGCGGGCTTGTCGGCGGCGGGCTTGTCCGCGGCGGCGGTGTCCGCGGCCTGCTGGGCTTTGTGGCCGGCGGGTGGGCGGAGCGGGTCGTAGCGGTATGGGTCCGGCCGGTCGTGGTCCCGGTCGGTTCCGGCGGTGTCGGTGGGTGGCTCGGCGGCCGGGCCGTCGCCGGTCCGCTGCTTGATCGCAGGCTCGAGTTCCCGGGCGACGTCGCGGGCCGCGGCGGCATGCGCCGCGGCGGTTGGTCCCGCGGTTGGTCCCGCGGTTGGTCCCGCGGTTGGTCCCGCGGTTGGCCCTGCGGTTGGTCCTGGGGCTGGTCCGGCCGCCGTTCCTGCGGTTGGCCCGGCGTGCTGGTAGCCCGGCGGCGGCAGCAGCGTGCCGGTGCCGCCGGCGGCCGGGGTGTTCTGCGGTGGCCGGCGGCGGGGGTGGCGGGGCCGGTCGCTCGCGCCGGAGTCCTCCGGCTCGCCGGGCGGGTCGGCCCGGCCGCGCCACCAGGACGGGTCGGGGTCGGAGAGCGACCACGGGCTGCTCTCGGTGCGAGGCGTTTCCCCTGGCTGCGGCGCGTCTCCGGTCACGGTCCCATTGGACTACGCCGTCCGGCGGCGATCACGTCACTAATGGGGCGTGTCGTGATAAATGTGTATCTCGCGGCCGGCTGAGCCAATCCGTTCGCTGTGCGCCGTGACGGCTCACTACGCTTAGCTGTTATGAGTCACGTTCTCGCCGCGGTCGCCTGGCCCTATGCCAACGGTCCGCGCCACATCGGTCATGTGTCCGGCTTCGGGGTTCCCTCCGACGTTTTCAGCCGGTATATGCGCATGGCCGGCCACGACGTGCTCATGGTCTCGGGCACCGACGAGCACGGGACCCCGATCCAGGTGCAGGCCGACGCCGACGGCGTCACGCCCCGTGAGCTCGCCGACCGCTACAACCGGGTGATCGTCGAGGACCTGCACGGTCTCGGGCTGACCTATGACCTGTTCACCCGCACGACGACCCGCAACCACTACGCGGTGACCCAGGAGCTGTTCACGGGGCTGCACCGCAACGGCTACATCGTCGCGCGGACCACGCTGGGCGCCATCTCGCCGTCCACCGGGCGTACCCTGCCGGACCGCTACATCGAGGGCACCTGCCCGATCTGCGGCTACGAGAGCGCCCGCGGCGACCAGTGCGACAACTGCGGCAACCAGCTCGACCCGGAGCAGCTGATCAATCCGCGGTCGAAGATCAACGGGGAGACGCCACAGTTCGTCGAGACCGAGCACTTCTTCCTCGACCTGCCGGCGTTCGCCCAGGCGATCGGCAACTGGCTGGACCAGCGGGAGAACTGGCGGCCCAACGTGCTCAAGTTCTCCCGCAACCTGCTCGACGACCTGCAGCCCCGGGCGATCACCCGGGACCTGGAGTGGGGCGTGCCGATCCCGCTGGACGGCTGGCGCGAGCGCAACGACAAGAAGATCTACGTCTGGTTCGACGCGGTGATCGGCTACCTGTCCGCGTCGATCGAGTGGGCGCGCCGCTCCGGCGACCCCGAGGCGTGGCGCCAGTGGTGGTCCGCCGACGGGCTCGGCAAGGACGCGGTGTCCTACTACTTCATGGGCAAGGACAACATCGTCTTCCACTCGGTGATCTGGCCGTCGCTGCTGCTCGGCTACTCGGGCGAGGGGGACAAGGGCGGCGAGCCGGGCGAGCTGGGCCGACTCAACCTGCCCACCGAGGTGGTCTCCAGCGAGTACCTGACGATGGAGGGCAAGAAATTCTCCTCGTCGCGGCGGGTCGTCATCTACGTCCGTGACTTCCTGGAGCGCTACGACGCCGACGCGCTGCGCTATTTCATCGCCGCGGCCGGCCCGGAGTCCAACGACACCGACTTCACCTGGGCCGAGTTCGTCCGGCGCAACAACGACGAGCTGGTGGCGGGCTGGGGCAACCTGGTCAACCGGTCGGTCTCGATGGCGGCGAAGAACTTCGGCGTCATCCCGGCGGCCGGCGAGCTGACCCCGGAGGACGAGGCGCTGCTCGCGGTGGCCCGGACGGGCTTCGCCACGGTCGGCGAGCTGATCGGCAAGCACCGGCAGAAAGCGGCGATCGGCGAGGCGATGAAGGTGGTCGCCGAGGCGAACAAGTACCTCTCCGAGCAGGCGCCGTGGAAACTCAAGTCCGAAGAGGAGAAGCCCCGGCAGGGTACGGTGCTGCACGTCGCGCTGCAGGTGGTCAGCGACGCCAACACGCTGCTGACGCCGTTCCTGCCGCACTCCGCGCAGAAGGTGTTCGAGCTGCTCGGCGGCGAGGGCGTGCACGCGCCGATGCCGCGTATCGAGGAAGTCGACGACCTCGACGGCGGACCGTCCTATCCGGTGCTGACCGGCGACTACACGGTGGGCGCGCGCTGGGAGTCGGTCCCGCTCGTCGCGGGTACGCCGTTGGCCGCGCCGAAGCCGGTGTTCCGCAAGCTCGACCTGTCGGTCATCGACGAGGAGCTGGCCCGCCTGGCCGGCTGATCCCCGTCGAAGTCCACAAAGGCCCGCCGGCGCCCCGGCGGGCCTTTCGGCATCCAGACCGGTAAGTGGATTGATATAACGCGCCGCCGTCGGGTACCTTCACGCCTGATACGGGGGAAACACCAGCGTTTCATCGGTACGGCATCGTCGCTTCGTTGCCGTCGATGTCGTCATGGCTTCCCTTCGTGTGGTCCATCCCTCGAAGGAGCTTCGTTGAATCCACGCCTCACCCGCCCGCTGCTGGCCGCCGTTGTGTGCGGAGCGCTGGCCGCCGGCGGCGCCGTGTTCGCCGCACCGGCCAATGCCGGCGCCCCGGTGTCGTCGGTGGGCTCGGTCCTGGCCGACGACCCGTCGGGCGACCCGTCCACGACCGCCTCGGACGCGGCGCCCTCGGCGGATCCGTCGTCGAGCGGCCCGTCGGCCGACCCGTCCTCGTCGAGCCCGTCGGCGGACCCGAGCAGCAGCTCCGCCACGCCGCCTGACACCAGCCCGCCGACCGGTCGGTTCACGCTCAACACGGCCGGCCTGTGGATCGGGCAGAGCGTGATCCTGACCCAGGTCGACATCGCCGACAACGGCGTGGCGGACCCGGCGTCGGTCACCCGCGTCGTCGACTGGGGCGACGGCACGTCCACGAACCTGTCCGCGGGTCAGGGGCCGGTCGCCAAGCAGTACACGCAGGCGGGGACCTTTCCGGTCACGCTGACGCTGACCGACGGCGCCGGGCTCGTCACCACCGCGAAATCGACGGTCACCGTGAGTGTGCCGGGCAAGTTCGCGTTCAGCACCACGTCGGTCTGGCCCGGGCAGGTCTTCAAGGTGACCATCTCGGCCGTGCCCGCCGGCACCACCAAGATCATTATCGACGGCGGTGACGGTTACGTCGGCTCCTTCCGCGGCGTCAACCAGACCGTGTCCAACTACTACTACCACCGCAAGAACGGCCCGCTGATCCACGGATGGGTCACCCTGCGGGCGACCTTCGCCAACCAGTACGGGACCACGTCGTGGATCACGATCGGCCGGGTCAACGTCCGTACCGACTCGTGGAACCCGACCGTCAAGGTCAACATGCCGAAGGCCGCGAACCGGGTCAGCTCGTGGAAGACCATCGCCGGCACCTCCTCGGACAAGGGCTCCGGAGCGCCGTACGTGTACGTCTGGGTCACCCGGGTCGTCGGCAGCCAGGTGTACTGCTACCAGACGAACAAGACCTGGAGGCAGGTCCACAACGTCGCCGAATACGACAAGTACTGCCTGGGCCTGCCGGTGAAGGTGGGCAAGAACAAGTGGTCGCTCGCGCTGACGGGCCTCAAGAAGGGCGGCACGCTCTACGTCGACGCCCAGACGTGGGACTGGGCCGACCGGGCCAGCAAGGTGTCCTCGGTCAGCGCAAAGATCACCAGTAACTGAGTTTTCCGCCAGGCCGAAGCCGGCGCCGTCCACTGGGGCGGCGCCGGCTCGCGCGTTCTACAGCACGTACGGGATGTCGGCGATGTGGTGGTCGGTGAGCTCGCCCATCGGGGCCCACGACTCGTAGACGCCGCGCTCGTAACAGCGGGCCCCGGTCGCGGCGAGCGCGTCGCCGTCGGGGCGGACCAACCGCAGTCGCGCCCAACTGGCGTCGCGCTGCAGGACCCAGCACGGCGCCCCGCGCCACAGGGCCTGCTCGGCGCGGCGGCTCAGCGTGGTCACCGGGTAGCGGGCGGCGCGGGTCAGGGCGCGTACCCGGAACTCCTCCGGCGGGTCGGCGAGGGCCTCGTACTCCTTGTCCTTGATCCGCCCGACGAGTTTCGCCGAGCCGGGCGCGGTGCAGGGCACGTACTCCCGGTCGGGGCTGACCCCCGGCAGGTTGTCGAGCAGCGAGCGCCACCGCGGCCCGGCCAGGCGCAGCCAGCCGTGCTGCTCCGGCTGGTAGGCGTAGAGCACGATCTCCTCGCCGCCCGGCACGTACGCGATCAGCTGGGCGTTGGCCGGCATCGGCAGGTCGGCGAACCCGGCGGTGATGTACTCCGGGATCAGCTCGTCGGTGCTGAAGCTGAAGCCGGTGCCCAGCACCATCGCGCCGACCCGGGCGTGCGTCGGCAGCACCGCCAGGCCCGGCTGCGCCGGCCCGGCCGGCACCTCGTAGTCCAGCGGATCGACGGCCCGCCAGCGCAGCGCGTACGCCGCGTCCACGTCGTCGCCGCCGTCGGTGCGCAGCAGCGCCAGCTCCGCCGGGTCGCGGACGTGCGCGATGTCGCAGGCGCGGTAGCAGAAGCCGTACGGCAGCCAGCCGCCGAGGTGACCGGCGACCTGCGCCGCCGAGAGCACCTTGATCATGCGGGTGCCGCGGCGGATCGCCGCCGTCGCCCGGATCCGGCGCAGCACGGGATCGTTCCGGTACTCGGCGGACTGGCTCATCCGCTGCACCTGCGTCCAGCCGAGGTCGCGGCGCAGCGGCGCCGACAATGGCGGCTCGAGGGGATCAGTGTCGATGGCACTGTCCTCGCCGGTCAGGGTCACGCCGCGCAAGTTAAGCGACGACGGTGGATATCAGGTGAACAAATGGTTGCCGGCAGGCTCGAGTGCAGAATGTCTCACATGCCTTCCTCACCCGCAGAGTCCCGCCGGGAGCGGGCCGCCCGCCGCGCCGGCGAGTTCCCGCCTAGCCCGGAGCCGCTCCGCGTGCCCGTCTTCGACAGCCACACCCACCTCGACCTGACCGTCCAGGAGGCGGGCATTCCCGGTGGTCAAACCGCTGATCCGGCGCCGGCCGACCCGGTCGAGGCACTGATCACCGCGGCGGCGAAGAGCGGCGTCGACCGGATCGTCCAGGTCGGCGTCGACGTCGCCTCCTCGCGCTGGGGCGCCGAGTTGGCCGCCCGCCACGACGCCGTGCTGGCCGCCGTCGCGATTCACCCGAACGAGGCGCCCACCCTGTCCGATCTGGACGAGTCGCTGCGCCGGATCGAGGCGCTCGCCGCCGAGCCCAGGGTCCGCGGAATCGGCGAGACCGGAATGGACACGTTCCGTACGGGCGAGGCCGGCCGGGCGGCGCAGGAGGCGAGCTTCCGGGCGCACATCGCGATCGCCAAGCGGCACGGCAAGGCGCTGGTCATCCACGACCGGGACGCGCACGCCGACGTCCTGCGGGTGCTCGACTCCGAGGGCGCGCCCGACACCGTGGTCCTGCACTGCTTCTCCGGCGACGCGCAGTTCGCCGCCGAGTGCGTGCGCCGCGGTTACCACCTGAGCTTCGCCGGGACGGTCACCTTCGCCAGCGCGGGCAGCCTGCGGGAGGCGGCCGCGCTCACCCCGCCCGAGCTGATCATGGTGGAGACCGACGCGCCGTACCTCACGCCCGCGCCGTACCGGGGACGGCCGAACGCGTCCTACCTCATCCCGGTGACCGTGCGTGCCCTGGCCGCGGCGCGCGGCGCCGACCTGGACGCCCTCTGCGCCGCGATCTCCGCCAACGGCGAACGGGTCTTCGGCCCCTGGCGCTAGTCGACGACCTCGGCGGGCACGCCCAAGCGGTCGCCGATTTCGCGGACGGCCGCGGCGAACCCGCCTGGCGCGGCGGCCAGCGGGCCCCGGGAGACGAACCGCACCGCCCAGCCGTGGCCGGACGCGACGTTGAAGATGCGGTGGACGATCCGGCTGCCGCGGGGGTCCGGCTCGACGGAGGTGACCGACCTGTACCACCACTCGCCCTGCTGGGCGACCGAACGCCCGGCCCGGTCGACGGTCACCGTGAGCCGGCTGCCGTCCCGAACCACCACGAAGCCGTCGCCCTCGTCGGCCTCGATCTGGCCGCTGGTCACGATCGGCGACCGGCCGCCGGGGCGCACGTCCAGCAGGACCTCGGCGACCGCGTCCGGCGGCGCCTCGACGACGGCCCGCAACTCCAGCAACTCCGTCACCGTTCGTTTCTACCCCGTCGCGTCCAGCGCCGCAGCCCGGCGGCCGTAGGCTCTGGCCTCATGGCTGACGCACTGCTCGGCCCGGCGCAGATCCGGGAACTGGCCGCGCGCCTCGGCGTCGCGCCGACCAAGAAGCTCGGCCAGAACTTCCTGCACGACCCCAACACCATCCGCCGGATCGTCGCCGCGGCCGGCCTGACCGCCGACGACGTGGCGCTCGAGGTCGGACCCGGGCTCGGCTCGCTGACCCTGGGCCTGGTCGGGGCGGCCCGGCACGTACACGCCGTGGAGATCGACCCCACGCTCGCCGACGCCCTCCCGCAGACCGTCGCCGCGCCCAACCTGACCGTGCGCCGGGCCGACGCGATGCGCGTCGCCCGCGCCGACTTCGACCCGCCGCCCACGATGCTCGTCGCGAACCTGCCCTACAACGTCGCCGTCCCGGTCGTCCTGCACCTGCTCGCCGAGCTGCCCACGCTGCGCGGCGGCCTGGTGATGGTGCAGAAGGAGGTCGCCGACCGGCTCACCGCCGGTCCCGGCTCCAAGGTGTACGGGGTGCCGTCAGTCAAGCTGGCCTGGTATGCCGAGGCCCGCCCGGCCGGGAAGGTGCCGCCCGCGGTGTTCTGGCCCGTGCCCAACGTGGATTCGGGGCTGGTCGCGTTCACCCGGCGCGACCCGCCGGCGGACATCGACCGACGGGCCGTGTTCGCGGTGGTCGACGCGGCGTTCGCACAGCGGCGCAAGACGCTGCGGGCGGCCCTGGCCGGCTGGGCCGGCGGGCCGGACCGGGCCGCGCGGGTGCTGGTCGCGGCCGGGGTAAGTCCGCAGGCCCGGGGGGAATCGCTGACCGTGGGGCAGTTCGCCGCGATTGCGGCGGCGGCGAAATCGTCGGAGGGCGGCGGTAAGCTCAGGCCGACCGACGCGCAGCCCGAGGAGGTGGACTTATGACCGCGGAATCGGCCGGTCATGTCATGTGGTCACCCAACCCGATCAGGCAGCGCCTGGCCAACTACTTCATCGAGGACGTCCTCAACCTGCCTGACGACGCCCCCCGCGTCGAGCTTTGCGACGGAGTCATGATCGTGGTTCCCTCCCCAACTTATGATCATCAAGACATTGCGGGCTTGCTGTGGATGTGGCTTCGACAGCAAGCGCCTCCTGAGTTTCGCGCGAGTCAGGCCACCGGGGTCGCTCTGTCGCTCGACACCACGTATGAACCCGATGTCCTTCTGGTCGACGCCCACGTCGACGGTGCCCGGCACTACGCGGTCGCCAACCAGGTCTCGCTCGTCGTCGAGGTGGTCTCGCCCGGGACCAAGAAGCGTGATCGTCTGGAGAAACCGGCGGAGTATGCCGCCGCCGGCATCCCGCACTACTGGCGGGTCGAGCAAGGACCGCTCCATGTTTTCGCCTACGACCTGGTCGACGGCGAATATCGGCTGGTCGCCGACTCCGATACCGAGCTCGTGCTGACCGCGCCGTTCGAGATCAAGCTGCCGATCCGGGACATCACCCCGTGACCGAAGCGTGGGGGCCGGACGACGACGAGCCGCGCCGGCACAGCGGTCCGGTCAAGGTCCGCGTGCCTGCCAAGATCAACCTGCATCTGGCCGTCGGCCCGCTGCGGCCCGACGGCTACCACGAGCTCAACACCGTTTACCACGCCATCAGCCTCTTCGACGAGCTCACCGCCCGCCCCGGCGATACCCTCACGCTGACCATGGAGGGCGAGGGCACCGGCTCGCTCGCCCTCGACGAGACCAACCTGATCATCCGGGCGGCCAAGGCCCTCGCGGCGCGCACCCGCGTCCCGGCGTACGCGCGGCTGCACCTGAAGAAAACCATCCCGCTCGCCGGCGGGCTGGCCGGTGGCAGCGCCGACGCCGCTGCCACCCTGATGGCCTGCGACCTGCTGTGGGGCACCGGCCTGTCGCGCGACGAGCTCGCCGAGATCGGCGCCACGCTCGGCTCCGACGTGCCCTTCCTGCTGCACGGCGGCACCGCCCTCGGCACCGGCCACGGCGAGGCGGTCAGCCCCATCCTCGCTCGACCCACCACGTGGCACTGGGTCGTCGCCTTCGCCGACGGGGGCCTGCCCACCCCCGAGGTCTACCGGCGCCTCGACGCGCTGCGCGCCAGCGCCTGGCCGCCCCAGGCCCTCGGCGACGCCGACCAGCTGATGTCGGCCCTGCGCCAGCGCAGCCCCGAGGTCCTCGGCGCCGCCCTCGGCAACGACCTGCAACCCGCCACCCTCGATCTGCGGCCCGAGCTCGCCGACTTGCTCAAGGCGGGCTCCGACGCCGGCGCGCTCGCCGGCCTCGTCTCCGGCTCCGGCCCCACCTGTGTCTTCCTCGCCGCCGACGCCGCGCACGCCGAGCGGATAGCGGCCGGCCTCAACACCGCCGGCGTCTGCCGCGAGGCCGTCACCGCCCGCGGGCCCATGCCCGGCGCGCGGGTAACGTAGACCCCACTGTGGCCAACATCGTCAATCTCGACCGGGTCAACAAGGGCTACGGCGCCGCCGGTCAACTGCTCACCGACATCTCCCTAGGCCTCGACGACGACGTCCGGCTCGGCATCGTCGGTCTCAACGGCGCCGGCAAGTCGACCCTCCTGCGGCTGCTCGCCAAGGCCGAGGAGCCCGACTCCGGCCGGGTCACCCACCGCCGCGACCTGCGCGTCGCCTCCCTGCCGCAGAGCCTCGCCTTCGACGCCGACAAGACCGTGCGCGACGTCGTCCTCGGCACCGCCTGGCTGCCGCAGGGCATGGGCGCCGAACACGAGTGGGCCGGCGACGCCGGCGTGCGCACCATCCTGTCCGGCCTCGGCATGGGCCACCTCGGCCTCGACACCCCGGTCGGCCCGATGTCCGGCGGCGAGCGGCGCCGGGTCGCCCTCGCCGCCCTGCTCGTGCGCGACAGTGACCTGCTCATCCTCGACGAACCCACCAACCACCTCGACGTCGCCGGCGTCGACTGGCTGGCCCGCCACCTGCTCACCCGCCGCGACGCCCTCGTCGTGGTCACCCACGACCGCTGGTTCCTCGACGCGGTCTGCACCGCCACCTGGGAGGTCGTCGACGAGCAGGTGCAGGCGTACGAGGGCGGCTACGCGGCCTGGACGCTCGCGCGAGCCGAACGGCAGCGCGTCGCCGCCTCCGTCGAGGCCCGCCGGCAGAACCTCCTGCGCAAAGAGATCGCCTGGCTGCGCCGCGGCCCGCCGGCCCGCACCTCCAAGCCCCAGTTCCGCATCGACGCCGCAAACGCGCTGATCGCCGACGTCCCCCCGGCCCGCGACACGGTCAGCCTGCGGCGGCTCGCCACCAGCCGACTCGGCAAGCAGGTCTACGACCTGGAAAACGTGACCCTGCACGCCGGGCCGAAACCGATCTTCGACGGCCTGACCTGGCAGGTGGGCCCCGGCGACCGGATCGCCGTCCTCGGCGCCAACGGCGCCGGCAAGACCACCCTGCTACGCCTGCTCGCCGGCGTCACCAGACCCGACGGCGGCCGTCTGGTCACCGGCTCCACCGTCCGCTCGGCGTTCCTCTCCCAGGAACTGCGCGAGCTCCCCGGACACCTGCGTCTGCTCGAAGCCGTCGAGGAGGTCGCCAAGCGGGTCCGGCTCGGCGACCGGGAACTCTCCGCCGCCCAGCTCGCCGAGGTGTTCGGCTTCACCGACAAGCGCATCTGGACGCCCGTCAGCGACCTCTCCGGCGGCGAGCGACGACGCCTGCAACTGCTTCGCCTGCTCGCCACCGAGCCCAACGTGCTGCTGCTCGACGAGCCGACCAACGACCTCGACACCGACACGCTCGCCTCCCTCGAGGACCTGCTCGACTCCTGGCCCGGCACGATGATCGTCGCCAGCCACGACCGCTACCTCGTCGAGCGGGTCACCGACACCGCGTACGGCATGTTCGGCGACGGCCGCCTCGTGCACCTGCCCGGAGGCGTCGACGAATACCTCGCCCGGGTGGCGACGCCGGCCGCCGCGCCCGTGCAGCCGAGCTCGCCGGCGGCGCCGGACGAGCCCGGCCTCACCCAGGGTGAGCTGCGCCAGGCCCGCAAAGATCTCGGACGGCTCGAACGGCAACTCGGCAAGCTAGAGGAACGCGTGCTGTTGCTCAACGAGAAACTGGCCGACCACGGCAACGACTACGACAAGATCGTCGAGCTGGAGGCGCAGCTCAAGGCCGTGCAAGAGGAACGCGCCCAGGTCGAGGAAGCATGGCTGGAACTCGCCGAGAAGGTGCCCGGACACTGATCCCGGGGGTGCGCCTGCGTCGCTGAAGGGCGATACGCGAGAATCGGCACGACACCACCCGACCTTGGAGACGGACAACCATGGCGCACAATCCCGTCAACCACCCGCTGCGACCCACGTACCGCGCACTCGGCTTCCTCGCCGGCGCCTACCTCGTCGTCTTCGGGATCGTCGGCCTGATCCAGACCTCCGGGGACAGCTTCACCGGCAACACCGGCGTCCGCGTCCTCGGCCAGCAGTCCAACATGCTCTGGTCCATCGTCGCGCTCGCCCTCGGCGCCGTCGTGCTGCTCACCACCGCCGTCGGCCGCAACTTCGACACCGAGGCCGACAGGCTCATCGGCTGGGCCCTGCTCGTCGCCGGCTCCTACGAGCTCGCGACCATGCGCACCGACGCCACCTTCCTCGGCTTCAGCATGTCCACGGTCGTCGTGACCTACCTCATCGGCCTCATCCTGATCACGGTCAGCCTCTACAGCAAGGTCGCGTCCCCCGCTCAGGCCGGCGCTCCGGGCCAGGTGCGGGAAGGCCGTCCGGCCTGATACGCCCCGAGCGGACGTTCTATTTGAAGATCAAGATCGGGGCTGTCGCCTTCGTCGCGCTCCAGCCCGGCGGGCGCGTCGCGGCCTCAAGTGGCAGGTGATCGCGCCGATCGGCGGGACTGGTGTCCTTGCGTACTGGAAAAGGCGCAACGAACCCGCCTAGGTGGGGATTAGCGGGTTTTGCGGGTTAAAAGGGTTGGCTTCGCCTCTAAGTGGGACAAACCATTCCAGGCCAGGTTGACCAGGTGCGCGGCCACCATCTCCTTCTTGGGCTTGCGCGCCTCGCGCCACCACTGGCCGACCAGCGCGACCATGCCCACCAAGGCTTGCGAATACAGCTCGGCGAACTTCGGATCCAGGCCCCGGCCCTTGAACTCGTCGCCCAGGATGTGCTCCACCTGGTGCGCGACATCGTTCATCACACTCGAGAAGTTTCCCGCCGGAGACAGCACCG
>Ga0307508_10004501_pt1 | contig 13596 bp, 20 predicted proteins | sample 9_EM_MG_FD_203089 | JGI IMG/M metagenome (GOLD analysis project Ga0307508, IMG submission 203089) | Populus trichocarpa ectomycorrhiza microbial communities from riparian zone in the Pacific Northwest, United States - 9_EM | ecosystem: Host-associated > Plants > Roots > Unclassified | place... | reverse complement strand
TTCGGCAGCCCGAGCGAAGGGAATGACAGAAGAGGCCGGGTAGTCCTTGCAATGGAAGTTTTCCATGAGACAGGCTGTCCGCTGGGCGGAGCCCAGGTCCCGTCGGGAACACCCATGCTGGCTGACTGGGGTGTGCTGCGAGCCGGAGCGGCGAAACTCCGACCAGCGCACGGGACGACCTGTCTCGGGCAAGACCAGAAATGGGGCTACATTAAACTACGAGGGGCTATGAAGCGACTGTACAGAGCAGAAGGAGGAAAACAAACGAGGAGGGCGAAGGTGGGTGGGGCGAAAAAGTGCTAGAAGGGGAAGAGAAGGAGCGCGAGGAAGATCTTATGTAATGCTTCTCGACGTCGGAGCCCGCCGAGAGTTCGAGCTGCGTGAACACAATTCTGCGAATCTTCGCTCGTGCACAGGGCCGGTCGTATAGGCACAAGTGGGGCCCGGACCACTATCGTGTACCATCCGGCCAGAACGTCAGACAATGTTAATGACCTATGTCCGGTAGTAACCGAGGGATGCTGTCCAACTCAAGACCGTGCTTCCAGCTTGTACTAGGACAACACGCATTCAAATTCCAAGAGAGAAAGGTGACGCGGAGACAGAGATCTTCACTAGTTGCTTTCCGGAAATGCGACCCCGGGATGCGACTTTGCCCAAGCAAGTCTCTCGTCTACCCACCGCTCCCCACCTCTCATAGACCAAATGGCAACTTGAAACGAAAGACGATCCGTAAGGCGTCGGAAAGGCTTTCCATTCTTATACATTTCATGCCATCTCGTGTCATTCATGGTCCTCCAAAAGACGTCCAGTAAACGTCGTCTGTCCTCGGGGGAGCCACCTTCGTATTGGCTCTCTGGATCATCAGGGTCCAGTAGCCATCCAGGAACAACGGCGCATTCCCATAGAGGTGAGACCGTAGTTCCTTCAAAATCGATCAAACCAGTCACCATACCGGACTTGTCGTCAATCTGGCAGATATATAGTTTCTTCTAGCAAGATGTGTCGAAAACAAGCATACCATGATGTTCGACAAGCGGAAATCATCGAGACGTAGTGAAAATGGTTTCGTTGGCGTCGTTATCGGTCCCCCAGCGGGATCGTTCCCCGGATAGATGGTGCACAGTTCGAGTGCCTTGCGAAGGACACGTTCCCCAGTTTCAAGCCGAGTATCGGCTTCCTGTGCATCTGCCTCCTCGAGCTCGGATAATACAGTAGGGCGATAGTGAGAGAGAACGTGAAGCTCAGCATGTAAGAAACTCTGGAGATAGTCAATGGTACTTGAAAAAGGACCGCGGTATTGAGAAAGCTGGGTGCTCAGTTGAAGTACCGCGTCTGGTATGCGAACGACGCCATCGATGGCCCGAAAGAATGGTGTACTGACGATGGGCCCGACGTATACTTCATGTCTTGACGAGGAGAGATAGAGGGATCCTGCGCGCTCGAAGCGCAAGGCAAACATAGCTTCGAGGCACTGTGCAACCTGTGAGACAACGCGCTCTTTCACACTCATCGGGAGTGTATCCCACTGTGTGTTGGCGGGAACACCTGGCACCTTCATCACCAACATTAGAATAAAAGATATCAGATAAAACGGGGCCAACTTTTTGCATGATCATGTATTCCGCTCCTACAGGGTTAGAAGCATCCGAGTTCCATGCGTAAACCTGAGGAACAGGAATCTCTGTGTGTGCGGCAAGGTACTTGAGAGTCGCAACCTAACAACAGGAAGTCAACAAAAATGTAGACCGACCAACGAATTAACATTGGCTCACCTCTGATTCTAGCTTGTCCCTCGGAAAGGCAGGGGCCGCTACACGAACAATGCCAATCGCCGTCCCATGTTCGCTGATAATCTCGTACACCTATAGATAAGAAGAGCGTTGCAATGAAAAGGAATAAAGACCTTGTATCCGAGCCAACCTTATGATAACCACCCTCTGCCAGCTTTTTGAGCTCACAAGCTGCGCCGAAGTGGGAGCTGACTGCGACTTCCAACTGATACAGACTAAAGGTATCAGGTCCAGGGTCTCCCTCACCATCATAAGAAAACGTCGACTCAGCACCGTCTTGCGCCATTGCGTGTCGAGCTGCACCAAGTTGCAGAAAGGCTCATTAAATAGTAACTTAGACGGCCTGAGCCTGAGCCGACTACGCTGCTAGTGACCAAACTACTAATGGCAATTGCACCTTGCTCACAGCTGGCTTCGATCGTGTGACAAACCCCGGTCGTTCCCGACGAACGGCCCAGTATACTGGTACTAACACATACGACCCGCCCTCCAGTCTGCGCTCGCCTGCCCACGAAGACCAGATAACATTGTCACATGACGCCCCGAGAGAAAATACATGCCCAACTATATTCGACATTCGGCCCCACCATACATAAAGCAAATATCTGCACACACGTTCAAATTTCAAAAGAGATAAAAATATCAGAAGCCAATCAAGGGTATAATAATCAATCCTTTTCTTGCATTATGGCGTCGCGTACCACCACAGCGTGGTAACACCAACGGGGAACGTGTACGTCGCCTGAACATCCCTAAATCAGCACGGGACCGCACCACGTAACAGTCGGACCCCGATATAGGCTCACCTGCTTGCCCCTAAACTCGATGGTTGCCTTCACAGGTTGCGCGGATGTACTGTCGTCCCTGCCAGCGGGCGCCTCAATGGTTCAGTCTGGACTCAAGGGTGGAAAGGGGCGTACCAGTTCAACACGACGATACTATATCTGTTGCAGTCAGTCGAGCAAACGCGACCCGTGACATAGGCACCGACGACAAGGGCCCAGTCGAGGCTCCCTCCGACACTCACCCCTATTCGCTGGCCCCACGGTCCTCCTTGGTCACGCGGCAATATGGCCTTGGAAGCTTGAGCCATGGCGTAGAATTCTTGGTTGACGCTCCAGGTGCCATCGCTGTTGATTTGGACGACGCCTCGACATCCGCCACCACAGCTATTGGATCCAGGGAGCTCAGGACCGCCAGTACCATCGAGCGCGAGATTCCACATTAGTCCTGTTGAGGACCCATAGTTAATACTGCCAATGAAGCTAAAGGATGCTTTGGCTCAATCAACGAGAAAATTCAGCAACTTCTAGACCTACAGATTGTCCATATACCACTTGTGTGCATGTAAGTCTGTAATCACACTGAACGCTTTGAAGAACATACCTTGATATCAGTCCACCAATTGGAGCCGATAGTTCCTGAACACTCCGTGAGGAATACTTCCTAAGGAGAACCTCAGAATGAATATAGTAATATCTCGATTCCCATCACACCTTGTTAGGGTACTGAGACGTGAAAGATGCTTGCTCACTAACACTGCCCGCATAGCAGTGGAAAGCGACCCCATCAAAGGCGTTCCCCGCTTGCTGCATCTAGTACATGGTCAGCGACAGATTCCAACTACACGTCATTTTTGTCACGAACGAGTTGGACAGGGTAATTCGCAGCATCATTCCAGTTGTGTTCATATCCAACGATCTTGGTACTCGAGAAGCCATTCGAGTCCATCAGGCTGCGTAACGCAATCCCGATTTGAGCTTCTACAGACACTGGCATGCTGCACGAAGGGTATGTTGGATTGCTGTTTTCAGGCTCATTCTGCAGGAGATACATCGGTTTGCCGTCACGCTCATGCAGCATAAACCAACGGCGTCTCACCTGGATTCCAATGGCATAGACAGATATCCCTTTGCTCGAGAAGCCTTGAAGACTCTTCAAGAGGTAATTGGCCACTGCAACACACAGTTGATAGAAGTACCAAGCGGATCTGTGAAGGATACTCACTAATCGAGACATACGCTGTATTCAAAGAACCACCGTCCATGGTTCCGCTCTTCATCCACCCGGGCTAATTAGGGCAAGACGTCACATCATGTGGAAATGACACGCATGCAAGTACTCACAGGGGACCAAGGAACGACGTGGACTCTCACCCATTGGTTGATCGACAAGATATCTGTGAGGGTCGAAAACACGCTGCTTGGGGCGGCGCTGATGTTGAAGTGGTTGAGGTTAACATCTCCACTGGTGTCGTCATAACTATATGCTGTCCAAAACAGGTGTCAACAACGTGCCCATGGTGATAGAGCGAGCCGTACTTACCGTTCGCGGAGAAGTCCGTAGCCCCAAGAGGAACTCGAACGTACGAGAAGCCGGCAGAGTTGGAGCCATCGGTGACTACACCATCGGAATGTTGAGCGGGTCTTATACACGAGGCTCGGACGCGTGCTCACTGTTGAAAAGATAATCCAGCAATTTCCAGTAGCTGTTCGGGTTCTGGGACTGGACAGGCATTTGGTTCAGCCACATGTTTAACACACGGGGTCTCGTTCTTCATACCTTGAGGGTGTGTAGAAGGGACGCAGAAGAGTCAGCTATTCTCGACGGTTAATCTCCGTTGTGATCTTGTAAATGGAACATGATCACTCACTCAACGAGGCGCCGAAGCCATAGATAGTCTGGTAAACGGCCGAGTCGTCAACGACGATATCTGCACTACCGATGGCGCCAGGCGTCACGAAATTTATCGGACCTGGAGTAGGCTGGAAGTGAGTGAAGAGCTTCTGCTTGTCCCATGTCGTTTGCCACTTTGCGAGAAAAGAGATCGAAACGTGAGTGAAGGCCTGGGCGTCGGCAGGTGTCTCCAACACGTACAATGTCATTTATCTGCTGGCAAGCCACTGTGGTCAGGATGGCGAGTAAAGCGACTGTTGACGCCAAGCGCATCGTCGTCCTTCAGTCAGCAAGGAAGAATCGAGGGAATACAAGACGTACGAGGGCCACTCGTGGGCCGTTAAATGCCAAAAGCATTGCAAGGCGGTCCGAATCCTGGTGGAGATCTGCTATTCCGGGACGGAAAGGCGCATCCACGTGCCGCCCCCTGAATAGACCCGATTGAACCATGAAAGGCAGCATGAAGCACAATGGTAGCGAACCTGAGGGTGGCATGCGAAGGGCGCATGTGCTATAATTGTCTCCTTTGTCCGCCTCACCCCACGTTGCCACCAGCTGGGGACAACACTAACGGATCAATTGTCCCGTGATACCGCCACCACCGGCTTTGAAACACCCAGCACGTGGTCAAATATGGCTGAATAGAAAAAAGCAACAAGGCCGAACACTCAAGAGGAAGATCTAAAAGAACCAAAAAAGGGTGAAGGACTTGAACGACCAAGCTAACTTGTACAACAAAACGGAACTGCACGCACCAACTTGAACCGTACCAAGGAATGGCCCTCCGGTTGTAACAAAATGCAGGTCGAAGCGCGTTTGCAACACGAGGCCCCGGCGGTGGTAAATGCTGCGCTATGTATGTCGGCCAGCCACCGCCAAGAATCGCTGGCGTGGCACCTGCGATTCACCACGATGCTCAACTTCGCAACGGAAAGGAAACGCGGCGATCGTGGAATCAATGTGGTGTGCAACGTGCCAACGATGACCTGCACAAGGAAGGCGGGCTCCACTAACTTCCATGCCCGAGAACGACGAGTCACTGTGTGGACCTGCATGAGGAAGCAACGGAAGGAGTCGTGCATATGCAGCGATGCCAGCAGCACCGCCCACTGATAATTCACATAAATTCCTGAACAGTAACTCGAGCCACAGCAAACTCGGAAGTAAGTAGGCGGGAGAAGATTAAATTTTGCAGGAGGGAAATTCTGAGAACCCACTGGCCCTCACTTTGTTCCGGTGTGACAATGTCACCTCAGAGCATCTACAATCTACTGTATGCGGCCCGTGACACTAATCCACCAATCCATCCACAACTTCACCCTCAGCACGCCAAGCAAAACTCCGGCTCAGAGGTATCTGTGCTTGACAAAAGCGAGGGTTCCAAAGAAGAGGATACATGTGATACGTATTCACATGTCTGTTAGAACAAACCAAGCAGGTCTTCCTGTGGCTTCTGGGAAGTAGTTGGGGATGGGAGGCTGTCCAGCGGCGAGGCAATATGATTCCCGCTGTGTGGTGACATACTCCCCAACCCACCGAAAGCACCATCTACACCGCCAATCCCCCCACCAGCTGCCCCACTGGCACTCATTCCTCCAAAGATAGATACTAGATCGTCCAACGGATTTGTCGAAGCTCCAGACAGGAAATTTGCCGCAGCAGGCGAGGAAGGTAAGATTTGCGTCGCTGCAAGACCAGAGGGTTGATCTTCTTGGGTAGGAGCGTCGTCGAAATCAAGTAGGTTTTCCGCTTGTTGGCCAGCGACGACTGTCTGGAGAGCTTTTTGTGCAGTGAAGCGATCGTCTGATAACCTGCGTGCTACACTCAGCGGAGAACTTGACAGACAAAGAGAACGGCGAACTCTGATCCCTTGCGTTGAACCGAGTCGGCACCTATTCGGCCATGGCCAATGAATGTTTCGGCCGGCTTGTGGTAAACGCTAGCCAAGGTCGAGACCTCTCCCAGGAGTTCTTCTAACAACGCCGGTGGAACCGTCGTTCGCGGAATCGATATCGGAGGTCTATGCGCCAGAACGACGGCCTGCAAGCCGCAAATGTTCGTCATCCCAACCCGGTAGACACCATTTAGAAGGTCGCACCTTTGCTGCACCAGGATCCGTGGACAATAATCTCCAGTAGATGTACGCTCTGTCGCGCACGTCGGGTGAATCACAATCTTTCGTTGCTGTATTCAGTACCCGTTGCACCACACCTTGTGACGAGTCAGGCTTCTTCAAGAACAGCTTGACAACTGCTGTCAAGGTTTGTAGCTGCACCTAATAAAGCGCCTCAGTAATGGTACTATCACCCGCTCACAGGCGGTGCGCACCTGATACGATTCCTCGGTGAAGGTGTCCACAAATGTACTCAGGAGTTCGTCGGCGTTGTCGATTTTTTCTGCGTACTCTCCTATGATCCATATCAATGATGCTTTCGCTTCTGGCTCATCCAGTTCCTCGAGATTGGCACACAGCGTGGGTATGACGCCCTCGTAAGTCGAAGGGTACTTTCGGAAGATATCCTGTGTTATTCCCGTTAGCAATTACGACTCGTCCGCCTCCGAGACCGTGCACACCTTCATCACCACAACAGCTTCCTGGACAACGTAGCTCACACGTGTTCCGATGAGGTCCAATAGTACGTTGACGCATCGTTCAGCAGCACTCTCGATGCTAATCGCAGTTTGCCCTATTGCTTTGATGCTCTTCCGCACGAAATCGACGTCAACTTCCGAAGCATACCTGTCAAGACAAAACTCGACATTTAAGAAGCGGTAGCAAAGAGGGTACTGACTCCCTTAGCTCGCTCAAGAGCGCATCAACGTTACTGTCGTTCGCTAACCGCACCATGATGTCCAGCTTCTCGATCTTGACGTACAGTGGATCGTTGTACTTGCAAAAGAAGACTCTCATCTCATTCGAGAGCAAGTCTGACTGTTTTTGGAGCAGAAGGTTGACATTGCGCAACGCGACCCATTGAAACTCTGGAGGGGATGATAAGAGGGTAACCAATGGCGGCGCCATCTTGCGGATTAGTTGCTTTGATAATTCCTCTCGTCTTATGCTACGCATGTGTATCATAATCACCTAAGCAAACATATGTCAGAGCCGGGGACGGGATCTCAATGAACGCACTTTGACAGCCGCGAGCACAACACTCCCGTTAACGTGCTGGAATTGTGGGACGACACGTTCACAAATATGTTCGCTCTCCTTGTCATCTTGGGCAGTATAACGTGCCAAGGCGTTTAGGATTGCGACACGACCCCATTCTGAGCATTCGTTTAGCGCAATCAATAGTTTGTTCAGTACTGATGAGGTAATAGTAAAGAGAGCTGGGTCAGAGGGTGAGGGTGGGGGATGACTTGAGGTGGCGATTGTATGGATATCCGTCAACGCTGCGACCGTGTTCGCGACGACCTACGCAGTCTTCAGTAGAGATCCATTCTCGCAACGAACGGGACTCACCATGGGATTACTATCCGAAATCATTTCTCGCAGTTGTTGGAGGAAACCATTGTCGATGACGAGTTCAGGTTTGAGGTCGTATAATTTCGCAACGCAGAGCGCGGCCGTCTTGCGAACGTATGGATTCTCGTCCTTTAGGGCGCGTTGTAGTGGATCGCATAGATAGTCGATGATCTTCTCCGCACGCAAACAGCCCATCGTCCGGATGGCGAGCGCTCGAACGAGAGGGTTAGGGTCTTCGGAATCCTTGACGAACGTATTCACGGCCAATATGACGAGCTCGGGTTGCGTCTTTGCATAATTCATGAGATATAGGTACACGAGTTTCTTCTGTTCGAGGTCGTCTGTCTGCATGTTTTTGAGGACATCGGGAAAGAGACCAGAGACGTCTGTCCAAAGTGTCGGTGTCGTGTAGGATATCCAAGATAGATTGCCGTACCTTTGCCGACTGTCATGGATGCGATGACCTTCTTGATTGCATCCTTGCGTTTATCGCGGTACTCGCTGTTGAGATCGACGCTGAGTTCATAGTTTTCGCCTTTGCGCGGGGCTCGTATGCTCATGGACGTCGGAGTGCTGGCGGTTTAGTGAGGTTGTACGACTTCCGGAGGCGTTGAGCACAAATAAAATGTTGTCGCGACTCGCTGTCGTGGTTGTCTGGGTGTCGACGTTCAGTTGGCGTTGACAGTAGTACTTCGGGGTAATAGAGTAGGCGCGATAATGTACTGACTCCGGTCTTTGGTTCCCGATCACGACAAGCAAAGTCACACATGATGTAGCTATTCAAGGACTGGATCAAAACACGTCTTTGGGACCGGCAACGTGGGTGCTTTGCTTCTTGATCTGAGAGAACTCTACACTCAATATACTGGCACAAGCAACGAAATTTGCCAAACAATGAATGCGACCTCGTAGTGGGGGATCTCAACATATAACGAGCAAAGGCTCTGTAATGCCCTCCTGCAAGTCGAGGACGCGCTGACGATCTTAGCGATGACAATGCTGCCTACTGCATGCTAGCGCACCTCGTGAACCAGCACCACGTAACGGATGCAGGACCTCGGACCAGCAAGAGGATGTTGAAAATACTGACAACACTGGGACACACCCACGATGCTAAAGCTCGTCGTGGCGAACCCCCGCCGCGAGGAATAGACGCAACTCAAGGCTCTCAGTCCCCCGTTCCCGCATATTATGATACAACAAAACCTCCGAGTAGCAAGGTGGTGGTGAAAGTGGAAATACTGGAGCCCACCATGGCATAGGGCTCGTTGTCTTGTTCGTCGTGAGTGCAACTCATCTGTCAGTGCGTGTTCCGCCGGTAGCATCTGTCATCGCAGAGAGTTATGGAATTGAGGTGGGCTTGAGGTAATCCACTCACTCGAGGTTGGTGGCCAGGTATCCATATGTCGGCGTCATGGGTCCGAATAGCCAGGTACGTGACAATGGTCGTATCTAGTCCAGCTGTCGCACGCGGCGGTGGGTAACAAACTGGGCAACATGTGTACATTGTCGCAGTTGCAACCTACAATACTTGGTACATCATATGGTATGGTATGGTATGGTATGAATACCATGTACTTGGTTACACACCATCTACACAAGTCAGATAGTACCATGGTCGTCATCAGAGGAAAGAGAGGGTGATTTGTAGGACCCATGTGAGGATTCACCGTCGCTACGGTCGTCCCATCTTGCACCACCTAGCGTGATACCACAGTCAGCTAGCGTTGGCTTTTTAACATCTGGCACAAGATGCTCCATTTCTTCAACCTGCTCGTTTGCTCTTCGCAAAGAGGCTTCTGTCTCTTCTAACTCTTCAGCTGTAATGGTGCGCATAACGTCAATTTCTTGAAGACGAAGGCGACAATGCTTCAATCGTGCAGCAAGAGCATCACGGCTTGCCCTGGCAAGCTGTAGCATGCGACGTAAATGAAGGTCTTCAGCTTCTTGAGACCTCTCTGCTGAGACCTGCATGCAGCTGTCAATGATGAGCGAGTGTCCACACCACAGCACACAGACCCACGGTTGTGGGCACTGTCTTGACCTTCTTACGAGGGTCCCAAGCAGCCTGGGGAATGATCTCTTCGGATGGCAAAGAGAACTCTAGGTGAGTGCGCTTTTGTGCGGTGTGGGACGACTCGGCCATTGAGGAGCTGAGGTCTGGGATCATGAAAGCGGGGCATGTTGGGACCGTCGTCACAGAACATTCTGGGTCAGGTAGTAGTGTGCCAATTGGCTGGCTTTCTGATGAACTCCCCGGTGCGACTGACATTCGTAGTGCACCGTGTGGAATGTTGGAGTCGGGAGGCAGAAGATGGGCCGACGGCCTTATGTGCTGAACCTCCAGCCTCGCCCAAGCCCTCCAACTTGATACGACACCAACACCTTGTTGTAGCACCCACGTGAAATGCCTCTCACTTCACAGGCAATCGCTAATTCGTCACAAAAATAGGACAAGTCTATCATCGCCTTGCTTGTCGAGGTCACCACGCTTGACAAGGTTTCTATCAGTCCGCCCTGTGTTACCGGACAATTCCGTAGCGGTGTTTAAATGCCGTGCATAGATGCCTTGGAGTGGTTTCCTAACGTCCAAACACCTGGGCATGTCCTTTCCGGGGTCGGGGCCGGAGAGGGAAGGATGTAAGGTAGGAACGGACGCAGAGACCACCGATGGGTTTGCCGGGATGAGAGCACCTGCATCACCTCCGAGTCATTTACCCACTGAGGCTGATCATCCATTTCGTGCGCCAGTTCTCGAGGATCTGAGGCTCTTTGCTGGTGTGAAGGTCTTCAAAGAGAATGGTAGGTTGCACCTGTTCCGTGCTCATCACTGTGGTTGCTCATGATAAACATTACATTGCAGAGGTCGTAACTCGAAACGTCACGTCATCAGAGTGATGTGGTGGTTGTCGTTCACAGGTCAGTCATAACGTCGCAAGGTGTCTTATCAATAATCGGGTCACTGTTGGTAAGTTGTGGTATAAAGCTACCGTATCCCGTAGATCATATCGCAGAGTGGACATGTACTCAACTACTGATCGGTGTCCATGAAAATCGTAATCTCGCGCCAAACTAATAGGTATGAAGTGAAATGCACGCCTACACACGCCGCTTCTTACAAGGATATTCTTCTGCTGTAGTCACTTTGAACTTCGGCTGCTTGCTTGGCTTCGAACGATTGTTCTCATAGGGTTTGTCCGAACCCGACGCAACAGCCGGATTGAACGAAGCGACATCGTTGCTGTGTATAGATTCTGGTGGCAGCTTAAGCAACCATTACATGGTGGTATTATATATGCTGAAAATTTTACCATCGCTGCATAGAACAAATTGAAGGCGTTGTTCGTCAACGAAAAGTGCATTGTGGAGCTTGTCTGCGTCTTCTGCACTCAAACCAGATACCCCTTTATCTCTATCGCGAACAACGCCTTGTGGCCAATTGACGATCATATACCCTTTCTTCTGCAGGTCTCCTTCGAGGGTGGACCATGGGAGTCGACCGTTGGACAACTTGAAGCCGACCTTCCCTGAACACATAGGTCGAGTTATCGAATACGAGTTTCATGTGATGGAATGACTCACGAAGCATCTCGACGAGTTCTTGTTTGATCTTATCGATCTTGCGGATCTTTTTACTAGGGTCCCCATTGGATGCGGAACGAAACACTGACGTCGAGGATTCGATACCAGAAGTATGTCTGTAATGAAATAGTAGAGATTAGGTCAGGTCTCTTGGAACGGTTTGGACTCGGATATCTCTCCACCACGACAAATAAGGGCGCTGTCGCCGGTTGCAAGAGGTACAAAGTTGATGAGAAGACATACTGACATCGAGCCCGAATCCGCATCTGCTGATATTTCAATTCCAGTCAATGGAGCATTCCGTAAGACCTCGGGCAAGCTTGAAAGGACGATGTTACCGGAGACGCGAAGCCCATTTGAAACCGCGAGATCGAACTGCAAGAAATGGCTTTGTGATTGGACGTGGAAAATGGATGAGCATTCATACCAATTTACGTAGTCGCCGTTCGAATATGTGCTGGCGCTCATCGGGCCCGAGGGAGGGATACGGAAGGATGCACTGCAAGCCCACCTCCAAAAAGTCTGTTTCGTCGAGACTTTGCTCCTGGAGGCGGGGAATTGGGAATGAATTGGGCACCAAGGCAGCCGCGGTAAGATGACTCGGAGCTGGCGTAAATATCTCCAGGTTTGAAGAAGCTTGAATAAGCGCGGAAAGCTATAGCATGGAATTACTTACACCAAGACCGAGACTTGACACTTGTTCGGCGTCCGGAATGTGCATACTAGGGGAGTATGGTGGAGGTGGAGGTAAGAGGGGCACTTGCGTGCAGTGCACAGTGTTGCGCGGCGCGTCGAGGTTAGCAGTAACTGTCTGTTAGATGGAGAGAGTGATGAGTATGCATAGTGAGATACATCTGATGAGGGCGCTGACCCGCCTGATCAACCAAGGAACTTGCCAAAAACATATCTTTCCATCCAATCCTGCTGTTGCCACAAATTCACCAGAGGGGGAGAAGCGAACAGCGGTGATTCCATCATGTTGTAGATGTTGCCCGACGGGATCACCAGTAGTCACATTCCAGAAACGAACAGTTTTGTCCCCGGGCGTGGTCGCAAGAATAGTTCCATCTGGGGAGAGACAGAGGGTGTGTATAGAGCGGGTGTGGCCTGTCCACAAATATCCGGTTTGTTCTCCTGTGTCGGAGTTCCAACAGCGCATTCCGTTCAGAGAGCCAGAGAAAAGCCTGCTGCTGTCGTGCGACCACAGAACAACAATGACTCTCCTGTCTAGTGGACCAAGGATGAGCGTGCCACTGGCGACGTCATACACGAAGATGCCGTCACTACCGCCACATGCGAGTTTGTTTCCGTCGGGAGAGAACTTGAAACACATGCGCCAAATGGAATGGCCAACCTCGAAGGCATTAACGAGCCTCCCTTCCATGCTGTAGATAGCCACACTAAAACCATCTGCACCAACGGCAATGAATCGATCATCCGGCGAGATGGCAACAGTGAGGGTCTTCGAGTGAGTCCATTCCTTGACGGGTTTGTGCGATTCAACGTCCCACACTGTGATCCTCCCACCCCATCCACTGCTGACGATCTTCGTGCCATCCCGGGTCATAGCAAATTCGGTTACGTGGCCCCCGCACTCCATCGGCGCACCTTCTTGTTTCCCGCTTTCCAAATTCCAGACCCTCACAGTTCCTTTATAGCGGGAACCAGTAACAACGCTTCTTCCGTCAGGGAGATACTCGATCCACCAGACATTTTCCTCTCCCACCGAGATTACCAGATATGGGTGAGGACTATCGCTGTCGAACCGTTGTGGTGAGACGCTCGACATGTCAGTTGGTTGCAAGCTGGGTACCGAGTCGGTCAGGGGTGCGCGGAGAAGAGATTGAGGGAGGGAAAACACTGAACACGTTAAACCTCCGCAGCTCAAACGCTCACTGGCATACCACACAAACACGAGGCAATGCTGTGGCCTTCCTTGAGCGCCTAATCCTGACTTCACCTTTCTAATGCCACGCGCAGTATCAGCTATCGTCTGGTGGGATCATGATCTCGATCGATTTGCAAACCGTTATCTAATTTGTATGCGTTCTTCCGAAACCCTGCCTAGTTCCAACC
>Ga0307508_10004499_pt1 | contig 13599 bp, 20 predicted proteins | sample 9_EM_MG_FD_203089 | JGI IMG/M metagenome (GOLD analysis project Ga0307508, IMG submission 203089) | Populus trichocarpa ectomycorrhiza microbial communities from riparian zone in the Pacific Northwest, United States - 9_EM | ecosystem: Host-associated > Plants > Roots > Unclassified | place... | reverse complement strand
GAGATCACCTGATCATATTCTAAGCAGGGGAAAATAAATTATTCCATCCACCTAAAGGCTATAATCACCGAAAATAATAATAAATCACGTTGCCAACAATATTTGTAAGTAATATCTGCATAGGTGGATCATCAACAAAGTTTTGCATTTTGTTCAGCTCACTGGGTGAGATCACGTGACCATTTCCCGCATCAACAAACACTGACTTCCTTTTCAGGCACTTGTTCTTAACACCATCACACCACCACAACTGCCACGTCTTTACACACACCGCCGCCAACAAAACACGGGAGGAGCGCAGAAGGGCACGGAGATGGGAAAAGGGCGGGTGTACCAGGTACGCCCGCTATATATATTTTTTTTTCTTTCTATTTCTTACTGTTTTCCTCCAGCACCCTCTCACCTCCCCCAACTATGCCATGCCCAGTCGCTGAACACCAAATGGCGCGTTTTTCGATTTCGGCGGCTATTCTTCGTTCAAACACGAAAAACGCGAACACGTTCGCATTTTTCATGTTTGGTGGGTATCCTGCCCCGCTCCTGTAGCCGCTAACCCCCTCACCTGTCTCACCTGCCCTCTCCCACCTGCCAAACACGAAGAACACGCTGCATGGGGCGTGTTTTCCATGTTTGGCATGCACAGAACACGAAAAACGCGAACGTGGCTAGCCTGCCCCCTCCTGTATCCGCCAACACCCCCACCTATCTCCCCTTCCCTCTCCCACCTGCCAAACACGAAAAACACACTGCATGGGGCATGTTTCTTGTGTTTGGCACCCTCAGAACACGAAAACCACGAACACGTTCGCGTTTTTTGTGTTCTGTGGCTAGCGTGCCCCTCCCTCCAACCTCCCCCATCCACTTGGGATGCCAGACACGCCCACATGTCTCCCTTCTCCTCCCCTCCCCTCCTCTACCTGCCAAACATGAAAAACGGGCCCATGTGGCGTGTTTTTCGTGTTTGGCACTGCTCCACCTGTCTCCACTGGCTGAAAACGAAAAACGCGCCCAGTGTGGCGCATTTTTCGTGTTCATCACCCGTGCAGCATGCCTCACACCCTCTGCATCCCCCCTCGCACCAAACATGGAAAACACACCACCCACATGGGTGTGTTCTCTGTGTTCGACGCAAGACGGGAAGCTAAGGCGCACCCTTAGCTTCCCCCCTCAAGCCCTCTGCATCCCCCCTCGCACCCTTAGCTTCCCATCTTGCGTCGAACACAGAGAACACACCTATGTGGGTGTGTTCTCTGTGTTCGGCGCGCTCTATTTCTCCGCCCTCGCGTTGAACACGGACAGCACACCCACGTGAGTGTGCTTTTCGTGTTTGGCACGCCCTTTGCCTCCCCCCTCGCATCGAATGCGGAGAACACACCCACATTGGTGTGTTATCTGTGTTCGGTGCTTCCTGTGCATCCTCCTTCGCACTGGACACAGAAAACACACCCATGTGGGTGTGTTCTTTGGTGTTCAATCCCTGCCCACTTTGTGCCTCTCCTTCCCCTTCCCTTTTAGTTACTGCCTTTTTAGGTAAATTCCTTTTTAGATATATCCTTTTTAAGTATATAAGTCTTGTAATACATATAATAATATACTTATTTGAATTATTTTGTTTGGCTCCATTTAGAGAGTAAAATGATTATTTCACTTGGTACCGATCGGAACCTGTGGGGCACAGCAAAGTACTGGCTCTAACCGATGAGTACGACCGCCGAAACCTTGGAAAATCCTCCAAAAAGGATGAAGAAAATGCAGCCTTCTCTACCGAAGAGGGCAACGGTCGGAAAGGCAATGGCCAAAGGGGGAAATGTTACAATTGTGGTAAACCTGGTCACCGGAAGGACGACTGTTGGGCAGAAGGTGGCAGAAAGGAGGGACAGAAGCCGAATTGGCTAAAAGAAAAGGAAAGATGGCAAAGGGAAAAGGAGGAGGCCAAGGACAACAAGCCAAAGGGAAAAGAGTCTGCCACAAAGGCTGAGGTTGAAGAAAACTTGGCCTGGATGGCCTACATCTCAGACTCTAAAGACAACGACAATGTTGTGTCCACCATTTCAAGCAACGAGGGGAACATAGACTGGTGGGATGAACCAGTTGAGGGGGAGAAAGAGGATTTCGACGAACGAGTCGATGAAGCGGGCAACCAGCCCATCCCCCAACCATCCAAACCTGAAACCACGATCCCAAAAGGAATGGAGCTGCCTCTGGAGCAACCAGGGGAGCAGGGAACACTTGGTAGAAATAAGGCTGCCAGTGGTGAAGGCACCAACGATGAGTGGGCAGCAAATGCAACGAGGGATGCGACAGAGGACCAAGAATCCTCCTACGAAATGGCGAAGGGTGAGGTTGAATGGCCAAAAGAAGGGGCAGATGCAGGAGTAATACTCCATGCATCGTACCTGAAAACTGAGCCAAGATGGGAGTACTACTCCGATCTGGCATGGAATCCCTAGGCTGAGGAAGAGGGGATGTGGCAGGAAGGATCGCAGATTACTGCAGTACCTAATGGAAGGTCAGTTAGCGAGATCAAGGGGGAGAGAAGTGAAAAAGGGAAGGGGACTTGCCTAGAAACTGACGGCGATCTCACAAATAGCACCGCCCCCTCATCCCTACAACCCCTCAACAAGCTGATTTGAAGCCAAGGGACGACGTGGAGTCAAATCCCAAGGAATGGGATGACACACAGTCAATCCCACTGCAGGGGCGACACAAAGTCAATCCCACTGCAGGGGCGACGCAAAGTCAAACCCCACACATTTTGATGGCACTGAGCCTCTATCGACGTTGATGGACCCAAACGAGACCCTATTGGAGGGTCAGCACCTGTCTACTGCAGCCAAAATTACAAAAAGGAAGAACTTACTGTATCGAGAGGGAATTGGCTCCCTCACACTCAACCTGAGCTCCTACGCCGAATTTTCGATCACGATCAACACAATAACCAGCAGATTTCTTGAAGACCCGGTGGGCGCGACGTATTTGGAAGCCACGAAATGCACTTTTCGACAGCTACAAGAGAGGAGAAGCATCAGATCAATCAGTAGGGATGAAGAGAATGCCTTGAGGAACTTACAAGCCTTCCAGGATCCAGGGGGAGCACCCCAGCACAGAGAGGTGGGCTACAGGCCTGTAATGAATGAGAAGAGTTCCCTGGATCAATCCAAGGGAGCTCGTGACGTGTTATTGACGATGTGGAAGGCAAAGACAAGGGCAGCAGCAGATACAGCCGGAATTCACGCGGCTGATGCGGACCGCCCATTTTGGGAAATGTTCCCACCGGCGCCGACACAATCACGCACGCACACCTAAAGGCCTAACATATGCGATACGACTCCGCTCCCTTTGAGGGGGAGTGTTGAAATATTAAAGTGAGCTTTGTCTTATTGTAGATTAGATACATTTACCATTTATGGACGCATAACGATGTGTTGTGCATCGCCATTGCAATCAGCTATATTAGGTATAGTAGGTATGTTAGTACCTGATAATTTCTGGCCATGTATATATATATTGCAGACTACACAAAATACGAAGCTTGTATCGACAAGGCTGCATCACTATTTCTTACATTTCAACCCTCTGACACCTCCAACTGAAGAAGAAGATCCTAGCCCTCCCATTCCAATGCAAATAGCTGACAAACCCCTTCCAGTCCCTCCACCAACTATTTCATTTGCAACTAAACCATCTCTCTTCACTCCTTCATGAACCAAAATGCAAATTCCAAAAGGCGATCCACCAGTTTTCCCTATGTCACGTTTCACTGAATGGATGGTGACTTCTACAATTCGCAACAAGCTTCTTGGCGAGCTTGTCCAAGATGAGTCTCCTATCACCGATCAATTCGCTGCCTTTGCCTCACAGTGAACCCACACCGAAGAAACAAAGAAACTTCGAAATGAAGTCACCACGATGAAGAATGAATTCAAAGAGTTCAAGAAGTTAGGCCAAAGAATCGAACAATGCTTGAGCAATCTTATGACTAAGATAGCTAAAGTGGAAGACTCTCAAGCTTCACATTCACGTCACTTGTTAGCAAAGCTTCCAACTCAGGAGCTTATGCGAGACGCCCCCAACTTCTTCATGAAACAAGACGATTGGACCGTTCTACCCAAAAACCCTTTGATCACCTCTAACCAACCACGATGGAAAGAAGACTTTGACCAACTTCCTCATCAACAACGAACCCTCTTCTATAATCAACATGCGTTAAAATGGGCTCTCTGGAATGCTGAGCAACGACACTTCAACTCCATGCATCGCCCTCGCCCCAAATATTATGACTATTCTTGTTGAATATGTCATCTTTTTGGACATATCCTTTACGATTGTCCACGATACGAATGCCCATGCTGCAAGAACAACTGCGGACACAAACCTGATAACTGCAAGGCCCCCCTTCGCTCTAGTGACCGGACCATTATGATGGCCGATGTCCCAAAAGCTCCGCTCATCACTTGCCTAAAGGAAAAACGCACCTTCCTTGCCAAAGAACCTGCTCCACCACAAAACAATTCACGCCTTGAAGTAACATTTATCGCTCTCAAGGATTCAGTCGATCAATATGTCGCAACATACACCGACAAGGAACTACAAAAAGAAGTTGACAAATATCTCGCTACAAGAACTGTACCAAACAAATTCTACGTCCCTGCTCTTCGTGCCGAATGGCTTCACCGACACAAAAAGTGCTCCGACGTCTTACCACCATTCCCTTTCTTCTTCGAACGCTTTCACGAAATTACTCCAAACCGTGATGCCTTCTATGATGCCGGAAACATCGACCCTTTTTACGATTTGGAAATGTAAGAAGTGAGTCTTGTGTTCTTGATCTAGAAGCTCAAGTTTTAGTGAGAGGATAATGTTACATTTTCTTTGCTTCGGACTCTTATGACATCATCGTATGTTTGTTTCTTTTGATGTCATCAGTTACTGTAAGGGGAACCCCCTTTTCCTATGCATGCCACTGCCTATGCTCACGCACCTGCCGTTCGACATTCAATGACCTGTGGACCTTTTCCCTACAAAACTCCACCGTTCCTCTGCCGGTGACCTGCGGACTTTTTCCATACACTCACGCACCCACCATTCAATGTTTAACGATCCGCAGACCTTTCACCTACAAAACTCCACCGTTCCTCTGCCGGTGATCTGCGGACTTTTTCAGACTTCGGCCCATTCTCGCTTCTGCTTCATGTACCTGACATGTAGTTTATGATCTCGGCCTTATTTCCCTATGTCCGTGACTCTGTATATAAGCCCATGCCTGCAGGCGGATCCTCACCCTTTTCTCTTTGGATCCCCTGCAGGTATGCATTTGTATAGTTTATTTATATCTAATAAACTTATCTTCGGATCCCCTGCAGTTTGAGTGATCCCTGACCACCTCTAGCAGTTGCCCTTACAGTTACATCATATGCATAGCCTTCAATGGTGCAATATTGCATCATACTAAATGCCTTCTTATTTTCTTATTGTTCTTTTGTTTGATTGTGTCATATCTTTATCATTGCTATGCCTTTCTATAATCAGACACTAGTTAGTGTATATAAACTCAAGGTCATTATCTAGTAGATATCTTTAGTTTACTATTACCTTTGTATTGTTGATCCCATGTACTCGATAATCAATAGGTTTCTTATCCTCCATTCACTTGCTCCTTGAGATACTATGGAGAGTCAAGAGTCTCTCACAGCCGTCGTCAGAAACTCCCGAAGATAGTTTCCAGTTGTGCAAGTTCCGGCAAGTCTTGGTAATCTCTTCTCAAGTGGAAGCACGTGCTATAGAGAATTTGTAGCAGGAACCTCGAAACTTTGATTTTCTGACCTCAAATAAAAAATAAATAATGATGTTTGCCAGTGTGCTATATTTAGGAGCTCTATGTTATTTTGTGTTATAAGCTCCTTTATCTAAATAAGGCAAGCAATTAAAAATGTTTTTTAAGACCAATTGTCTATTAATAAAAGCAGCAAATCATATAATTTAACCTGATCTGGAAAGTCCTGATATGGGGCTATCCGCTGGCAAAAAGTGTTCTATTTTTAGCTCCAACCACTGGTGAAAATGTATTTTGGATTTTTCTTGCTATTTATACGATTTAATCACATGATTTTACCAGATATGGAGAGCCCCAACACAGGGCTACCAAATTGGAAAATTTCCCTTTTTTGGAAATACTGCCAACTGAGAGTGACTACCTACATATTTGGTAGCCTGCATGCTAGTTTGTGCCATTTGGTAGTCCTGCTGTACAAGTCACATTACAGTTCACTAGTCCACTAAGAGCCTGTAGGATCACAGCCAAGTTGGCTGCCAGTCCATTGGCTGCCTGGATGCATCATGATTGACACCTTCTTACTGACCAGTCTGATACATGAGGGTAGCCACTACAAGTGGGGACTCATCACCGTACCCAGTGTACCCTACCCATAAACCCATGACAATCACTAAGTGGTGGTGCCATCTAGGGAATGCCACGGGTATGAGAAACCCATGGGTAAATGTCACCGGTTGCCCTGGGGTACGGGTATGGGTAGCTGAAGTTGTACCCCAGCCATTGATCTGATTTCAAACTCCACTCGAAAACGCGAGAGACTGCCAGCTCAGCACTCAAAATTGTGCATTTCTGCCCACCACAACCACCAACTACCACGAAAACATGAGCAGGATAGCAAAGGAGGGGGAATGGGTGGTGCATCCACCCATTTTCTCAAAAGGTATGTTGTCCATTGGACACTATTCAGACTAATTCAAAACTTTACAGAATCTGAGTTGTTCCCCACATCCCACCACCACCCTTGAAAATGAGTGCGTGTGCTCGTTTTTGATGGTGGTTGGTTATTCTTTATCACCACCATCCCACCACCCTCAAAAATGAGCATGCACACTCGTTTTCGATGGTGGTTGGTTGTTCTTCATTACCATCATCCCACCACCATTAAAAATGAGCACGCATGCTTGTTTTCAATGGTGGTTGGTTGTTCCTCATCACTACCACCCCACCTACCACTACCTAACTGCTCCACCACCTCCAAAAACGTGCATACCTCCTTGTTTTGTAGTATCATTATATATATATTAAATACTTAATTTTAATATTATAATTATATAATTGGAAACCCATGGGTAAATCTGTACCCAACCCATACCCCTAGACACGGGTACAGGTTTCCACGGGTATGGGTATGGGTACAGGCTGAGATACCCTGGGGTTACCCATGGCATTCTCTAGTGCCATCTGGCAGCCAAATATCCCATTCGCCCGCCGAGTTGACTGCTTTTTTGATGTTGATTTCGAGACTTGTCCCATTTATGGTCCATGATGCATGCGGTGCACAGAACCTGTCAACCTGGTTGATAGATCATCAGTTACTCAATGTCTTGATAGAACAACATGTGCTGACTCACGAATTCCACTGGTCTCGATTGGCACTGAACCTGTGGAGACAGTCCTTGAGGGCAGCCTTGTTTAGTGCATAGCACGGGTCTGGAAACCCACGTGGGTATCCGGGTATGGGTTTCATGGGTACGGGTACAGGTACGGGTCCAGTTCGAGGCACCCGCCCCAAACCCGTACCTGTATCGCCGGTTTGGCAGGTTTTTTATATTTAATTCAATTTAATTTAATTACTTCTAAGTACAGCTATAGTACAAGTTTTGATGTGACTAGCAGGGGCCTCCCCCACTTGCCACGTCAAAAAGGGTTGTGACGTGACAAGCAGGGGTCTCCCCCCACTTGCCGCGTCGATGAAAATTACGATGCAACAAGCAGGGGGCCTTCCCCACTTGCCATGTTGAAAAGGGTTGCGACACAACAAGCAGGGGTCTCCCCCCACTTGTCGCGTCAAAGAGAATTCGATGTAACGCGACGAGCAGGGGTCCCCCCCTACTTGTTGCATCAAAAAGGGCTGCAATGTGGCAAGGAGGGGTTGTCCCCTTCTTGCTGCATCTTCGTGCATGATGTTCTATTGTAGAAAAACATAGTATTAGTATACTATAATATAATTAAATTCAATTACGAACCAATTTTAGGGGCTGAGCTTGATGGCCCACCCCCTACCCTCGTCATTTTCCCTCCTGGTACCCTCCCTCGTCTGTTGTTGTGTTGTTATTGTCAGTGTGGTGGCAGCACAGAGTGGTGGTGGTGATGTGGGCGATGGCAGTTGCGATGATGTGGCCATGTGATGTGATGTCACAGGTACCCATGGGTCATACCCACGTAAACCCATACCCATGAGCACGGGTACGGGTTTAGCACGGGTGTGGGTGTGGGTACAGGTCGAGTTACCCATGGGTTACCCGTGCTATGCACTAGCCTTGTTGCCAGTAGGGCATGGCACAGGTAGGGCAACCCCTACAGGTATGGGTCACAGGTTGGCAGGGGTACGGGTCAGGGTTGTAGTTTACTGACCCGTGGTCAACCCATACCCCAGAGGCGGGTGGTGGGATTTCTTATTAGGAAAAGCAGAAGTATATGAGGATACTGTCATATACCTCAATACAGCACCATACTCGTAACTCAGACCACAAACTATAGCCAAATAATGCAAATTTTTCTCTCAACACTGCTTCTTTCAACACAATGAGTACTGTGCCCAAAAAAACCCCTCCTCGCATCCACAAAGCCCCAAAAAGGTTTGCTGATGAGCAAGCTGATGCATGTAAAGAAAAGAAAAACTGTAGTCAGTGGATCAGCAAAGCCAACGACGACAGTAACAACACAGCCAATCAAAAAATTTACTCAACCATCAACCTCAAGAGTTGCACCTCTTGTTGCTCCAAGCCAGATAAGAGCAGCATCAGTGGAGGCTGTTGAAGACCCTGCAGACAAATATCGATCAGAATCTTCCCATGATCCCACTCGAATCATTGAACTTGCCAATGGAAGTGATGATGAACCTGAAAATGGCACGCCTGCTACTCCCAACAATGATCCTGATGATGCTTCTGAGCCTGAGATTCTCGAAGAGCCCACCGAGAGTGCTGAGGCTGAATTAAGTTTGTGCTAGACATTGCATCTACTATCTATCAACTAATTAAATCATAGAGCAGTTGTCAAAGGACTGGAACTCACCAATATATGTATTTTTTAGACCAATCCCACGCATTGAGTATGCACAAAACCGCCATCTCCATGTTTTCGAATGCACAGCTGGGAAATGTAAGGCCCAGAATGGGCGCGATGTCCGGCGCTTTCTCAATAAAGGTGATGCAAAATCAACTAGCAATCTTCGAAAGCATGTGAAGGGTTGCTGTGAGGAATCAGTAGCCACTGCCAATAATACACACAGTATTGATGCTGCCCGAGAGGTGCTTGCAAAGTCAAAGCTTTGGGATGGTTCCATTACAGCCGAATTTGAATGTATCAGGAAAGGAAAGGTTACCTACTCTCATCATCAGCATACCAAGACAGAAGCAAGGTACGCCACATACCTGATACTATTTAAAATGCACTTGCTGATGAAATTAGGGCCAAGATCGTCCGTTGGGTGTCAGAAAGCAAAAGACCTTTCAAAATTGTAAAAGATTGTGGCTTTCAGAAGCTAATGAAAACCAGGCGACCAGAATACCACATACCGTCTCCAGAGACTGTCTCCTGTGATGTCAAAAAAGTGTTTGTCCATGTGCGTAAGCGCATTGCGAAGCTGCTAAAGGTATTCCCATGAGTGATAATCAAGAGTATATTAATTACTCACATTATTACAACAGGAACACGATGGTGCCTTGAATTTTGCAACGGATGCCTGGACATCTCCTAACAGTAAGGCCTACATTGCACTGACAGTCCACTTTGAAAACAACGGCATACCAATCTCTATGTTGCTTGACCTTGTCGAGGTCGCTCACTCCCACTCCAGGCTCAATCTAGCTAAGGCATTTGCGAATATCTTGGAAGAATTTGGGATTAGTGACAAAGTGAGCACCGGTAATTGATAAGAGAATCAAATCAGACTTACATATTGTTCTAGATCCTGAGCGTAATGTGTGATAACGCTTCCAATAACAACAGAATGATTGAAGAACTTGAACATCTTCTTGACGATTTTCCAGGTGCTGCCAATCAAACACAGTGCTTTGCACACATCATCAATCTCATGGTCAAGAGTATACTTCGTCAATTTGATGTACCAAAAGCTAAGGCGAATGAGGCTCTCGATGAAGCCTCTAAAGTATTGCTTCATATTGCTGAAGATATTGAGACTGAGGAAACTGAAACACAAGTGAGCAGTGGTAATAACAAGTTGGCAGACAATGTTGAGGGATGGATAGACGAGTGAGGCCTGATGGATGAAGAGGAAAGGGAAGCACTTGATGCCAGCGTGATGCCCGTTCAACTTGGGTTGACAAAAGTGAGCCTGAGATTTATGTAATTTTCGTTTTGAACTCAGAAAAATGAACATGTGCTTAGCTTCGCAAACTTTCATATGCCATCAAGAACTCGCCAACCATTGTTTTGCCTCAATGGTTTCGTATTCTCAAAGAACATGAGCTGCCCAGCCGGATGATGCCTCGTGATGTGACGATACGATGGAACTCGACCTATGATATGCTCGTTTGCAGGAATAATTACCGCACGGTCCTTTGAACATTATTACCGGAGATTGTACCATGGACTTATGAAAATTTGAGATGTTTCAGAAGGAATGGACTATATTGGAGCAGCTGCAGGATGTGCTCAAGGTGTGTTCTCTCCACTATAATTCATTATTTGAATTCAGACCTTTCTTCAGATTTTTAAGGATGCAACACTATTTTTCTCGGGCACCAACACTAGCATTGCCACTGTCATTCCTGCGATGGACCACATCAACTCAGTTCTCACCAATACAATCATCACTGGCACCAGCAAGAGGCACAAACTTCTTCCTTCCATCAAGGCCGCCTTAGCAATTGGGAAGCGCACTCTCAATCACTACTACAAACAGATCATTCAGAAGTATTTCATATTGCAATGGGTATGTTCGATTTTCTTGTTCTAAGACTTGATATACTAATATATTTGTATAGTTCTACACTCTCAACACAAGCTGCAGTATTTCAAGAACGCAGGATGGCCCAGGAGTGGATTGACACTGCAAGAGACATCGTTGAAGCTGAATTCATGCAGGGATATGCTTCTCGGGATGTTGAAGAGGACGAAACTCCTGATCCAGATGTGCGTATGCTTACGCTTAACTACTTTGCATGGCCTCAACCTTTTTTCATTAGAAAACGGCTCCAACATCAAGCAGCAATACATTTGACCATATACCGGCTCTATCAGCTCCTCATCAATCAGACCTTCGAAATGAGCTTGAGAGGTTTCTTGCCACCGATCCTGAAGAGGACGCTGATGTACTTCTGTGGTGGTTTGAACGAAAGCACATTTATCCTTGCCTGTACCACATGGCTCTTGATTATCTGTCAATTCCACGTAAGTGATCACATTGGTTTGCCATGACAATCAACTCACTTATTTCAGCAACATTTGTCAATGTCGAAAGGGTTTTCAGTCAGGGACGGCTGCTCTTGTCTCATGTTCGGTGTAGTCTTTCTGTCCAATCTACTCGCGCTCTTATGTGCTTGGGAGTATGGAGTCAGATGGGTTTGGTTAAGGATAGTGATATTACAGCAGTTACCGTACTGCCAGAGGTTGAGGGAGAAGAGGAGGAGCTCGAGTGGAACTGGGATAGTATTCTCAGTTAGTATATGTGTAACTTGTTTGCAATTATGATCGACTTTCCAAACCCCTTACTCAAAACCGCATTGAACTGTACTTCCACTGCTCCACAACACTCGAAAATGCCCCCAATGTTTGTTTTGGAGTGTTTTGACCACTGTCTACCCACCACCACCTCTACCTGTCAACCGGCCACCACAACAACAACAATGCCCGAGCTCCAGAGCAGAGATGACAAGACGAGGGGAATGGGTGGTGCTTCTGTCCATTCTCCAACAAGGTGAGTATTTCATTGGAAACCACAGTTGTGTTGCACTGACCAAACTTTACCACCGGCCATGCCCTCCTTGTTACGCAAGCTCGGCGTCGAAAACACAGGGACGACACGATTGACGTGGAAGGAAGCGGTGTCCCCCCTTTGCCACATCGAAAACACATTGCAGACGTGTTCAACATAGTAAGGAGGGGTGTTCCTCCTTTGCCACGTTGAAAACACCTTGTGGAGGCGTTTGGCATGGCAAGGAGGGGTGTCCTCCCTTTGCCACATCAACAACAACTTGCAAGATGTTTTCGACATGACATAGAGGGATGTCCCCCCTTTGCCATGTCAAAAACATCTTGCATCATCTCCACCACCCAAAAATGAGCATTCGAGCTTGTTTTTGAGGATTCCGACCTTGCCTGTCAACTGGCTACCACCTCCACCATGAAGCTTGAAAGAATCAGGGATAGGGAAAGGGGAGGAAAATTCCGCCCATTTCCCTCAAGGTATGTTTTCTATTCTATAAACCAACTATATGTATGCTAATTAATACCTACAGACTCCTCCACATCACTTGAAAATGAGCTCGAACATTTTGCCCCTTTTCTGCCCACCACAACAACAACAACAACGTCCAAAAACAAGAGTGGAGACCAGCAAGGAGAGGAGGAATTGGTGGGGGCACCAACCAATTCCCCCAGCAAGGCACGTATTTCATTACTAACCTCAATTACATGCACTAACTGATCTTTACTACCTACAGGCCACGTATTGACGTCAAGGAGAGGCAGCCCTCTCCTTGTCACGTTGAAAAACACGATGCCCACACGTTCGACGTGGCAAGGAGCGCCATCCTCTCCTTGTCACATTGTGGCAAGAAGGACAGCGGTTGAAAACACAATACAGATGCATTCGGCATGGCGAGGCCTGTCCCCTGACTCCCCTCTGTCACGTCAAAATGCTTTCGACGTGGTAAAGTTGCATCGAAGACATCCTGCATACACGTTCAACAGGACCTGCCCCCTCAAAAACACCCTCTGGACACAACAGCCGCTCCCCTCCTTGCCCAAGAGGTGTTTTAATTTTTAATTTTTAGTTTATTTTGTATAATATAATATATTTTTAAATAATAACCCTTTACTCCTACCTGCCAAAAACCCGTACCTGTGATGCGGGTATGGGTTTTGCTGGGGTAGGGGTACGGGTAACCCTGGAGATACTCCAGGGTTACCCGTGCCATGCCCTAGTTGCCAGATACCTGCAAACCAAACGATCAGCACCAGTCCACTGCCAAGGTTGCCTTATTGGCGCCTCAGTCACTAAAAAGTGACATCAATTGAGAGCAGAGAGATGTCTGGAAATAGGCACTCACACACTGTTCAGGTTACGAGTCCCCTTTAGGGGTACTCATTCTTTTACCCCAAGGTACTGCACCAGTGATGTGCCGGTCATGTAACTGTCAACAAAGTCATTGTCGGTCAAAATGTGGTCAATAGCGGTCAAAATTTGATGTTGACCTTTGACCAAATGCCCAAACCAAGTAGATATATCACATGACCATTGACCGACCAAACACTTTCAATATATCTAATCCAAATAATCTAATTATAGTTCATTATCAGTAATCTAGTGTCGTGACCGGTCGGAGAATGCCGTGCACGAGACTTCAATGGTCAATGGT
>Ga0307508_10004498_pt1 | contig 13600 bp, 11 predicted proteins | sample 9_EM_MG_FD_203089 | JGI IMG/M metagenome (GOLD analysis project Ga0307508, IMG submission 203089) | Populus trichocarpa ectomycorrhiza microbial communities from riparian zone in the Pacific Northwest, United States - 9_EM | ecosystem: Host-associated > Plants > Roots > Unclassified | place... | reverse complement strand
GATCGGGTGGCCGAGACTCCGCTTCCTGCTCAAGTCGGTCCCGCTCCCGGTAGAGCACCATCCCGACGTGGTAGAGGACGTCGTCGCGGAAGTCACTCCTAGCCGACTCCTAGCCGACTCCTAGCCGCCGTCTGTTCGCCGCATCTGCCGGCGCCTTGATTGCAGGCACTGCGCTCGCGAGGGCTGCCGGTGCCGCGGGCCACGACCCGGCGCCATCTCGCGGCGAAGGCCTCATCCGTCGCCTTTGCGACGCCGCGAACAAGGAGGACCTGGACGTGATCGCCGCCTATGGCGCGTCGTTCAGCGAGTGGCTGGACGTACCGTTCGCCTACACGACCAAGGGGGAGCGAGCCATCATCGACCCGTGGAAGAGCTGGTTCGACATTTTCCCGGACGCCAGCTGCGAAGTCCGCAGCGTTGCCGCGATGGGCGATCACGTCGCGGCCCAGGGCATCGGCCGAGGCACGCACCGCGGTGTCTTCAACTCACCTGCAGGCGTTTTGCAGCCCGCCGGCAAGACCATGGCCGTCGGCTTCTGCGATGTCTACGAACTGCGTGGTGACAAGATCCTTCGCGCCGACTCGTACTTCGACTTTTACGGCCTGGTGAACCAGCTCGTGGATGCCCCGCTGCGAGTGACCAGCCGGTAGTCACCAGATCGCTTACAGCGAGCGCAGAAAGGCCATCAGGGCGTCTCGATCAGCCTTGCTCCGCGCCTCGAAGCGCTGGCGGCTTGCAATGCCCTCGCCGCCATGCCACATGATGGCCTCCATGAGCGTCCGAGCGCGGCTGTCGTGCAGGTAGCCCACCTTGATGTCCTTGCCGGCCACCAACTCGGTGTAGCCGATGCCCCACAGCGCTGACGTGCGCCACATGCTGCCGGTGGCCACACCCTCCGTGAGGTTGTCCGCCAGATCCGAACCCATGTCGTGCAACAGCATGTCGGTGTACGGCTTGATCGTCTGGTTGCGCGCCTCCGCGAGTTCGGTGCCGGAACCGGTCTTCATCTCGGTGACGTGGCAGCTCGAGCACTTGCTGTCGGTGAAGACCTTGGCACCCGCCTTCACCAGGGCCGGATCGACATCGAGTGCCGCGATGGGCGACACCCCCTTCGGGAAACCGCTGGCGAGGCTGCGCTGTGCCGGCACACCCAGCAGCCCAACGTAGCGCGTCAGCAACTGCAGCACATCATTGGAGATGCCGCGTTCGACCTTGCTCGTGTTGCACTTGTCCGGGCCGAAGAGACAGTCGCGATTCGGAAAGACCGGCGACGTGACCGACAGGTCGAGCAAAGCGGCCCCGGCGATCTGGTGGCGCAGGCTGACCTTGGACGCCTTCCACCCGTAGCGGCCCAGGCGCACGGCCCCGGTCTCGGGGTCATAGGCGAAGTTGGCCTGCCCCTTCACGCCATCGGCGTCAGGGGTGGTGCGCACGCGCGAGAGGATCTCGGCATCGGTGATCGCTTCGAGCAGCCCCATGCCGATCACCGGCTGGGCGCTGCGCAGCGAATACACGCTGGGCGTCGGGCCATTGAACGCCACCTTGGGCTTGCTCAGTTCGACCGCGGTGCCGTCGGCGAGCTTCACGGTCTTGACGTCGAAGCCCGCCACCCGAACGGCGGTGCCCCAGTCGCTCCGGGTGACGTTGGCCGACGGCCGCGCGTTCATCTGCACCGAGGTGCCATAGGTCGGGTGCGGCAGCTGCCGCCCGTTGGCGTCCAGCTCCGCGGCGCGCACGGCCATGGTGTCCACGCGCTGGTTGATGGCGACCGGCGCCAGGCTGCGGCCGTTGTTGATGTGGCAGCCAAAGCAGCTCGACTGATTGAAGCGCGGCCCCTGCAGACCGATGGCCTCGTCGTTGCGGTCGTTGCCGTCCTCGTTGTGCTCGCCGGTCTGCATGTTGGTGTGGAACCAACGGCGTCCTTCGACGAAGCGCTGCATGTTCTGCATGCCGATGTTGTTGTACGGCTGCTGGTACATCCGCGAGTTGTCGTCGGAGTAGTCGTACGACACCGAACCCAGGCCGCCCTGCAGGGTCTCGGCGGGCAGCGGTGCGTTCATCAGCCGCGGCTGCACGCCGTACCACGGGTGCAGACCTTCGCCCATCACGTAGGTCAACTCCATCGAGTAGTAGCGGAAGGCCCCGCTGTCGCCGATGGCGTCCATGTCCGCGCGGGTGGAGAAAAAGGAGTCCGTGAACTCGAAGTAGTCGCCTGCCTTGAGCGGGCGATCGGGAACCTTGGCACCGGTGCCGACGAGAACGCCGTTGGCATCGGCGACGAGGGTGTTGTAGCCCGGGTAGGCGTCGAAGATCAGGCTGCAGCCGCCGTTGGCCCCGGCAACGCCGTTGTACCCGTTGGGCTTGAGCAGCGCAGTCTGTGGCGGCCTAGGCATGGCGGGGCAGGCGGCGATGCCTTGCCCGCCTTGCGTGTACGCCGTGCGGTCCAGGATCTCGCCTGGGCGCGTCCAGCCGAAGCCAGTGACGTTGGGGTTGGTGAAGCCGCGAACGAAACCGTGGCCGCCGCCACGCTGCGCCTCTTGGAAGTACTCGTTGACGATCAGCCGCGGGTTGGTCACGCCGGCAACCTTGCTGTTGTCGATGAACTCGACACCCCAGGTCCGGTCCTTGAAGTAGTTCTTGACGAAGGTCAGGTAGGAGCCCGGGCCTTTGTCTAGCGGTTTGCCAGCGGCATCCACGGTCTCGTTCGGGCCGAAGCCGATCTCGTTCCAGGTCTCGCCGCGCTCGCGGCCGTGCCGGCCTCCGGCGCGCATGCCCCACCGAGTCACCAGGGTTCCATCAGGCAGCGAAAACTGCAGCACTTCCAGCGGCTCCTTCACGGCAGGCGCAGGGGCAAGCTTGTCGCCGCTCGCCGGGAATGGAGCGAACGAGGTCGCCACCGAGCTGCCCAGCGTGTTATCGCTGCCCGGGGATTTGAACTCCACCTCGTACAACGAATAGTCGTACTTGGTGCCGCGCGCCACGCCCTTCAGCCGGACGTAGCGGACGTTGGCGTTGAGGTTGAAGAATTCCTCCGTGCCGCCTTTGCCGTCCACCACGTAGCGAAGCTGGTACCAGGTGGTTCCGTCGTCCGAGACCTGAAGCGCGTACTCCTTGCCGTACGAGTTTTCCCAGACCAGCTTCACGTAGCCGATCGCGGTCTTCTTGCCGAAATCGAACTGGATCCAGTTGTCGTCTGCTTGGGAACTCTGCCAGCGCGTGTTGCTTGCGTCGCCGTCAATGGCCTTTGCTGCAGTATTGCTCCCGTTGGTCGTCGATGCGGTCGCAGCCACAGGCTTGATCGATACGCTGAGCTTGCTCATGTCCGTGCCCGCAGACACTTGCTGCGACGCCGGTGGCTGTGCAGGAGCGTCCGTGACCGGCGTTGGCAATGTGGCCGCAGGGGCAGGCGCCGGATTGTTGTCTTCCTGCACCGGTGGATTGGAGTCGGCTGTCGTCCCGTCAAGAAGCGGCGCGGGCGCGCTGTCGCTGGACGATGGCGTGCTGGACGCCGAGTCGCCGCCGCCGCATCCACCCAGAGTGGCTGCAGAAAGGAACAGGGACGCCAGCGTCACGGCCCGTGACGGTTTGTGGCCTGTAGGAACTGTGCTTTTCATTTTCATTCGCTCCCTTCTCATGCTGTTTGGTTCTCGTGGGTACGCCTTACGCAGCAGCCGCAGTGCGGCATTGCGATAGCCCTCGAAGGTGCTCCGTCTCTTGCGCCATCCCTCCCGGCCCGCGTTCAGTGTAGGAAGCGGCCGCGCCGGCGAGAAGACCAATTCGGGCACGTGCCTGTTGCTGAAATCAGAACAGCCGACAGACTTGCCGGCGTGACCAGCTTGCCGTTGCGGGAGGCGCGAGAACTTCGGCAATCGTCAGCTTTTGGGCCTACGCCGCCAGACGCTCCGCGAGCGCGATCAACGACCGGTCCGACCCGGCCGGGCCGAGCAGTGACACGCCGAGCGGCGCACTAACCTCACAGCACCGCACGTCCACACGGCGTCGTCGTTGATGCGGACGGCATGCAGATCCCCTCTATTCAATCGGTTTGTCCGCGGCCGCTTCGCAGCCGCGAGGCGTGCGTCACTCACCGACCCATTGCGCTATGTAGAGCCCGGCGTTGTAGTCGGTGAAATAGACCAAGCCCTTTGTGTCGACAAACAGATCTGCCGAGTGGATCACCGGGCGGATGTTCGGCCGCGGGTCCATCGAATACGCTGGCGGCGGCGGCACGAAGTAGCCCACCTCTTCTGGGCGGAACGGATCTGAGATGTCGAAGGCTCGGACGCCAGCGTTCTGGTACGTGGCAAACACGAGCGTCTCGCTTTGGAAGCTCTCGGGTCGGTTCTCGTGCAAATTGTGCGGACCAAAGTGGCCACCCTTCTTCACGTAGTCCTGGTCCGAGGGCACGGGGAATGTGGCGATGGTGACGGGATTGTGCAGCGCGCGGATGTCGAGCACCCACGTGTGCTTGTACGGCTCTTCGTCAATGTTGCGCACAGCCTCGTCGGCAACGACCAGAAGGTTGCGTCCAGGCAGCGGCAATGCACTGTGCGTGCCACCCGCAAAAGGCGGACTCCAGTTGCGGTGTGCGATGAGCTTGGGAGCTGTTTTGTCGCTGATGTCGAGCAAGGTCAGCCCACCATCGCGCCAACTGCCATATGCCACGCCGCCGCTAATCACCGCATGGTGCAGCGCGACGCGGCCGGTTAACGCAGGGGTCTCGCCGCCGGCCGCCCACATGCCGGGCATCCACCAGCGGCCGACCTCACGTGGGCTCACAGGATCCTGCATGTCAATCACGATCAAGATGTGATCGGTGTAGCCGTCGAGGATGGCCGAGGCATACGCATAGCGGCCGCCCACCCACCAGATACGGTGCAGCCCCAGCCCTTCTACTGGCATGAACCCGATGGGGCGCGGCCGAGCGCGGTCGGAAATGTCGTACACCCGCATGCCGGCGCTGTAGTCCTCGCCTCGCGTGCCAAAGCGCGCGCTGCTCACGCCCTCGATGGAGTGCCCGTAATAATCCTGCTCCTTCACGAACACGGAGTAGAAATTGAACTCTTCCACCACCAGCATCAGATCGCCGTGGGTCTGCAGGTGGATGGACCATGAGCGTGGGTGCACCGGCAGGAAGTTCACCGGCACTGGTCGACGCGGGTTGCGAACATCGAGCACGGTGACACCGCCGCTGAAGACATGTGCCACGTAGGCGTAGCCGCCGGACACCATGACCTGCACGCCATCGGCACGGCCGCCCTGGTCGCTGTGGCCAACGAAATTGAACCGGTGAGAACTCTCGGGCACGATCGAGGCTGTCGCGGTGTGGAGGGTCATGAACAGGTCCTCGCGGCCGAAGATGAAGAGGACGGCAGGCCGCGGCGCGGATGGCGTGCCGTCGCGGGATTGACCAGGATGGCTTCACCTTCTCCGCCGAGCATGGCCCACAGGTTACGGGCGCCCTGCCAGCCCATGTTCTGCACACCCTCGAAAGTCCAGGCGGCCACGTGAGGTGTGACCAATACGTTGGGCATTGAGAACAGGGGGTCGTTCGGGTCCGGTGGCTCGCGGTCGAACACGTCGAGGCCCGCACCCGCGATGGTGCCCTTTGCCAGGGCTTGCCGCAGGGCCGGGTAGTCGACCAGCGCGGCCCGTCCGGTGTTGACGAGGATGGCCGTTGGCTTCATGTGCGCCAGCGCCTCGGCATTGATCATGTGGTAGTTCGCTGGCGTGGCCGGCGCGTGCAGCGACACGGCATCCGAGCGCGCCAGCAACTCGTCTAGCCCCACCATCTCGACGCCGTGCGGTGCTTCGGCCAAGTACGGGTCGTGGGCAAGCAAGCGAATGTTCCATCCCGCCAAGCGCTCTGCCACTCCGCGACCGATGCGGCCCAGGCCCACCAGGCCGAGCGTGGTGCCTTCCAGATAGCTGGCGTAGGTGTCGGCCCGCCAACCTCCAGCCCGCATGTAGGCTGGTGTCCAAGTTTGCAATTGCTTGCGCAGCGCCAGTATCAGCGCGATAGCATGCTCACTCACCGGCTTAATCTGCGTGTCACCGCCAGTGTGGCTGACCAAGATGCCCAATTCGCTGGCAGCAGCGACATCAATGCTGTCCACGCCGATGCCGAACTTTGAGATGCAGCGCAGCTTCGGCAGTGCATCGAGCACACGGCGCGAGAAATTCGCGCCACTGGCCCCCATGACCGCGTCGTAGCCCTGGGCTGTCTCGACGATCTCGTCTTCCGTATAGCGTTGGAAGTCGCGCTGCCACATGGCGCGGTCGGTGTGCACCACAAGACCCTGCGCACGCAGCCACTCGACAGACTGCAGCGTCGGATCCACCTGCTCGAAGACCAGTACCCTCAAGCCTGCCGCGGGATGAGGGATTGGTAAAGACTTCGCATTCCCCATCTCAACGCTCCGTGCGATGTGCGAAGGCCGCGGCCAGGTAGTCCTGCCGGGGTGGGGAGAACACGTCAACGAGGATGGCCACCTCGGAGCCGAGAGCCCGCGTGGCACCGTGCGACGAACCCGGCGTGATGCGGCACACGTCGCCCGGTCCGAGAACGACCACTTCGCCATCGACGTTGGTCTCGATGCGACCTGACACCACCACGGTGAACTGCTCGTGGTCGGGATGTGCATGCAAGCCTGTGGCAGCGCGCTGCGGGTCGATTTCCCAGCGCACCAGCGTGATGTCGCGCCCGGGAATCACCGTGCCGGGCAAATCAGGACGCACGGCGTGCATGGGGCCGGTGTCGGCCCGGAAGACATTGGGATGAAAGCTCATGGCAAGGAACTCAGGAGTGGCGATGGCTATCGACGATGTACAGACCAGTGGAGAAGTCGCAGATGTACATCAGGCCTTGGGCATCGACGAACACGTCGGATGACCCATAGGAATGGAAAAGCTTGGGTGCGCCGGCGGCGTCCAGACCGGGCTCGGGGCGGGGCGGTACGAACCAAGCCACCTCCTGCGGACGGAAGGGGTTGGCGATGTCCACCAAGCGCACGCCGGCGTTTTGGTACGTGGCGAAGACGATGTCGCTGCGACGCCAGCTGCCGCTACGGTTCTCGTGCACGTTGTGCGGACCGAAGTGCCCGCCCACGCCGCGGTAGTTCTGCTCCGACGGCGTGGGGAAAGTGGCGATGTTGACCGGATGCGCCTTGTCGCGCACGTCGATAACCCAAGCATGCTTGTCCAAGTCGGCGCCGTTATCCAACATGGCCTCATCGAGTGCGATCACCAGGTTCCGATCCGGCAGCGGCAGGCATACATGCGTGTTGCCGCCGAAAGGCGGCGACCAGTTGTGATGCGATATCAACTGTGGGGCCGCGGGGTCTTGCACGTCGAGTAGCGTCATGCCCCCGTCTCGCCAAGCGCAGTACGCAACCCCGTCGGCCACCACGGGGTGATGCAGCGCATAGCGGCGAGTCCAGCTTGGCGTCTCGCCTCCCTCGTGCCACATGCCGGGAATCCACCAGCGCCCCGCTTCGTGCGGTGCCGTCGGGTCCGCCAGATCGATGACAAGGAAGATGTGGTCTACATACCCGTCAATCAGCGCCGAGGCATAGGCATAACGCCCGCCGTCGTACCAAACTCGATGCACACCCAGCCCTTCGACCGGCATGTAGCCGATCTGGCGCGGCGCCGCAGGGTTGGCCAGGTCGAAAACGCGTAGGCCCGCGGCGTAATCAACTCCACGCACGCCGAACAGTCGGCTGCTCAGTCCGATCGACTGTCCGTAGTACTGGCGCGCATCGGCAAACACTTCACGGTGTTTGTGGAAGTTCACCTCATCCACGACCAGCAGCAGTTCGCCGTATGTCTGCAGATGGATGTTCCAGGTACCAGCGGGCGCCTGGATAGCGCCCACCGCCGCGGGTGCGCGCGTATCGGTCACGTCGAGGATGGTCACGCCTTCGGCATGGCCGATGTAGGCGTGTCCCTTGTGCACCATGACCTGGACGCCGCTACCCTGTGGTGCGTGCCCGAGAAGGCTCACCTCGTGACACAGCGCACCGGCTGGACGTTTCTGGTTCATGCATTGGTCCTCATGCCGGCCTCGTAGATATTTGTGCTTCTTGTGAAAGTGGATCCACTTTATACGCAGAAGCGAACACGGTCAAGAACTGGATACACTTTCCAGGAGGACGGCCAATGAGCATTGACGACGAAATGACGGACACCGCATCGCGGGCCACGGTGGCCGCGGTGCGCGAGCGGTTGCGCGCCGCGATCTTCAGCGCGGAGTTGCAGCCCGGGGATCAGCTTTCGACGGTGCAACTCTCTCGGCGCTTCGGCGTGAGCCGCACACCACTGCGCGAGGCGCTGCGTATGCTGCAGGAAGAGGGCCTGGTGGAAGCGCAGAGCAATCGCCGCGCGCGGGTCGCCGCCTTCAACGCCGACGAACTGGAACTGGTGTATGCCAGCCGCCTGCTGCTGTCGGCCCTGGCGACGACGATGACGGTGCCGAAGATGGACAAGGCCGACCTGGACGAACTGCGCCGGCTGCATGCCGCCATGCGCGAAGCTGCGGCTATCGGCGATGTGGGAGGCTGGCAGCAACTGGACCGCAACTTTCACCTCGCGCACTCCGCGCACGTGCCACCCACGTTGAGGCGAGAGTTGGAGCAGTTGTATGCCCGCGCGGCTCTATACCGGCGAATGTGGGTGCATGACAAACCCTACCGACTGCCCTCTACCGACACCGAGCACGAAGCCATCATTCAGGCCTGCGCCGACGGCGACCCACGCGCTGCGGTGAGCCATATCGCACGCCACCTCTCGAAGATCGCGTTCAGCCTGCTGGCTGACACAGTACCCGAACGCGAACCGGCCATGGTGCGCGCCGCGCTCCAGATCGCGCTGATCCAGGCTAGTGCTAGTGGGGTGGACCCCGAGAGCGCTCGTAGTAGCCGCTAGCCGCACCCAAACAGCCCGCCCTCAGGGGTGAGCCTTGCGCAGGTCAATAAAGTGGATCCACTTTATTGACGACGCGTCACCGCCGTCATACACTGACCAATGTGGATCCACATTGCCATGCATGGCACCGCGGCCACCGCTCCCAATTCAACAAACGACTGGAGACAACCATGCTGACCCTTCTCGCGCCGCGCGTGCATTGCCGACAAGTAGGCTTGCGTCTGGCTCGCCTTTGTCAAGGCCTGACACTGGCGCTGGCCATTGCCGGTCCCGCGGCTGCGCAGTCCTACCCCGACCACCCGATCAAGTGGATCGTGCCATTCGCGCCTGGCGGCGGCGGCGACACTACGGCGCGCCTGGTCTCGCGTGAAGCAGAAAAGCTTGTAGGCCAACCCTTCGTGATCGACAACCGGCCCGGCGCCGCCACGATCCTCGGTATGCAGGCGCTGCTGGCCGCGCCTCCCGATGGGTACACGGTGTTCTCGGGCAACGATTCACTGGCCACGAATCTCTACCTGTTGGACAAGGTGCCGTACAAATTGGAGGACGTGGTTGGCATTTCGGTTATCAGCAAGTCTCCGCTTGCATTGGTCACGCGCCCAGACTTTCCGGCCAAAGACGTCAACGCCCTGATGCAACAGATCAAAGCCAGCAACGGAAAGCTCAATTACGGATCCTGGGGTATCGGCAGCACCTCCCATTTGGCAATGGAAACAATGCTGGACCGGACCGGCGCCAGCGCCACGCACGTACCCTTCAGCGGCTCGGCACCGGCCGCGCTGGCATTGATTGGTGGGCAGATAGACATGATGTTCATCGACGTCGGCACCGGCCTGCAACACATAAAGACCGGAAAGATCAAGCTCTTCGCGATCTCAACCAAGGAACGCAACCCTGCCTTCCCCGACGTACCGACCCTCGGCGAGGTGACATTGCCCGGCTTCGACATGTACTCATGGAACGGCCTTTGGGTGCGCAAGGGTACGCCGGCCGCAGCGGTTCAGAAGCTCACGCTGGCTGTGCAGAAGGTGCTCAGCATCCCCGACTTCCGTAAGGACCAAATCGAACGCGGCAACGTCCCCTGGGGCAGCACGCCACAGGAGTTGGACCAGCTGCTGCACGACAACGCCGTGGCCGCAAAGGAGTTGATCGAGAAGCGAAAGATCCGCCTCCAGTGATAGCGGCGCACAACAACTGCGCGTCGCGCAGACGAAATGCGCAGGGTGCGCTGTCCGGCCTGAGCCTATTGCCGGCGTTCGACTGAGGACAGCGGGCCTTCCGTCAAGCCCGGTCACCTTGACCGTGCCCTTCCCCCTGGCGGTGCCAATGAAGTGATCGCGCGTGGACTGGGTCACCGGCAAAGCCGCAGTCGGGGCGTCAGCGCAGTGATCGCGAATCGGCGGCGTACGCAAACAACGAGTTCTTTCAAGCACGTTCTGTATGAATGATCGAAACCTGGTCCGAGGACTGTTCCTTATGGCGATTTCCTTAGGCTTTGGCCTTCAGTCGCTGAAATACCCAATCGGAACACTGGCTCGCTCCGGGCCAGGACTCTTTCCGCTCATCGTGAGTTCGCTGCTGCTCGCGATCGGGGCGATCTCGGTGCTCCGATCGCGGCTGCTCGAGCGCGTGCCTATTCACTTCAACGCCAAGAACATCGCAATCATCCTGGCCAGCCTTTGCGGGTTCGCGTTGATCTCCGAGCACGTCAACATGATCGCGGGCATCGTCTTCATGGTCTTCTGTGCGTCGTTCGCCGGCACGGCGAAGTACTCCGTCCTGCGCAATCTCAAGATCGCCGCCGGCCTGGTCGGCGTAGGCCTGTTGTTTCTCAAATTGCTCGGCTTCAACCTGCCCCTGTACTGATGGACGTCCTGCACAACCTCGCGCTTGGTTTTGGCGTCGCGCTGACGTGGCAGAACCTGATGTATTGCGCCATCGGCTGCACGGTGGGCACGCTCGTGGGCCTGCTGCCCGGACTGGGCCCTCTGGCCACCATCAGCATCTTGCTGCCGCTGACCTATTCGATCCCGACGGGCGGCGCGCTCATCATGCTCGCCGGCATCTACTACGGCGCCCAGTATGGCGACAGCGTCAGCGCCATCACGATGAAGATCCCGCATGCCAGCAGCATCGTGGCGTGCATCGACGGCTACCAGATGACGCTCCAGGGCCGGACCGGGCTGGCGCTGTTCACGGCAGGCGTGTCCAGCTTCATTGGCGGCACCGTGGCGATCGTGGTGCTGTCGTTCCTGGCACCGACTCTGGGCGAGGTGGCCTTCCTGTTCGGGCCCGCCGACTACTTCGCGCTGATGCTCGTGGGGTTCGTCTGCGTCAGCTTCGTCACCACGGGCAGCCTGCTCAACGGCCTGGCCATGTGCCTGATCGGCGTGCTGCTCGGGCAGATCGGCACCGACGTCAACAGCGGCATGCAGCGCTTCACGATGGATCTGTCCTTCCTGGCCGACGGCGTCGGCCTCGTCAGCATTGCGCTGGGCTGCTTCGGTATTGCCGAGATCACGAAGAACCTCGACAACAAGGATGAGCGCACGCCCTTCAATGGCAAGATCAATCTCGTGCCGACCTGGGCCGAGTTCAAGCGCATCATTCCCAGCGCATTGCGCGGCAGCGTCATCGGCTCCATCCTGGGCATCCTGCCCGGCGGCGGTCCGGTGATCGCGCAGTTCGCCGCATATGCGGTCGACAAAAAGGTCAGCAAGTACAAGCACGAAATCGGCAGCGGCGCTATCGAAGGCGTGGCTGGACAGGCGGCAGCAGACGAAGCCGCAGCGCGCACGAGCTTCATTCCGCTGATGAGCATCGGCATCCCGGAAAACGCAGTGATGGCGTTGATGATGGCCGCCTTCATCATCAAGGGCATCCAGCCCGGCCCGAACATGATCGCGGACCACCCGGATCTGTTCTGGGGCCTGGTCGCCAGCATGTGGGTCGGGAACTGCTTCCTAATTACGCTCAACGTGCCGCTGGTGCGCTATTGGCTGTCTGTGTTCAAGATCCCCCACTCAGTGCTCTTTCCGTCGATCCTCTTCTTCTGCTGCATCGGAACCTACAGCGTCAACAACAACCTCGACGACATCTTCATCACCAGCGGCTTCGGCCTCATTGGATACGTCTTCCTGCGCCTGGAACTGGACCCGGCGCCGCTCATGCTAGGTTTCATCCTCGGCCCGATGCTTGAAGAGAACTTCCGCCGTGCGTTGCTGCTGACCCGTGGCAGCCTCACGGGGTTCCTCACCCGGCCCATAAGCGGAACCCTGCTCGGCCTGGTCGGCGTCTTCATCGCGTGGCAACTCGTGGCGTTCGCCCTGAGTGGTCGCAGGACCTCAGCTCAACCGAGCTCTACCTCGCCATGATGGCCGCGTGGCGAGGTCGGCAAGGTCGGTCTTCTGGTGTTGCCTGAGGCCAAGCCCGATATCGATTCAGTCTTCTATCCACCTCGCCCCACCTTCCGCAGGTCTATCGCAGCACCGTGACGCCGGTCGCCGCATCCTGCAATGGAAAGACACCCGATGACAAACCTCGCTGTGAGCCCCTCGCCCTGGGCGATTCACCCCTCCTATCAACTGCCGGCCGCGGGCGGGCTGCAGATCGGCACGTTCGTGAAGACGCCGGCGCCACACGTCATCGAGGTTCTCGCCACCTGTGGGCTGGACTTCACAGTGCTCGACGCCGAGCATGCGCCGATGGACCGTGCTGCGTTGGACCTGGCCCTACTGGCTGGCCGCGCGGTGCAGTTGCCGCAATTTGTGCGCGTGCTTGATAGCTCAGCCGGCGCCATTCTTACTGCGCTCGACCTCGGTGCCATAGGCCTTTTGGTGCCACATATCGACACGGCCGATGATGCGGCGGTGGCAGTGGCGCACGCGCGCTACCGCGGTGGAGACCGCGGCTTTTCCGGCTCAGCGCGCTTCGGTGGCTACGGCACACTTGGAATGAGGGAGGCTTTGCGCGTCGGCGATCAAGCCTTGGTCATGTGCCAGATCGAAAGCGCGCAAGCCGTGCAAGCTTGTGAGGCCATTGCCGCGGTGCCGGGTGTCGCCGGCGTGTTCATCGGTCGGGCCGACCTGGCGCTGTCGATGGGGTTGGACACCGTGCAGGACCCGCGCATCGAGGAAGCGGTGGACCACATCGTTCGGGTTGGCCTAGCCGCCGGCAAGACTGTCGGCATGGCGGTGAACAGCACGTCCGAGCGCAACCGCTTTGCCGCGCTGGGCGCCACCTGGTTCGTGCAGGGCTCGGACCAGAGTCTGCTGCGCGAGGCCGCTCGGGCCATCGCCCGGTGCGTTGATCCCATTTGATCTTGCCCCGATCACCTTGTCGGACTACACCAAGCCACGGCTCTGCTGGCCTTTCGATTCGGTGCGGACCTGCCGCAACGCAGCGGCCCTCACACCGGTAGCAGCCCGGTGATCCTGGCAAAAGACTGCCTGATCAGCAAAATATTTCGGCCCCTTTCAAGGTGATGGCTCATCACATGAGCTATCCGCCCGAGACCACGGACGCACCGAATCAAGAGGTACGTCATGGCGATTCCCCCGCATACTGAATTGGCCCGAAGTCGTGCGTGCGGAGCCACAACAGGTGCGGTACACAAATCAACAGGGCGACCAGCGCCGCCGCCAGAAGGCCGCAACGCTGCCTTGCATCCCGCCAT
>Ga0307508_10004497_pt1 | contig 13602 bp, 11 predicted proteins | sample 9_EM_MG_FD_203089 | JGI IMG/M metagenome (GOLD analysis project Ga0307508, IMG submission 203089) | Populus trichocarpa ectomycorrhiza microbial communities from riparian zone in the Pacific Northwest, United States - 9_EM | ecosystem: Host-associated > Plants > Roots > Unclassified | place... | reverse complement strand
CGCCGTGCCCGCCTTCCACCGGGGCACCTTCGAGGTGGACACGCCCGCCGACGCCTTCCTCTCGCTGCCCGGCTGGACCAAGGGCCAGGCCTGGGTCAACGGCTTCCACCTCGGCCGTCACTGGAACCGCGGTCCGCAGCACACGCTGTACGTGCCCGCCCCCGTGCTGCGCCCCGGCGCCAACGAACTGGTGGTGCTGGAGCTGCACGCCACCACCGGCACACGCGCCCAGCTCACCGACACGCCCGACCTCGGACCGGAGACCGACTGATGACCGACCCGCACCACCTGCGCGTCCCCTCCCCCGCGGGGCCTCCGCTGACCGGGCATCTGCCCTTCGCGGACGCCCCCGGGGTGCCCGATCCGATCGAGGTCACCAGCCGTTGGCTCACCCGCGGCGGCCGCCCCTGGTTCCCGGTCTCCGGCGAGTTCCACTACTCCCGCTACCCCGCCGGGGAGTGGGAGGAGGAGCTGCTGAAGATGAAGGCGGGCGGGATCACGGCCGTCGCCAGCTACCTCATCTGGATCCACCACGAGGAGATCGAGGGCCGCGTCCGCTTCGACGGCGACCGCGATCTGCGCCGCTTCGCCGAGCTGTGCGCCCGGCACGGTCTGGACTTCGTCCCCCGCATCGGCCCCTGGTCGCACGCGGAGGTCCGGGGCGGCGGTCTGCCCGACTGGGTGCTGGCCCGCGACTGCGCGCCCCGCACCGACGACCCGGCGTATCTGGACGCCGTACGCCCCTGGTTCGCGGCGATCGCCGAGCAACTCCGGGGCCTCGACCGGGCCCATGGCGGTCCGATCGTGGCGATCCAGATCGAGAACGAGCTCTACGACCAGCCCGGGCATCTGCTGACGCTGAAGCGGATGGCCCAGGAGGCCGGCCTGAGCGCTCCCCTGTGGACGTCGACCGCCTGGGGCGGAGTCCAACTCCCGCCCGACGAACTGCTTCCGCTGTACGGCGGCTACACCGAGGCCTTCTGGACCGAGGCCGACGGCGGCTGGCCCGACACCTGCCGCAAGCACTTCTTCTTCACCCACCAGCGCGACGACGAGGGCATCGGCGCCGACCTGCGACCGGTGACCGTGCGGGGCGGCGAACCGGACGCCTTCGCGGACCGATTCCCTTGGGCCACCTGCGAGTTGGGCGGCGGCATGGCCGTGTCGTACCACCGCAGGCCCTACGTCGATCCCGACGACATCGGCGCGCTCGGCCTCACCAAGATCGGCTGCGGCTCGGTCTGGCAGGGCTTCTACATGTTCCACGGGGGCACCAACCCCGCGGGTGAGCTCAGCACCCTCCAGGAGTCGCACGCCACCGGCTATCCGAACGACCTGCCCGTCCTGACGTACGACTTCCAGGCCCCGCTCGGTGAGTACGGCCAGTACCGGCGCAGCTACCACGAACTCCGGCTCCAGCACCTGCTGTTGGCGGACTTCGGGCACCTGATCGCGCCCATGGAGTCCGTGCTGCCCGAGCGTCGGCCGGACGGGCAGCGCGACCGGGACACCCTGCGGTGGGCGGTGCGCGGTGACGGCACCTCGGGCTTCCTGTTCGTCAACAACCACCAGCCGCACGAGCCGCTGCCCGAGCACCCGGAGACGTCCTTCACGGTCGAACTCCCGGACGGTGGCGGCACGTTGAGCCTTCCCAGCACCCCCGTGACGGTCCCCACCGGCGCGTACTTCTGCTGGCCGCTCCGGCTCGACGTGGCCGGTCTGCGGCTGGAGTGGGCCACCGCCCAGCCGGTGTGCACGCTCGACGTGGCCGGCCGTACGGTCCTGGTGCTGGCCGCGACGGACGGGATCGCGCCCGAACTCGCCCTGGGCGCAGGCACGGTGGCGTCCGTCGCCACCCCGTCCGGGGATGTCGTACCGGTCGGCGACCGGCTGCTGGTGACCGGGTTGCGCCCCGGCACCGACGCCCTCGTCGAGGTGGAGACGGCCGACGGCGGGCGGGCCGGACTGCTGGTGCTGGACGCGGCGACGGCCCGCACCGCCTACCGGGGCACGGCGTGGGGCGCCGAGCGGCTGGTGCTGAGCGAGGACGGCGTGGTCTTCGACCGGGACGAGGTACGGCTGCACGGTTCGGGCACCTCGTTCGCCGTGCTGCCCGCGCCGGAGCGGGCGCCCGTGGTGGACGGGGTACCGGCGGAGGCGCTCGCGGACGGGGTGTTCACCCGGTACGCGGTGCCGGCGGCCCCCGAGGACTCCGCCGCCGACGTCACGCTCGTCCGCGCCGCCGGGCCCGCCCCGGAGACCGTCACCGGCGTCCAGGACCGGGCGAGCGCACCGGCCGACAAGTACTTCGACACCGTGGCCGCCGAGTACCGCGTCGACGTGCCGGCCACGCTGCCGCCCGGGACGCTGCTGCGCCTGCACTGGAACGGGGACGTGGGGCGGGCCTACGTGGGGGACTCGCTCGTCGCCGACCAGTTCTGCTCGGGGCGGGTCTGGGACATCGGGGTCGACCGGCTTCCCGCCGACGCGCTGCGGGCCGAAGGCCTGCGCGTGCGGGTGCTGCCGCTGCACGCTCAGGCGCCGGTGCATCTGCCGGAGCAGGCGAGCGGTGCCCGGGAGACGGCCGTCGTCACACACGCCGAGTGGATCACCACGCGCACCTGGTCGGTCCGGGCGGGCTGACCTGCGGATGAGCGGCGTCCCGAGGGCCCGGTGCCACCGGATCCTCGGGACCCTCCCACCTATGCTGTGCTCCGCGGGCGGGCCGGGCCCGCCGTACGACCGCCACCCCACGTCGAGGAAACCGTCACCATGAGCCCAAGCGCCGCCGAAGGAGCCGTTCCGAAGGGGCGCAGCCGTCGCAACTTCGCCGGCTCGCGTCCGGTGATGGACGATGTGGCCCGGCTGGCCGGTGTCTCCAAGCAGACGGTCTCCCGCGTGCTCAACGAGCATCCGTCGGTCCGTCCCGAGACACGCGAAGTGGTGCTGACAGCCATGCGGACCCTCGGCTACCGGCCCAGCCGCAGCGCCAGATCGCTGGCCAGTGGCCGGACCCGGATGCTCGGGGTCATCTCCTTCGACGCGGCCCGCTACGGACCGGCCTCCATCCTCACCGCGATCAACACCGCGGCCCAGGAAGCCGGTTACCTGCTCAGCTCCATCGCGTTGGACACGGCCGAGCAGGACACGGTCGTCGAGGCCGTGGGCCGTCTTTCGGCCGAGGGAGCGGACGGGGTGATCGCCATCGCGCCGCAGCTGTGGGTGGGCCACGCCCTGGCGGACACCCACGTCGACACCCCCCTGGTGGTGCTGGAGAACGGCTTCGACCCGGAGACCGAGCGGGTCACCGGGGACTCGCGGGCCGGCGCCCGCAAGGCCACCGAGCATCTGCTGGAGCTCGGCCACCCGACCGTCTGGCACATCGCGGGCCCGAGCGGCTGGACCTCCGCCGACCACCGTCTGACGAGCTGGCGCTCCACCCTGGAGGCGGCCGGTGCGCACATCCCCGAGCCGCTGTTCGGCGACTGGAGCGCCGACTCCGGCTACCACCTGGGCCGCCGCCTGGCCCGCCGCACGGATGTCACCGCGGTGTTCGTCTCCAACGACCAGATGGCCCTCGGCGTCCTGCACGCGTTCCACGAGGCGGGCCGCTCGGTGCCGGGCGACGTCAGCGTGGTGGGATACGACGACATCCCCGAGGCCGCGCATCTGCTGCCGCCGCTGACGACCGTACGCACCGACTTCGCGGAGATCGGCACCCGCTCCCTGCGGCTCCTGCTGAGCCGCATCGACGACTCGGCGGAGCCGCCCCCGGCCGAGTCCCTGGTCCCGGTCGACCTGGTGGTGCGGGCGAGCAGCGGGCCCGCGCCACGGGTCGGCTGAGGTACGCCACCCTGCCGGTGGCCCAACGGCGAAGGCAGGAGACCGCACCGCCTGCCGCAGTCGTCATCTGACAAAGTCCCGTACGGCCTGGGTGATCTTCTCCTCGTCCAGGGCGTCCTCGTCCCCCAGGGCCAGGAGCCGGTGCGGCACATGCACCAGTGTCCGGGCGATGTGCGAGGCCGAGATGCCCGGCATGCGGGGTTCGACCAGGACCACGTCGGCGTGGTGGGCGGCGAGCACGGCTGTGCGCAGGGCGACCTCGTCGAACGGCCGGATCGTCACGGCGTAGAGGATCGCGAGGTCCGTGCCGGCCGTGGCGCGCAGTACGGAGTCGAGCGTGGCGCCGACCGCGAGGACGACTCCCTGGAGCCCTTCTCGGACCAGTTCGAAGCCGCCCACCGAGTGCGGCTCGGAGTTGCACCGCCCGGACACGTCGATGTAGGCGCGGGCGCCCCGGGCCACGGCGTCCGCCACCGCCTGGCGGACTTCGTCGGGGTGCCCGGGGACGTGCACGGTCCAGCCTGGAGTCGTGGCGTAACGAGCGGCTTCCGTCCGCGTTCCGTAGCCGATGACGACAGTGGCCGAGGGATCGTGGGGAAGGGCTGCGCAGAGGGCTTCGGTCGCGGCGAGCAGCATGTCGGTGTCCACGGTGTCTTCCTCCTGGGTAAGTGCTGGAGTCCGGTGGGTGGCCGCTCACCGGTCGGGGAGGGTGCTGTCGGGTACACGCAGTACGGCTACCGCCAGCGCCGCCAGGCTCGTCACCGAACACACGAGGAACGCGGCGTGCATGGACGCCGCGTAGCCCTCCCGGAACGGGCGGGCCAGCAGTGGCTCCAGACGAGCGAGGGGCGCGGAGTCCCGCGGGCCGGCGTCACCGCTGGGCGCCAGCAGTGCCGTCAGCGACCGTGCGTTGTGGGGCCGCTCGGCCAGTACCCGGAAGGCCGGGTCCCGCGTGGCCGCCGAGACTCGCTCGGCGATGCGGGATCCGGCCAGTGAGAACAGGACGGACAGGGATACGGCGGTGCCCGCGGTGCCGCCGCCGGAGCGGAAGAAGTTCACCGCGGCCGTCCCCGCTCCCATGTCCTGGCGCGGTATGTCGGACTGTGCCAGCGTGGTCATCGTCTGCATCGCGGCGCCCATACCGATGCCCACCAGCACCATCCCCGTGATCATGGGCCAAGCCGGGGTGTCCGTCCCCAACGTGGCACAGACCGGCAGAGCGGCGGACAGGCAGCCGACGCCGATCACCAGGCAGCTCTTGAACCGGCCGGTGCGGGCGACGACCCGCCCCACCACGAGCGTCGCGACGAGGCTGGCGACAGCCATGGGGAGTGACGCGAGTCCGGCTTCCACCGGGGTCAGGCCCTTCACGATCTGGAGGTACAGCGGCAGGATCACGGTGGCGCCGAACACGGTGAATCCGACCAGGAAGTGCAGGATGCCGCCGAGCCGGAAGCTTTGCACGCGCATCAGTCGCAGGGGCAACAGGGCAGCGTCTCCCGCCCGGCGCTCCACCGCGACGAAGGCGGCGAGTCCGAACAGCCCCGCGCCGCAGAGCGACAGCGTCGTGAGTGAGCCCCAGCCCCAGGTGGCCCCCTGTTCCGCCGCCACCAGCAGAGGGGCCGTTCCGGCCATGAGGGTCACCGCGCCGGCGACGTCGAGCCGGTGTCGCACGGGTCGGTGCGGCACATGCAACAGCCGCAGGACCACCACCAGCGCCAGCGACGCCAAGGGCAGGTTGAGCAGAAAGATCCAGCGCCACCCGTCCACCCCCAGCAGTGACGCCCGCCCGGCGAGCAGTCCCCCCACGACCGGTCCCGCGAGGGCGGCGGTACCGAACACCGCCGTGTAGTAGCCCTGGTAGCGCCCCCGCTCGCGGGGCGAGGTGACATCGGCGATCACGGTCATGGCGAGCGAGGCCAACCCGCCCCCGCCCAGCCCCTGGAGCGCACGGAAGGCGGCCAGCTCGGCGACCGATCCGGCCACGGCGCACAGCAGCGATCCGGCGCTGAACAAGGAGATCGCCCCGACGTATGCCGGGCGGCGCCCGAAGATGTCGGAGAGCTTGCCGTACATCGGTCCGACGGATGTCCCGGTGACCAGGTAGGCGGTGGTCACCCATGCCTGCCGGCTCAGGCCGTGCAGATCGTCGGTGATGGCCCGCAGGGCCACGGAGACCACCGTCTGGTCGAGGGCCGAGAGGAACAGCCCCAGCATGACGCCGGTCAGTACGGCGGTCTTGCGGCGGTGCGACAACCGCTCGGTCGGCAGGGAGTCGGCGTCGGTCATGCCGCCGGGCCCGTCAGGCACTCGGCGCCGCGGCGAGGGCGAGGATCTCCTTGGCGACCTGCGTCGCGCCGTCCACTCCCATCCGCGTGGCCAGCCCCTTCCAGTCGGCGTCCGTGTCCGCCGCTGCGCGGACCGCGGTCACGACTCGGGCGCGCAGCTCCGCGTGGAGGGGGACAGGGTGCCGGGACGCCTCGGCCAGACCGCCGTGGACGACCTCGTGCGCCGCGGTTTCGCCCTTCCTGCGGGCCTCGATCACCGCTTCCTCCACGAAGACGTGGTCGGGCCAGCGCACTCTGGTGCCAGAGCCCGTCGCCTCCTCGTGGAAGCGGGCGTTGAAGATCTGGCTGACGTTCTGCGGGGGCAGGGTGACGGTCGGTGTGCCGCGTGCACCGGCCTCCAGCAGCGTGGTCAGACCCGGAGAGGTGAGCAGCAGGTCGCACTGGTTCAGGGCGCCGACGAAGTCGGCGTGCACGAGAGGCCCGAACTCCACGTCGAGCCCGCGGGGTGCCTGTTCGGCCAGCTCGTCGCTCAGTTCGGGGGTCAGGTTGCCGGCCACCCGGACCGACCGCGCCTCGCAGTCGGCGAGCGCCCGCAGCACCGGCGGTATCACGGCACGCGGGTAGGTTCGCCAGTCAGGCAGGCCAGGAGCCTGCATACCGCCGAGGCTCACCAGCGCCCGGCGCGGTCGGCCCGGTGTGCGGGACTCGGGCGCACCGGGGCCGGGGTCCGTCGGCGGTACCACTGCGGCCACCCACCGCAGGTTGCGGGCGGACTCGACCACCGCACGGCTCTCCGCCCGCAGTTGCGGGGAACGCTGTGCGCAGTAGGCCGCGGCTTCGAGGGGAAGCCACGCCAGATCGCCGTCGGTCCACAGGAACGGCAGGCTGTCGACGAACACCGCAGGTACGCCCGCGGCCTCAAGCGACTTCGCGGTCGGACCGTCGAGCACGCACAGGCCCAGCTGGATGCCCTCGCTGCGAACAATCTCGGCCACGGCCTCGGCATCGGCGCCCTTCACCTCGTACCACCGGTCGATACCGGAGCCCGCCAGCAACGGACGGCCGAGATCCGTGCTCAGACCGACGACACGGGGCGGCACCGGACAGAGCCTGCGCAGGGCTTCCAGCACAGAGGCGATCTTTCCGGCGCTGCCCCAGCCGAACGAGACACCCGCGACCGCGAGCACCATCGGCTGTTCCACCTCAAGTCCGTTCATGACGCTCCTTCAGCTTCCCGTCCGGCGTCCTGCACAAAGGAACCGCATAGCTCAGGCAAAACGATGGTCCACAACAGTCGAGCAACCGCACCCGCTTCCCCTGGGAACAGTAAATAATCTCGCCCCTCGCAGAGAGCGACAGGAAGGTGACTAATATCATTCGATGCGCGAGTCCCATTCGGGCCGATCGCCCCAGGACCGTCATTCAAAGTACTCACCCGGCCCTGAGGCCACAAGAAAGGACTTGAAAGTGACCAGGGAACCAAAAGGTAACCACTCCGACCCCGACACCCCCCATTCCGAAGAGCATTCAGGGATACGGAAAGTATTTGGCCGGCTGGGCGATAAATGGTCATTGAGCATCATGCGCCATATCGGCGACAAACAAGTACGTTTTGCCGAGTTACGGCGAAACGTCGGCGGGATCAGCAACCGCGTGCTGGCCGCGGGCCTCCGCAACCTTGAGTCCGACGGCCTGGTCGCCCGTAGCGTCCGCCCCACTGCGCCACCCCAGGTCCACTACCGCCTCACCCCGCTCGGACAGCACCTGCTCGCAGCGATTGACACGCTCGCCGCCTGGTACGACAGCCACGACGAAGGCACCGCCTTCACGTTCGGACTCCCTGCCCGAGGCGCCGAGAATCCGACCGAGACCGGGCCGCTCGAAGCCCCGGCAGCGCTGTGAGAAAATGTGCTTGAACTGTACATGGACTGTGCAGATATGACATCGTCACTCACCTTGACCAAATCTTGAGGCAAGAGATCCGGCTATTGAATGCAGGCTTGAATCTCCAGTGGACTGCCACTCGGCATTACCACGCATGGCATGCTCAAATGCAGGCCGATCATTGCCCTGGCAGTCGAGCAGGAATTACACGCTTCGTGCCCGAAAGCGATAAGCCGGGAGGCGTTCCATGTCCGACACGAGGAAAACCATCCCTCAGACACAGCCCTTCATCCATGTGATCGCAGGACCGACCGGTGTCGGAAAGAGCGCGGCCGCCACCGCCCTGGCCCAGGTCACCGGTGCACCGATCGTCGTCGCCGACCGGCTCCAGTGCTTCGTGGACATGGCCACGACCAGCGCCCGCGCGGGAGCCGAGGTCCCGGGCGTGCACCGGCACTGGCTGGGTGACCGCACGGTCGCGGAAGGCGACTTCTCCGCGGGCGAGGCGGCGGACGCACTCGTCGACCTGGTTCAGGAGCTGGTCGCACAGCATCGTTTCGTGATCGTCGAAGGCGGTTCGATCTCGCTGCTGCGTGAACTGTCGGCCCGCCTGGCCCAGTTGCCCTGGCGCCTGAGCGTACGCCTGCTCCCGCTGCCCGAGTCCGAGGAGTACCTCGCCGCACTCACCCGTCGCGCTCACGTCATGCTCACCGCGCCGCCCCCGGGCAGCACCCTCCTCGACGAACTGGCCGCGCTCTGGAGCGACCCACGGCAGCGGCTGTTCACCGCTTCCGTGAACGGCTTCGAAGCCGTTCTCGAATACTGCGCCAAGTACTCACTGGACGTGGACAGCCTGCGCACACGGCAACTCCCCGAAGAGCTGCTGACCCGGATGGCCGAGCTGATCGCCGTACGCCACGCCGAGCACGGCCATCTCCAGCATCAGGTGTTCACCGAACTCTTCGGGAGCTTCCGCGGGACCTCCGAGCCGGACACCGACCTGGTGAGGCGTGCGGCGTGAAACGGTCTTCGCCACTCCCCCGGCCGGAGCACCGACCGCCGGGCCCGATGACGGACTTCGGTCACATCGTGACCTCCCGTCCGGCAGGTCTCCACACGCCCCGCTCCGGGAAGGAACTCGCCGACCTCGTCTCCTTCGCCGGTCCCCGGGGTGTGCCGGTCTCCGCGCGCGGCGGCGGGTACGCCGTGCACGGCCAGAGCCAGGCCGAGGGCGGGTACGTGGTCGACATGGGCGCGCTGAACGGCGTTCACTGCCCGGCCGGAGAACACACCCTGGCCGCAGAGGCGGGCGCGCTGTGGAGCGACGTGGTGGATGCCGCCCTGGCCGAAGGTCTCGCCCCACAGGTGCTCCCCGATCATCTCGGGGCCAGCGTCGGCGGGACACTGAGCACCGGTGGCATCGGCGCCTCCAGCCACCGCCACGGCCTGGTCGCCGACGGGGTGATCGAGCTGGATGTCGTCACCGGTGGCGGCGCGGAAGTGACCTGCTCGCGGGAGCGGCACCCCGAACTGTTCGACACCGTGCTCGCGGGCCTCAGCCAGTGCGCGCTGATCGTCGGGGCCGTCCTGCGGCTGATGCCCGTGCCGGCCCGCGTACGGCGGTACCGGCTCTACCACCGCGCGCCCGGCACGTTCTTCGCCGATCAACGCCGCCTCGTTCACGACGACCGCTTCACCCATGTGTCCGGCCAGGCTCGACCCGCGCTCGGCGGTGCCTGGGACTACGTCATCGAGGCGGTCGCTCCGCACAGTGGTGAACACCCGCCGGACGACGCCCAGTTGACTCGCGGTCTCCGGCACGATCCGGAAACCGAGGAGATCGAGGACCTGGGCTACGCCGAGTTCCTCCATCACATGGACCGTTCCGAACGCATCCTGCGGGTCACCGGGGAGTGGGACCGCCCGCATCCTTGGCTCTCCCTGCTCCTCCCCGAGCAGGAGGCGCTCTCCTTCGTCCCGGCCCTGCTGGCCGAAAGGGCCCAGCAGGGGCTGCGTACCTGCGGAACGGTCCAGTTGCGCCCTCTCGTCTCCAGCCGGCTGCGTGCCCCGCTGCTACGACGACCGACTGCTGAGGCACTGTGTCTGGTCACCCTGATGCGGATGGCACCGCCCGCCGACCCGGACGCCGTACGACAGGCGCTCGTCGCCAACCGGGAGTTGTACGAGCGGGCACGGCAACTCGGCGGAGTCCTCGACCCGGTCAGCGCCGTGGCGATGGCTCCGCGGGACTGGCAGACGCACTTCGGTCCGCGCTGGGGAGAACTGGCGCGGGCCAAGAAACAGTACGATCCGCACCGCATACTCACCCGGGGGTACGCACTGTGGTCATGACCAAAGTGACCGTCTTCTGCGGCTCCGCGCCGGGGAGCCGTCCCAGCCATATGCGTACGGCCGACGAGTTGGGGCGTGCCCTGGCCCAGGCGGGTCTGCGGCTGGTCTACGGCGGTGCCCGCACCGGGCTCATGGGCGCGGTGGCGGACGCGGCGCTGGCCGCCGGAGGTGCGGTGACCGGAGTCGTGCCGCGCCGCATGCTGCCGTACGAGATCACGCACCAAGGGCTCACGCAGCTGGAGGTCGTGGCGGACATCCATGCGCGCAAGGCACGTATGGCCGAACTGGGCGACGCCTTCGTAGCGTTGCCGGGTGGCCTGGGCACGGCCGAGGAGTTGCTGGAAGCGGTGGCCTGGGCACAGCTGAACATCCACCGCAAGCCCTGTCTTCTCCTGGATCCGGACGGCTTCTACCGTTCACTGCTGACCTTCCTCGCTCACGCCCGGGACGAGGGGTTCCTCAGGCCGGGGGACCTGGAGCGGATCGTGGTGTGCACGTCGGCGCGTGAAGTCGTCGATCGGCTGACCGCCCTGTCCGCCGGACCCCACACCGGCCCGTCCGCCGAGCGGACCGGTCACCCGGCTCCGGTCCGGCTGCCACCGGGCCGCACCGCGTTCCTGTTCTCGGGGGCCGGGTCCCAGCAGCCGGGGATGGGACGCGACCTCCACGCGGCCTTCCCAGTGTTCGCGGACGCCGTGGACGAGGTCTGCGCACTGCTCGATCCCTATCTCGATCTGCCCCTGCGGGACGTGATGTTCGCCGAGAGCGGGACACGGACCGCGGCACTTCTCGACCGGATCTCGTTCGGCAATCCGGCCATCTTCGCCCTCCAGGTAGCGCAGCACCGACTCCTCGAAAGCTGGGGGCTGAAGCCCGACGTGGTGTTCGGGTACTCGGCGGGGCGCATGGCCGCCGCGCACGTCACCGGTGTCTTCTCCCTGGCCGACGCCTGTCGGGCCGTCGGCACACTTTCCCGGCTGATGAGCGCGCTGCCGGGAGGAGGCGCCATGGCCGCTCTGGAAGCCACACCTCAGGAACTCCCCACCACCGCCGGGGTGACGCTCGCGGCGGTCAACGGCCCCAGGGCGGTGGTTGTCTCGGGCGACCGAGAAGCGGTGACGGCCCTGCATGAGGAGTGGACGGCGCGCGGCCGGCACAGCGGGCTGCTCCGCGTGAGCCTGGCAGCGCACTCCTCGCATCTCGACCCGATCCTCGACGACTTCGCCGGCACTCTGCGCACGATGGACCTCGCGGTCCCCCACACCCCACTGCTCTCGGACATCACGGCGGAACCGGTCCAGGCGGAGGCGACCACGGCGGACTTCTGGGTACGCGAGCTGCGCGAGCCCGTTCGCTTCACCGACGCGGTACACCGGCTGCGTCAGGAGGGCATGTCCACCTACCTCGAAATCGGACCGAGCGACGTGCTGGCCGGACTGCTCGACGAGAACCTCTCCGACACCGGCGAACCCTTCACGGCGCTGACCATGCGCCACGACTGGCGAGCCCTCCACACGGGAGCAGGCCTGGAGTCGGGGCTCCGGCCGATCGGGACCTGAGACAAGTGAAGCGCTCCGGGCCTGGCGTCACCATCCTCACATCTCAGCAGGTCAGCGCACCCTCCCCCGCGGCTTCAACGGAACCGGCGGCAGGACCGGAGCGGGCAGCGGAGCACCGTCGTACCCCTTCACCTCACCGAAGCGCGACCCGGTCATCCAGTCGGCACGGGCCTGTTCGATCTCCTGCTGGGACCGTCCGATCCAGTTCCAGAACATGACGAGTTCCTCGTCGAACGGCTCGCCGCCCAGGAGCATCAGATCCGTGTCCGACTCGGCGCGCAGCGGGAGTTCGGTGCGGCCGCAGCCGAGGTAGAGCATCGAACCGGGCAGGACCGGTACGCCGTCCACGTGGGCCTCGCCGGACATGGACAGGACGGCGTACTCGAAGTCCGGTTCCAGCGGGAGGCGTACGTCCGTGCCGCGGGTGAGGGCGAGGTCGGCGCCGACGATGGGGGTGTACGCCGTTCCGGGTGACCTCGCGCCGTCGAGGTCGCCCAGGATGAGCGTGGCCGTCAGGCCGGGGGCCGTGACCTGCGGCAGCTCGGCGTGGTGTTCGAAGTGCGGGTCGGTGTGCCGGTGGCTGTCCGGGAGGGCGACCCACAGCTGGGCTCCGTGCAGGAAGCGGGCGTGGGACTTCGGGCTCTCCTCGGAGTGGCTGATGGCGCGACCGGAGGTCATCAGGCCCAGCTCACGGGGGCGGATCGTCTGGAGGCTGCCGGTGGAGTCGCGGTGCAGCACCTCGCCCTGGTGCAGCCAGCTCACCGTCTGGAGACCCATGTGCGGGTGCGGGGGTACCTGCATGCCCGCTTCGTCGGCGATGTCGTCGGGGCCGTAGTGATCGATGAAGCACCAGGCGCCGACCATGCGACGTCCCAGGTTGGGCAGCAGTCGGCGGACCTCGGTGGACTCGCCGAGCTTGACCCGGCGAGGGCTGAGGAGTTCACGCACGGGCTCCGCGACGACGAAGCCGCGGCCGCCGCACAGGGCGGGAACGGCCTCGCGATCAAGATTGCTCATGGCGCCCAACCTAGTCCCGTGAAGCGATTGCCGTCAGGCCGTCCTCCCGAAAACAGTAGCCATGTACATAGTAGCCATGTACTTTATTTTCCATGAGCACGGTATCCGAGGGCGCTACGCCCGGTTTCCTGGTCTGGCGGCTGTCCATGAAGTGGCGGGTGGCGGTCGACCGCGCGGTGGCACCGCTCGGCCTGACCCACGCCCAGTACTCGCTGGTGGCCTCGCTGTACGGCATGCAGCGCGCCGGCGAACGCCCCAGCCAGCGGCGCCTGGCGGACCACACCGGCCTGGAACCGCTCTATGTCTCCAAGCTGGCGCGCGCCCTGGAGGCCGCCGGGCTGCTGGAGCGCACCCGGGACCCGCGTGACCCGCGAGCCGTCCAGCTCACGCTCACCGACCAGGGACGCGACACCACCCGACAGGCGATCGAGATCGTCCAGGGGCTTCTCCAGCAACTGCTGGCTCCCCTGGGTGGGCTCGACAGCCCGCGCGCCCAGGAGTTCCGCCGCGACCTGGCGACTCTGCTCGACACACCTCTCGGCCCGACGAACGAGAACCTCAAGGAGCAGTCATGACCACCACCACTCCCCCGCTCGGCCCCCGGGTCATCGCACTGGCCCACTACGCCGGCCGCGGGATCCTCGAACAGGTACTGGCCC
>Ga0307508_10004496_pt1 | contig 13602 bp, 9 predicted proteins | sample 9_EM_MG_FD_203089 | JGI IMG/M metagenome (GOLD analysis project Ga0307508, IMG submission 203089) | Populus trichocarpa ectomycorrhiza microbial communities from riparian zone in the Pacific Northwest, United States - 9_EM | ecosystem: Host-associated > Plants > Roots > Unclassified | place... | reverse complement strand
ACACAAACTTAAATTTTTATTTTTATTTTTGTCATCTTTCAGGTTGGATCAGGCATCATCTTCCCTATACTAAAGGCAGAAGGAATTAGAGCAACATTCTTCCCTGCAACAATGCCTGCTTACTACAGAACAACTCCTGTCCAATCCACTGACGAAAGAGAAACAGGAAAATAGTTGTTTATTTTATTGGTAAAGGAACCGATTCTTATCAGCTGAATTTATGAAGCATGAGGTACAAAATGAACAAACATGAAACAATCCTCATGATGTTTTTAATGGATGAATCTCAAAATTGTATCTCCATTGTATTTTGAGTTTTCCAAAAATAATAATAATAAAAATAATGTATAAATGTTGTTTTTAATGGTCATGAATCCATTTAGTTAAATAACGTTGAGAAAGGGTTTTGTTAAAGAATATGGAGGATAGAAAGTTGTTGGAAGAGAAAGGATAATTATTTTCCCCTTTTTCAGCAGATATCAGTTATGCCTTCTGTCCTTTCTTTCCTTCCTTTTAGGCTCCCGACCTGTCATGCAGCTGGCGTGGGAATCATTCTTTTTTGCATGGGACAGGCTGACTCATCAGCCCTGATGCATGTATATAATAAGCCTTCCTTTCTCTTTGTAAAATGAGAACATAATAAGAATAATACATGAAGCTTGAGAAAGCCTTTTAAACCAAAACGTTCTTATTCTCTGGTCTTCTTCTTCTTCTTTCTTTATTTTCTTAGACTCTGCAACCTCTAACATTTCTTTCAGGTTTTGATAGTTATTGCACACAAACATGAATGAGCTTTGTCTTCACGATTTGACTCCAGAAATAGTCATCCAATTCCAGATGAAATATATATTGATAAAAATAATAAATAAACAGAGCAATCAATAAACTAAAAGAAGAAGAAGCTATAAGGTTTCGAAGATAACAAAAATATGGAGTGTGAAGGCATCGAGAAAACCTTATATCTGAAATTGCCAGAAATGGATGAGGTGTTCCTCTCTAAACGTTTTACTTGTCTTCATCTTCAGTTTCCAACTTCCTCAAGTATGCTACTTCTTTTCCTTTAATGGTTACTGGAGCTGCACGCCAAACACCAAATCCATCGAGACCCGGTTGCTGTAGTACAAGGACTTGCAGGTGAGGGAGTTTAGGCAATATCCCGGTAGGAAACATCTTCTGACCGCATGCATTGAGTCCAAGATACCTGAGGTTGGATAGACATTCCATGGCTTAAGGAATCATTTCAAGTGCAGTACCATAGAGATCCAACCTTTTTTGTGCCCTAAGCTTTCTTAATGATGGTACATGTCTTAACATATCACAAGCAATGAGCAACAATGCAGAGACTCACCAAATCGAAAGACAAAATTAGGCAAATTCTCAATGTGCAAGATAGATCGAGGACCTTGAGCCCATGCAATTTTTTGAAAAATGATTCGGCAATAAATTTCAAGTATTTATTAGTGCATGACAGTAGAGTTGAAAGACTGGGACACCTTGGTGAATAGCTCGAAGGAATTTCTTCAATTTGGTTTTGTATTAGTGAAACTCTCACAAGATTCTCTGTCCACTCCTCTGTATCTGGCAATTCATTTAGTTGTGCACCTGATTTAACCATGGCTTGAGAGTTCTCTTGCTGTAGTTGGATGGCCATGTCCCTAATCAAGTCATGCATCGGGACACAGCTACGATCACCATATCTTGTAGCACTTTCCAATAAGGAGACATTTTCAAGTTTATTAAGCATCGAATGGCCTTTGTGAACTTCTGCCACCCTACTCTGCCGTTTTATCACTCCCTCATCAATCAAATAAGCTATCAAATCCTCTCTAGGAAATACATCCTCTTCCATATCATCTTGCCTAACTCTTAATTGCCTCAGGTCCTCTAAAGCATTCCTCCACTCGTTTATGTCATCCACCCCCTTCATGGCTCCAGCCATTGTTATAATTCCTAGCGGCAAACCATCACACTCCTTTGTGATAGATTTTGCAATTTGTTCCACTTCTGGACAAAGCCTTTTCCTCCAAAATAGGCTTCACTTTGATTATGTGTAGGGTATCCATTTGTTGACAAACCTTTTTTGATCGAGTTGTGAGAATAAGCTTGCATCCTTTGACAAGAACTCCCAGCATCTGTAACTCAATAGTGTTCCACAAATCATCTAAAATCAAAACCCATTTCTGTTTCTTCATTAATTCTTTTCTCATTTCAACTGCTCTGTGCCGCTCCTCGTCTTCATTAAAAAGATTTAAACCAATACATCTTCCGATACTGCCCTGCAATTTTTTAATGCTGGTATCTTGTGAAACAGTAATCCAGTAAACATGAGAGAAAGTATCTGGTCTACATAGAAGCTGATTATACATATGCATCACCAAAGTTGTCTTACCCACTCCGCCCATGCCATAGATTCCAATACTTGAAACTTAATCGTGCATCAACCAGGACCAGATAGTCTTCTTATGTTCTTCGAATGCTTGACCCACCAACTTAGTCGTTGGTAGTGCATCATCTGCTTCAATCTCATTTGTGTTGCATGCAAGCCCTCCAGAAGAGCCAGCTCCTCCACCAGGCTGCGCTAATCTTCCTCTATAGTTCTCCACATCATCATCATCCTCTTCCACTGGTTGTGTCCTCACTCTAACCATGTTCTGCACATCATTCATAATTACATCATTGTTTTCCGATGGAGAACAGAGTTGATCGTAATGTCTTCCAAGTCCAAACACAATAGATCAGTTGGTTGGGATGAATCTCCTCTAGGCTCATTTTGACTAACTGATAGCCTCTCAAGAGAGCTCCTCTCTCAAAATGCTGCATCAATCCCATGGTTTGGTTTTCTATGTTATTGTGAGTGACATTATCATCCACGAAAAAAGAACAGAGATCACAGATTCCTCGTCCACACTCTTGACTTGCTTGCTCGGTTATTGGTCTAGTCTCCGGTGCAATATCCACAAGTTCAATCCCTCCAATCAAGTCATTTGCCCATGCAACTTCTCCAGCGAAAACAGCTTCTCCTTGTTGTGCTATTTCTACATGTATCACTTCATTGTTCTGTTCTTGTGAAGAAGTTGAAATTGCATTAGTGACCTCGTTATTGCTTGAGCCTGCTACAGTTTTCAGTTTTTTTTCGAGAGGGCCATCGATTGCTGCAAGGGCTGCATTTTGAACTTCTTCTGGAACTTTTTACAAATTTTAACATCACGCCCTTTCACTCCTGACAAATGCCATTTGATCCTCGAAATGGAAGTATCCTTGGCAAATAGATGCCCACAAAACTCACACTTCACACTACCATCATTCATATCTTCAACATGTCACCAAAATGGATCATTTGATCGAACCATTTGTCCTACAGAAAGAAAAAAAAAATCAAGATATTGAATAAAATTAATGAAAGTTATATTAATCAGAAAAGGAAAGGTTTAAAACAAAAATAATAAGTTAAAAACAGAAAAAGAATTGTAAAATAAATAAATTCAAGGTTAGGGTCAATTCAGAAAGAACTCCACAAGGCATGAAGAAACTATTGATGATCCTAACTCCAAACTTTCTCAATACAATAAGTTGTATTTTGCTTGAGCTTCAAACAATAGTTACACAAAGTATAAATACAAAAACACCAGCAAAATGAAGAAGATAAAGTATAAATAATTTACCTGGATTCCAGATGTTCTCCAAGTGCTGGTTTGCTTAAGCAGTATTCAGAAAAAAAAAAAAAAAAAAAAAAAAAAAAAACAAAGCACGTGCTTGTAAGCCCTCCAGAAGAGCTAGCTCCTCCGCCAGGCTGCTCTAATCTTCCACTATTTTTCTCATCAACTGGTTCTGTCCTCACTCTAATCATGTTCTGCAAATCATACATAATGACATCTTTGCTTAGTGATGGTGCACAGAGTTGATCATAATATCTTCCATGGTCAAGACACAATGGATCTGTTGGTTGGGATGAATCTCCTCGAGGCTCATCAGCTTGATTAGTTGATTCGAGGCCGCATGCACACAAGCAAAAAGGCACTGGCATGTATTGAAATGAAACTTAAAACCAACTGAGAAATAATCATAATTTAAGCTGCTTTGGAGCTCTTATATAATTGTACATGACATACATTTTCAAGCTCCACATATCAGTCAAGGAGTTTGTAGTTCAACACTATATATATATATATATATATATGCCTCTCTTTCAAAAGATCTCAGAATCGAACTTCTCCATCATAATCCAACATCATTAGCTTATCTGCTATCCCTTTTAAGAGAAGAAGATTTCGAATCAGTCCATTCATTCCCATCTGTAGGCATCTTTCTCAAACATTAAGGAGAATTACTTCTTGATTCTGAGTTTCCACTAAAAAAAGCCCTTATGAACTAATTAATCTCACAGTCCTTAAATTAGTTTCCTCATTGTTTTCACAAATTTGTAAGAAAAAAAAAAGAAAAAAAAAGGAAGAATAAAAATATGATCTTAAGCTATACATCTAACACTCACTTGAAAGAAATTGATAACCATGCAAGCAGTTTACATGTCAGTATTTGATAAGGGGTGAGAAATATTGGAGACAAATTAGAGGACACAAATAGAATGTATTAGGTGAATGGCCCTTGCGGTGCCACGGGTTATAGCATGAACTAGGCAAAATCTAAAAGCATTGAGATCGAAATAAAAGGCAAAGATTTGCATGTGGCTAGTGAAGTAGACTGATGCTGGTAAAGCAGGGCCGACAATGGAACTCCACGAAGAACAGCTAAAATAGCATGGGATTTTGACGGTGCCGCTCAAAAGTGTGGATGCAAGGTCTGATGCCCAGCAGGTCTCCTGTTGCGAGGAAAGAGTGTTAGCTTTCATCTAAAAGATGATAGGTATTGCCAGGCCAACGCTTAGGGAAAGCAAGGTAATGTGCAAAAGAATTGGAGCAATTAATTGTAATGTTAAAACTATGGAAAGCAACTAAATAAGACTAAAAGCTATTTGAGGCAGCACAAAGCCCACCTACATCACCCCTACAGAATGGAAAAATGCTCATAATCATTTTGGAAAAAATAAAATTTTAATATGATAATATTAAAAATAAATTTTAAAAATTAAAAAATATTATTTTTAAATAAAAAATATTTTGAAACATGTATCTTAATGTATTGTGGATTAACCAATCTTTTTAGTTTTCTTATATTGTTCATAAAGACTGAAAAAACTTCGAAATAAAATTTTAAAAAACATGAGAAAAATAAAAAAAAAAAAATAGGATGAATTTTTATAGAGGAAAATAGATAGAGGTATGGATTTTTATTCTAAATATATCCTTATAAAAATTTCAAAATTTCAAGTATTATCATTCTATTTTTAAAGTGTCTTCTCTCTCTCTTTTTTTCTTTTTAAATTGTATTATATTTTTTAAAAAAATAATTTATTGCTAGTTAATGATATAAGATGATTTATACTAGTGAATAGATCTATTATTTTATTAAGTTAATAAATCAATACAGTATTTTTTTATGGGATTTTCATCTTAGAGATACTCAATAGGACGAAAATATAATATTAATTAAACTTCAAATTATAATTATTTATCTATCCAGTTAAAAAAAAATATATATGGTCTTAAAAGATAATGAAATATATAAAAAAATGAAAAATGTTATTTATGTTAAATGTAAACACACGATATAAATAATAAATATTTCATATTAATAAACGCTTAACGAGTCCAATCATCAGAAATTAACATGACATAAAAGATGATGCTTACCCTTTGTTCTATATTATATATATTTTAAGGGCAGAGTAGTCTCCTCCTCCCGAAACATTACAAAGGGACTAAGGACATCCTTCGTGTTAGGATGCTCCCACTCCACTACTCTCTCCCACCATTCTTTTGGCCACGCATTGATTTCTCTAAGAGAAGGGGGAGGGGATGGCTGGCCATTTTCAAGCAACGGAAGACAAATTGCCATCCTCTTTAGCTTCTCACAATTGATTACACTAATATCTTCGAGAGAATTGCAAATCAGTTTTGCGCTACAAATGCTTTTCAATTCTGGTAACCAACACAAATTCAGAGATATTAACTTTGGGAGTATTAATTCCGTGATGGAATTGAAGGTGCTGCTTTCTTCATCTGTTGTTCCTATTATCTCCTCCATTTTCTCACAATAACTAACGTCAATCAATTCCAGGTTTGTGAGCAACAAAAGTGGGAACAGCTTCTTCATATTGTTACATCCAACACAATAAAACTCTTTAAGACCAGAAAACATACCATTATATGATGGTAATGGTGGTGGAGCAGAGCAGAGCCAAGAAGATGAAACCAAGCTCTCCATGCTATTGCAATCCCGAATGCTGATGCACTCCAGTTCAGTTGCATTCTCTAATGACAAAACATCACATAAACTTCTTGCATCGATGAATTGACAAACCAGTCCTTGAATGCCATTTAAGAACTTGACCTGAAAATCTCTATCTTTGTTAATACTCAAATTACCCAACGCAACTGTTTTACTTGGAAAATCATCAATGCATTCCCGAAAATCCATCATTCCTACTGAAATTCTGTATGTGCTTAATGATTGGATCCCATCCCGAGATCTGAGATACTCCGCAAAGTCAGAAAGACCTTTGAAATGGCATCGCAAAGTTTCCAAATTTCTCAAGGATCCTACTTCTTTTACTTCAACTGTTATCCTCCGATAAGAATCCACAAAACACTCTTCTAGTACAAAGACTTGCAGGTGAGAGAGTTTTGGCAATATCCCACTAGGAAACTCCTTTTCACCACATCCATTCATTCTAAGATATCTCAGGTTGGTTAGGCATTCCATTCCTTGCGGCATTTTTTCAAGTGCAGTATGAGAGAGATCCAACCTCTTCAATGCCCTAAGCTTCTTTAATGATGGAACATGTCTTAATTTCTTACAATTATTGAGCAATAATGTTGTGAGACTCAATAAATCAGAGATAGAGTCTGACAATTTTTCAATACCTGTCCAAGTCAGATCGAGGACCTTGAGCCCATGCAATTGCTTGAAAAATGAATCCGCAATAAATCCCAACAAACGATTATGACATAGCAATAGAGTTGATAGATAGGGACACCTAGGTGAATGGCTGGAAGGAATTTCTTCAAATCCGTTTTGCATTAGTGAAACTCTTATGAGATTCTCTGTCCACTCCTCTGCATCTGGCAACTCTTTTAATTGCGCACCTGCTTTAACCATGACTTGAGAGTTTTCTTGTAGTATTTGGATGGCCATGTCCCTAATCAAGTTATGCATCTTGACACCTATACTACCATGTTTCTCCATTTTAACACTTTCCAATAGGCAGACATTTTCTAGTCTATTAAGCATCGTGTGACCCTCGTCAAATGCATCTCCCCTGCTCCTCATTCCTTTAATTATTCCCTCATCGATCAAATAACCTATCAACTCCTCCCTTTCAATCTCACTATCTTCAGGAAATAATGCACAGTACAAGAGACATTGTTGTAGTGCTAAATCACCTAATTGATCGTAACTAAACCTCAATAACTTGAATACTTCCGTGTCCCTAAATTCTGATTCTCTCAATTTCTTCAACGTATTTCTCCACTCATGTAGGTCATCCACTCCCCTCAAGCTTCCTGCCACTGTAATAATTCCCAATGCCAAACCAGCACATTCCATAACAATAGCTTTTGCAATTCCTTCCACTTCTGGTGAAAGTGCTATGTCACGTCCAAGTTTCTCCATAAACAAAGTCCAAGCTTCTCCATTAGAAAGTGGCTTCACTTTGATTTTGTGGTGGCAAGCCATCCGATGACAAACCGTTTCTGATCGAGTTGTCATAATCAGCTTGCATCCTTTCAACGGGCCAGGAATTCCCACTTTTTGGAGCTCAAAATTGTTCCACAAATCATCTAAAATGAGAATCCATTTTTGTTTTTTCATTAGTTCTTTTGATAGTTTGGCAGCTCCATGCAGATCATCAACCTCCCTGGAAAGGTCAAGATCAAGATGTTTAGCAATAAGATTCTGCAATCTATTAATGCTGAAATCTTGAGACACAGTCACCCACCAAACATAATTGCAAATATCTGGTCTTTGTAGAAGCTCATTATGAATATGTTGCAGTATTGTTGTTTTACCAACTCCCCCCATCCCATAAATGCCAATGGTTAGGACTTCATCATTCATTAACAAAGACCATATAACTTTCGTATTCTCTTTAAATGCTTGACCCACTGGCTTTGCAGAGCTAGTAGGTAATGGAACTCCTGCAGAATTGTTGTATTTCAGACTTTTAGAATATCTAGCTCCTGCGCCAGCCTGCACTACTGATCTTCCACTACTCTCCTCATCCTCCTCCTCCTCCACTGGTTCTGTCCTCACTCTATCCTGCTCATCATGCATAGTTACCTCATAGTTTACTGATGAAGCACAAGGTTGATCATAACCTCTTCCAATGTCAAGACAAAATTGGGATGAATCTCCTCGCGGCTCTAGAAGCTGCACTTGCTCTGTTCTTGGTATAGCCTCAAATGCATCATGCTGAAAAGATCCTTCACCAGTGTTTTCTATGCCATTTTCTAATTGTAAATGCGACTGAATTCTCTCTTCTCCGGGACCTTGTTTCATGCCCTGAACTCCCACTTGTATCCTTCCAGCACCCCCTGCCAAATTGCCAAGTACTGCATTGCTTTGTTCCAACGCTCGATCCACTGGTTCTGTCCTCAGTCTACTCTCGAGTGCCTCTTTGGAAACTCTATCTTCATGTGCTCTCATTCCAGTCATGCTTACTTCGTCGTTTCCTGCTATTGCATGTGAAGAAATCCTCTCTTCCCCTACTCCGGGTTCTACAACCTGAACTTCTCTTTGTACCCTTCCAATACCTCCTCCCATATTTTCGATCTTAATGTTTTGATCTTGTGGACAAGTTGAAATTCCAGAATCATTAACATTGATTGAAATTTCTGTGCTTTTAAGTCTTTTGTTGCCACCACACATAGCTAGAAAGGCTGCTTCTTGAACTTCTTTAGGCACCCCATGACAAATGGCAACATTATGCCCTTCCTCTCCTGATAAATGCCATTTGATCCTTGAAATGGAGGTTTTATTGGCAAATGTATGTGGACAAAACTTACACTTCATGCTACCATCTGCCCTATCTTCAATATAATTCCAAAATGGATCCTTTGATCCAACCATTTCAACCTATAGAAAAAAAAAGAGGGTCAAATAAAGAATAAAAATTGATGGAGGTTACACCATATCTGGATGGATGAGAAACTACTTCAGCGCTGTTACCCTTATTTTGCTATTAAAATTGATAGTTAGTTTATTGCACAATCATAGTAATTTAGTTAGACTTCTTACTTGTAAACCCCTAAGTTGACTTTGGAGGGGAGTGTCAAGGCCAGGATTTGAGGCATTTGGCCTAGCAGTTTGAATTTGCAATCCTGTGACTTGAAGGTCATCCTCGGAGTTGGAGCTTACTTTGTCGTTTCTTGCTATTGCTTGTGAAGAAATCCTCTCTTCCTCTACTCCAGGTTCTACAACCTGAACTTCTCTATGTACCCTTCCAATACCTCCTCCCATATTTTCAATCTTAATGTTTTGTTCTTGTGGACAAGTTGAAATTCCAGAATCATTAACATTGATTGAACTTTCTGTGCTTTTAAGTCTTTTGTTGCCACCACACATAGCTAGAAAGGCTTCTTCTTGAACTTCTTTTGTCACCCCACGACAAATGGCAACATTATGCCCTTCCTCTCCTGATAAATGCCATTTGATCCTTGAAATGGAGGTTTTATTGGCAAACGTATGTGGACAAAACTTACACTTCATGCTACCATCAGCCATATCTTCAATATAATTCCAAAATGGATCCTTTGATCCAACCATTTCAACCTATAGAAAATAAAAAATGGGTCAAAATAAAGAATAAAAATTGATGGAGGTTACACCATATCCGGATGGATGAGAAACTACTTCAGCTCTGTTACCCTTATTTTGCTATTAAAATTGATAGTTAGTTTATTGCACAATCATAGGGGAGAAAAGACGACGATAATTCAGTTATACTTCTTACTTGTTGAGTATTTAAACCCCTAAGTTGACTTTGCAGGGAAGTGTCAAGGCCAGGATTTGAGGCATTTGGCCTAGCAGTTTGAATTTGGAATCCTGTGACTTGGAGGTCATCCTCGGAGTTGGAGCTTACTTTGTCGTTTCTTGCTATTGCTTTTGAAGAAATCCTCTCTTCCTCTACTCCAGGTTCTACAACCTGAACTTCTCTTTGTACCCTTCCAATACCTCCTCCCATATTTTCAATCTTAATGTCTTGTTCTTGTGGACAAGTTGAAATTCCAGAATCATTAACATTGATTGAACTTTCTGTGCTTTTAAGTCTTTTGTTGCCACCACACATAGCTAGAAAGGCTGCTTCTTGAACTTCTTTAGACACCCCACGACAAATGGCAACACCATGCCCTTCTGCTCCTGATAAATGCCATTTGATCCTTGAAATGGAAGTTTTAATGGCATATGTATGTGGACAAAACTTACACTTCATTCTACCATCATCAGCCCTTTCTTCAACATAGTTCCAAAATGAATCATATCCGACTTGTTGAGTATTTAAACCCCTAATTTGACTTTGCAGGGCAGTGTCAAGGCCAGGATTTGAGGCATTTGGCCTAGTAGTTTGATTTTGCAATCCTCTGAGTTTGAGGTTATCCATATGTGACCTGTATAAAAATGAAGTGATCATATTATAAAACCAAAAATCAATGGTGTATCTAATTATCAAAAAGGTATTAATATTGTGTTAAAACACAACAGCTAGAAGTCAATCAGAACCTAGTAGAGTTTCCAAAGTGCCGAGGCACGACTGTTGTTGTATATTGTCTATGTTAGGAATTACAGCAGCTTGATTACAAAAATATTGACTCCTGAATCCAAAATCATTCGCAAACAATATGAAGCATTACAAACTTATGCTTAGTTTGCTGGGTTCATGTTCAAGCTATGATGTTTCTTTCCTGATTGAAAAAATCAACTTTTTAACAGATGGTGGGAAATCCTTCCATCTCACCACAAGTACATGATGAATAATACAGGAGGTGAAAAAAGAAGAGAAAGCACATATCAGAGAAGAGTATATACATATGACAAATCTGAGAAAAAGATCAATTTATTTATCATGGATTACTTTAAAGATTCAAACCATAGTTACAAATATAAAAACAAAAACACCAACAAGATGAAGAAGATGAAGTACAAATAATTTACCTGGATTCAAGATGTTCTTCAAGCGCTGGTTTGCTTGAGCAGTAATCAGCCAAAAAAAGAGAAGAGAAATCACAGATCAGAGAAGAATATAAGATTTAGAAAAATAATAAAGTTGCAGTATACATAAATCTAGTTCGCACTGGTGAGATGTGGAAAAGAAAATAGGTAGAAGATGATTAGTACGTCCTGAGGATTAAAAGAGGAGAAATCACAGATCAGAGAAGATTATATGATTTAGAAAAATAATAAAGTTGCAGTGCTGAGGGGGAAAGGAAAACAGAGAATGGTAATAATAATAATAAATAAATAATTATCGTATTGTTTGATAGGAAGGAAGGAAGTTGCTAGGAAGGAACCCAGCGCTTACCGACCAAGCATTATATTATAAGATATAGAAAGTTAACGTGTGGACCCCCCTAATGTTGAAACTTTGAAGAAGCTGCCTGAAAAATTTAAGTTGCTTGGAGATTTGATTAATCAAACTAATTTATTTTTATTTTTAATGTTATTATATAAAAAATATTAAAAATATATTTTTTCAAGACTAATAAATTTTTAAAATATATAAAATTTTAAATACAAAAACAAATTATATCTTGATTGTATTGTAACAATCTTCATCTTTAAAGATAAATTACTAGGAAGATATGTAGTGTCGATTTCACATTGAAATAAATGAAAAGAATAAAAGGAAATATTAAATGATTTAATATTAAAGAACAAAAATTAATTTTCAATGCATATTAATGAAAAAGGTTTAAATTATTCAAAGAGCAGATAGTCGGAATCCCTGGCACACATTTAATATTTTTATTATTTTTATTTTGTTGAACAACTCAATTTGAAGTTAAATTCCCAAAATTTCCACTTAAAAGTTTAAAAGGTATGGATAATTAAATCAACATAAATGTACCCCTTTTTGAAAAATCATTCACCACTTTCTTTTAAATACGCAAATGATTATCCCTATTAATAAAATTCAATGAAAACAACAATATACAAGTAACAATATTACAGCAAAAAAAAAAACTTGAAGGATGTAGTTCAACTGGTCAATTCCTGGATTTATTTCTTAAAAATTATCAGTTTAAATTTCAAAAATATCAGGATTACCAGATGTTTACATGATCATTAACTTTAAATATCGTAAAATTAATGATTATCCCTATTAATAAAATTTAATGACAACAACAATACACACGAGTAGCAATATTACAGCAAAAAAAATTAAATCAATACAGATAAATAAATGATTCAAGTGTATTAAAATAATTAATCCATTCAATAGCTAGAGAAAGCGTGACTTAATGCATAAAATGCATAAATCCTATGATTATTTGGAGAAGAGTTAGAATAAATGGGATATCTTTTGCCCAAAAAAACAAGCTATTTTAAGCATTTTCGATTCTATATTAAATGTATAAAGAAAATTCAAATTTCCTACCTTTATAAGAGGTTTTTTTGCAGGGAAGACGACCCAATGCCATCCAAACAGAAAGACAAAGACAAAGGCTTGAAAAGTAGAACAAAAGTCCAGATCATGGGCTCAAATGGTTTCAGATGAAGATAAAATTTTCCAAATTAAAGGTTCTCCCTTTGGAAACCTTGATCATGTCGGATACCAGCAATGAGGAGAGACTAGTGATGATGGATCATGTTACGTAACTTTAATCACGTCGGATACCACCAACAATATTCCACCAGATAATTAATTTCATTCAGATAGTTCATGGGAAAGGTACAAATGAGCTGACTTGGTGAAACAATCAACTATCCCCCAAATTGAATTATAACTCTTCCGAGACAAACTTGACATAAAATCTATAATGAGTTTATATCATTTCCATTCAAAAATCAATAATGATTGAAAATGTCAGGAATTAACGATGGTTGTAAAAACCCTAATAACTTCTGATGCACGCTTTTAATTCTTTGATAGGTTAAGTATTCTCAATAATGTTTTTTATGCCATTTCATTAGTGAATTGTTTCAAGTCTATACATCTTGTTAAAATTAGGATGTACATTATAGGTGGTTTGATATGCTTCCGTCATCGTATTTCTGTTCAAATCATTCACCTCAAGCACACAAAAACCTAATCTCAACAAACCATCCTCACCATCAACAAAACTTGGAGCCTTTCCTAACTCTAACTCATCTTGAATCTTATATAGCTGCTCATCTCTCGTCAATTGCTTCAATCTGGTCTAACAAGTTCGATTTAGTTTGAAAGTGAGCCAACAATGCTCCTAGTTCCCCAATCTCAAAACTAACCTTTTCATCCAATAACTTGTGTAACTCCCTAATCAATAGCCTCCTCACCTCTTGAATATAAGC
>Ga0307508_10004495_pt1 | contig 13604 bp, 16 predicted proteins | sample 9_EM_MG_FD_203089 | JGI IMG/M metagenome (GOLD analysis project Ga0307508, IMG submission 203089) | Populus trichocarpa ectomycorrhiza microbial communities from riparian zone in the Pacific Northwest, United States - 9_EM | ecosystem: Host-associated > Plants > Roots > Unclassified | place... | reverse complement strand
ACTATCTCCAGAGGCTCCTATTACTGATGTAAATGGCGTGAAGAGGGATTCTATCTTGTGAGTTTCCAGTTTCGCGATATCAAAAGAATGTCTCGGTGACCGACACATCTACAATTTTCACGTCCTTATAACAAAGCATCCCGAAAGGCACCGTGATTTATATACCTTTATTGTTCATGAACCGATCTACGGCGATGTGGGGTTCTGATGCGTCCACGTTTGATCCCACTCGTTGGACCGACCGGAAGCTGCCAGACGGGGCGCTGGACATGCCCGGCATTTCATTCCCAACCTTTCTTGCCGGTCCACGGTCTTGCATTGGATATCGCTTTACTCTTATAGAGTACGCCTTTATCCGATTTCTCTCCACTTCTCGTGAATCACTCATGTTTGTTCTAATCCCCCAGGATGAAAGTGGTGTTGTTTTCATTAATTCGAGCATTAAAGTTTGAGCTCGCAGTGCCTGCTTCAGATATCGAGTGTCACTCCCGGTTCGTCATTAACTTTGAACCGTTACTTTGTATCATGTCTCCGTTGAAATGTCAATCATTAATTCTATCACATAGTTCCCTCACTAGGCCAATGTTGAAGACACGTCGAAAGAGAGTCCCCAAGCTGCCAGTGAAAATAGTGCCAATTGAGGCAACCTCGTAGAGGCAAAGCGAGCTCCCCGATCAAATCTTGTATATCACCCCCGCCCCCATTCCCCCCATTTTTTTGGTATCAAACCTCTATCTCATTCCATGTAGAAAGCTACATATGCGCTGCGTCGTGCCATAGATCAATAGAGCACAAGTAGAAATATATTCAGCATGGAAGAACAGGTTTGTGAGGTACAGTATTGGACCCCGGAGCGCGATTTTGTCGTGCGCAATATCTTTCACGTAAGTAGGTTTCAATGCAAAGGAGCCATTACTATAGATCAAAGCAAGAACGCAAAGGACAGGTGATGCAGTGATGCCCATAGTATCCCAGATGGTGGGGGCTGGGCGCGTTGAACATACGACTGTATGAAAGTGGCGAATGGCCGATCACCGTGTCGCACGCACATCACTCTAAGCTGTTGATATTGTGACAAAACGTCCCTGTGATTTGAGGCTGTCGTGCTGTCCCGGCTGGTGCCATGCCGGAATCAACATGAGAGTTGACGTGAAGGAAGGGCGGGTCTGCAGGGGTGGACTCAGAGCGCGCCGTCACCATTCGCGAGCGAGTGCAAAAGACAGATAATGTTGTGAGGCTCGCGGTGTCCCGTCCCGGGGGTATTCACAAGAGGGCTCGCGTCGGATCGAGCTCGTCGTAACAGCGCAGGGAAATAAGGCAATGGCAGATGCATTGAGAATCTGGCAAACGAGATGCAATGGCACTCATGAAGAACGGCAAATGACTGACCACCAGGGCCACTGCATGTATTGCTCCTCCAAGGTGCGGATGCTCATTGTCTTGACCACATTCGCGCAACACGCAGCAATTCGCCATAAAAAAAATCCGTTGAATGTGATCCCGAAGGGACCCAAGAAGCGTCGCGTTTGATTAAAGCCAGTCGAAGACATCCAATAGCGGACTGTCGCTGGCACTCGAATGCCAAACTGTGGTGTTAAGCCGTCTAAGAATGATTTGGGCAGAAATGAATGAACAGCATCGAGAATATTTTCGATCGAAGTCTGGCACGGATACTGTAGAACGTGACAAGACTGATAAAGCGCGTAACGCCACACCGCCACACCGGGCATTGAAATTTTCGTGCACCTGGTGGTCCTGGTCAGTCAAGTATACCAAAAGCATAGAGTCACCTTAAGTGGGATACACATTGCGGAGTTCCTATCAATTTGCGTGTTTGAAAGGTGTGGCGACTCCGCCAATTCTCGCCGCACTGTTCCACTTCAAGTTGTTGCGCATGTTGTTTGGCTCTCTACGCATCGGCATTTGACGACACTACAATCTCAGCCAATGGACGATCCTAGCACCTATTCTTGGTAGACGCCTTCAGATCGTGGAGAGTGCTGAAGCCTGAAGGACACTCTTTGAACCGGCGAACTTCTCCCAAGTCGTAGTCGAATCCACCGGGGTTCTCTATGTGGTGCCCCACCATGCACGCTGGCCTGCTGGATATCCCCGCTGTATCTTGCCCCCTATCTGGCATCTTGGCGCAACCGTGAACCTAGCCGTCCACCACCGACAATCTCTGGAGACCCTGCGCATGATGCAGCGATGATGCTAGACCAATGGCGTTGATAGTCAAGTTCATCATTCTCTTCGCGAATACCATGGTGTTTTCCCTGGATTTGATGCATGGACACCGTATCGTCGGCCCAATTCGCCGGGATCTTGCTGAGCGATCGAACTTTTTCACGACTTCGCAATTCGGCAACCTACTCGTTCCCTTTGAGTCAGGCAGATTCTGAAGAGAGTGGGCCCATGTTGACAGTGGAGGCTGTTCCTCGAACTTGATGATGTTTCACCCATTCTGTCATTGACAATCCATCACGTGCGCACCCCCATCGGCGGCTACGCAGTTCCACAGTTTCACAGGTACTCATGGCCTTAGACCAGCTGGAATCAGTTCAACCGGATGAATTTCCGGGCAGCACCCGTACGTTTTGTGATAAAACGTGACCTATCAATCCACGTCGGCTGAAAGCGCCCTTGCGACACGCTGCTCCTCCCCATGTTGGCAGGCGATATAATCGATGATCCACTTGCCGGCCTAGCACCAGGCGACACGTCAATCCCGCAGCAGGAGGTTCAGCGCGGCATGAGCCCAGCGTACGTCGAGGCAGTTGTCCCTGTCTCCCCTTTGCCGTAGGCACTCAGACCTACTGACGCCAACATGCCCCAGACGCCCTGTGGGACGAATGGTTTTCGCATATATCATCTGCATCAATAACTACAAAGCAAAAAATATCCCACCATTACGTGCTTGTGTCAATGATGGGAAGAAGTTTGCAAAGTTTCTGCAGTCCAAATTCCCTGCACAAGCTCTACGGATCAAGCCGCTGCTCGATGGGGAGGCGACATACGATCGTATCATATCCCTTTTCGAACGTGTCTCGTCGGATACTTCGATTCAAAAGGGTGATTTGGTCATATTCTTCTATGCTGGCCATGGTACTCGAATTAAAGCCCCGGACGGGTGGCAGACGGAAGGTGGTCTGCTGGAAATGATTTGCCCGCATGATGTTGATACGTCAAAAGATGGGAAGAATATCCATGGAATCCCTGACTTTGTTGTTGGGACGTTATTGGGGAGACTCGCCAATGCACGCGGGGCAAATGTTGTGAGTACCTGACGGTCGATTAACGAATGCGCGTAGTACTAATGGCGTAATTCAGCTCTTGATTTTTGACTCCTGCCACTCAGCAGGGATGGCCCGGGACAACACTGAATCTCTCACTTCGAGATCGCGCTATACCGTTGTTAATCCCGTCCCCGATTCCGTTTTGAACCGGCTCTTCTCGAAGTATCCTGAGGGTGCCCCTTTTGATCAGCGAAACGGAAGCTCTGTGGCACCCTTCACCTTGCTTGCAGCGTGTAGTAAATACGAGACCGCCCATGAATATCTTGAAGGGGACGGGGCTTTTACCGGTGCCCTTATCGAACAGCTTAACAGGCTCCCATGGCACAACCTATCTTATGCTGCCCTGTGTAATAGCCTCCCAAAGCTACCTTACCAAACGCCGGAATGTATTGGCGAAGGTGATCGCATCGTTTTCACCCTTGAAAGAGCGCAACATGAAGGTCTCTATTTCGATATCGAACCGAACCGCGACGGTACCTATACAGTGAAAGCTGCTGGGTTGCAACTGGGCGTGGGAGTTGGCACCAAGTTCAAAATCCGTGCCCCTGGGGTCCAAGATCCTGGCATATTAGTAGTGCAAGATGTCGAGGCGTCCCAGTGTCATGCCAGAGTGGAGATGTTAGAAAGTCGTCAAGTATATATTCCACGAGGAGCGAAGGCCTTCTTGTACCATTGGTGCCTCAGCGGTGCCCCCCTGGGTGTTGCGCTGGGACCGGGAATTCAGCGGCCTAACACGGTTGGTTCCATCCAAATAACTAACCAGGTCGCAGCGGATGTTGTGGTGGCTGGGGGTGGCGGCAACTTGGAGCTTTTTAGGCGGAAAGATTCATTCATCGCCCGTACCACAGGAGTCTACACACTTCAACTTCCCAAGAACACGGACAGCATGGCTTTAGGTAGCATCCTCGAACGGGTCGCCCGCTTTCATCATCACCTTCTCCGGCCAGGTCCAGGGGACCTGAACGCTAGCATCGTCATGGAACTCTGTCAAGTTGTGACGGGGACAGACGGACGGTCTCGTATGCACAGTGAAGGCCCAGAATCCGGTGCTCGTGTCATGCGTGACAGCTTCAATCTTCTCTCCCGCCCCAATGCTAAATACGGGATGATCATCAAGAATAACTCAAAACACATCTTGTATCCTTACCTGTTCTACTTTGACCCTTCTGGTTACTCTATTCATGTAAGGCACTTACATGGTATGATTGTCTACCATCGTGCTGACATCCCGCCCATTGGGTAGCCTATATATCCGCCCAAACACCAACACAGTTCGCCACTAGTTCCTGGTGCGGAACTTCAAATTGGGTTTGGGTCAAGCCTCTCGCGTCCCCTCGATTTCTATCTAGCGCCAGGCGAGTATTACGACATTGGATATATCAGGCTCTTCGTGAGCACGACCCCCATTCCGTTGGAAATTATCAAGCAGCGGCCGATAACGGAATCGGACCGTCATTGCGACGAGGATCCTGAAATCGCAGATACGAGTGTTTGGGATGTCCGAACGATTGTAATGCGTCAAGATCAGACAAATCCGGCTGGCGACATATTCACGCGGAGCATGTAGGGTGGTGTCGCTCGCTTTAATGCTCCCTCCAAGGGCGGCAACGACACCCTGTTTGCGACTTAGCTCGGGTAATGACGGGAATTAATTGTACAATAATATTTGATGTCAGGTATACATGGATAGCGTGGTTCAATTGGCGATGGTGTAAAGCGCCGCTCTCATCACAGCCAGTGGAAGGACGAATGAGCAGGTTCCCAATGACCCGTACACACCAAGTGGGCTGCGAAGCGCTCGGTTAAGTATCGGGGGCTTCCCGGCTCTGACGTCGCATGGAAGACAGGCAGGTGGAGACTCGGAACGTAGGGAGCAGTCTTTGGGAACAAGGTGGATGATTCTAAATCCATGGCATGCGAGGCGTCGTGATAACAATATCGCCAAATAAGGAATGTACTGGTATCCACGTTGAGGAATTGCAGCACGCCGGTCACATAAAGTGTCGTTTCAAGCTTTGACGACCACTAGGCTTCTCCCTTTCGTGTCGAGCGCTGGGGCTGGCGGGTTCCTCGTTAACTCGTGCAACTGAGTTGTGAATGCCGGAAATCGACCAGAAAGCAGGGTCAAGAGACACAAAGCAACGTATAAACGATCATGATTCTCGAAACGAGTACTGAAGGCACAGCCTATGTTAGAAAATCGGCGGACATGTCCCAAAAGACGCTCTGATATGATGATTCGTCGACCAAGAGAATGGCACCATATTTCATTCATATTTCATTGATGAAGGATACGTGATGAAAGCCGCATAGGCTTCATCGTGCCGTAGTCTGAAATGCCAGGTGAGTTGTGCCGGGATCAAGGGCGGGGGCCCTGTAATCGTGGTGCATATCAAAATCAAAGCGTGAAGGCAAATGAAGAGCATGTGCGACATGGCAAATACGGTCCGTGGGTGCAACATTAGGCCAGCGGGCGTCCTTGTCAGCGCAAGAATTTGTGGGCAAGTTCAACGCGCTGTAAACGAAGTTGCAACACAAACCGGATATCACGTCAAAACCATGGTTAGAAAGGACAAACAATGCAGTCATGCCCACAGCATTCCACGATATTCACAGGAGGGCATACACCCTCCCATCGACATCGAACTTTCATTACAATATTATTCCATGAGTGAAACTGAGGGCGTGGGCGCGTTGAAATCACCTGTAAAAGAGTTGTTGTAAGAATTGGTAAAGAGGGCCGAATGGCTGGCTAGCAGGGGTACGAATGCCATACTGCAACCTGCTAATCGCAACATGTTGATCGCAGTTGCGCACCTATGAACGAAGACATTGAGTAAGATGCCAGAAGCTCGATATTGGACGACTCGAATTATCGTACCTGGTTCGGGCCAATCAAAGACGTCCAATAACGGTGTGCCACTGGCTTTCTTGTTGTGACGTGCTGGTCAGCCTCGTCGCTCTTCTAGAAATGATTCAGCGGACGCGTAATCAGCACCACGATCATCAGAATACCCTTAACCGGAGTCCAGCTCGGTCACGAAGAAGACGGTAAAGCCCACGAGAGGGGCATCTTTATACTCCTTTGCGCACGGCACTGCAATTTCGCGTATATTTGCCTCGCATGTCAGTCAAACATCCCAGAGTGCCAGAGTCACATCGGCACGGTACGCACTATTTTGAAATATGAGATTTCTCTCCAATACTGCTTATGCGTGTTCGAGTAATGCAGTGTCCTGACAGGCGTGGCAAGTTTGCCCCGTGGTTGCGCATGTTGTTTGGCATCTGACAACGGCCGCTTGCTGATGGATTTCGCGCATTCCTGCGTTGACGAATTCGAGTTACGAACAACATTAAGGGAGACTTTCCAAGTCGAAGAAATTGAGTCAGGGTCCACGACGTTTCATATGTGGTCCCTCATAACCACTACGCTGGCTTCCTGGCTTCCTGGATATCTGGCCGCGTCACCATTCCTTCTGGCATCTTAAAATAATCATGAGCCCCCTACTCCACCGACAACCCCTGGCCTGGTACCGCTGCATCTACACCTGGTGACAGGATGATTTGACGATCATGTTTATCAGGAAACCGGGAATTATCACTCACTATTGCTCCATGCACTCAGGGTTACACCAAGGCCCTCCAGAGCATTCCGGAGTATGAACTTGTCTCCAGCGCTCACGGAGTGACCCGAGTGCTGGCACTTGCGTGTATTTTGACCCCTTGCCGGGCGTGTTGGGGAGTGGGAATCGAGAGGTCTAACGTGGTTAGCGCTCCTCTCGTCTAGTTCATAGGAAAATCAAATCCCTAATATCTGGCCCGGTTATCACGTGGAGACAAGTCCCTACTCTGGAGTGCTGGAGTGATTTGCTGATGTTCAAGACATTCTCATACGCCATACCGCCTCGGTCCGGCGGTATTTTTCATGTGTTTGATGGACGGGTGCCGTATCTTCGACCCAATTTTCAAGGGAGCTTGTGAGGGCGCCAAGAGCAGCTGGCCTGTTTCGCCCTCCAGAATTCAGGCGGCCCCTACTATTTTTTTCGAGTCAGAAAGGTGGAAAAATCCTCGAAGTGGAGGCTGCGCTGCGGGCGCCTCGAAAATCAATCTGACCTATCCTGCGTCATTGACGATCCATCACGTGCAGCCCCTTCGTGGACACACTTTCACAAAAAGTGATGGCCACTGACAAGCTCAAACTTCTGGAATCGAATAAATCACCGGGCAGCATGCGTGCGTCTCGTGGTAAACGCGATATGCCAACCTCCTTCCGCTGACCGCGTCTGCAATTTACTATGCATCCCCAACCCCTTTCCTCTCCCTCCATCAGCGGGCGCTTGGACCGATGATTCACTCACGGGCTCCACGTTGGAGGGCATCTCGGCTCTGCGAGAAGAGGCTCCGCCCGACACAAACGAAGCGTAAGCCAAGGCCGCAGTCGCCATCTGCATACCTCATGGTCACTAATATAAATAAATCTCAGACCCCCGCATTTTGTAGGAGCTGCCGGACAAAACGTATTCGCATATCTCATATGCATCGATAACTACGAAAAAATCCCGACACTCCGCGCTTGTATTCACGATGGCGAGGAGTTCGCAAAGTTTCTTACTAAGAAGTTCTCCCATCGACCCCTACGGATCGAGCGACTGTACAACGGTGATGCAACACACGATCGCATCCTATCCCTTCTTGAGCGCGCCTCATCCTGTGAAAATAATCCGATTCAAAAGGGTGACTTGGTCATACTTTTCTATGCGGGCCACGGTAGCCAGACTCGAGGCCCTCCTGGATGGTCGGAGGAAATTGAAGTACTTTGTCCTTACGATATCAATACCTCAAAAAATGGAACGAATATTTACGGAATACCCGACTTTGTCCTTGGGACGCTAGTGGGGAGACTTGCCAAAGAACGCGAAGCAAATGTTGTACGTCATTGATTCATCAGTTAGCAAATTGGGCCCAGTGTCAACGTTTATTTGCAGCTCTTGGTTTTTGACTGTTGCCACGCAGCAGGAATGCCTCGAAACGAAACTTCGGCACCGCGCTCTTCCGTTTCTGACCCCATTCCTGAGCCCGTGTTGGTCGAACTCTTCTCGAAGTATAGTGAGGCAGGCAAGGGGGGGTCCCTTTCCGATGAAAATTCTCCGGCGCCGTTCACTTTCCTTGCTGCGAGCGGCAAAATGGAAGTTGCCTGCGAATATCTTGAAAATAGCTGGGAAGGCGCTTTCACAAAAGCCCTCATATCTCAGCTTGGCAATGAGGAGCTTCCGTGGCATAATCTATCTTATGCTGCTCTGTGTAAGAGCCTCCCAAAGCTTCCCAGCCAAACGCCAGAATGTGTTGGCGAGAGCGACCGTATTGTCTTCAGTCTCAACAGGGCCGAACATGACGGCCTGTATTTCGATGTCGAACCCATTAACGATACGACGTATACGGTGAAGGACGCTGGGCTCGCGCTAGGCATACGTGTTCATACGAAGTTCATCATCCGGGACCCCGCGGCCCAGGACCTCGGTACCTTGATAGTGGAAGATGTTGAGGCGTCCTATTGTCGTGCTAGAGCAGAGCTGTCAGAAAGCCATCAAGGAGGTATTCCGAAAGGAGCGAAGGCTTTCTTGCATCATTGGTGCCTCGGTGATACTCCTCTGCAAGTTGCATTGCAACCCGGAATCAAGCGTCCCGATGTGTCTAATTCCGTCCGTATTATTGACCACTGGGAAACGGACTGGGAGAAAGACTCCAAGATGGATGTTGTTGTGGCGCAGAGCGGCGATAAACTGGAACTTATTAGGCGAAAAGATTCGTACATCGCCCGTACTACTGAAGTCCACAAACTTGATCTCCCTAATACGGATGACGCAGCCACAGACGGCGTGACTTTAAAAAACATCCTCGAAAGTGTCGCTCGGTTTCACCATCACCTTCTCCGGAAAGGTCCAGGACGCGTGAACCCCAGCATCATCATGGAAATCTGTCAGGTGGAGCCGGGGGAAGATGGCAGGTATCGCATGAACAAAGCGAGTTCGCGTGTCATGGAGGATAGAGTCAATATCCACTCCCGCCTCGGCGCCAGATACGGGATGATCATCAGGAATACATCGGGACATACCTTGTATCCCTATTTATTCTACTTCGATCCTTCTGGTTACTCCATTCAAGTAAGCTCACTTTCAGGGTATGATTATCAACAGTTGCGCTGATATTCCTTCGATTGGATAGTCCATATATCCACCTACCCACCAAAAGAGCTCACCACTGTCTCCGAATGGGGTGCTCGAAATTGGATTTGGGTCTAGCATGGTGATCCCCCTGAAATTCTATCTAAATCTAGGCGAGGAACACGATGTGGGCTACATCAGGCTCTTTGTGAGCGCAACCCAACTTCCGATGGAAATCATTAAACAGCCCCCGATAACGCAAGCGGACCGTCATCTCAAAGAGGAACCTGAAATCGCAGACGCTAGCATTTGGGATGCTAGAACTATTGTCAGGCGTCTCGACCGGAACATCCAACGGGCGACATATTTGCCCAGCAATAAACCTGCCGGTTCACAATATGGGTGCTGCGTATAGTGTGCTGTACATGTAGGCAGAAGAGCTGCTAGGATATTAACCGCGCACGGCTTTGCACTAGAATCCTGCGAATGAACCAAGATTATACTGGTTGTAAGTGCTCCACACGTGGGCTTCAGTTCGGCAAATGCCGTCGCTAGATTCAACAGCAGCCGCTTAGCCCCGTGACCAGACCAGACCGCCGTTGAATTGACCAAAACGAATCGTACAGAGAATCATTGCGCCCCTTGCCCGGCCAGTGAGGCTTTCAGTGAGTCGGAGCAGGTTCTACGGTTACATCTCGGCCTCTGGCACCCGCTCAGCGGCGCCGTGAACAAGGACAAGAGGGCCACGAGACATGGTGATCTCAGGCATCTTTTGCCAGACTCTCTACGCATATGTGCGGAGTAGGTTATCTTGCTGTTTGACACTAATATTAATACCGCTTCAAGTTCTACCCTGACTGGCATCGTCATACACTGCATCCACGCCAGCGTTGTCGCCGGCCCTAGCTAATTAAGTAGATGGTGGTGCCTCCTGTGGCGCCTGCACGCCACGTCCCCATGCTCCTCCACTCAACATTTCACCTTTTCGATTGTCATAGTCAAACCTCAATAGTTCGATCGCATCCGTTGTCCCGGCTTGCGCGCCCCTTTTGTCAGCTCCCAGCAGCACGACACGACGCCGCTCTCAACCACTTTCCTCACTGTAGGGTCTTGACCACAGACCTTCTGTATATCTTTAGTAGCACTGAAGAGGCTTCGAAATAAAAACATTGGTCTAGCTTCCTTTATGAGAGGAATGCACTTGAATCCTTCTTACTCACTTCTAGTCGTTTGTATCAATCATATCGGCTCACCCAAAGCTTCGCTGGCCCTGCACGGGGCAGGAGTACGAGTGGGAACGGGGATTCTCTGTACGACTTCTAATCAATCCATTCAACGACTCTCCCATGTACTAGACACCGACGAGCTAAGAGTTGCCGCTTGCGCACACCACCGGAGGGTCGTAAAAACGCCGGCGGTCGAAGAATTGAGAATATGTAAGTGATGTCGGGAGACTTGAACGCGCATGGCGCGGCACGCGAAAAACATGAGCCGATTTGCCATTCAATCACAGTAATTGGCACATAATGGTGCCCTAGTAGTGGGGATCTAAATGACCTAAACCTGTTCATCTGTGCCAAGACGCAGTTCGCAATTTTCGAGCTAGCCGGTCATCAATCAGAACGATGAAGCCTTCATTCATCCTAAAAGGCCGCACTAGCCTGAGAAAACTCGCACCAAGCCTCACCTGTTGCTCACAGCGCGCTCATCCATGAAGATTGCACGTGAAGGAGCTAAGGCGTCCGAATCTTGTATTTCCGTCAACCGACACGCACAGTCATGCAGCTCGTGGCATATAGCATGCTGCACACGTTGCTGCTACGCACGGGGACTAAATCCGTCGAGGCACGAGCGACCCATTTGTACGGTGAGAGCCGGAGGAAATGACGCCAGAGAACACAATGGCCGAACTGATGATGCGCGACCTTGTGTTTATGGGTGGACCGAGCGAGCGATTCTTCAAAAAGATGCACGGCGACGGAAAGGTTGTAGACATGCCATGGCCAGCAGTGACGCTCCTGTAACCGCACCTGGCCCAAAACAGTCTCGTCGGACATAATGTAGAAGCCCTAGTACGCGGGACGGCGAACTTCGACGGCGTGAATAGTGGAGTGCACTGATTTTGAGCAGAAGATCAGAGATTCAGGCCTACAGGAAACAGCGCGAGGAAGTAGACACGACTGCAATATGCGTTCTGAAGATGAGAATAGGGGCACGAAACCCGAATTCGGGGCTCGGGAAGTTCAATCCCGCCAGGACCAAGCTGAGGTGCGAGAACAAAGCGGGCATGGGATAGCCACACAAGCAGTTTATAGTGCATAGACACATGTTCAGCGGTGTAGCAGTGACGCATTGGCCTGGATTCATGGGGATGGCACTTGTATAGCTCACATCGTACTCTGCCGCTAGCGCCGCTCGTCTTCATCTGTCCTCGAGGTACGAACCAAGATCATTCGTGATGGGTCCTCCTCTGAGCGCTTCTGGTCCAAGGGCCACTTCCCGCTAATTCTCTCGCGCAAACGCGAAGGGCGCGAACAACACGAGTCGGATTCTTGGCCATGCGAAGACATGGTTCTTTGATGCCGCGGCGTCGAGTGCACGAGTGCAGTGCAAACACCATTGATCCGGCCCATTGCTGTCTTCGACTGTGCCAGTGCCATCCGCTCAGAGCGAGCCCGCATCCCAGTTGGTAGGAGTAGCGAATCTTATTCGGTAGGAACTGGTAATTACGTAAATCCCCGAGCTGTTGGATGCCCATCACATCATCCTCTTAAAGACGTGCAGGATGCGTGTAGTGTAGGCCTTCTGTTGCACAGTCTGATGACCCAGTTGATAGTCGTAGCGCCGTAGTAAAAGCTGTGCGGTAAAAAATGTCCCCAAGGTATATTTACATTGCAGGGATTACATGTAATGTTTCTTCTCAACATGGGGCTAAATTTTTCAAGTCTGTGGCATCGATCGCCTCCTCGAAAAGTCGGCCAGGAAGATCCTGTTGTCGCTGAGGAAAAGGATGGGCCGAGTGCAAGCGATGTGTAAGCGCAGGCGCCATGGCGACTCTTACTCGTTCCACCTTCCCAGGCTCAACGACGTCAATATGTTGCAGATCTCCCTCAAATCTCCCCGCAGGAACGACCGGTCGGAAAATCTTCGCGTATATCATGTGCATCAATGACTATAAAGCGACGGAAGTCCCCAAACTCCGCGCTTGTGTCGACGATGGCAAAAAGTTTGAGGGTTTTCTGCGTGCTCGGTTCCATGATCAAGCTCTGCAAATCCAGTCACTGTACAACGAAGACGCAACATATGATGCCATGTTATCACTATTCACAAAGGCCTCAGCCGACCCTTCCATCCAAAAGGATGATATGGTCATATTCTTCTACGCTGGCCATGGGAGCCGGCTGCCAGGTCCGGAGGGGTGGAAGGGTCGAATCGAAACGATTTGCCCTTACGACGTTGATACGACCAAAGACGGAAAGATCGTCTACGGAATACCTGACTTTGTCGTTGGGACCGTTATGACGAAACTAGCTAACAAGCGCGAGGCAAACGTTGTAAGTCCTTTTTTTTTTTGCTTCGATTGACGACTCGACTCTGTAGCATAATGATAACTCCATATACACAGCTCTTGGTTTTCGATTCTTGCCATTCAGCGGGAATGGCTCGGGACAAAACGCGATTCCTGCAGCCACGCTACGCCCAGTGTACTCCAATCCCTGCGCCGCTGTTGAACGTACTCTTGTCGGAATATCCTGACACGGGCGGCCTATTCGTTAAACCCAGCGTCGACAGTGTGACGTCGCCTTTTATTTTACTTGCCGCATGCGGCAAGCACGAGACGGCTCACGAAGAGCAATCCCAGGAGAAGTGGGAAGGAGCGTTTACAAATGCCCTCATCGACCTGCTCAACAAGCTCCCGTGGCACAATCTATCTTATGCTACGCTGTGTAAGAGCCTCCCCAAGCTTCCCTACCAAACTCCAGAATGTATAGGCGAGAGCAACCGCGTTGTCTTTAGCCTTGACAGGACGACAGACGAGGGTCTTTACTTCGACATTGAACCGAACAACGAGGAAGGCGGCGGCGGCGGCTGGATAGTGAAAGGCGCTGGCGTGACGTTGGGTATCGGAGTCGGCACTAAGTTCAGC
>Ga0307508_10004494_pt1 | contig 13605 bp, 10 predicted proteins | sample 9_EM_MG_FD_203089 | JGI IMG/M metagenome (GOLD analysis project Ga0307508, IMG submission 203089) | Populus trichocarpa ectomycorrhiza microbial communities from riparian zone in the Pacific Northwest, United States - 9_EM | ecosystem: Host-associated > Plants > Roots > Unclassified | place... | reverse complement strand
CTTTCCCACTAGATTTGCTGCAAACACCAGCCCACATCCCACCCCCCCCCCCCCCATGCACTCTCCCATCCACTCCCCTAGTCGGTCCTTGCAAGCAATTGCATGTCACCATAAGATATCTGCAGTGCCAGTCTTTTCTTAGATACCCGAATGTTTTTTCTTCCCACTGGCGAGTTGCTGTTTCTGGTGGCTTCCGGTTATGACTGCCATCCCATTGGCCTCGTCGCAGAACATCTCTGCTGCACGGGATTCGAAATCACCTCCACACGATCATGACTCGGAACGGCCCCCCCAGCGTTCGCAGTCGCAGCCGCCGCCGCCGCCACTGCTGCCGCCACAGCAGCAGCCATATTTCGAGGATGTACCAGCGAATACGACCGGCACCGCTGTATCGTCGTCAAACACGTCTTTTCAAGCCCAGATCTCGGAAGCGAGTCCTGTTGCCAAATCGCGGGGAGCACTGGAAATCAGCACAATCCTCAATTGCCCTCCGCCATCGCTGCCGATCAAGGTCACCACCACGCCGGACACCCTCAATTACCCTCCGCCATAGCCGCTGATCAAGGTCGCCACCACGCCGGACTCCCTCAATTCCCCTCCGCCATCGGCCCCGGCAGCCTAGCAGCAGCAGCAGCAAGCGGCAACCGCGCGTAGCCCACCGTTCTCGGGAGGAGACGCGTACATGCATGCTCCCGGATACGAAGCCGGAACCCCACACTCCTCAGTGGATGCCAGGTGGCAGTCCTACTTGGCATATGCGACTGCATCCTCACCGTACGCCCACGCATCCTCGTTCGTTGGTGGGTACCATCCCGCGATCCAGGACCAGCATGGCTCGCTTTACACCATGCCGTTGGACTCACACCACGGCAGCGGCCAGGTAACGCTTAACACCCCGGATGGCCCCATCATCGCGCCGTACGACACTACGATGGGCTCGCTAGCTCATCACGAAAAGTGGAAGAGGAATGCCAGTGCATCCTCGAGGTTCCGCAAGAGGAAGTAGGAGCAGGATATCGAAATCACACGGCGCATGGAAGAGCTCGAGCACAACCTCAAGACGACGGAGGAGGAGGGCGACTTCTACCGCAACCAGCGGGACTATCTGTGTAGCATCATCGAGGATGCACTAGGGAATAGGGGGCAGCTGCCGCCACTGCCGAAGGGGCTGTTCGATGCGATGGCCGCGGAGGTCCAAGAGTACGGAGACGGAGCAGGAGGAACAACAGGGCCAGGAGGGGGAAGTGGTGGAGGGGGTGGGGGGAGGCGGGAAGACTAGATACTAGATAGATAAGTATCGGAACTTACAAGACTAGCATTTATTATTATTATTATTATTAGGCTCCTGGCTAGGCGGTGGTAGTGTGGCGCACACGGCAGACACCTGTCGTTGGCACGCCCGACGGCGCGCCACCTGCCGCCCAGGTGTGCTCTACTCTATGTAGACAGCAGCATCTGGCAGTCGCGCATACCACTAGTCCAGCACGCTGACGATATCATTGCGTCCGCCAGCCAGATGCGCGAGGTCGCAGCCAAGTCCGCGTTTAGTCTAGGTCGCGAACCACCCCACACGGAGCCCGACGCTCGGCGCGTAACCCGATCGAGCACGGCAGACTTGCATCTCAAAGAAAAAAGAAAAGAAAAAAAACCGTCACACTCGCCCCCGCCCCCCATCGCAGCCACCCGCAGAGTTGGGCGATGACAAAGAAACACCGAACACGAGAAATGGATACATACATACCTACATAAACGTGCGCGAAAAAACGCACCTGCCGTTCTGCGATTTTCTGCGGTATGTCGCGCGCACGTGGACACGCAGGCAGTGTGTGGCTTGCCGTGGCTTTGTCCGGCGCTAGAACCCACAGCTCTGGCGATTGGGTCCAGCAAGCAAAAAACAAAAAAAATTGAACAAAAAAAATAAACAAAAAAATAAACAAAAACAAAACAGCCCCCCCGCGAGACGACACACGCGGATGTGATGCCAGGAAGGAAGGAAAGAAAGGGTGCACCCTAACCCCTAGCAGTGGAATAAAAATAATAAATAAATGAATAAAAATAGATAAAGACCAATGAATAGTCTTGCCCCACTCAAACATGTCTACATACATACTTACATTCTGCGCCCACGATGAAAATATATACTCGCCCGCCTGCATGCTGGCTAGTGGAGGATTGGGGTCACTTAGCATTCATTGGGCCACAATCCATTGGTTATAAGGACTATTACTAATTTCTCATTAGTGATTCATCACCCAATGCATCATTCCCACTCGCTGGGTCTCCAGATGCGTACAACTCCCTCGAGGAGGTCAGTCAAGTTGTATAGGTCGAGGTCGAGAGTTGTTTGTTCTCCTTATCGGCCAATATATTCACCAACCTCCTCATCGCTATCGTAGTTGTCGCGTCTTACTCGCTATTGTGCTCGCCGCCGGCGTCCTTACCGCCATTCTCAATCACCAGGAGTGGGAGGGGGGGGGGGGGGGGAGGTCGGTCGAATTGGGGCAGACCCAGCGAGTGGGAACATGCAGTGGGTGATGAATCACTGATGAGAAGTTAGCAGTTATAACCAATGGATTGTTCCTATACCTAGGACAGACGTCATGCCCAGTGTCGGGTGTTAGCCGGGTAAAGTGTATAGGACGTTACCCCCTCTACACCGTCGCCGCCATCCTGAGAGTCGCCATCCTGCTCATCTATCTACATCTCGCCATTCTACTCTCCGTCCTGCTGGTCGTCATTCTCCTTGTCGCCATCACCGCCATCGCCGTCTTCACACTCGTCACGCCACTGCCAGCGTCCTGACCGCCATCCCACCCGTCGTGACTTACTCGCTATAGTATTCACTGCCGGTTTATTCTTTACTGCTGGGCTCAGGGGGGGTTGAGACTGAGGGGGATATTTTTGTTCTCAGCTCTGCTGTTACTGTCTTGTCGCCCCACTTCGACCAGCCCCCGCCCTACCCCTGATAAAAAATTTGTGAGGTCTGGTTCCATCGCGCGTCACTCGGTTTTTCTAGAGCCAGGCAGGATGTATTGCCATGATTTGAATAGGTCGCACGCGATTAATGACAAAATTAAAACCGCCTCGAAGAACGCGGAAAAAAGCGATTTAGGCGTCTTTTTCTGTGCGTGCTGGGCAGCGGAATGTCTTCACACCTAAATGAACATACAGAAAAAGAAAAAAGAGGGGTCATTCACTTCGAATGACTACTCACTGGGGCCGCGGTGATGGATCAGGATGAAGACAAACCTCCAGCGCGCACGTAGACAGAGATAGACATGGAACCCGCTATATTTCAGCCCAACCCCCTGTAGGTTTCATCGTATTTCCAGGCAAAAGAGAAATAATACAACAGGTGACTTACAAGAATTTTCTAAGAGATTATCGCCACTCAATCACACCTAACTTGATGACGGGACCCCCCTTGGGCGAGGTTCCCCTCGCTGTTATGATCCAGAAGTTCACCTTATCGGCGATTGCTTTGTTTGTGGCCATCATGGTGCTCTCGGCCAAGCCCTGGATGGCAGAATTGCTCCTGTGACACGATGGTTCGGTGATCGCTGCAAGCCCAATTAGTGCCATCAAGAGGAAGATTGTCTTGACTTACCAGAGGTTGGGATAATTACTGTCCATCTTTCCCTAGTGTCTAGGTTGAGAATCTGAGTTATAAGATTCGTATCAACATCAAACGCAGTGATCTCCGGATCCAAGACCTCTGGGCCCTTGACTATCACAGACCGGGACACCCGAGAACCGTATTGGTACAGGTCGGTAATGTTACGGACATTGAAAGCTCGAACCTATCCGCTTATAGCATCGTACTCACTCTCGTGTCATCAACAAATCTAACCTTCCATTTCGACTGCGGTTCGCGGGTATTTTTGGCAAGACCCAAAACTCCATCCATAGCGGTGTCAAACCTCTCGAACTTGATATGGAACGCTATGGAGTGCTGCTGGCCGACTGGTTGACTTCTGCTGCTAAACACATCCGGAATGGGATCGAAGACCGTTACAACCAGTACTCGGATGGAGATGCAGGGCCGAGTAATGCCACGAGAACAGAGTTCTTGCAGGATGTTAAGCCTGGCGAAATTCGGGAGATGTCTGTACCAGAACATTGCTATGTTCAGCCAAACTTCCCAGTCAAATTTGTCATCCTCCATCGCCATCCTGTAACACGCAAGGTGCCCCAAACACTCAATCCAGATATCCTGGAAAGTGGGCACCGTTTCATACAATAGAGCCATCTTGGAGTAAGCTTGAGAGATGAAATAGAACAAATGCTCCTGCGAATAAGGTAGGCGATAGCACAGCATCACCAGAAAATTGTGGACCCCAAGGTACCACATCCTGGCTGGCATCGCGTACTCCTGCGGGAGTCTTTTCAAAGAGTGTCCTGCGGACGGGTGCTGCAAGGCTAGGAAAAGGTCGTGATGCTCATGGAGCAGGGTAAAATGTAGGCCTGTTAACGCGTGTCTGGAATTGCGTCAGTTCCTTACCGGCACAGAAGCCACCAACCTGTACTTACAATTTCTTGTTATTTAACGTCGGGGCCCCGTATTGCAAGTAAACGACATCCAGGCACTTCCATTCTGGCAAAATCAGGCCGGCGTAGATGCCGCCAACTTCGGGAACGAGTTGTTCGGCACTGATAGGCTTCACCGTCTGCACATCTTCGAACCCGGGTGCCCTTCGAATTTATGTCAGCTCTGAGATGGGAGAGGGAGGGGTGAGGAGGGCGGCGTAGACGATACACACCACGTAAGCGGTCCTACTCAGTCCGCCACTTCTCCGTCTCTTCCAGCGCTGACCATTGGTCCTCCTTCGTTGCCCTTGGTGAAGGTGGTGGTGGATATGTGTTCGCAGGTAGACATGATGCTTGGTGGTGGTGGAAGTTTCTCTCACGGTTGCTAGGTGGCAACGAACTTGGGAATTTGGGGCTGAACTTTGGCCTGCGTGACGGGCTCGGTGAATATTTCGTATTGTCACTGAATGACTTTCCTGAGCGCGCACAAGATACCGGACACCGAGTACACTGAGTACGCACAAGATAGAGTGAAGTCGCTGTGTGCATACCCACCTTTGCACGGTAGGTAAAGTGTATATGTATACACAAGGGCGAATTGGGATTCATGGTAGAGGGTCAGTGCCAAGCTAGTGAGTGTGCTACTTGTTTTTTTTCTTGGTGAGGTTACATACCCAAGTATGAGAATTCCCTCAGCCAGCACTTGTTTGAAGATAAATGGCTGCCGCATTTTCCAGTAGAGCGATTGTCAGGGATGTACTATCTGCCTCCCAACCCCGCTATCATTTTCTCATCGACCAACCCCGCCACCTGGTAAATTCCGCATGTAAACCACGTAGCGGGAATATGTGGGCCTCATCTATGCCGACAGCATATCGGCCTGACTCAGATATGTAACTTCAGTGTGGCGTGACCACGTATTGGTGTTGGAGCGGCGTCTCATTCCCTCCAATGCTAGAGTTGGTTTGTCTGCATGGTTCTCGCCCCATATCTGAGGGATGAAATTGTCATCGCCGATGGATAGAATTACAGCACACTGGCGGACGCCTGTTGCTTTACCAGGACTTGTTCGGCAGGTGATAAACCCACCACTACCAGCACCACAGCCACTTGCCGGATAGGTATGTAGCCCTCACTGGTTGGGGACGCCTAGTCTGGACATTCGACTGTGAGTAATAAAATCCAAAAGCGGTAATTAGAACGCCTGATTATTATTATTATTATTATTATTATTTTATTTACGTGGGGTGGGTGGCAACCTTCCTATTCCAACCAGCATCCGATCCGTGAGACAACGACCAGCGTGCGTATAGATGGTCTACATATCCCAACCAGCATGCGATGGTTTCCGACCTGCTAGATAACGACCATCCTATTCTGACCAGCGGCATATGGATTGCTCCCGGCCCGTGGGGTGGCGACCTTCCTATTCCAACTAGCATGGGATTGTTCCCACGGCATGAATTTGGATGGTCCTTCCTATTCCAACCAACATGCATATGGATGGTTGCCGAACTGCGAGACAACAGCCGACTGTCAAACACACCTTCGTAGGTATGTAAGACTCTGCAATAGCTTCGAATTCCTAGCCCCACTGGTGAAGAGGTCCATATACATGCTGGTCTGAATACGTGGTCGTTGTCTCACAGGTCGGGAACTATCGCATGAGGTCGCCACCCAGGGGCCGAGAACAATACGAGCATGCTGGCCGGAATAGGAAGGTCGCCACCCAAGCTGGGAACCGGATGGTCGTTATAGGAAGGTCGTTATCTTACGGGTTGGGAACCATTCATAAGCTGCGGCCTGGACATCATTCCTATGCATGCTGGTTGGAATATGTAGCCGAATAGGATATGCATGCTGGTTGGAATAGGAAGGTCGTTATCTTGCTGGTTGGGAACCATTCATTAGCTGCGGCCTGGGCATCATTCATATGCATGCTGGTTGGAATATGTAGCCGAATAGGATATGAATGATGGTTGGAATAGGAAGGTTGTTATCTCGCGGGTTGGGAACCATTTATTAGCTGCGGCCTGGACATCATTCATATGCATGCTGGTTGGAACATGTAGCCGAATAGGATATGCATGCTGGTTGGAATAGGAAGGTCGTTATCTCGCGGGTTGGGAACCATTTATTAGCTGCGGCCTGGACATCATTCATATGCATGCTGGGGGTGCTTGCAAGTGCGTGCTGGTTGGAAGGGGGGGGCGGTGGGGTCAGAGCGACGTGGCAGTAACAGGACAAGAGAGGATGAGAGAGCAAGTTAACGAGGTGGAGAGACCCAGATGGGGGTGCACAGTCCCGCTACGTAGCAATGTGGGCTAGTAATTCCCAATGCAGAATCTGCAATGTGCAACAGGGCTCGTTTGGATAAGCACTGAAATGTCGTGGAGGAAAAGAGGGCGGCAGTGCAAGAGTGCTACCAGAAGGCAGTAGGCCGCACTCGGGGTCTTGGGATGAGGGGCGTGAGTATGCAATCCTCCACAGCCAACTTTCCGAAGGGCCCACTGACGGCGGCAGTGGTGTGCGGTGCCACACCCACCCGTTAGTTACATGCAAATCCAAACCCCAGGGATTCCTCACCACCAGCTGCACCACAGTTACTGAGATCTCGAGACCCAGAGAGAGAGAGAAAGAGAGAGAGACAGAAAGAGAGAGGACATTGAGGGACCTCTCTAATTGAAACACGGATTCCCGCTTGGGGACCACAAGCAGGAAAACGCGGTCACGGGTTTGTTTTATGGGTTTTCGGCAAGTTATTCGAATTCGATTGCATAGAAGATAAATATAAAAAAAACATTGTAAATAAAATCAGAAACAAAACTGGACAAAAAAGAGAAAGAAAGCTTAATGGAAAAGCATCATATTTCGTTCCATCGTCCCCGGTACGACCCACACCATCACGATCGAAAAGATTCCGCAAAGCTGCAGTAGCCAACGCAGCTCACAGATCTTCGGGTTGGATGGAGCCTGCCATAAGAGGCTCGGCACCAAGTGATAGGCCTAGCAGGCAGGTGTGGTTAGCCAATGCCTCAGCAGCTGGTCCATGGCTTTTTAAGCGGGACGTGAGCACGAGGTCTGGGATGCAGCTGGAAGGGGTCAAACGTACTGGCCCACTGCTGGCTCAAAACGCCCGCCAGCTCGGCAGCATCCCTGGGGTCAGGGTGACCATCACCCCACTGCGACGGCTGGTAGGCAACCCTCTGCGCGTACACGGGGATCAACTGGCTGCAGGCGGAATCTGTCAGTTCCGCTTGCCCGCAATGGTGAAAACCGCTGCCCCAGGGGAGGGAGGGAGAGGAGGCTCACTCGTTCTTGATCTTGGCCAGGAGAAGCCAGGCAAAGTTCCACGACCGGCTGCTGCTGGGGTCGTTGAACACCCGCGCCTTGGCATCCTGAAGCAGCTCGTTGCTGAATGGATACTGTCTTGTGAGGCCGCGGAGCTCGTTCAGGAAGTTGTTCGAGCTCACACAGTAGCCCCACGAGTCCGTCATCTCGTGGATGAGCTCTGTGGAGAAGCTGGGGAGCGTCGTGAGGACACTCTCGATCCGCTGGAGCTCAGTGAGGCTGTTCATGTGCCGGCTCCTCAACGTCTGACGCATCTGGTTGACCTCCGTGACGGAGCTCACCTGGTGGGGGTGCACGTGGTGGGTGATGTCGAGGCTGGAGTAGCTAGGCATTTCGGCGGTTGCTCGATGAAGGTCTCATTGAAGTAGTCGGTTTGGCCTTCGGGGACGGGGTGGAAGTAAAGGGGCAGCTGGATAGCAGACGAGAAGCCAAAAAATGGGATAGATGAAGAAGAAGAGGATGGTGCACTGAAATATCTAGAGGATTGTCTGTTGCCTCTCCGACGGTTTGATGCCATCTCGAAAGCTCAGGTGGATTAACAGTCTTATATGTGAGACCGAGGTATCTGAGAAACAGTAGAGGGTAAGGATACCAGATTCAGGCAAGTAGTATGACTTCAAGTGAAGACGGTAAGTTGGTCCGCCTTGTTGATCTCTGGATTGATTTCTGCAGCGTGGTGTGTTATATGGTTCTCCTTCCTCATACGGTTCTGCTTTGTATGTACTGTGTACTCTGTAGTACTGTTTCCATGGCTTGCACATCCGAAAGAGCACAGATGTTGCAAAGTCTACACGCGCTACAATTAAAATCCGAACAGCGACATAAACGGTTAAAAATGAATGCCCGCAGACACCAAGTGGCCCCTACCAACGACGGTGAAGACGATGAAGATATCGAAAACGACTCCGAGTCGGAGAGCAAAGAACCAGACCCTTCTCAGCCACCTATCAACTACCATATGACTCCCCTCGACAGTCTTGTTCGTTTACACTATGGGAAGCCTCGAGGCGGCGATTTTTTGTAGTTGTACGTTTGGCTCGCTACAGGCTAGTGACCGTGACCGGCAGTCACTTCAACAAACCTTTCAACAGGGTGAATCAAAGTGTCTTCATCCTCATTGGACGGAATCAGCACACAATTTTTTCAACACGCTAGAATTTCAACACACTTTGAAAACCCCTCTTGGTCACCACCCTGTTGTCAAAGGCGCCCAACACGTCTGCGCCAGGTGACGACTGTATCCCGGCGGACATTGTGAAGTTATTCTGCAGTGGGACCACGTCCGGGCGTGCATCTGGCTCGCCCACCAGCCAAAACTCAGGAAAATGTCAAAAGGAGTGGCGATTCCCAAGTCAGGGAAGCCAGACTACTCCACGATCCGAGCCTACCGGGTGGCCCCGCTCTGCAGACATCAGGGATGTGGGAAGGCTGGTCGTGGCTGAGGAAGACCCAGGGAGTGAGGCGTGCCGCGTGTGAATGGGAACTCCGGGAGCCAAGGGGGAGGGAAGAGGAGCGGAGGGTGGCGGCCGAGGAGCTGGGTGACGGAGGTGAGGAACAACCGCTGTTTCTCCCCTTCATGCCCACGAACGCTGGAGTTGGTTGTACCACATGTATCACACTCAGCTCGTTATCGGCCATTGCGCTCCCACAGGCCGCAGGCGATGATCGTTTCCACTTGTTCCGGTGTGAGCTGGGCTATGGTGGTGCTAGAGTTGCCGAAACCTCTGGAGCGCTGATGGAAGTCACTCTGGGGTCTATGCTCCCCCCCCCCCCCCCAAACTTAATTTCCTTTTCCACACCCAACTTTCACAGTGCATCCCTCGGCAGCTCTACCGCCTGCAGCATTCAAAATCAGATGTCCGGCCCTTCCCCATTCGTAAAACCTCCTCAATTGACCTCATTGACTTCTCGTCCGGCCATCACACTCCATAGTTCACACACCATAACGGCCAACCGATCTATGCATCCACGGCCACATCTCCACCTCACCTCACTACATCACAAAGCACCCACTGGTCGAGCATATTCGGGAACACAGCATGGCTTCTCCCATTGCGGATTACCCTCCTACAGGTATCAAGGTGGTCATCGTAGTTGCCGGATTTGAGGGCCTTACGGTAGCTATCGAAGTGCATTTAAAGGGCTATGAACCGGTCGTTATCGAAACAGAGGCGAAGTGGGAAGTGCTTGGAGTTATCGTTTCCATCAGTAAGTCGCACTTGGTCGACCCCCCCCCCCCCCAAATTCATTCACGCCCCGGGAAATTGTTGCTGACTATCCGACTCTGCTCAGGCCCCAACGCAGGGAGAATTCTGTTGAGATACGATCCCGTTCTGGTTGTGGACAAACTCAACGCCTTGTGTATGCACCATAACGTCTTCAGTATCCACAGATATACGGGAGAGTGGGTCCTGGATCAGCCGAAATTCCCTTTGGATCTGGAGTGGCCCATGTACAATGGCCAGCGCGCTGACTTCCACCGTGTAATCTACGAATATGCCAAATCCTTGGGCATCCCAATTCACCTTGGACAGTGGGTCGTTTCGTACCAGGAGGACGACCGCGAGGGGAAAGCCTGGGTTGTGACTGAACAAGGCTTGACCTTCCATGGAGACGTAGTCGTCGGTGCTGATGGCGTTCGCAGCCAAGCACGAAAACTGGTTCTCAGATATAATGATAATCCGAAGTCAAGTGATTATGCCGTCTGTCGCACCTGGTTCAATGCCAAGGATGCGGGTATTGCAGATGATCCCTTGACTAGAGAATTTGTTGCCAACGGTGATACCCATACTGGCTGTCAGTTCCCCCCCCCCCCCCCCAGAACTCTTCTGACCTTCTTTTTAACCCATTCCTTCGCTGAGTGATCCAATCAATTTCTGGAGAACACTAACTGATGCCCGTATCCATGTCCAGGGCTGGGACCAGACGTTCATTTTCTCGTTGCCACGTGCAAAGGAGGTAGAGACCTATCGTGGGTATGCACTTACAAAGTAAGTCTCTCCCGCATTCCGACCCGAGATAAAAGCTAATCAGCCAAGGGTGCGCATAGGACAGGGCGGATATCGAGGAATCCTGGAGCCTTCCCGGTAATATCGATGATATCCTGATAATACTCGATAATTGGGACCCCAGGTGCAGAGCTATCGTAAGCACATCTTTCTCCTGCTTCCCTCGGCACGCCTCGTTGCCCAATCCGCTAACACGACCGAACGGTGGCAGGAATCGAAGACTCCTTCCTAGGTTAACTGGAAACTTGTGTACCGCGAACCATTGCCTACATGGCAAATGCGCTCCGGACGCATCTGTCTGCTCGGAGACGTGGTGCACCCCTTCCTCCCCACCAGCATCCAGGGCTGCAGCCAAGCCATCAAGGACGGATGCACGCTTGCGACCTGTCTCGCACTCTCATATGCGGACACAAACATCTTGGCGCAAGAGAAGGTCCCCACAGCACTGCGCACCTACCAACTACTACGTTACAAGTGGGTAAAAGCCGCGCAGATAGAAGGCGAGAAGGTCCACAACACGTGGCACACAGTGGACTGGAACAAAGTGCGGAGGAACTCCGAGAGCATCAAGCTGCCAGGGGCGGAATGGCTGTTGTTGCACAACTGCAAGAAAAATGTGAGAACGCTGTGGCCATCTGCGAGCATCGATGGGGCGGAACCCAAGCGGGAGTCCCTTGTGGCTGGGCCTGGGAGCAGGACGAGGGGGTGGGGCGCACAGCGACCGTATCGTTCCTTGGCGAAGTGGAAGCTGTAACGTGCCGCCTTTGCGCGGACGGACGGAAAAGGATATTTTGTAGAAGGGAGACGTCAATATACATGAAAAATTGCAAAGCACCATCTCTCAATTTCCACCAACACCCAAGTACCTTTTTCCGTGACTTTAACCCAAAGGAGTCATAGTAGGCGCACGCCAAGCGGAATTGGATTGGGGTGTGAGAACGTGATACTCTGCCAACAAAATAAGGAGGTGACCTCGGCTATCCGAAACGGCGCATAGCTCCCAAAGTCATCCCTTTCCAGCTAAAAGTGAAATAGATATAATCGCCGACATAGATTTAAAGCTTTTCTTCATGCTACTCTTGCGGATTCTCCATCTTTTCGCTTTTAATTGATATATCTGATACTAGAAACTGTCGTCCATTCATGATACATAATTTTTAAGTTATGTACATGCAGACAGAAACTGAGAAAAAAAATGATAAGAAATATTCAGGGGAGACAAAAGGAAACAAATACATCACTCAAGATCCACTTAAATGAATAGGTATGCCCTCAAAAAATGAGAAAATTTCGCCGTGTTCACTCCGCTCACGTACGCACTGACCATAGAATGTCTCCAGGTTTATTTGCGACAGCCCCACTGATGGGATTTGTGCCCTCACGCCAGACATTCCCAGGACTGCTGGATCCGACGGTCCCCCACCCGGGGGGGCGGCGGGGGCCGGGCGAAGCGTGGCAACAAGACAGTAAGCCGATTTGCCCGATTTGCCATCTCCTTATGTCCGATCTGCAAGTACAACACCTCTGCTGCCTTCCATGGGATCTTCATCTCTTTGGCGATCTGCTGCCACATCATCATCTTTAATCTGGGAGTCCGTCAGCATCAAACGCCCAAACAGCACCCCCGTTCCACAAGAACGGTGGAGGAAGAACAAACCTGTCGTATACCATAGCCAGCTGGGACTTTGGCTGATCTTTCCTCTTCCCTTTTTCACACACAATCTTCCAGTGCATCGCCTCTGCTTCCTCCCATGTGATCTCCGTCAGTTCGGCGACCTGCTGCCACATCTCAGCCCTTCCTCTGGGAATCCGTCAGCACCAAACGCCCGAACACCAGCACCCCTGATCACAAGAATGGGGGGAGGAAGAACAAACCTTTCGTACAACCTAGCCAGATTATTCATCTCCTCCTTTGTCCAGCACCGTCGCTTGAGGTAGTTCTGGTAGCGCAGCCTGCAAGACAAGGCGGACCTGCCGGGTAACAATGTATAGACTTCATCCCACTTCAGGCCCCTGCCGCGACGCTCAATGACCAGGGTATCCTCCTGGAGTGACCATCTTCTCTTCTACTTGGACTGCGTGCTGCCGTCTCCTTGGGAAAGCCGCAGCTTCTTGTGTGCCGATGTGATGGCCGTCAGCATTCCCTCCGGAGCTTGCATCAGGAAAAAAAAAAATTGCGTCTTTAGCGTCCGGACGCACTAGACGCTCTGGACGTTTCAGACGCAACCTGCTTAACTCGGATGCAGATCGCCACGGCACCGTGCATCCGGACGCAGTACGCCATGGCATTTGCTTACCGGACGGAGCGTGGCAGGGCATTTTCGTTCTGGACGCACAGTGTCAGGGCATTTTCCTTCTGGACGCAGCCGTGTCAGGGCATTTTCCTTCTGGACGCAGCCGTGTCAGGGCATTTTCCTTCTGGACGCAGCCGTGTCAGGGAATTTTCCTTCTGGATGCAGCCGTGTCAGGGCATTTTCCTTCTGGACGCAGCCGTGTCAGGGCAAATGGCATCCGGACGATGCGTGTCATGGCACCGTGGTTACGCTGGCTGTCAAGGCACGGAACATCGCAGCAAATACTCGCGTCGCATTTACAAACACGCAGCGGGTTCCAGGCATAGTGACTCAGTCCAGTTCTATTCTCTATATCTAATGTACATCTATATATGCTACTACCACACTTCGCGTTTCCAGCACAAGCACCCAGCGTCACATCCATC
>Ga0307508_10004493_pt1 | contig 13606 bp, 8 predicted proteins | sample 9_EM_MG_FD_203089 | JGI IMG/M metagenome (GOLD analysis project Ga0307508, IMG submission 203089) | Populus trichocarpa ectomycorrhiza microbial communities from riparian zone in the Pacific Northwest, United States - 9_EM | ecosystem: Host-associated > Plants > Roots > Unclassified | place... | reverse complement strand
AAGCACCCGGGGGGGCGACAATTTTTATGCGACCAGGCAATTATCGCTTCCGGTAGACCAGCTATTGGCCGGCGATGCGCTGAACCAGCAGGCTTATATGGACCCTGCGCAACTGTATAAATATACCAATAAGGGCCTGGTAGGCCGGCTGAACTACGGGTATAACGGAAAATACCTGGCAGAATTCAGCTTCAGGTACGACGGGTCTTCCAAATTTGAAAACGCAAAACAATGGGGCTTTTTCCCGGAAGCATCTGTAGGCTGGCGGATTTCCGAGGAAAACTTCTGGAAGAATTCGCCGGCTCTTTCATTTATCAACAGCGTTAAGCTGCGGGCCTCTTATGGCAGGATGGGGGATGATGCCGCTTCCAGCTACCAGTTTATAACCGGCTACCTGTATCCCGCCAGCGGTGATGCCAACCGGCTTGCGCCCGGATCGGTATTCGACGGCAGTTTTGTAAACGCATTGCAAAGCACGGGCATACCAAACCCGAGTATTACCTGGTTTGTATCCAATATGTTCGATGCCGGTTTTGATGCCGAAGCATGGAAAGGATTATTGGGCTTTACCATCGATTTCTTTAACCGCGACCGAAGCGGGTTGCTCGCTACCAGGGCCCTGAGCTTACCCGGTATTGTGGGCGCCAGCCTACCGCAGGAAAATCTTAACAGTGACCGGACACAGGGTATCGACTTCGAACTCAATCACCGGAACCATATCGGTAAGCTCAACTATTTTGTGAAAGGCACTTTCTCTTATACCCGCACGATGAACAAGTATGTAGAGCGGTCGGGCGCAGGAAACGCTTACTTAAACTGGTTGAATAACATGAACAACCGTTATACAGGCGTATACTGGGGGTTCGGCGATGGGGGAAGATACCAGTCGTTTAATGATATTTATAACAGCCATACGGCCGTGGGAAGGAACGCACTGCCGGGCGATTATGCTATGCAGGATTGGAATGGCGACGGGCAGATTGACGATCTCGACCAGCATCCCATCGGCTACTCTGGTGATCCCCTGCTAACATACGGGTTAACGCTCGGCGGTTCGTATAAAGGATTTGATCTTAATATACTGCTGCAGGGAGCCGCAAAAGCCCAGGTGGCTTATTTCGAGCAATTGAATACGCCGCTCTGGGGCTCCAACCGCAGCAGCGCGCTTGCGCAATTTTTAAATGATTATCACCCGGCAGACCCTACTGCCGATCCATACAATCCCAACACCGTATGGGTAGGCGGTAACTTTCCCTATACCGGCACCGTGCCGCCCACTAATTCCATTGCCAATATGCAGAATGGCGCTTATGTACGGCTAAAAACGGTTGAATTGGGATATACGATCCCTCATAACGTTATAGCAAAACTGGGAATTAAGGGAATAAGGGCTTATGTAAACGGGTACAATCTGCTTACCATCACCAAATTGAAATATGTTGACCCCGAACATCCTTCTTCCACTTACGGATACCTCTATCCATTAAATAAATCGGTAAGCGGAGGCATAGTTGTTAATTTTTAAACCATCAGACCATGAAATGCTTTACATATTGTATGATAATTGCTCTTACATGCTGCACATACGCATGTACCAAACTGGATGTTCCTCCTATGAACGTAATACAGGACAATGATGTGTTCAGCAGCAACGGGGGGATACAAATATATATGGCGCGATTGTACAGTGAGCTGCCAATAGAAGATTTCCGGTATTCGCCTGCCCGGGGGCTGAATATGTTTTGGATCATCAGTCCCTTCAGCGCCGTAACAGGAGAGGCGCTTAGCCGCGACCAGCGAAATGCTGTGACGGAATCGGTGCTTTACTGGGGTGATGCCTATAAGCTTATCCGCGAAACCAATTATTTCATCGAAACCCTGCCGAAATATGCTGCCAATTTTGATAAAGCGGATGTGAGCAACTGGATAGGAGAGGCTTATTTTATCCGTGCATTTACCTATTTCTCCCTGGCCAAAAGATATGGAGGCGTGCCGGTTGTAAACAGCGTATTGCAATATCCCACGGATGATGTAAAAGGCCTTGATGTGCCGCGGTCGTCAGAAGAAAAGACATATGATTTTATCGCTGCCGACCTGGATAGCGCCATTTCGAAAATGGGTGCGGCCAGCCAAACAGGACGGGCCAATAAATATGCAGCAGCAGCCTTTAAATCGAGGGCCATGCTGTATGCGGGTTCTATCGCCAAATATAACCAGGTATCGCTTTTCGATGACAGCCATAACAGGCTATGCGGCATACCGGCTACCAAAGCAGTTACCTATTTTAAAGCGGCATACGATGCAGCGCTGTTAACGGATGGCAAATACAGCCTGTATAAAAAAGCCTGGGCGGCCGGCAATAAAGAAGCACAGTACCAGAACTATGTGAAGTTGTTTTTCGATGCTCAAAGCCCGGAGAACATTTTAATAAAAGGGTATATATACCCGCAATCGGTACATGGATACGATGCCTATAACGTGCCGCTGCAATGTATGGGCCCCAACGGGTATTCGTCTGAAATATCTCCCACGCTCGATTTTGTTGAAATGTTTGATGGCTTTCCCAAAAATGCCGATGGCACGTTTCAAAACCTGGATGCCGGCGGGAAATACATCTATTATGATAACACGATGAGCCCTTTTGCCAATGCGGAACCCCGTCTCCGGGCGACCGTTATACTTCCCGGCGATGTTTTTAAAGGGCAGAGCATTGAAATCCGCCGCGGTATCTATACCGGGAGCACTGCAGGCGGCATCTCCCCATTGATTCCTGCCGGTTCTACGATACAGTATCCTACTGCCAATATCGTACAGTCGGCCAATGGTTCGCAAACAGCCTTTACATTGCCCAACGGAACAAAAATGAACCCCGCCGGGACCAGCGGCACTTTTTTTAGTGAAGAAACAAACGCACAAACAGGTTTTTCTATCCGGAAATACCTGGATGAAACGCTGGACAAATCGCAGGTAAAGGAAAATTATGAGGACCAGTCATGGATTGAGATACGCTATGCCGAAGTATTGCTGAACCGTGCAGAAGCTGCCTATGAATTATACGCTGCCGGGCAAACAGGTGTTAACTATCTGCAGGACACTTATACGGATATCAATCAAATCAGGGAGAGAGCAGGGGCCGATTTGCTGGCCGGTGCAGCTGCTTTAAACGATATCAAAATCATCCGGAACGAAAGACGTAAGGAACTGGGATTTGAAAATAAAACCTGGTGGGACCTTAAAAGATGGCGGACAATAGATAAGGAACAGAATAATGTGCTTTACCGGGTTCTAATGCCATTTTATGTGGCCGAAAACGGCAAGTACTTTTTTGATGTAAGAAAAGATGAGAAGAACCGGTTCTATACGTTTGACCCAAAATGGTATTATGAACAAATCCCTACCGACGAAATTACTAAAAGTAAAAGCCTGAAACAGAACCCCGGTTATTGACCTGTAAATTAAAAAAGATGAAAAAGCTATTCTATTATGCTGCTTTTATCGTTGTCACGGTGTCCATGTCGTGCTCAAAATTGGATAATTACCCGGCACCCGGAGCAACGCTTACCGGGAGCGTTATTGATGCAGGTCTTAAATCTACTGTACAGACGGAAACCGGCGGCGGGGGAACAAGAGTAAAGCTGGAAGAGGTAAGCTGGAGCGATAATCCAACCCCGCTCTATTTTTATTCGATGCAGGATGGGGGCTTCAACAATACCAAACTCTTTGCCGGTACCAATAAAGTGAGCGTGGAAGGCGCTTTTGTTCCGCTGGTGCAATATGATGCCAACGGGACCATTGTTGCAGATAAGCGGCAGACCGTGCAATTGGGCAATGGTGCAACTAATATTGAGTTCTCCGTAGAGCCTTTTTTGCGGGTGGAATGGATGAGCAATCCTGTGTTGAATGCCGACAGTACCATCACCGTGCAGGTAAAATTTACCCGCGGCACCAATAATCCCGGGTTTCAAAACGACGTGAGTGATGTATTTCTTTACCTGAATACCGTGCCTTATGTGGGTAATAATAATTACGATAACAGGTATTCCCGGCAGGTAAGCTACAGCGGAACGGGAGGTAATGTTCTTCTCGGCCAAACCATCACACTTACAACAACCGGAAAGCTGCCGCCAAAAAGATCATATTGGCTGAGAGCAGGCGCCAGAACAACTTATGGGTTGAAGCAATACAATTATACAGATATAAAAACGATAGCCGTCCCTTAACGATGTACCGGGTTTTTAATTAAATTACGAAAGAATGAAATGGAATATCATTTTTTGTGTGCTGGCGTTTATGCCATTTATGGGAAATGGGCAGGGGCTGGAAAAAACAGCTTTTCAAACCAGTCATGTATGGATACCGGAAATAGATGTACGATCTGATATCGCTATTGTATATGGCGTGAGCGAACGTGGCGGTGTTTCGTTTGAAGACCGTGTAAAATCGTGGCGGGACCGTGGGTACCAGGTACATTTTATGACGGGCATCGCCTGGGGGCAGTATGATGATTATTTTTTGGGCAAATGGGACGGAAAGAACCACCTGGGCGAAGGACAGGTTACCCGGAAAGGCGATACGATCTGGCATGGAAAAAATGTTCCTTACGTGGTGCCGGTGGCGTCGTATATAGAATTCATGCAAAAAGGGGTGATAAAACGCGTGATTGATGCAGGCATCAGCGCCATTTACCTGGAAGAGCCTGAATTCTGGGCCAGGGCCGGTTATAGCGAGGTGTTTAAGCAGGAATGGCAGAAATATTATGGTTTCCCCTGGCGACCGCAGCATGAATCGCCTGAGAATACCTACCTGTCCAGTAAGTTAAAATACCGGTTGTATTATAATGCCATCCGGGATGTTTCTGCTTATGCCAAAGACTATGGCAAAACAAAAGGAATGGATGTGAGAGTGTATATACCCACGCATTCGCTGGTAAACTACTCTTCGTGGATGATTGTAAGCCCCGAGGCCAGCCTGGCATCCCTGCCCGGCATTGATGGTTATATTGCACAGGTATGGACGGGCACCTCGCGTGAGCCCACTTATTTCAATGGAGTGAAAAAAGAGCGGGTATTTGAAAATGCGTTCCTGGAATATGGTTCAATGGTTTCGATGACAGCGCCTACTAAAAGAAAATTATTCTTCCTGACCGATCCCATTGAAGACTGGCCGAGGGATTGGGCTGATTACAAACGTAATTATGAAGCCACTTTCATCGCGGAATTACTATACCCTACGGTGGCCGATTATGAAGTGATGCCCTGGCCCGAGCGTATCTATACCCACCCGTATAAAGTGGCCAACAGCGATAAAGCCGTTCTGATACCGAAATATTATTCCACGCAGATGCAGGTGATGGTAAATGCATTGAATGATATACCTGTTTCGGGTAACCATGTTACCGGCACGGGCGGGATAGGTGTGCTAATGGGCAATTCGCTGATGTTCCAGCGGTTTCCTACACACGACGGGTTTGAGGATCCGCAGTTTTCCAATTTTTATGGACAGACACTGCCGTTGGTAAAGCGTGGGGTGCCGGTAGAAACAGTACATATGGAAAACCTTTCTTACCCTGCTACTTTAAAAGATATAAAAGTGCTGGTGATGAGTTATTCCAATATGAAACCTGTCTCGGCCGATGTGCATACATACCTTGCTGACTGGGTAAATAAAGGCGGGATGCTGGTTTATTGCGGCAGGGATGATGATCCTTACCAGCAGGTAATGGAATGGTGGAATACGAAAGGAAACCAGTTTGCTACTCCTTCTGCCCATTTATTCCAGCTCCTGCATATAAAACCTGGCGGCCCGAAGCAAAAATTTGTTGTTGGAAAGGGTAAGGTTTATATTATCCGGCAAAACCCAAAAGAGTTTGTGATGGAAGCCAATAAAGACACCGGGTATATCGATTTATTAAAAGACGCATATAAGAGCGCTGTAAAAGGAGGTGAGCTTGTTTTGAAAAATAATTTTTACTTACAACGCGGTCCTTATGATATTGTATCCGTTATGGACGAAAGTGCCGGCAAGGATGCTTATATTATCAATGGCCCGGTAATAGATTTGTTTGACCCGCAATTACCGGTGCTTTCAAAGAAAACCGTACAACCGGGGCAACAGGCTTTTTTATATAATGTAACCAGGCTTGAAAACAAAAAGAAACCTCAGGTGCTGGCTTCCGCTTCGAGAATATACGACGAAATAATAAAAGGCAACCTGTATTCCTTTGTTTCAAAGAGTCCTTTAGCCACAAAAAACAGCATGCGTATTTCGTTACCTGCCGCGCCAAAGCAAACCGTACTGACCGACAGTAAAGGGGGAAAGATTGCAGACGTAGTATACTCATGGGACGCTGTTTCGAACACTTACTGGCTTGGTTTTGACAACAGTCCGGATGGCGTTAAAGTTGAGTTAAGCTGGTGAACCGAGGATCCCGCTACCGCCCATAGCCTGCTGTTTGCAAGGTTAATACACCGATTCAACTATTCCCTTTTGTAGCCTGGGTACGAGTGCCGCCATTTCATCGTTGTGCTGCTGAAAGATGGGCACCAACATGCGGGGCAGCAAGGGTTTCCCGTATTTTTGGTGAGTCAAAAAGTTAGCAATTCCGACTCACCGAATGACTCACCTATGCACCGGTACAATCCGGTATTATTAATATTACTCACCAACAAAAAAGCCCATAAACACATTGTTTACAGGCTTTTAATTAAATCTGGTATGTTCCAAGTGGAGCTGGGGAGAGTCGAACTCCCGTCCAAACATATTCTACAAAAGCTTTCTACATGCTTATTGCTACATTATTTGTCGGGAAATCACCGGGGTAGCACCAACCAATGATTTCCGTAGCTGGATAGTCTTAAGCTATCGTCACAGCCTTCGATAGCAGCATTCTGTTTTTGTTTTTAGTCGGCGGCGAAGCATGGTAACAGACCAACCTGCTTCGGAGCCCTAATGACTATCTAATCACTGATTAGGCAGCCATGGCATACTGAGTATTGCCATTTGAAGTTTGTGCATTCAAGATTAAAGTGCTGATTACACAACGCACTGCATGCTTACACTCTCAAAGATCTATGCTGTCAAAACCAATACAGCCCCAGGTAAATCAGCGGGTTACAGGATGGCGGGCGAACCACTGCCCTGTTTGCCGCAGCCGGTAAAGGTACGACAATTTTATCATTTTGACGCCCGGAATCAACCGCTTTTACTGTAGTTTCACACCCTCAATTATGGCTATGTTACCTACCGAAAGTTATAAGGCCCGCATCGATATACTTACCCAACGGCTGGCCGTGCTCGACAAAAGAAAAAACCAGGTGGCCTGGGGGCGCTTTTTCGTGGTACTGCTCATTGGCCTCACGGCCTGGAAGCTTTTTCCCCTTAGCCTTTTATGGGGCAGCATCGTTGTAGCGACGCTGGCCGCCATTTTCGGGCGGCTGGTCATGCTGGCAGTGGATAACAAGGCGGCTATCACCCAGGTGAACCGCCTGCTGGATATCAACCGGCAGGAGCTGGCCATCGCCTCCGGGCAATATACCAGCCTGCCGGACGGCCATGAGCTGCTGCCCGCCGGGCATGACTATGCGCAGGACCTCGACATCATGGGCCGCGCCTCCGTTTACCAATACATGAACCGCACTACCTCCCAGCAAGGCCATGCCACGCTGGCGCAATGGCTGCTGCAACCGGCGGCAATAAACACCCTCCTGCAAAGACAGGCAGCAGCCCGCGAGCTGGCGCCCGCCGGCGAATGGCGGCAGGAGCTCCAGGCGCTGGGAATAGAAGAATCCATTACCACCGATACGGAAAAAAGGGTTAATGGCTGGCTGGCGGCGCCCGATAGCTTTTCAGGCAAAACAGCCTGGAAAGTATTGCAATGGGCTTACCCGGTAATGACCCTCGGCATTTTACTGCTGCATATTGCAGGGCTTGTAACGCCACAGTGGTTTTATGGCGGGCTGATAGTGTTTATCGCTTTCTCTTTTTATATCAGCAAGCTTATTATTCCTCATTACCTCATGCTCGATAAGATAATGAAGGAAATAGCCGTGCTGAGCAAAAGCGCCGCCTGTATTGAAAAGATGGGCTTTCAAAACGATTACCTCAAACAGCTGCAAGGCTATTTCCTGGCCAACAAGCTGCCGGCTTCTGCGGGTATTAAAAAACTAAAAGACATCCTCGATCGCTTCGATTACCGGCTTAACCCGCTGGTGTTTGTACCGCTGAACGCTTTTTTGCTGTGGGACCTGCAGCTGATTTTCCAGCTGGAAAAGTGGCGCAGGCTATATAAAGCGTATGCGGGGCAGTGGTTTACCGCCCTGGGCGAAATGGAGGCCATCAATACGATAGCCAACCTGCATTTCAACCAGCCGCAATGGGTATTCGCCCAATTGGATATGGAGCGGCATGGAACGCTGGAGGCCGTTGCGCTGGGACATCCCCTGATAGCGGCCAACAAGCGTGTGTGCAGTTCCTTTACCACGCGGGGTGAAGCGAGGCTGGCGCTTATTACCGGCTCCAATATGGCGGGCAAAAGCACCTTCCTGCGCAGCATAGGCGTAAACGTGGTGTTGGCTATGATGGGCGCCCCGGCCTGCGCAGAGCGGTTTACATTATCACCGATGCGTATTGTGAGCACGATGCGGATAGCCGACAACCTCGAAGAAAGCACCTCCACTTTTTATGCAGAATTAAAAAAGCTGAAGTATATCATCGAATGCGTGAACAGGCGAGAGAAAGTGTTCCTGTTGCTGGATGAAATACTGCGGGGCACCAATTCGCTCGACAGGCATACGGGATCAAGGGCGCTGGTAAAGCAGCTTATCCAGCATGGAGCTACAGGTATGCTGGCTACGCACGACCTTGAGCTGGCGAAGCTGGAAAACGAATACCGGCAAAACATACACAATTATCATTTCGATGTGCAGGTGGCAGGAGAAGAGCTGTATTTTGACTACAAATTAAAAGAAGGCGTTTGTACGAGCCTGAATGCGTCGGTGCTGATGCGGAAGATTGGGATTGAGATGTGATATTATAAACAGGTATGCCATACTTTAAAAGTATGGCATACCTGTTTATACGCTCGCAGCTATTATTTAAACATCCTAAAGATATCCAGCCCCAGCGCGTAGGCCATTACACCGAGCAGCAATATCATACCCGCCATTTGCGCATACTCAATGAATTTATCGCTTGGCTTGCGGCCGGTGATCATTTCATACAGCGTGAACAGCGCATGACCGCCATCGAGGGCAGGTATGGGCAATATATTCATAAGCGCCAGCACCAGCGAGAAGAAAGCCGTCATGTTCCAGAGCGCTTCCCAATCCCATTGGGCCGAGTAAAGGTTGGCGATGCTGAACACGCTGCCGACCGATTCGGACGCTTTTACCTTACCCGAGAAAATCAGCTTTAGCTGCAGCCAGTAGCTTTCCAGCTTTTCCTTGCTGCGGGTAAGACCCGCAGGGAAGGCCTGGAAGATATTATACTTGAGCTTGACGGTTTCAAAGCCGTCTTTCATTTCGTATAAATCATAAAAGCCCAGCACGCCGTTGACAGGCACTACCAGGCGCGTTTTATTGGTATCCGCGCCACGCAGGTAAGTGATAGAGACCTCTTTGCCTTTGTTTTTAAGAAGCAGGCTCTTGAACTGGTTGAAATAAGGCGTAGCCGTATCGTTGATCGCCACGAGCTTATCACCCTGCCGCAACCCTTTTCGCCAGGCAAGTGAGTCCCTCACCACCGAATCCACCTGTGAAGGAAAACGGGGACTGATAAAATCGAGGTCCTTATACTTTAACAGGTTACGCGCAAAATCCTTTGGGATTTTTATATCCATCTTTTCACCGTTACGATCTACCTGGAAAGATTGGGCATCCTTGAGAATTACTTCAAATGGGATGGTCCTGAATTTTTCGATGTATTTACCATCGATGCTCAATATTTTATCGCCGTCTTTAAACCCGATGGAGCGGGCCAGGGAATCGGTGGCGACGCCATAAGTCAATTTGTTGGTAGGCAGGTATTCATCGCCCCAATGCCATAATATCATGGCGTACAGAAAAAAACCCAGTAAAAGGTTGACCGTAACCCCTCCCACCATAATGATCAGCCGCTGCCAGGCCGGCTTGCTGCGAAACTCGTAGGGCTGGGGCGGCAGGTTTAGCTGCTCCTTGTCCATGCTTTCGTCTATCATACCTGATATCTTCACATAGCCGCCGAAGGGTATCCATCCAAGGCCCCATTCCGTTTCACCTATTTTCTTTTTAAAGAGCGAGAACCAGGGGTTAAAGAAAAGATAAAATTTTTCTACCCGGCACTTGAACCATTTGGCAGGAAAGAAATGCCCGAGCTCATGCAAAACAACTATAATGGAAAATGACAGGATAAATTGCGCCGCTTTGACGCCGGTATCTGCCCAGTTAATAGCTAATAACGTCATAATAGTGTATTCCCGCCCGGAGGCGCTTCAGGTTTTAAATGGAAGCAAATATCTGCTAAAAACGCTACCGGAGCCATAAAATTTTACCGGTTCGCCCGCCGGCAGGGAGGAGCGGGATTTACAGGTGGATCAGCGATGCCGCATAGCTCCTGGCCTCTCCGTCGCTCTCAATATATTCGTCTAAGGTAGGGTTTTGGATGAAGGGGATTTTGTTCATCGTATTTTCTATCAAATCCGTCATATCCAAAAAGCCCAGCCTGTTTTTAAGGAAGGCAAATACAGCAATTTCGTTGGCTGCATTGAGAACGCAGGGAAGATTGCCGCCCCTGTACAGGGCATCGGTGGCCAGGGTAAGGTTCCGGAAGGTTTTGATGTCGGGCTCTTCAAAGGTGAGGGTCGACGGCTTACGGAAATCGTACCGCGGAAAGTTGTTGGGAATGCGTTGCGGGAAGGCCATCGCATACTGAATAGGCAGCTTCATGTCGGGTAATCCCATCTGCGCCTTGATGCTGCCGTCTTCAAACATCACCATACTATGAATAATGCTTTGCGGATGCACCAGCACCTGCACCTGCTCGGGCCTCAGATTAAACAACCATTTGGCCTCGATCATCTCCAGGCCCTTATTCATCAGCGTGGCCGAATCGATCGTTATTTTCGCCCCCATAGACCAGTTAGGATGCTGCAGGGCATGATCGCGTTTTACATTTACCAGGTAATTGGGTTTCTTGCCCAGGAAGGGGCCGCCGCTGGCTGTAAGCACTATCTTTTCGATACGGTTGCGCGTCTCTCCCACGAGGCATTGAAAGATGGCGGAATGCTCGCTGTCCACCGGTATAACAGGTACGCGGTTTTCTACCGCTTTTCTCATCACGATATCGCCTGCCACCACCAGTGTTTCCTTATTGGCCAGGGCTACTATTTTGCCGTTGTCGATAGCCCGCAAGGTTGGTTTCAACCCGGCAAAACCTACGATGCCGGCCAGCATCATATCATAGCAGTCCATGGAAGCGACTTCTTCGAGCGCTTTCTCCCCGGCAAAGACCTTGATATCGGTTTTTGCCAGCGCATCCTTTACTTTTGGGTATTTGCGCTCGTCGCCAATGACCACAATGTTGGGGTTAAAGCGGAGCGCCTGCTGTATGAGCAGCTCGTCATTGCCATGCGCTGTGAGCACCTCGGCCGAAAACATGGCCGGGTTGGCAGCAATCACCTCCAATGCCTGCGTACCGATGGAACCGGTAGAGCCAAAAAGGGCAATTCGTTTTTTATTTGCAGTTTCCGACATGCGTAATCACAAGGTTCTTTATGTATATCGTCTGTACCAGGGCGGCAATTTAGTGCAATAATTGCTCCAATGCCCGATTGGTTTGGCTAAAATTAAAGCTTTGAACGGTATTTTGCATCATCTGCCGTATTTCGGGGTTGCACAGGTTGCCGATGGAACCTTCGTGGGTATGATGAATATCGGTGGAATAGGTAAAAGCGCCCTGCTCGATGGCCATACCGGTTTGCCGGTAAGCATCGCGGAAGGGCAATCCCTGCAGCACCAGCTTATTGACTTCTTCCACGCTAAAGAGGTATTTGTATTTCCCATCGGCCAGTATGTCCTTTTTCACCTGCATATTACTGAGCATCAGGCCGGCCATTTCTATACAGCTGCGCAGGGTGCCGAAAGCCGGAAACAAATGCTCTTTGAGCAACTGCAAATCGCGGTGATAACCCGATGGCAGGTTGGTGGTCATGAGCATGATTTCATTGGGCAGCGCCTTGATGCGGTTGCAATGCGATCGGATAAGCTCAAACACATCGGGATTCTTTTTGTGCGGCATGATGCTGCTGCCTGTAGTGAGCTCCGGCGGGAAGCTGATAAATCCGAAATTCTGGTTGAGGTAAAGGCAGGCATCCATAGATAGTTTTGCCAGCGTATCCGCCACATTGGCCAGCGCCATGGCCACGATGCGCTCGGCCTTGCCCCTGCCCATCTGGGCATATACCACATTATAGTTCAAATTGTCAAATCCCAGCAGCCGGGTGGTCAGGCTGCGGTCGATGGGAAAAGAAGACCCATAGCCCGCTGCGGAACCCAGGGGGTTTTTATTCACCACTTCATAAGCACCCTTCAGGATAATCATATCGTCTACCAGGCTTTCTGCGTAGGCGCCCAGCCATAACCCAAACGAAGAAGGCATGGCCAGCTGCAGGTGGGTATATCCCGGCAGGAGGTCATTCTTGTATTTTTCGCTTTGCGCAATCAGCAAATCAAAAAAAGGCTGGATGGCGCCGACCAGCTCCTGCAGCTCATTGCGCAGGAACAGCTTTACGTCTACCAGCACCTGGTCGTTGCGGCTGCGGGCGCTGTGTATTTTTTTGCCGGTATCGCCCAGCTTTTGGGTAAGCAGCAGCTCTACCTGCGAGTGGATGTCTTCCACATCGTCCTGCAGGCTGAAGCGGCCGTCTTTTATCTGCTGGTATATCTCTTTGAGGGCGGCCTGCAGCTGTGTCAAATCTTCTTTGGTCAACAGGCCCACCGATTCAAGCATTTGCGTATGCGCCAGGGAGCCGAGCACATCGAATGCCGCGAGGTACATATCCATTTCACGGTCTTTTCCTACCGTAAACTGTTCTACCTCTTTAAGTGATGCAGTGGTCTTTTGCCAAAGTTTCATTGCTTGTTAGTTGTGAGTTATACATCCGTCCAGTAATCCTATATACGTTTCAATTCCCTGCCGCACTTCGTCGAGATAAATAAATTCATCGGCCGTATGGCTTCTTGCACTATCGCCGGGTCCGCATTTCAGGGAAGGTACGGGAATCAATGCCTGGTCGGAGGTGGTGGGCGACCCATAGGTGGTTTTACCCAGCTTCAGACCGCAACGCACCACAGGATGGCCGATATCAATTTTCGACGAGCGCATACGCATGCTGCGGGGCTTTATTTCACTACTTGTGTAGCGACGGATGATGTCCAGCACTTCTTCATGCGTATAGGCATCGGTAACGCGCACATCGACCACGAAGCTGCAGGCAGCAGGCACCACATTGTGCGCCTTGTTTTCGGTGCTAATCACGGTAACGCTCATTTTTACCGGGCCCAGGCTGGGAGACACTTTCGGGAAAATAAAGTTTTTAAACCACTCGATGTCTTTCATCGCTTTGTAAACGGCG
>Ga0307508_10004492_pt1 | contig 13612 bp, 14 predicted proteins | sample 9_EM_MG_FD_203089 | JGI IMG/M metagenome (GOLD analysis project Ga0307508, IMG submission 203089) | Populus trichocarpa ectomycorrhiza microbial communities from riparian zone in the Pacific Northwest, United States - 9_EM | ecosystem: Host-associated > Plants > Roots > Unclassified | place... | reverse complement strand
AATGGCAGTAAAGATTGTTGATGGACCGGTACCGATCGGATGTGACAACCAAGGCGCCATCAAATTGATTACCTCGGGAGTCGTACGGCAAAAGTCAAAACACATTGACGTAAAATATCACCATGTTGATGACGAACAGATGAAAGGCGCAGTTAAATTCCAATACGTTACCTCAGAGTCTAATCCTGCCGATCTGCAGACGAAAACTCTCGCGGTTCCCCGACACGAATGACTATTGCAACTCACTGGTCTCACTCCATTCGGCCCCGACGACGGAGAACCCGAATACAATGAATGACGCCTATCTCGAAAAGAAAAAGGGGGTGCGGTTCTTTGGTGAAGACAAGGGGGTGCGGTTCTTTGGTGAAGAAAAGGGGGTGCGGGTGATAAGGAATTGGAAGAGGATAGAAGGTTTCTTTGTTGAGCATGTTCTTGCATCCTGTCGGCAAGCATGAGTCGGCACTCTTTTTCCTACTAGCAAGTGTTTTTCCCATGAGGTTTTCACTGCAGAGGTTTTAATGAGGTCGACAAGGATTTAATGGGATTCTTCTTGATTTGGTGGATTTCTGTTTGGTACGGAGCACGAGAAGAGGGGGTGTGTTGGAATTGCTTCTTGCCGCTCCGGTGTGGCGCGCCGACGGAAGCGACTCCGCAGCAACAGCGGCGGCAGCAACGCCGTGGGGAGCAACGCCATGGTAATGACAATGGCAAGGGAATCCTGGTAACGACGGCTTGGCATTCTTCCATAGCAGTGTCTTTTGCACTCCTTCTTCTATACTCTTACATACTTCTTCATAGCATTTGAATAAGATACTCGATACGTCTACCTCGGGCGATTTCATCACCCGTCAACAATCAAATCATCTCGTTCAAACATAATCTCTTTCTCTCTCTCTCTCTCTCTCTGCTTGTGTGAAGATTCTCAGAGAAACGGTGATCGGGCAATCTTTAACAAATCGCATGTCCAGCAGTGCGTCTGGCATGGCTAGTTCAACTTTTTCCCATAGTGCTTCCCATGTTGCCTGCGCAAAGTTGTTGAGCGCTCGGAACTCGATCAAGTAGGCGCGGATGGATCCTTGGTATTTGAGCTGTCCCAGCTTGAGTTGGATGTCAGCCGCCTCGCGCTCGTTTCGGTATTTCGTCTGAATGGCTGCCGAGTAATTGGCCCATGTGTCGTTCTTCCGTAGTTTGCGGTATCGGTGGAGGTGCCATACCAAGGCGGTGTCTGTCAGGAGGGTTCTGGCCCAGGCGATCTTCTGGCGGTCGACTGTTTCTGGGTAGAATCCCAGATTCATTGTGACCGATTCCCACCATTGGTTAAAAGCGGACCAGCTTTTACCGTCAAATTTCTTGGGGTTCTCCATCATCAGCCTTGACGCGTTTATCCGGGCTTCATTCGCTGGTCATTCTGGTGCTTGCGCCGCTGCAATCCCTACACCCACAAGCTTTGCTATTTCTTCCAGCATAAGCATAGTGGCTATCTGCGCTCTCGTTGGTTCCCTTGTGCCTGACGGGGGTATCCCCATGGGAAGGTTTTGCACGTATAAATCGTTGTCGTCTCTATTGGGCGGCGGTGAGGGCAAGGGTGATCTCGGCGGGCGCCCCGGGCTCGGTGGCGTTCTGCCCCCTCTTCCCCCTCCGCCTCCGGCCATTGGCCACGGTGGGAGTGGTGGTTCTGGTGGGCTGGACAGCAGAAGTGCCGGTTGTCTTTGCCTTCATGCAGGGAAAGTGGGCGCGAGCCAGATAGGACTCCGGCGCGTTGGTTGCGCTGGAAGTGGCAGGTGCGCAGCTGGTGCTATGGCGGCACTGGTGCTTGGAGGCCTGACTGGTCTGCGCCATAGCTGTAGGGGTTCTGGAGGCGGGAGCCTGGTCTTTGGAGAGCCGGGGAGGGGTATTTGGGTGGCCAACTGCCTGATTTCATCCCTGGCCCGCCGTAGCTCTTCTTCGATCTGGGTCATTTTCCTCTGGTGGTCAGCTGCTCACAATTCTACATTACCCTGGAACATGGCTAGGTGCTGGCTCCGAGCAGCGTTAGCCTCTGCCAGGAAAGCGAGGGCATCGTTCACACGGGTGAGCTGGGTGGCCTGGTATATTCTCTCATTGTTAAAAATTGTAAATTTTGATTTGTGATCGCCACATGCGCAAGGGGCTGATTGTCTTCGTCGGTACGTTCCAGGATGGCCTGCCAAACGTTCTGTACCAGCGTTTGGTACACATTGGTGGCGTTCACCAGCTCGGTCCGTACCCAGGTTTCTGCGATTCCTTTGTTAGCGTGCAGCCGGTCATATATGTACCTTGTGCCCTCAGCCAGGGTTTGATAGGCTTCCTCGATTCAGACCATCCGTTGATCGGTTTTATCGATCGTGTTGCCACATAGTTTGGTGAGCTGCAGTAGGTCTCTTTCTGCCTGTTTTTGTTATCATACCATGGTTCGGACCCAGACCGCGGGGTTGATTAGCTCCACGGCTTGCTCCAGCGGGGCCATTCCGTTGGTGATCTGCAGCAAGCCCCTCGGGGCCTCGAGTCTGAGCATGATGAAGTCGGAGGATGTCATTTTTCAATACTGATCGAGGAAGTCCCTGCTGTAGATGGTTGAGGCGTAGTCGAAGTGGTAGTCAAATAGGTCGAAGAGTTCCTCATCGTTGAAGTCGGCAGGTTAGGACAGCAGGGCACAGTTCCACCACTGCTGGGTATACCAATGGTATGGGGTGCACTCGATCTTTTCGTGGATCGGCTTAGGTTCGTCGAAGAATTCTTCCCACTGCTCGTGTTTTGCGAGTTCTTCATCGATTGACTGAAAGGTGTAGTCGAAAGAGTAATGGGACTTAGGCTCCAAGAAGGTAGATAGTTCGAGTAGGAAAAGGTGGTCTTCAAAGTAGGTGTCGTCAAAGCAAGTCATGAAAGTAAGGTGATTTGAGATCAAGATTATAGTGTGACACTGGGGTTGTATCGTAAATGGAGTGTGGAGAAAATCAAAAGTAATCAGGCTACTTTCGATAATTCACAACGGAATAATCTTAGATCTTTTTTGTGGGTTTTGTCGGTAGTGTTCGGTTTGTCTCTTCTTTCGTTGGGGCAAGAAAGGTCGACATATATAGGCACAGGGCGGGGTGAGATCTGGTGACTTGAGCTAACTATTCCTCCAAGGTCGACAAACCCCCACCTATGCGTGGGCCCGTCTAAGACTCCTATCGGTCGTGGTCGGTAGTGGAGATAAGGTGAGAGGCCCGGTCCGATTGGCACCGTGGAATTCCCTCAGTTCTAGTCTGAGTTCTTTTCGCGGCCTGGTAGCCATCTGGAGCTGCGTGGCTATGACAAATGAGCTCTCGGAAGGGTCTTGACCGAGCTCTCTGGAGAGTCTCTTCCTAGCAACTTGCCTCTCATGTCTCCGGTTTGCCGTGGCCCCCTCTCTGGAATTAATCCTTATGACCGATTGGTGGTCGTAACCTTTAACTCCGTTCTTATCTCCCATCTAGACTTTCTAAGGTCCACCTATGAGATAGCTAGCCACCGGTACGTATCTTCCCTCGGTACGTACCTCTCTAAGGATACATCCCTCCCTTCGGTACGTACCAGAGTACATACCGTCCTGTGATATTCCAGTGTTACACTTCGCCACTCCTCCCGTGGTTGTCGTTGCTGTCCGGTCCTCCAACTTGCACAGTATAAGGTTTTTACTGAGGTTGTAAAGACGGTGTAGTCCCGGAAGGTTGGCGTGCATACCAGATTCTTCGCGTGGAGGTCCAAGGGCATGGCGAGTGGGCAGAAAATGTAGTCAGATTGCGTATCGTAGCAATAGGTAGTCAAGGTATATCTCCATCGGTGGTAGGTGAGGAAGAGTGATGAGATTCGTCGTTCTCGTATTGAGTAGAAGGCCAGTTATTTATCAGGCGATGGTGTTGTATGCCACTTTAAGCGTAGCGACTACCCCAGGGGTTCCTGTCCACCAGGCTGGTGACATCCAAAACATTGCAGGAAGGATTGCTGTCATTGCAAGATGGTGGGCAATGTAGGCGGGGATGCCACGGGACCGGTGTCGTAGGAAATTCAGGCTTCCGAGAACCTTGTTTGCTCTGGCAGCTGACATCGTAGCGCGATACTTGAATGTGAGTGATTCATCGATAAACACCCCCAAGTACTTGATCTCTCATCTGGCCAGGACAGTAGTACCGAGTACTCGGAGCTGAGGATGTGACACGATTTTATCCTTACTAGTGAGGGGGAGGCAGTAGAGTAGTTCAGTATTTGATGTGGCAAAGTGAAGTCCGAGTGGGGCACCATTCTTCAAGTGTTGTTCGGTTCGCTCCTCGAGATGTATGTTGGCTTCGGAGACTGTTTGTCATCGCTGTACCATTCAAACGTCATCCACATAGGAGGTGTCAATGGCGTCAGTGGGGTAATGCTGTTTCTCAAGCATTGCATTACTGTAGATAAGGAAGAGGATCGGAGAGATCAGTGACCCCTGTGGTAGTCCACATCGGTACGGTTGCGGTTCTTCAGATTGTTGGTTGAATCCGAATGCGATTTTCCGATCAGTGTTAAAATACCAGGCCAAAAGTTTCCGTACACCTGCTCCGACGACGCCACCCCACCACACACATATACCTCTCTAACTCAGCAACAATACAATAGAAAGTAATAAAAACTTGCATACATAGTCTTTAGATACAAGTGCAGCTTCTAACAATTTTACAGCCTTAATAGAAATTAGTACTTTGTGTACCAGCCCTTCACTTCCAGCAAAGCAGCCACCCTACTAGGTATCGACTCCCACAGCATCTCCAGAAAGTCCCCCTCAATCTCTTCCCTCCAAGTGTTGGTGAGAGCCTCTGCAAGGGACCTTCTCACTCTGTCCGGACCGCCGGGTGTCTTGTGAATTTCTGGAAACCTCTTATGCATCCTCTCCTTCAGCCTCTTCCACACATGCTCAATCGGGTTCATTTCTGGCGAGTTGGTGGGCCATGTCATGACCTGAATGTTGTGCTCCTCGAACCAAACCATGGTATCCTTTGGAGTATGTATTTTTGCGTTATCCTGTTGAAAGATAGGGTCGCCGAGTGTGTCGTGCACCTGCTACTGGATGTCGACAAGGCCGTCCTCGAGGACTCCTATATACACTCTTCGATTGACTGACTTCTCGAAGATAGGGATAAGAGGCCCCTTGTTACGCCCCCAAATACACCCCCAAACCATCAACTTTACCCCAGGACCCTTTGTGACCCCATGGATACAGTAGATGTGGTACTTCTGAGGGGGTGTGCGAAAGACCCAAATCCCCCGCGGATCCCTACTCTTCTCGACAGAGCACTCATCACTGAAGATAACCCCTTCCCAGTCTGCCTCATTCCAATTCTTATGCTCCTTAGCCCAGGCAAGACGCTGAGCAACATGGTCTTCAGTCAGGAGTGCTCTCTTCTTTGCCCTCCACTTCCTGATGTCCTCCTCAGTGAGTACCCGCTTGATGGTACGTACGGACGTGTTGGGAGCAACCTTGTTGGTCAACTTGCAAAGAGGTAGTCGTCTAGCCTTCTTTGACACTCTGACAACACGTCTTCGCACGCGAGCGGTGATCAGTTGAGGTCTGCCAGCAGAAGGAGTGTTTTCGTGGAAGTCACGACTTCAATTTTCTCGATCGATACGAAAGTTTCGTATCGATCAAGAAAAGTCTGTTTAGTGGAGTTAGGGCGGTTTATCTCTTTTGCTATTTGAGATAGAGATAAATTTTGCTTGCGAAAAGCAATTATGTGACCCTTATCGAAGTCAGACATATGTCGTTGGAAGTTGTTCGGCATTGTGGTCGTGGTGAGCGGTGTTTGAAAAATGTGGTGTGGTGGCAGGCGACCTGTCGATGAGGCTAAGAGTATGGAAACTTTTGGCCTAGTACTTTAAATGCGTCAACTTACTCGACAAGATAGGATAGTATCCGGTGTTGGCACATAATTTCTTATAGTGTTTTTGGGTGGACCTGGTTAAACGCTACCTCGACATCATGCGTGAGTACCGCTGGACATGTGGGTTTTTGGTTGGTTGCCTTCTTCCTACTAATAGAGGTTGCGATGGGGGTTATCGTTCATAGTAGGGTATCAATTGTAGAGTTTTCCGGTTGGCCTCCCATTTGTGAAGGGTGGGTTGCACCACACATCAATGCAGTCTGAGAGAGATGTTTTGCCACAATTGTCTCCAGCAGCTTCCCAAAGCATGACTGCAGTGAGATTGAACGGTAGGATTTTGGGTGTGAGTATGACTTTTTGCCTGGTTTGGGGATGACAACGCAATTGGCAGTCTTCCATTCTGGTGGATGTGCAGCATATCTGAGACGTGCTGTAAAGATACAGGGGAGAAGATGTGGGGCAGCTTCATTGAACAGATGTAAGGTACTGTTGGTGATGTTGTCCGGCCCAACTGATGTCCCATATTTCTGATGCGTAATTGCTAGCTGAATTTTGAATGCAGTAACTTCACACTTGTAGTGACATAGATCATTCTTGGAGGTGAGAAGGTCCGCAGATAGTGGTGTTCGTTGTACCGCATTGGGAAATAATACCTTCCATAGTACATCACACGTCCTTTGAAAGTCGGATCGTCCGTCCAGACATGTGATTGGTTTATGGTGTGAGTTGTAATGTTTTAGCATTTTTCCAAACTGTTCGGGTGGAGGCGGTCTCAAGTTGGTGGATACGGTAAGCAGTCTTTGCATTCCGTACCAGTATTAACCATTTTACGTGCTTGTACTTGCTGTGTTTACATTTTGCGGTGGTAGGTTGAAGATGGGCTTGTCGGTCGGCACGTTTGACCCTCTGTTTGGCCAGTGTAATACTGTAGTTCCACCAGGGTGCAGTGCCAAAATCCTGCCTTGACTACTCTGTGCTACTCGACAGGAAACGTAGGCTCGGTTTGCTAGGGGCAAGCTCGTAGTCACACTTGCAGCGTACTGAGGGGTCGCGAGAAACATGTCTATTCTAAAGAGGGGAGCACCAGACACTTATATAAGTGTCCGTGTGCTAGCGCTAGTGTGTGACTGTCTATCTACAGAAGCCCTTAGGGCAGCCATCTGCTAAGTCCCACAAACTCTAGAAGCCATGCTAGCGGCCATGATAGCCACTCTAGGCGTGGCATCCACGTCGCCCGAAATCCTCCTCCTACAACCACTTCCCTCTTAATAAAACAAGCGCCGCCCCTAAACAAAAAACAACAAAAAAACAACAAAAACAAAAAAAAAAAAACGACAAACCCAGCTTATAACAATAACCCCTAACGTAACAAAGTGCACTCCAACGCAACTGAAAACAGCAAAATATACCCGGCCCACCACACATCGCCTACACCTTCAGTCACTCCTGTTCTATCCATCGGTAGACTTGTAGGCCATTCGCAGCATGGTATTCACCCAGCAGCTCGTTACTGCTGCCTCTCGGGTTCGCCAGTGCTTGCCATGTAGGGTCAGCATAGCCGAACCATTTGACCAGATATTTAAGATCTCGAACCGTGGTGCCTCTGTGCTCGCAGATCGACTCAACCTCGTACTCGATGGTAGCGGTGGAGCGTAGCGGTGTTGGGGGTGGGTGTTCACGGGTTTTGTCGACCTTGAACAGTTTGAGACGTGCGACGTTAAAGACCGGGTGTAAACGCCAGTGTGCTGGGAAGTCGAGAACAAACACATTCTCACCAGCAGACTTCAGGATCGTAAATGGACTGGCGTAAGGATGTTGAAACTTTCGCGAGTTGATGTTGTCGTTGGCAGTGGAATTGACAGTGGCGTAGCCAACTGGCAGCAAACGGGTGTCCAGGAATACCGAATTGCCTACCAGAAACGGGTGCGGCTGGCGATGCTCATTCGCTTCCGATACCATTCTCAGCTGGGTTTCTTCCATTCGCTTGCGAAGCATTCATAGGATCTTGACGAGGCGTTCTGCATATTACCTTCCCTGTCTCGATATCAGCGTCTGTGGTCCTGGTGCCAATAGATCTAGTGGAAGTCTTGGAATGTATCCAATATCTGCTTCGAACGGCGACATGCCTATAGCCTTATGCTTTGACACATTGTAGGTAAACACCGCCAGTGGCAACAAATGGCTCCACTGCTTGGGGGATTTGAGTTGCGCTATATATACCTTCAAAAACGTTTCCAGAGTGGCATTCGCCTTTTTCGGCTGGCTGTCCAATTGCAGATGGTATGCCGTAGACATCCGAAGACTGATTCTGAGTTGTGAACACAAAGATTGCCAGAAGCCGGAGGTAAACTGGGTATCCCAGTCGGACACAATTGATCCAGGCAGCCCCCGCGACCATACATAACCGTCGATGAACACTGTCGCAAACTTCTCTGCGGTGAGATCGGCTTCTTTAACAGGAATCCACCGTGCTCACTTCGTTAGGGGATCGATAATTGTCGCTACTGCATCGTGGCTGGCTTCCGATGTTGGCAACTTGGTGACAAAATCGATATTTACACATTCGGCCCGTTCAAGTGGAATCGGTAGCGGCTGTAGAAGTCCATACGGCCTGGCATTCTTGTGTTTGATTCAGTGGCATACGTCACATCTGGCAATCCATTCTGCGATTGAATCTGTCAACTTTGGCCAGTAGTACCGTGAACCAACCGCTGCTGCTGTTTTTGCGATACCACTATGTCCGCCTCCCAGAATAGCATCATGTGCTTCCCAAACCACCTCTGCTCTCATGGACTTCGGAATACACAGCTTTCTGCCTGACGGCTTATGGAACAGAAGGCCTTCTTCGAGTGTGTATGACTTTGCTCATTCCTGAATACGACGAGTCTGTTACGAGCTTGCCTTTTTGTTCTCCTTTTTGTCGGTATTGCTCAGATAATGTAGAACGGGGCCAAAAATCATGTCTTCTGTGTAGCCATTTCGCACATCGTTTAGCCACTCGGTTGAAGATGATACACGCCTCTAGACGATGTTGAGGTGCTGCAGATCGGCTTTTGGCTGCTTGACTTCTGACTGCCCTCGCTGAGTGTAGGCAATCTGGCTGAACATGTCTGCCACCACGTTTGCCGCTCCAGGAAAGTACTTTACCTCATAATCGTGCAGTTGGAGCCTGTCAAGGTGACACCACTGACGGCTTGTCAGTTTATTCGGCGCTGGAATATGTTGCAACGATGCGTGATCCGTATAAATGGTGGTGCGTTTTCGACCGTGGACGTAGCAGGTCCATTGTTCCAAGTTTGCGCGGATCACAAGAAGTTAGCGGTCATATGCTGGATATCTCGACCCAACTGCGTGAAGCTTCCTTGAGAAATATCCCAGTGGCCGCTCAACCAATCTTCCTTCAAACAGCTGTTTTTGAGCCAAAACACCTCCAATAGCCGTGTCCGAGGTATCGGTTCGTAGGATGAAATAGCCTTCCGGATCCTGTGTTGCCAGGACCGGTGCAGATATCAGTGCCTGCTTGAGGTCTCCAAACTGCTCCCGGTGTCGAGGGGTCCACATGTAGTCGTTCCTGGGCTTTGCGGCGAGGTCATATAGCAGATGGGCCCGGTGAGCGAATTTTGGAATGAATTTCCTATAGTAACCCGCTAAACCGAGAAAACTGCGATGTTCCGTAGGCATCCTGGGAGTTGGCCAATCCTCTACTGCTCTGACCTTCTTCTCCTCGGTGTGAATACCGTGTTTATTCACTGTGAAACCAACGAACGACGTTTCCAGAGTACCAAACACGCATTTGGCCTCACTCGGACGCAAACATACATTCCGTAATGCTTGCAGCTCACCTTCCACATGTGCCTTATGTTCTGCTAGCGTTCCTTAAAAGATAAGCACGTGGTCGAGGTATACAATTGCGTTTCGGTGGCGTGGATGTAATATCTTGTGCATCATACGCATGAAAGCAGCTGGTACGTTTGCAAGTCCAAAAGGAATAACCTTATACTCGTAGAATCCGTCTGGCGCTATGAATGCAGTCTTGTGGCACTCGTCTGAATGTACCCGTACCTGGTGGTATCCGCTAGCCAAGTCCAGTTTGGTGAAAACCTGTGCTCCGTGAAGCTTATCCAGCAAATCCTCAATGTACGGCAAAGGGTACCGGTCTTTAGCCATTATTGCATTCAATCCACAGTAATCGACACACATTCGGAGCGTGGTGTCAGGCTTTTTCACAAAGATTATCGGTGGTGCATAACGTGAATGTGAGTCCATTACCCACCCGTTTGCAAGCAACTTCTTAATCTGTACCACGAATTCCTTCCTCTCGGACTGTGTCATTCGGTACGGCTGATGGGGTGGAATTTTTGCTGTCGGAGCGGTATGGATATGGAAATCATGTTCTCCTGGTGGTGGAACGCCACGCAGTGGCTGAAAGAGATCGTCAAAGTCCCGACGGATTTGCACTCTCCACTTCCCCAGATCTGCCAAAACGGATTCATCCTCACCAGATTCCTTGCCCACCCGTCGTTCATGGATGTCGATCACAAATATCCTGTCGCCACTGGATTTAGTCATTGCCCGTCGTGTCTCATTTGCGGAAATCAGGTTGATGGATGCCGCTTGAGCTACTGCTTCGCAGTGGTTGTGAACTTCCCGGTAGCGGCTCTGGTGAGGTCGAAGTCCTTTTCAGGAAAGCCGGGGAAGGAATGCCAGTCGACCATCCGTCAGTAAAGACCAGTCCGCATCCAACAGGTGCAAGACGTTGTCAGAATCCACCAAATGGCGCGTGCCCGAGTGCCAATTTTTTCTAATAATAATCTCATAGGTGCCCTTTAGATCAAACACAGTGTACCAACTGGTAACATCTGCATAGTTCCCCGTGCTGCCCTGTATACGTCCGTTAAGCCAGACCTGTTATCGTTCCTAGGGAGGGTGTTTGTTTCCGGCCGTGACGATTGTCACACGGCCAGCGTGTTGAAAAGGTAAGCCGTGCTGCCTTGCAAAAGTGGTGTCGATATAACAATGGGATGCACCCGGGTCCATTAGGGTGTAGGCAGAGCGAGTTTTGGAATGAGAGGTTTGAACTTTAGTATAAAAACGTAACAAATCACTTTTATCATTAATGTTCTTCCATATAACATTAAGGTTTGTCAAATGAAGTCTCGCTGCCTCTCATTCTCTAGTAGAAGGACGCTCTGTCACTCCTACTGAGCCCCTTTTCCCTCGCTCTGAGCCAACTTACTGGTTTTATATCAATCCGATTCACCCAAATCCAACAAGTCCATCAATCCTCCATTTTCATCTGGCGTTCCCTCCTCTGACCAACCTCCATCGAACTACGCAGCGGACCTTGCCTCCGAATCATCGATGTTGTTGACGTGCTTGACCAGCGCACGCCAATTCGGTTGGTTGGTACGGTACGGTGGCTGTTGAATAGGTGGCTGCTGGTGGGATGACTGACGGTACAGTGACTGTTGCGTAGGTGGCGGCTGGTGGGGTTGATGATGGTTCCGGAGTCCTTCACGCCCTCCCTCGCGTCCTCCTTGAGGCTTGAATTGCGCCGTACAGTTATCCGTGGCTGGAGTGCTGCATTGGCGTACAATGTGACCGAACCCGAGGCAACGGTGACACTGTATCATTCCGTCAACAACCGCATTCAGTTCGTTATTCTTGATATTACTCAAGTCCAGTTGGTTGCTGTGTAAGGTGGCGGGCCCGGCTGGGATTGGGCCTGGGTGACACTACCGGACGGCATCGACATGAACGGCAGAGTCCGTGTGGTGACGATATCCATCATGCCGGACAGCGTCATCAGCTTCTGACTATCGCCACCGAGTATATCCATAAGGCGTACCTGCTGGGATATATCGTTTTGCGTCGCTTCTGGCAGCTTGATCAGGTATTCCTCCCACAGCGGATTTTCCCTTGTAATGGTGAGCGACCCGCCCAGAATGGTGATCAGCTCCAATGCTCGCTGGTTGAACTTCAAAACCTGCGGGCGATTGAACTTCAGCGCATACCATTGGTGGCGGATTACCGAAATAGCCCGTTCCGGAACGTACTGGCTCTTGAAGAGGACCTTCACGGCGTTCCATGTGGTATTGTAGTTGTAATCCTTTGGTGGGATAGTATCCACACCCTGCTTCTTCATGCAGTTCTCGAACCAGTGGAACACTTTGGCAGTGAGAAAACACCAGAAGGTGTCGATCTTCTGATTGTCTTCGGACGCTTTTTGACAGACTGCTCCACCCTGTCGAACGTAGTGCTGCACGTCTTCGAGAAATTGAGCGACAACCTCCAAGTCCTGGGAACCATCAAACCTCTTTGGCTCATGCGGCTTGATTTTTTGAATGATCAGGTTTTGGCTCGGGGCCCTATCTTGTAGTTTTGCGGTTTGTTCGCTGATGGTAAAGAGGTGATCGCAGCGCTGCTTCCAAACCGCCGTCTCCTCCTCTGCCTTACAAAGTTGGTGCTCCAGTGCCGCCAGATCCGCAATCTTCACAGAAGCCTCCCGGTGACTGTCGTACCATTGGGCGAAGGCATTTAGGACCGCTTCGGCTGAAACAGCTATGACTACCACGTTTTCATCGTGCGAGAGGTTCGCTTCACCACTCCACTCGAGTAGCTCGCCCAGCTCTGGCCAGAGTTTCGGGGTGTTTGACATTGGTCGCCGTTTCGGTATGCCTTTTTTTCTTCGCTGCGCTTTTTTTTTGAAAATGCTCGCCGCGCTTTGGAAATGCTCAGTGCTTCCGCCCGACGCACGGGTTATATAGGCAGTAGCTCAGCCCGGTGAAAGGGTAGTTGAGACTGCTGGACGGCGTGTTTATACAGCGTGTGTGTACGGCGTATGAATACAGCGTGTGAATATGGCGTGTGAGTATCTTTTTCTTGAAGGTCAGTGCACTGTATGTGACTGGAAACAGCTTGGCGAGAGGTAAGGTATGGACCCCGAAATGCCGGCCCCCGTGCTTACCGCTCGCTGCGCCCTCCCGCATCTACTTTTCACGCGAGTGTCCGTTCGCTGGGCCGTCCCGTGTCACGTCTCTCGGTTTCTTTGTTTTCTCGATTTTTTCTCGTTGTCCTCTCGGGATCTTGAAAATGCTGGCAGCGCTTTGGAATTGCTCAGCTCTTCTGCCCGATGAACGGGTTATATAGGCAGTAGCTCAGCCCGGTGAACGGGTACTTGAGACTGCTGGTCGGTGTGTGTCTACGGCGTGTGTGTACGGCGTGTGAATACGGTGTGTGAGTATCTTTTTCTTGAAGGTCAGCGCACTGTATGTGACTGGAAACAGGTTGGTGAGACGTAAGGTATGGGCCCCGAAACGCCGGCCCCCACGCTTACGGCTCGCCGCGCCCTACCACAGCTACTTTTCACGTGAGAGTCTGCTCGCTGGGCCGTCCCGTGTCTCATCGCTCGGTTTCCTCGTTTTCTGGATTTTTCTCGTTGTCTTCTCGCGATCTTGATGTTTCTGCGCCCTCCTTCTGCTCGCTGCTCATCACCCGGTGCAATAAAGAATGCTCGCTGCTGGTCGTGCAGGGCAGGGAAAATAAATAATACTCGCCGCTGGTCGTGCGGGGCAGAGAAAATAAAGTGTTGCTACTATAGTCTAGGCAACTGCGGAAGTGGGCCGATTGGATAACTGGAGGGTTCGATGTGGAGGTTGACACGTAGCGGTGTAAAGACTTGTACAGAGGTAAAGACTTGTATTTTGACACACTGAAAGGAA